>Ga0325404_1000631_pt1 | contig 35768 bp, 22 predicted proteins | sample PopdelMetagenome_18_FD_205664 | JGI IMG/M metagenome (GOLD analysis project Ga0325404, IMG submission 205664) | Populus deltoides microbial communities from Bellville, Georgia, United States - Xylem-Control-R1 | ecosystem: Host-associated > Plants > Phyllosphere > Stem > Wood/Secondary xylem...
CATAATATTGTGCATATATATATATATATATATATATATATATATATAGAGAGAGAGAGAGAGAGAGAGAGAGAGAGAGAGAGAATGCCCATCTTTGTTTGTATAGAAAAACTCAAAAGGGCTTTACCTTAAAGGGGGACATGATAGAATTGATTTCTCATGGAGATCGATCGACAATAATCCTCCAATACTCTTTTATTATAGCATTAGACAATGCATCCCGGCCCGTGAACCCATCCTATTTCAAGATGCAATTAATGTTAGGGCATGCATGTGAATGCTTTTGATATTGGGGCATTTTCAGACAAGACATGGTGATTGAACCATTAGCAAGATGTTGCATGTGACGATGGGGATGCTGTGAAGGTCCCATTTCCATCATCGAATCACTGCCCTTTCCTTTCTTTTCCTTTAAGAATTCTACCATCAATTGAAAGAGAAAACTTCAAATTCTGTACGTAGGCGGCAGCCTTGCTGCATGCAGTTTGTGATCATTTGTGCCCTAATCATCGTGTTCGTCGAGGATTCAACAACAAAAGTACTATATGTTAAGGGTTAGAAGCCTGCTAAAGTAACATAATGTGTTGTATTCTCTCAAGTTTGAGACATGGACAATGAGAGAATATTCAATTTTTTTTTTTTCAAATTTTATTGTTGATGCTTTAATATGAATGAGTTGAGAAACCCACCACACTTGTGATAATATAATAATAATAAAACAATTTAAAGTCACCCATGATAGCTTGAAAACCTGTGTATATTTTAATCTTTTAGTAAAGTTTTTTCCTTAAAATATTATTTTTCCAACCCTCCACTTTAGATTATAAATGCCTCAACAAAAAGCAGTCGCTCATTCTCCGAGAAATTAAGAGGAAAAGGAGGAGAAGCTTCCTTGTAATCAGGCAGCAGGATTTACGAGATTTCCTGCCTCTGGACAACAGTTCTGCTTCAGTGAGCTTTAGAAAAGCAGTATCCTTTAAAGATAAATAATAAACGAACAACTTTACACGGTGACAAAACCTCCCCGTGATCACACCGAGCACTGAATAATAAATATACTCTGGATAATAAGACCAACAGATTTAACAGTTTATTATAAGAGTATGTCTGTGATTATTTTATCAAGAAATTATGAACAGAAAACTTTTGTTGAAAGAAAAGCTCATCGGTAATTTCTTGTCTATTAATAAGTTTGTTATTAATAAATTTACTGATAGTTTTATAGACAAAACATGCGCACAAAAAAAAATTACCCGTTGAATTTCATTGGTAATTTTTTTTAGATTAATGTGGGTGTTCATGCCAATTTACGTGCACATCGACTAATCTTACGGACCCTAAAGTTAACAACCACGTAAGCCTCCAGTAGCCCTGAAATTTATATGACTTAAACTGGTAATTTTTAGGGAGCAAACTCAAAGTCTGACCCCCTCTCAAAGTTATTTCATCGATAATTCTTTCGGTACAATTTAGCATATCACCAACAAAAGAACTATATGTAATTCCATCAGTAAAATTACATATCACCGATAAAATATTATTTATAATTTTATAAGTAAAATAATAATTTTAATAATATTTACAGTTATTTTTTTCAATTCTCTAAAATATACGGAGATACTTATAAATTGATGAATGTAAAGATAATCCATATTGTTTGATCTTATCGACCAGAGATCACCATTAAAACTTTCGAAGAACATGAATTTCTTCAACAAATAAGAGATATAAGAAATAGGTGTGCTATCACCTTAAAATCCCTCAACAAGGGCTGCTAATTGAGAAATCTTAATAAGCAAGGGCCAGTCCTCAAAAGAAACAAGTTCTACAATGATTTAGATTTGATGTTTAACTAAAATTGGTCGATAACTTAACAGAAATTACCATCAATGGATTGCTTTTACTCTATCCAAAATATATTCCATCTTTCTTTCTTTTTTTATCCAAAGTGTTGCCATGCTTGAAGTTTGAGTCCATTTTGCCACCTTCCTCCCTTGATTACACTTTACACGCACAAAGACAAGTAATGTTGTGTCCCTACAGGCTAGTCTTTTCCCATGCCGTGATTGATGTTCCACTTGTTAGAATCCTTAGGTTTCACTCCTAATTTGGCCCATTTCTTGAAGGGAACACACCCATGTAAACCCCTCCCCACATACCTTTAATCTCTTTTTCTTTAGTCACTCTCAAGATTCAACTACCGTAACAAATTTTAAAAAAAAAAAAAACAAAAGAAAAGCTAAGCTCCTCAAGAAAAAGTCCAAGTCTACTAGTAGCAGCTCCACCCTCTTCTTTTATCTTCTTTTGGTTTTACAATTGCTTCACCACCTACATTATATACATACACCCTCTCAAACTTTGAAGCGCACACATTCACTCGGACGCAGCCTCAAAAGCTATGGATTGGTTCTCATGGCTATCAAAAACTGGCCTTGAGCCTTCTCTTGTGTATGAATACGGCCTTGCTTTTGCTCACAATGAGCTTGAAGAAGAAGATATACCTTACTTCAATCATGAGTTTCTTCAAAGCATGGGGATATCAATAGCCAAACATAGGCTTGAGATCCTCAAGCTTGCAAGAAAGGAGAAAGGAAGGAGCCCTCGTGCCATGGCAAGGGTTCTTGTTGCAATCAAGAGGACAAAGAGGTGTCTAGCTAAGTACATAAGGACATGGATTCGCAGCGAGGAGTCAGCTCTTGTTCTTCTTCAAAGGCCTGGTTATGGTACCAGATGGAGAGGAACTATGTTGAAGAGGAACAAGAAGTTGATGATGTCTAAACAAGGTAGGTTGTTGCTTACAAATGGTAGCTTTTCAAACACCCCTATGATTTCTGCTGGCCCAACCCTTGATAGTTTTTCAAGCCCTGTGATTTATGATCTCAAGAAAGAGAAGTTAGATCAGGGTGATGATGAGGGGTACTGGACAACTGGTGTTGAAGAGATCAGGTGGGATACCATGTTCCAGAATCTGAAACCAACATGAATTGTTATAGTTTATCCCCTTTTTTCTCTCTTTCTTGATGTCAGTTTAAATGGTGAGAGATGGATTTTTTGTGTGTTCTTCCACCATGGAGTCTTCAGTCTTGCTCATGTATTCATTTTTTTTCTTCTTGTTTTCATTAGTGGGTGGGTCAGATAGGAACACAACTTGGCGTAAGGGACTGTTTTTTCTTCTCTTTTTTTTTTTTGTTACAAATGAAAGGCTCGAAGCTGAAACCTCTCAAGAAAGGGAGGAGATGAGTGTCGATTGAGCTGCAAGCTTTTTGGCGGCATCAGGGTCTGTTTTAGTAATGAGATGGTCTCCCCTGCTTTTGTATTTTGTAGTCTTACTCGCAGAAAAAAAGAAAGCATTATCAGCTTTTAATAGATTGATTGTTTTAGGATACGAAGTTAATTACCATGTGGTAAGGCATCCAAACATATTGTCTTATGCTTCTGTATTTTCGCTCACTAGGCTACGTTTATCGCTTTCTAATGTAAGTGGCAACAGATCATAGCAATTGGCAACGAAGAGGGGTATAGAGATAACGTCAAGTGCCTGCAGATTAGTACTGGAAAGCAAGGAAGAGGAAACTGGTCTTGAACACGAATACTGCTCTTTCTACTTCGAGGAAGAGGAAGGGGAAAAAATGAGGCAGCAGCTTGTGTGTGCACATGTATGTGTGAGCAAACAAAGTGGATGTAAATATAGTATCGTAGCGCGAGTGTATCGCTAAGTTCATGTATAGAAAAGATTCCAGGATGAATTTCCCCTACAAATGATGAGAAACATTATGGAAATTAGAAATCTGGAACGAGTCACCCTGAAAACGAAGGGGAATAAAGGCCTGTTTCGAATGCCAGGAAAGACCGGACGAAACCAGTATTGATTTATCTTATTTAAGTTTCAGAGGGAATCCTGAATTTGATTGACATATATCATAGCAATAACCTACTTACAACTTAGATGTGCCAACCTCCCACAATTTGATTAATTTGAAGTCATTACAGCAAGCTTCATCAAGGATACCGCCATTGAAAGGCCGACAACAAACAAAATATAGCATCTTGGAGCATCTAACGAAATCTAGGCAACGTAAGCCACTGTCTAGAGTGCTACAACAATGAAGCAGACCTCTGCAAAACAGCACGTCACAACGTTGTTAGATGATACAAATGATCTCCATTGGTCAATGGCCAGATGTTTGAGGCAGGCGAAAAGAACCCCCTGAATAAAGCAGTTCGTAAACTGGCCGAATTCTAACTGTCAAAATTATGCTCAAGATTGTACCCAACCCGCAGACTCCAGCTAGAACCAGGAATGTCACCTTGAAGCAATCGGGGCCAACACAAGAAGAGCTACTTTGCTTAGCTGCTTCCGCATCATATACATAACCAGCAAGCATACCTGAGAAAAGAAGTGCACCAATAGGATTGCCTAGCCCCATGAAGCTGTAAATTAAACCAAAGTGTTTCAAGCCAAAAAGCTCGGAAACAGTTGGCACCATTATAGCATACAGGACCCCATAGCAAATGCCAAGCAGAGGAATAGCAGCATAAAGAATTCCATTAAGAGCAAATGCAAAAGGAATGAAAGTCACGAGCATGACCATTAGTGCAAATGTCATCCACAAGGTTCGGGGGATCATTTTCAACCTGCAATGAGATTTTATCACTTTCACAATCATTCCCTTATTAGAAAGAAAATCACATCCAAAGTGCAGTGAAATTTAAAACTGTAGGAAATATAGGGCATAAACCTAATTGCACATAACCAATTCCACATATTGCAAATGTCAAGTACTTTTTAGGAAATTCACATTACTAAATTGTTCGGAAACTCATGCTAGGAATGCCTAATGATAATATCAGTATGTGCTACTTCAAAAGAAATAGGGATTTTCACATTTCAACCTAGTACTTTATGTTAAGGCAATGAATAATGACCTTACAAAGTGTTCTGAAATGGCGCCTGAGCCAATACGGCCAACAAAATTGCAAAAGCTGAAGAGAGTAAGCAAAAGCGTTGTGTCTTCCAGTCCAAATGCAACACCAATTTGTGCCAAATTATTGAGAACGGTAACTCCAGCACCAACCCCAAGAAAGCTTACAACCCAAAGAAGCCAGAAATCAGCCTTGATAAGAGCCTCATGAATTTTAAAATCCTCACCTCTCCTGGGCCTCCTTTTCTTCTTCACTGCTCCCTCACCCACAGCAAGAAGCATGCCCGCATCCAAAGCATCCTCATTCTCATAAAAACTACCGAGATTAGTACCTGAAGAAGATGGTGTCAACAAGGAATCCGTTGGGGTTGATTCACCTTCTTTTGGGACCAAATGATCTGAAGAATCACTAGGTGGGACACGTCTCTTATGTTCTGCAGGGAAAAGGGTCATTTTGACTGGAATTGCGAGAGGAGACATCAGAATAATAACCATTATCAAAACTAAAATGTACGTAACAGTATCACTTAGAGAAACCACACCACTTATTATTGTGGTAATGAGAAGATAAAGAGCAAGCAAAACACTTGCCACTTGACTGAAAATAAAATGGACATGCTCTGAAGAGTCTTCTCCAGAAGCTGGAGAACAGGGCCGAATAAAGTACATCATTGCTAAACATAAAATGGGAATGCCAAGTGTAAGAATTAGGAGAAGCTCTGAATCTGAATCTTTAAGCACCAGTTTGTATATCACAGTATATACTGCAGCTGCGATCCCAGCATAACCTTTGAGAATCCCTGAAACAGTGCCTCTACTGAGAGGGAAGTTTCTCATGTTGGTTACAAGCACAGCTGTGCCAAACCATGTAGTGCTATTAGTGGCTACAACAAGCGCAACCCATATCTGCAACAGCAACGAAGAGTGAAGCCTGTAAAGATTATAATTCATGGAATATTATATTCTAAGAGCAAAACTTAATCTGCAAGTATGACTCAATAATTTAACAGAAACAAACAATTGTAAAAGTTTCAAGGAAAAAGATGGAAATTCAAAGGGAAGAATGCATAATTTCCAGAAAAAACTTGTCTTGACAGCCCAGCCACTTCCACATGGACTTCAAAATTTCTTCTATAATTTCATTAGTCTGCCTATGCCAACGGAATGTAAAATATTCCAACCGCGGAATATAAGATGGATTAAAAAAATGGTATAAAATTATGTTGTTTGTATAAGAGAGTTTTACTCCACAAACTATGTTCTTTGATGCTTAGGAACCAGGCCATCTCTGACTTCTTGCTGCACCCAGATTGCAAAAAATAAGTGATGAATATGAGCTCACTGCAGGTTTCAACAATGCTTTCAAAGTAACTTGCACTAAATGCCCTGGAACATTATGTTTTTTTTTTAATGAAAAAAAAAACAATTGTTTTTATAAAATATAAGAGATATCTAGAACTAATAAGTAGATGTTTGTCATATGATATATACATTGAACTAACCCGTATAGAGATTCCATATGGAAAGATCGACAGTTGTGTAAGTGATTTTTAGACTTAAGATAACTGAATTATCTTATTCAGGAAATGTTATACTTTGATCATGACTATATGTTGTTCTAATCAAGGATAACAAATGGACATATATTGGGTATAGTCAAGGTTGTCAATTTCGTTAAGTTTCAGCTAGAATGACCAATATAACTCGTATCATTTCAAAAAATAGAACAAGGTGAAATAAAATTTCATCTCGAGAATCTCGGGTCATTTTGGATTTCTTGCCCAAATTCCTGCCGAAATATTCTAGGTTTATTTTGTTCTGGATAAAGTGATAAGCGAACTATAATTCTTCTATAAAAAAAAAAATCCTAGACCTCCCGTTTACACATTCTCCTATATATATCTTGACTCCAAAAAATTTCAATATAATTTAATACTGTGAGATTAATGAAGAGAAGATTTTTTTTAACCTAAAAACTTGTTAACTATAGGTTATAGCATTGTAATTAGCAAAAGTAACAAGTGTAGTGACACCTCTTTGTTTGTTATTTCTTGTTTCTATTCATTTCCTCCCTTGTATAAAGAGAATCCAGGTCATCCTTCTAACTCTTGATACCGCCCTGCTTACAGCTCCCTGTTATTGTGCATGTACGCTAGCTTTTTAGGTGTACTCAACCCACTTCGAGCCTAGACTTTCTGCCTTCGCCAAGGGATAAAAGATCAAGAGGACATATGTGATGACTAGTTTTAGTTTTGAACATTCAATTAATTTTCGCATAAGAACTTTAGCTATATTTTATTATCAAGTAGTATTCTTACTTTCACCACAACAGTAACATTTAAAGGCTGATCAAAATCTCTTTTCAACTTCCAGCTACACCTTATAGGCTTCGACAATAAAATGTTTGTTAAGGAAAATGTCCAGCATTATATTTTGTATCAAATTTCAATTAAAAATATTTAAATTTTCCTATTTTATCTAGAATTCCTTATTAAATGGAATTTCTTTTTTGTGTGGATTTCTTGTGTGTAAGATTTATATAACCTATAGACAAATAGAAGCTAATAGAAAGAGAAGCTTGATAACACTAACTGGATTTGTGAAGAAACCAGCCTTCTTGATGGAAAGGATTTAAGTTGGGAGGCATTTAAGGTTTCTTTGTCTGCTTTGACTTTAGAGTATGAAAAGGTCAATTTTGAAGGCAATGATGAGCTTAGATGATGAGCTTAGTGGAAATAACGAGCTTAGTCGAAATAACAATCTATCGAAATGTCTAGTTGATGACTTTCATTACATAACACCAGAAGATCAAGATACTTATTTTTTTATTAATGATGGAGATGATGTTTAATTTATACTTTTTTTGTATTAAAATATTTTATTTTATCAATATTTTAGCATTTTGTTTGTGTTAAATTACTTTAAGTTAAAAGTTCTTTTTAGTCTTGACTCTTCACAGGAATGTTTTAAATTTTGAAATTACATTTAGATACTTGATAATGTGTTTGTATTGCATAATTTAAAGCTAATTTATCTTTAGACTTGAATTGGAATCATGATTGTTGAATATATATACACATCACTCAAGAACGGAACACTGAAATGCTCCAAAACCAAAATTTATCATTCCAATTAGAAAAATAAAATGCCAACTAGAACAGAATCGACAACCTTGGGCATAACATGAAGCTAATAGAGACCGGACACTGGGACGGCTTATATTCTGCGACAACTCGACCTTGAAGAAGTTGATCAAATCTCAAAAAGAGAATCTGATTTTCAAGTAATTTTCGCTCTAAACCTAAACAATCCTAGATTGTCTAACGAGATCCTGTGACTCCCTAAACAAATTTTAAATTACTGTTTCTTCTGCATCTAAGAATTTCAGGAAACCCAGCACTCTAAAGCCAAATAAACTTCTCAAAATCAGAACATGACAGCCAACACAGGCACAAAATAAGTTACCAGCTATGTTTATGTGCAATTTGAACAGAGAACAGTACACTACCCAAAATGTGGATTGATGAGGTAGGTTTCTATATAGTCTGTACTAAGGTGGCAAAAATTTAAATTTGTGAGGACTTAGTTCTGGTGACATTAAATTCGAGCGCGAAAAAGATCTAAACCTTCCCAATTTTCCAAAATTAATATATCATAGCAAAAGTCTACCCATTTCAAGAAGAAGAAGAAGAAGAAGGCAAGCTGAAACTGATACACTTCTCCTTCATTGACCCATTAGCATCCTCAGTAACACAGCCATTCAATTAAAAGTTAAAGTAACAAATTATGTCAACTTTTGAGAGGATGAGAATCTGCACCTACATTTCTATACATTGAATATTTGAAAGAAAGGGGTAAAAAACAAAAACAAAGAAAAAAATGAAGAATGATAAAGTTCTTCAAAACAATGACATGCAGATGTCTTGTCACCTCTATACACAAAATATGATGAAACAAACAGCAAAAGGGAAAACAAAAAATGAGAGTATTGTAATTTATATTAATCAATCACATGATTAAAGGACACATATAATTCAATTTGAGGCCACAACATGTAATCAGATATACCCATGCATGAAGAGACAGTGGAGGTGCAAATTCTAGCTTCAATACTCTCAACAAGGACATAAACTGACTCCTGAAAACTCAATTAGTTTTCCTTAAAATTTCCCAGGAAGCAATGTATATGTTGTGGAGTATGCTGAGAACAAGTTGCAATCAAAGACACTGTATCTAATGGACTCTAAAATGCATGTCCTTAGCCATAAAGAAGAATCGTGGTTATAGAGATAATGATTTAACTTAAATTTAAAAAGACTATTCTTCCTTCTGCGGAGTAAGACATGCCTTAGAAAAAGAACAGTGCGTTTGTTGCCATTTCATCTGGGTAACTACTGTTCCTAGTTTCTATACTTTTAAAACATCTAGATAAAATATAGAGAAAGTTGTAATGATAATCATGAATGAATTTTACCAAATTCCCACACCAATATCATCACAAGCATTTGTTTAGATGTTAGGAAAGCTAAAAATGGGGAGACCACACTCGCAATTTCATAAGAAAAAAAGAAACATCAGAATCACTCATTCACAGAAAAGCTAAAATCTAAGGCCATGAACTAATGGGATCCTGCAAAGGAGAATAAAAGGTGGTCCTGTGCTTCAGCATTTCCAGTTGAAGAGGCTCCTTTCAAGACTCAAACATGAAACAATTTTTTTCTCCACTGCCATTGGCCTCTTATTGAGACCGACTAATCGAAAAACTACCACGAAAATGACTGCTAATCAAACACGCAGGTAGGTATGCAAAAAAAATTGTTTCCTAAATAAAAAGAGTATAGCTCAAAGTGAATTCTTCTAGTTTCCAAAATATAATGGATTTCAAACATCATAGTTCTGGACCCCCATGGTATGATTCTCCAAAACATTTAATCAAATACAAAAGCAAAACCCTAAACTTGTCTAGAAAACTAGCCATGTCAATCAGTTTTAAATGGGCAGCCAGCGAAGAAAGAAAACAAACAATTAAAAATATAAATCTGGAGTAATAAAGAACCTTAAAAAAGAGACAGAAATTAAAGCAATCAGTCATCACCCTGCAATTTCAGTGATCAAATTTGGAAAACCTATCAAACACTAAATCCAAGACAATCAAGAATATATGATTGTGTAGTGTAGACAAAAAAAAAAAAAGAAAGAAAAAACACCCTTCAGGTATTTCAAATCAACAAATCGATTTCAATGCAATTAAGCAACTAGAAAAAGGAAAAAAATTGGATCACTTACCAGCCAATAGGGCAAGCCAATAACAGTCTGGGTAACAGTAAGCCAGAGAACACCATAGCCCAAGAAACAAAAAACAACACCAACAGAAAGCAGAGCCCAAGGAGGGAATTTGTTGCAGGCAATGCCAGGGAGCAAACCTATATTCTCTCCAATATCATTAGCCACACCCAAGATTGTTATTTGCTGCTGGTTCAAACCCAACACGGATTTAAGTGAAGGAGAGTAGAGAGGGAAGTTGTAGCCATTCCCAGCAGCTATCAATACCCATACTGCTGCTGCCAAGCCCACCCAAGGTGGTCTACTACCTGCTTTTAGAACTATATTTGGCATTTTTACTGTCTAGTTACGACTTTTCTCTGGTCTGATCAATCTTTGGAAGAGAGGAGGGTCTGATGTGAAGAGATGCCTACTTCTCCTGTACAGTTCTCTGATGTCATCGATGAAATTAGTAACCACACTACCCGCTAAAACAACAGTTTTTGCTAATATATTATATTATCTTTTTTTCAACTGCTAGCATGTCTCCACATGCAATTAAATATTAATATTACAGATAACACTACAACTTATCAGTGTTTTAATATGAATTGTGGACAATATAATCCACGAGTGATGAGCTGTTTAATGACTAAAAATATAATATATATTAATTCTAAGAGGTATAGTTCAACTGGTCAAGTCTTGAGTTTATTCCTTAGAAGTTACCGGTTCAAATTTTACAAATCTCAGAGTCACTGGAGACTTACATAATCGTTAACTTCAAGCCTCGTGAGATTAATCGAGATGCGCGCAAACTGGTCTGAACACCAACTTTAATATTAAAAAAACATATTTGAAGGTAAAATTATATTTTTATTTTATAATATAATTATTTTCATGCTCTTATAAAAAACAAGATAGATAATGTTTAAAGAAAGTTTTTAGATTTTCATATTTTTGTAAAGTGTAAATACCTTATGACTTATGGGATCAACTTTTTTTTCACCTAAGATCAAGGAGCATTTTAGGTTTTTTAACTTTGGTTTTCTTGGAATTATCACATGGAGTCAAGGATGTTCTGATCTTTTTATAGTTCAAAAAAAGTGGTTGATACATGCAGCATCTCTCGATGATCGTTGGTAGCCTTTCATGACAGTGTCTAAAGTATCGTGTTACCCTCTATACAATGGAGTAGCACGTGTTGGCTTTCATGACACGAAAAAGCTTCAATGAAAATTTTTCTCCTACTTCCTCTTTTCTTTCTCCTCCACCTCAAAAGGTGTGCTAGCCTTGTAAAATTGTAAAATGGTTCTCAATCATTTTTATTAAATTAAATTTGATTTATTTATTTTTTAATTTCATCTCTTGACATTTGATTTTTTATTTTTTCATCAAATATGATTCTAATTCTTTTGATTCTTATTTATTTTGCTTTTAATTTTTTTATTGAATTTTATTTTTCAATTTAATCCCTAATCATTTGATTTTAATTTCTTTTTTGGTTGAATTTGATTCTTATTCTTATAATTGCAATTCCTTTTATTTTGAGTTCTCTTTTTGATTAATTTTTTTTTTTACAATTTCATCTCTTATTATTTAATTTCATTAAATTTTCATATCATATTTGGTGTTTATTTTTTATTATGGTTTTTCAAATTGTTTTATTTTTTATTGTTTAACTTTCTCAACATTTTATTTCATTTCTTCTTCTTCTTTTTTTTATATTTAGTTCTTATTTTTTTAATTGCTTTTTTTATATACTTTTCATAATTTTTTTTATCTTTCAATTTTATTCCTTAGCATTTTATTTCATTTATTTTTTATCCAATTCTGGTTTTTATTTTTTTAATTTTTTTATTCTTTTTCTTTTTTATTCTATTTTTCAATTAAGTCCTTTATTATTATTTTTTATTATTTTTATATCATATTTGGTTTTTATTATTTTAATTAATATTTATTTTCTTTTTAGTTTTTTTTATGATTAAAAATTTCATTCAATTTTTTTTTAATCTCCTGTATAGTTATTTTTAATTTTAAAGAGTAGTTGATTTAACTTTGATTTTACCTGTCTCTTTCAATGACCACTACAAGACAGAAAGCCTAATTTTAAGTGCTTGAGAATTCCTACCAAAAGGTCCGCTTGTTGAAATGTTGTTCAGAAATTTGTTTGGAATTATATATGGATTATTTTTTAAATTGTTTTTTTTTTGTTTAAAAATTATATTAAAATAATATATTTTTTTAATTATTTAAAATTTATTTTTGGTATTAATATATTAAGATAATCTGAAAATATTAAAAAAAATATTAATTTTAAATAAAAAATAAAAAAATTAATTTTTTTAATAATTCTTACAAAACACGAAATCCTACTGACGAGTCCTCGCTGTTTACCAAGTTCTCATGTCCTGTCATGGTGTGTCAGCTTTTTAATCATATTTCTATCTATATAGTACATGTGTCCATGTCGGGTGGAGACATCAATTCAGAAACATGATTCACATGTCCCTGTAATTTATGTTATTGGATTGAAAAATTAGGTTAATTCAAATCGAGTTATTATATTTTATTTATTTTTATTATTAAATTTTAATTTATATTATTTTGTTAGGTTTTTATTAGTTATCCTCCGTTTATTTGCTAGAAAATAGTTTTTTTGGAAAGTAGTTTTTTTAGAAAGTGAATTCCTGAAAAGTAAATTATTTTCCATTGTTTAGTAGTGTTACGGAAAATGGACTGAAAAACACTTTTCAGTGTTTGTTTATATTATGGAAAATAAACTGGAAAATAATTTATTAATGAATTAATTTTTTTTTCAAGTTTGTCTAATATATATATAATATTTAATATAAATATTTAAACACTTACAATAAAAAAATAAAATCTAAAAAGTATAATGATAAATTTTTTTATTATATCTTATATTCATATATAACTTATTTTATAAAATATAACTATATATGTCATATCATATTATAGAGAAATAACCTTGTGAAATATTTCTTAAGTAAAACTTATTAATATATTTTTTTCAATTTTAAAAGCTTAAAATAAGTTTTTTTTCATATGAAGAAAGCCAAATTAGTTTATGATAAAAGTTAGGTATTTGGGTTTTTTTTTTTTTTGTATGAAGAATTTTTTAAAAGATATTTAGATACAAAAATATTTTGATGGGTTTTTTGGATAAATATTAATTATTTTTTTACTGGTAAAGGCAATTATCCCTTTAATATATATCAAATAAGCATCAAGAAATAAATATAATATCTAACATCAAACATAGTCATGCATAAATATTAAGTTTCGATGTCATATACATACATATTAGTTCAAATTAACAAACATAAACATGCTAGACTGAATTAAACAAGTAAATATACTTGTCAAATAACAAATATAGTCTGAACCCAAATTTTGAACATAGTCAAACCATCTTACCAAGCAGGCCTGTAGTAGTGTTGGTTCACAAAATTCTGAATCCAAATTTTCCTCAAATTAGCATTTTTTGTCATAAATGCTTTTGTCAACATTTCATTTTGGATCCAGTGATCAGATACATCCCCAAGAGTGATCTCATCAAAGCCTTCAATTTTCATCACTTCTGTATACAGCGCATTAACATCAAGTTGATTTTTGCTGAGGCTTTGAATTGCAAATACTACATCTCCAATATGTTTAGACAACTTTTCAACACCATCATTTTCATACATTCGATTTCTCTTTCTATGTTGTATTTTTTGTGTACTAGAGGAAGATATCTCTTTTCCCTTAGAAGTTTCTTCATATTCCCCTTCATTTTCAATTGAAATTGATTGTTCTTCAGTGTTCTCTTCCAAGTTGTCATCAACATATGATTTGGCATAATTTCCGATTGCCATGTCTTTTCCAACAACAATTGTTATTGCCTCATACATATCAAGTTTTTTGTGAGATACTTGTCATGATTAGGATGTGCCTGATCATAAAGTTTAGAATATGCAAATTTTTAGTTCATTGTATAACATTTTAAAAACAAAAGTAAATATAAAAATTACAAAGAGTATAAATATTTATCATACATTTACTTCTTCATCATATACATCTTTCGAAACTGTAATCATCTTCAAACAATCATCCCAGCCAAAGCCACTTTTATTTTTAAGTTTGGTTATTATTCCCCATTCTTTTTTCACAGTCTTGAGATGATTGTACATATGCTTAGGCTCGCATTGCACGTTGAATTTTTAACTAATTTCTGTAGCCACCTTAACAAAAGATTATGCTTTAAAGGTGAAAGAAGGTTTACTTCCTTTAAGTGCTTCCTCAGCTAATATCTCAAGTAACATGTGAAATATAGACTTAGACCATGTGAAGTGTTTGCCCTTGCATTTTTCATTATGCGTGGAACTCATTTCTACAAAAAAAAATTACAAATTTATACAAAATAAAACCATACAATATTTATATTTAATAAATTTCATATAAAAACTATAATTAATATTTATATGAGAATACATAAAATACATATGAAATTATAATAAAGTCAACATCTACTCAAAATACATAACAAAGATAATACAAACTCAAGTAAGACATAATAAAAACAAACACATATAATTAACACTCAATTACTAGTTTCTTTGAGTGTTATAATCATTCCACATGGTTGATGCAATCATTTCTCTTTTTGTTATCCACTCCCTATTCTCTTCCCTTTCCTCTCGTTGACTTAAGTTGATTGTTCATCTAATTGGTTCACTTTCCGAATATATTTCTTCCATAAGAAAGTCATAAAGATCAACCCCCATTATGTGATTATGAATAATACAACATGCAAGCACAACATCTACTTGTGTTTCATAAGACCAAAAAGATTTTCCATCAATTGATCTAAAACGACACTTCAAAATATCAAACCCTCGTTCAATAGCGGTTCTCAATGAAAAGTGTCGAAGATTAAATAGCTCATTTTCATTTTCTGGTGAACGATTTATAAACTCATTCAAGTGATATCGAACTCCATGAAAAGGAGAAATGATTTCTTTTCAAATACCGTAACCAGCATCACCAAGATAATATTTCCCTACAAATTAAAAAAAAACTATTACTATCTTTATCTAATAAGACATTTTATATGTTTATTGCATATAATACATACTTTATTATATACCTTTTGGAATTTTTAGACCACTAGATCTTGATAATGCATCACCTAAAACCCTTGAATCATGTGCACTTCCTTCCCAGCCAGCTAAAACATATATAAACTTCAAATTAAAAGTTATAGCTGTTGAAACATTTTGTGTTGTTCCTTCTTTTCGATCTCGAAACTTTCCTTGAATCTCAACAGGAACATTTGCAGGAACATGGATATCATCAATTGCTCCCACACAATCCTATATAAACATGAAAAAATAATTTATAAACTTTTCTTCTAGATGTAATTAATTAATGTATAAAAATATTGGTATTGTTCTCATACCTTAAAATAAGGATAGAATCTTCGATTATTCATTATCTCAGTTGGAACTGTATCATCTGAATCTTTAATAAGGTGTTTGTGTAACTTATGAACTGCTTTTAAAATAATTCTAAAGTAACGATAGATAGTTTCAACAGACCTATAGTATATACGACTACTAAAACGAAATCTTTGGTTTTGGCCTCCAATTTGTAAGAACACAATTTCTTGATCCCTAATAGACATATTTTGAGTTGATCGTAATAGGTCACGACTTGTGAGAACATTACACAATCTATATAAGATAACAGGTTTCATACAAATTTGTTCAACGCAATGTCTATCACCTCGATTCAAAATGCTATCACTATAGAATTCTCGTTGAGCAATTGAATTTATACGTTGTTCTCTTGGTATATAAATTCTATTTCTTTCTTGTTCAATAATAGCTACCCCTGTAGCTATCACAGTTACAGCTGCTCTCATACATGCTGCATGAATTATCTTACTATCCATAACATGAAAGTGAAGTTTTCTGATAACAAAACCTAAAAATTTGGGGAAATAAATATTAAAAAAAACATATAAAATACTTCCACAATCAATACAATAAATTATCCTGAAAGAAGCTGACAATGTATAATAGTTATGGCAATGATATTTGATTCCCTAAACAAACAAGGTCATAAAATATATTATTTAAGACCATAAAATTCAATTTCTCGATGATAAAACTATTTTGAAAATTATACAATTCATAAGTTCACAACGATCAATAGACATTGTGCAATGAAATCCATATAATTACCGGCATAGTCCCACAAATTTATCCATATGTAACAAATATAATCAAACACTAATCATAAATTAATCAAAGCAAAATAAAACACAAATTTATGTTTATTAGGTTATGTTATAATTCCCCTTATTAAACTTCCTCTCGGCTCCCCTCTCCCATTCTCCCATTCCCCTGTTCCCTTTCCCTCTCGGTTTCTCTCATTCCTCCATTCCTTTGTTTCCCTCATTCCCTTGTTCCCTCTCCCTCTCGGTTTCTCTCATTCCCTCATTCCTCTGTTCCCTCTCCCTCTCGGTTTCTCTCATGCCCCTATTCCCTGTAGGTTTCCCCATGTTCCCTATCGGTTTCTCTCGCCATTTGTTCTCTCTCGCCAAGAATTCCTTAACTTCCTCTCTCTATGCACAAAGATCAAAGATTCATGGGGTAAGAGGGCTAGACCTCAAAGACCTGCTCCTCATTTCCAGTTCTCCTTCCTCGCTCCCTCGGCTACTTGTACTGATAACGCTGGGACTTGAAAAAAAAAGAGAGTAAGGGTTGATTTTCAACACATTCACTGATTCCCCCCCCGGGGGCTTTTACTTTGCCTCTCTCTCTCTCTCTCTCTCTCTCTCTCTCTCTCTCTCTCTCTTTGTGCTTCCACTTGGGATATGGTGGCTGGATCCGTGGACGGGGTAACAGGGAGGGGATGCTTTTTACTGCGGAAGTTTAGGGATTTTGCTTTGATTAATTCACAGTAATCTTGCCCCCCCCTCCCCGCCTCTCTCTGTGCACATGATTTGGTTTGTTTGCTTAGAAATGTAAGCTACCGAATATGAGTGATGAAGAAGAAAACTGTCATGGAAAAAATATGTTTTTTGTGGCTTGCTTGATGAATTTGGTTTGTTTTAACTAGCTGAATGTGACGAGGTAAGATGAAGAAGAAAATTGTGTTATGGAAATGTTATGGAAAAAATATGACAGGTAACAGATTTATCAAGAATATCAAAGGATTTATGCCATGATTTTTACAGATCTAAACGAAGAAGATAAAAATATAAAGGAAATAATAGAGGAGAAAAAAATACCTGAAATCAATTGTTCCAGAGAAATGCTTCAATTGTTTCAGAGAAATACTTCAATTATTCCTGCTTCCAATTGTTTTTGAAAAGAGAGAGAGAGACCGTGATTTGAAAAAATAGGTATAATGAAAGAAAGAAAAGTGTTTTCCTTTCCTTATTAGAAGGAAAACTCTCTTTTTTTGATAAAGTTACTTTTTTATTTTGACCGGAATTAACTTTTCTTTTACTAATTTTTTATATTGTTATCAAATATGAAAAAATAAAAAAATAAATTACAGGAATTTGTTTTCCTGCAAACAAACAAGGCAATAGTTCTGTTTAAGCTCAAATTTAATTATCATAAGGATTTTATTATTTAAATGTAATTTTTTTGAAGTTTTAAATAAATTAAATAAAAATTTGTAAAGTTACTGATATTTTCAACCTTTTTCTCTGTTTTTTGGTTTTTTTTTAACTTTTAACTTTTAATTTATTTTTCTAAAAACTTTTTTATTTCCAATTTTTATTTTTTTTATTATTCCAAATCAAATTTAAATTTGGTATTAGAACACAAGTTTTTAATTTTTATTTCAATTCTAGTTTATAAACTCTAGATAATGTGGTAAGCTTTCATCGAAACTGAAAAAAAATGTAGCAGTAGTAAAAATTAGTTGTTCTATGACGCCTTTTCCAATTTACAGTACTTTACTATTAAAATCTGAAGATAAAAAAAATTCATCATCAACAATAAAAATTCAGCAGGATATTTAAAAACATGGCTAAACTTGTGTTATTAAAAGATTTAAAAAAAATATTAAAAATTAATTTTTTTTTATATTTTTAGATTATTTTAATGTGTTAATTTTAAAAATAATTTTTTAAAAAATAAAAAAAAATCATTTTAATACATTTCTAAATGAAAGCACTTTGAACCACAATCGCTATCATAATCCCAAATAGATCCGATGTCTCGCGATCCAACCCGTGTTTTCAAAAATTCAAAAAGTTTTCTTTTACTAAAAATTATTTTTTTTTAATATTTTCTGATGGTTTTAATAGGATAATCTTAAAAATATTTTTTAAAATAAAAAAATATTATTTTAATATATTTTTAAATAAAAAACATTTTAAAACATAAACAATCCTAAAGTACCGCCAGCTATCCCAACTACCATTTACCATCAACAATAACTCCACCCCACACTCAGCCACCAAGACATCCGGCCCTATTCTCAGCCACGCCACCAGATCAGAAAGGCCCGCCACCAGCCCACCAGCCGCTACAGCTGACCTCTAAAAGCCAGCAAATCAGGCGCCAGCCACCCCACGTTGCAGGAGGTCCACCACGAGCTCTATAGACCGAAGCAGGCTGCCATAACAACAGTTTAGTAGATCAAACCAACATGCAAAACAAATCGTCTTCTCCAGCTACATCAGATTGTCTTCTTCAGCTAAATCAGATTGTCTTCCCTTAGCAGCCAAGTCCAACGCCACCCCTACACTCCAGATCTTCCCCGCCAGCTAATTATTTTTAGTAATTACAAAGCCTATCAAAAATAGTGGAAATTTATAACTATTATTTTATTAATTATTTAAGAATGAAGACATGAATTATACCGAAATTAAAAATAGATAGATGAAATATAATTTTAAAGCAAGGTATGATACCAACTAATGAATAAAATTGATAAGAATTACAATTATCTTAGTACCTGAAATCAATTTTTTTTGTAATTTCAATTTGTGGCCGAAACCAAATTTATGATTTGTTTCTTTTTTTTCTTTTTTATATATTTTTAAAAAAGTTATAATCTAACAGAAACTTTACGTTTGCTTTTTTTTTTTTAATAGTTAGAGCAATTTAAGAATTAATAAACAAGAAAAAAAAAACTCTTAAAATTAAACAAGAACATAGATGTGAACCCAGAGATTAAGAATCCTACAACTCACCGTCAAAATTGAATATAACATTAGAAATCTAAAATCAAATTGAAAAAAAAAACTCATCTTAATGATTACTTGAACAAAAAAAACTTTAATTATTGGATGAAAATCGCAACACATAAACTATAATAGATCAAGAGTAGAAGGTATAGGTTGAAAACCTTGACTGGATGATTATAATAGATTAAGTAGGAAAATAAGTTAAATTTATGAGTTTTATAGAAAATAAGGTCCAAATATCTTGAATTAACTCATTAATTGTTTCTTTGATTTTCTTAACTATTGACCTTGTAATAGATCCAATTGACACATATAATGGATCATATAATATTGCTTAATGATTCTCATTAACACTCAATCAGCCTGATTTAACCATTAAATTCACGATTCAGGTCATGAACACTACTAGAATGTGTTAACTTGGTTGGGCAACTATTTTTTTTCTTTTCTCGTCCCTTATTCTTTCTCTGTTTGAGCTTTCTTTGAATTTGGATCGGATGGAATTTGAAACTAAATCGAAGAGTGTTAGAGAATTAGAAGGTAAATTAAAAAAATAAGATTTGGTTTAGGTGAGATAAGATTCGAGATTTAATTAAAAAGCTATTATTAAATTAGAGATTAATTTGAACAATAATAATAAAAAAGTCTAGCATGAATTAGAGACTAATTCGAATAAAATAATAATAATTTAGAATGTAAATTACACGAGCTAGCGTGTGAGGAGAGCCACCTCGTTGGGGTGGTAAGTGTGATTTTCTATGTCTTTAAAAGGTGAACTTTTTTAATGTCATTAAAAGTATCTCAAATCGACCTGACCTTCCTCTTAAGGCTGTCTGGTGGCTTCCTTGCTACAAAATAGCATTTACGACTATTTTTTTTTTCCTCCTCTCCTTGAATTTCACAATTAAGTTTTCTATTCTTTTCTTAAGGGCTACATTTTTTTCATAATTGTTAATCTCTTGGAAAACGGAAAATCCGAGCAATTTTTCACACGATCGAGCGCGGGCTCAACAATGGGATGTTTCCCCTGACAACACGAGAAAACAGAAAAAATATATCAAGGCCACTTGCGACACAAACCGCCTTGGAAGGACCAAAATTGGGGGGAACATGAAAAAAACAAACAATTGGACTGTGTGAATCAACAGTGCAATAAGTTTAGAGCTACAACAATTGAACAACTTAGCTTTTTGTTAATATTAATTAAAAAAAACCAGCCAATTAATCGCACTGTGTGAAATATTATATGAATTAGATTTTAAAAACAAAGGACTATTAAAAGGCATAGTACAAAAAGGTAATACCGTAACCAATCAAAGAATTTAATAATTATGTCTAATTATTAAACAGATTCCAAGAATCTTAATAGAAACAATTGAATTATAAAAAAAACAAGTAAAATTCTCTTGTGGCAGACATTATCAAGAATAATCTTCAAAGCTCTAAAAAAACACTTGAATTTATTAAAGAGCATCACATATATATGATGGGGTTCACTTACCTTCTCATTCTTTCTTTATCCTTCGCGTCCCTTTCTTGTTCTTTTACTGTAAAAAGAATTGTCTTGTAGCAATCGGCGAGCACCCATCTTTGAGATATGAGAAAGCTTGTCCTCTAAAAAGAAACACTACTGAAGGAACAAAGATTGTTTGAACATTAATTTACAAAAATTAATGTAGGGTAATGAATAAATCCCCATATTAGGGGGAAAAAAGGAAAATCTAGTTCTCATCTTGCTGTTTGTAATGAATAAATCTAGGGTCATGCTCTTCTTTTTGTAGTCGTTCATGGATGATTGAAGATGGTTTTTTTAAAAAGAAAAAAAATGGAGAGAAACAAGGCATAGATAAAGAGAGGGGTGAAGTTTCATTTGCTGTGTGTTGACACCTAATACCGACCCCACGACGATTTCACAAATGACATGACATTAACATTAGAAATTTGTTACAAACAATGCAGCATATATTCAAACATTATAAGTATAACCTAATACACATATAATACAATGCATTATAACAAACAAACAACAAATAATATTATTCTATGATACAATAACCTTGGAGTCTTCACAAAGAGATGAACCTCAGGCAATTTATGCTTCTGGTAAATTCCTGCCAATCAATCCAAAACTTCAAGTTTGGTCATCACAGGAGAAGCAGCCCATCACATATTCCACCACTGCTATGTCGACAAAATCCTGTTCAGAACAGCTTTGGATCATGCTGCGCTCACACAGTTTTCCCAAGAACCATATTTTGAGCTGAAGGTGCCTCCGCCACTTTGTTGTGCATGCTCTGAAATAACAGCATGGGCACAGACATCCCAAGTCCTGGCTATGTCTCCAAGCGACATGGGCTGTGAAAGGCTTCGAAGAGAGATGCTAAACCTAAATTTAGCTTTTATTGACAAATCCTCGTACTCTTTACTGTTAAAGAGGTAACAAGACCGAATCGTAGCAGAAACAAGAGTAATATTTAGACGTCAGATTATAAAAAGCTGTGGAACAAAGGAAAAACTTAAACAACTATTAGGTGGATTATCTCCAAGTATGGATCAGCATAATATTTAGAGCGATCAACAAAATAAACTGTGGATATAAACTTAAAGCAAAATCATTCAGGGTTCATTTCTAGTGAGCAGTTTGAAACAGTTTACAGGTTTACTCATCATTCCAGAGATGGGTTATCTTTTAATTTCTTGATCTAAAGGCAGTATTGTCACCCTATTAGCATGACAATCTAGATGATCTCGTGATCAGACTCAGGAAACCCAAAAAAAAATGCTTAAATTGCACAGCCATGGTACAAATTTGTCCCTATATCTTACCTGACTTCAAATGGAAACTTGTCTAACAGTATCGGTGAGCAATTCGGATAATTTGTAGGCACAAGCATTCTAAGGGGCTGAATTGTTGACTGCACATGAATAAACCAAAATAAATACAGAGAAACCATTACACTTGTATTGTTTATTAACTTCATATTAGCAGGTTTGAAAGCCCACCATTTGCGCTGAAGTGTACTGTGCTTTCAAGTTTGGACTCAGAGCCACAGCGATAAATGAGCATTTGACAAAGGTTCCTCCACCCCCTTCAGCAGCAGCTGCTGCTGCAGTTGAGTCAACATCTTCATCACTAATATCAACCACTGTGTCTAAAAGTCGCTGATTTATTTCCCTTATCTCTTCCAAAAGGGCATGATTAGCCTGCAAGAAGAGCTACTCTGTTTATTCAGCTGGAATAAAAGCTGAAATGAGCCTTCCTATGAAGAGTCAGGTGTCAATCACACAGCACTTAGCATGCATTCACAACAAACCAGAAGTAAAAAATTTATAGCATCATGACTTTGTCATTCTATATCCTTTTTGTACAACTTCCTTGAATACCCTATTAATGATAAACCGCCATCCTCTTTTGACATTTACTGCGGAGAACTTGAGCCAAAATAACTATTTAATTGTTGCCAGCTGCAGATTCTTTTTATTTCGCTTCTGTGTTATATTTTTAGAGTGACAAGTATAATTGTGGGATTCAAAATTGCAGAGAGAATTATTAAAATTATGGCATTCTATGGAAGTGCAAAACAAAATATTTTAACATAGTAAGATAATATTTGTGGCCAGATACACGAGCAGAAACATTCAAACATTAATTAGAAACATTAAGAAAGCAAACGACAACAGGTTAAATAGAATAGGGGTAAATCCACATATAACAAACATTGTTATTAGTTTCAAACTAAAACGCAGAACGATAGTAATACCTCAATTTTAGGCCTCTTGACACTTGATGTTACAGTCGACTCCAAATCAGATGTCTCTGGACCAGTAAACTGCTTAAAACTGTCGCTTACACTGCCAGCTGATGATGCAACATTCAAGGGCATGGCACTTGTATGGCGCCTCATTTTCTTCGATCCAGTCATCCCATCTTGGGTTAAGAAATTTCTTGCCTGAAGGCGACATTTTGTCATCGCTACCAGATCCTCACCAACTGCAGCTCTAGACCCATTACCGGGTGCCGAGCCAGCGATTCTGTCAATCATACTGACAACAGAGCCAATGTCACTGACAGATGCACTAAGTGCTTTAGGAGAAAGAGATTTCACCTGAGAAATAAAATAACAGAATCATTTTCTTGTAATTACAAAATAACATAGGAAATGTTCAAATATTAACGGTTTTTCTTTTCTTTTCTAGGCGCGTCCAAAATAATAGAGTAAAACCAAAAAAAGAGCATGACTAACCGCTTTAATCATGCGTTCAAGTGGTTGCTCCATAACCTTCGACTTGCCAGAAACAGTTGTCAAAGCACCACCATGAGCACCATCAGGACTGGTAAACTCTGCAAGCAAAGGCGAGGCAGATATCCCAGGAGTGCCAATTGCAAGGGATGGAGCCGTTGCTTGTGCAACAGTTGGTTGGTGTATAATATTTCCACCATTTGAGAGTGAGGAGATACCAGAAATGGGTTTCTCAGAATCTCCTGGCACAGGGGATGGAGCTAAAGAAGTTGAAGGAGATGGGACAACAAAAGGCGAGTTTGCAGATTGCAAAGGTGTTCCAGTTTTAGTTAGAGAAGGCAGTAGATTTTGCTGGTCAATCTGCGGAGACGAATGTTGTTGTAATTGGGGGGAAGCATGCTGGAGCATTTGTGGTGAAGAAATAGGAAATGAGGATCCTGGTTTCATTTGTTGATGTGGGAAAGCAGTGCGTTGACCTGTCGAGAGATGTTGTTGGAAGACTGCTGGCTTGATTCCAATCCCCTGTCTCAACTTCATCTCATTTACATCATTCATCTGATGCGGCTGTGGAATTTGTTGTGTCTGCATCTGTGCAGGCAACTGCTGCTTGGCTTGCTGGTGTAACTGCTGCTGCTGCTGCAGCATCTGTTGCTTCTGAATTAAATGCTGCTGCTGCTGCGTCTGACGCTGTTGCTGCTGCGGCTGACGCTGTTGGAACTGTTGTTTAAGCTGTTGTGTTTGTAGCATCTGCTGTTTTAGATGCTGCTGTTGAATCATATTGGAATTCAACTGAAGAGGAATATTCGACTGCAGCATACTCACCCCACTTTGTGTTGACAATGTGTTAAAATTGGTAGGTTGGGAACTGCTCACAGGATTCTGTTGTACAGATCCTACAGGTGCCTGCTGCAATGAGCTCAGTGCATTTCCTTGTCCAGAATCTAAATTGGAAGCTGATTGCATTGGATTCATCTTGTTTGGTTGTGATGTAGAAACCCCAGATAAAGAAGAAAGAGAATTATGCGGCAAGCTTGGCACATTGTTCTGCTGCATTGTTGGTACAGAACCTTGCAAATTCATTGATTGCAACTGGGGGTTAAGTTGATTTTCATGGGACTGCAATTGAGGAACTTGAGATTGGGGTCGCTGCATAGGTTGCATATGAAGCTGGGGAAGCTGTCCTTGCTGAAGATTAGGAACAGGCTTTCTGGGTCTGCTTGTGTTTAGAAAATTTAAAATCTGATTCTCATAGGAACCCAACTTCTCTTTGAAATTAAGCGTGATGTTGTTTTTCGGAACTTGTAAGAACATTATCAGGCGCTCCAACATGGTCTTAAGTGTCTTTAGCTTGTCAAGCTGTTCTGACTTTGGTTGTTGCGGATGAGAGTCATGCTGGAAAACAAAGTTAACAAAAACACAAGAATTGAAAATCACAATGACCCTTTGTACCAAAACAATGCTGAAAACAATGTTTTTTATTCCACTTCTTCTGTGTGAATGCATGGTTTTGGGGTGGTTGGGGGTAATTTGTGCAGATGATATAGACAGGCAATGTTAATGAGAACAACAAATAAAAAAAAAAGCCATAATTAAGCTACAAACAAAAGCTCAAGATGGTGGTCTATGAATCATGCATGGGCAATTGCATAGTCAATCTACCTGCGGTAACTTGGCAGCAATTCTCTGGTATATTTCATTTATTTCAGGGAAATACGTCTCCTTCATGACTTTGATCTAGAAAGTACATAACAATCAGCAAGACATAATCAGTCGAATGCTTGATTTCTTCATGTGCCACAATCAGAAAGAAAGCATCACAGACAAACTTAAGAGAATCAATTAAAAAAAGTAGATGACATAAATTAGAGCAGATTTCATAGTGAAGTGGATGTCAAAGATGAAAACTCAAAAGAGGATAATGATATTGATGGAATGGAAAGGTGTAAAGGACTTTGTGTAATTTATAGACCTTCAGACAAGATTCAGGGGCTGGTTAAATTCAGTTGCTTAGCCTCCCTGCAAACTACTCATCATTGTCCTCTACTGTTCTCACTCAAGACAATGGATGTCACAACTTTGGTAACATTTCATAGCCCTTACAACTTAACACTTGATAAGCCTTGAGATCCTACGATGTACCATTATCAACAACCACTGTTGTCCCATTTTAGAACTCCCTCCAAAGCACAGAAAAATTGTCCTCATCAAATCTGCTGTTATGACTTGAGACAACAGCCACTAAACAGTTCAGAATTTCAATCGCATTTTCTATAAAATTCAACAATACTGGATATGGCCATGACTCAATGGATTGGGTCCACTTATTTTTTTCTTGCATCAATCACATGTATAGAATGAATTTGATTGTGATCCTGCAGATAACTGTTCACTTCACATATGATACTGTCATTCAAAAATAATGTCACTCTAGATTTCAAGTCTGTCGATTACAGTAAGAAATACTACCAATTGGACTCGTAGGAAATAATATAATAACCAGTCAGAGGCCCACCCATTGGGCAGTAACTTCTTGAAATACGTAAGTAAATCATCTGCGATTTATTTCTTAGTCAATTTTAAATAGAGTTGTATACCTATATATTTTCTCATAACTTTGTGAACTTCTTTCAGCTATATTATTTAGCGATGCTTCCGCAATGCCTAGCATGGTCCGATTTTGATAGTGTGATTATTTTAAATATAAATATCTTTTACCATATTAATATATTATATGATGATCTTATCGAAACATTATGCTAATTGATATAATTGTTTTTATTCATATTATTATTGTATTTAAACAGAAACAATAACAAATCAGATACTTGTGAATGATGGTTATTGATCCAAATTTTAAAGGTTCTATACAAAAATATTAACAATCTAAATTATTTACTTATTAGCTCAAAACACATTTTATATTACACTTATTCAATCAAAACATGCTTATTTCACAATTGATATTTGCTGAAATAAAATAAGAGAAAACAAAAAAAAAAATCATGTATATGTACACATAATATATTCTACATTCCCAGTGCATAGTCAAGTTAAAGAAAAATTACAAAGTTGAAATACATGATTTTATCATTTTGTTAATAAATAGGTTAATTGAAAAATAATAACAGTGTAAATGACACATTATTCAACTATTGTATCAACATAAATTTTTAAATAATTTAAGAAGCTTTGATGAGGATTGATCTAACATGGATGCAATTTCCTTGTAATTTTTCTAGTTTTACTTCTCAACCAAAAAATATTCAATATCCCTCTTACATTAAAGCTTAAAATACAAACTTTTAATTGGTTTAAACGAAAACAATAAAAAACAATTATATTGTAAGAAATCTTGATATGAAGCTTTCAGTTAATTTTTTTTCCTTATTGTCTCTCTCCTCGAAGCTTCATTAATGTTTACTTATTTTTTTGTTTTTCAAATTAACATGTGGCATAAGAGACCCATTTTATTTTATAACTTTTACATATGGTATAATATGATTTGCAAATAGTGGGTCTCTTGCACATGTGGCCTGTCCACGTGTCCTTTCACCATAGCATTCTTTGTGAATAGCTATCGATTTACTCACCAAACAACAAAAACATGAGAGTACAGAAAAACAGTTCAAAAGACAAAGGTTCACGAGAAAATTGTTGTCAGTGTCAGAACCAAGAAAGCAATTCCCTTGACCTAGCAATGTGAATATTTCACCTTTAGTCATCTATCAATAATTTATCATTCTTACTATGGAAATTACAATGCATCCTAACTAATCCCAACCATAGCTGAATAAAATTCCCTTGTACCATAATATCCCAGGAGACCTTTTTTCATTGAAGTTTTGCAAGGCTATGACATACTTGAAATTTTCATCTACTAAACAGTAAATTCCATAAAATACCTTTTGGTAGATCTCCTCTTGCCAATCATTGCCATTCACATGTCCAGTCTGTGTTGTAGAATCTAGGGATGCTACAAAATTTTGATTCAGACAACAAAAGATCAGAATTTGTGTATTTTTGTGTGATTTTTGTAGACAAACTGTATTTCTATAATTTTCACATTAAATATGGAATCTTAAAGGTCTGGTTTTATTTTCTATCTAGTATTTAGTAGTCCAAAAGAATAATGAGCTTTATTTCCTTATGTAGGAATATAAGTTCGGGTTGGACTTGGAAACTCCATATAAAAGTTATATAATCGTTCAGTCAGATCAAAGAGACTTTATGGAAAACAATATGCTCCTGCCACCCACAAGTGATCATTATACATATACATATATAAAGGCTCAATTACTTTCTTACAGAAGAAAAGCAAGAGATAGTAACTCAACTAGTAGAAGAAATCTATAGTCATATCAGTTCAACAAACAAGAATTGGTTGGTAGCAAAATTTTAACAGACAGAAGAAAGAAGAAAACAGTAGCACCTCAATATGCAGGAAGTACACAAGAAGGATACCACCCAAATAATCAGGAAGTCTACAAGAAGCCTTGAGAACATGAAAAGCAAAATTGAAATCGCATTTTTATTTCAAGTAGCCATGAAAGGATTACAAGCCTGAACAAACAGAGAGTGCTCTTTACCTCCTAACCAAGAAAATCTTTAAAACCAACCATCTCAATCATAGAATATAGAGTAGCCATGCATCACATTCCTTGTTCCTTGAAGTCAAGGATGAAACACTTCATGTGCATCACAGAATTAGCATTGAGGAGATGATCATGGGATGTTTTCAGCAAGGTAATGATTTATCAGTATACCACACCTCAAATGCCTCATAGAGTTAATCCACCATCTTTCTTCCCATAAAAATCAGTTAGCTAATTAGTTCCCCTAGTGTCAAATGCATTGTCCAATTGGAGATTTATTTTTAAATTATCATCCATTAAATTCAAAATGAAAGGTAGACAGTTGGTGCAATGCACTGGAGGGGCATGATGTGGTAGCAAATCTGGCTTGTGACTGCAGCAATGGTTTCAATAGCAGTGACATTGCTAATGCCATAAATGGCAGCAGTAGCACATAGAGCTACCAACAAGGGCATTACTGTGACTTGAACCATTATCATATTTTTGAGAGATTCATCTATCATAAACTCAAAGCTCTGTGACAGATGGAAATGCATCAATTGGAAAACAAAAGTTATAATCTACATGAAAACACAAAACTGCAAAAGTACAGTTGGAGCAAGGCTAGGAAGCTGCACGTATGAAATAACTTACTTGGGGACGTTTCTGGAAGGGCTCTTTGAGATTGATATAACTGCTTTTGCTGATCAGTCACATTCTGCTGTTGAAGCAAGGAACCTGATGCTTGAAATCTTTGTTGCAGATCATGTTGTAATGGATTTGATTGCTGTTGCAGCTGCGCTGGCTGTGATTGGATCTGTGACATCAATTGCTGCTGTGGCAGCTGTGGTTGTGACTGCTGCCCTTGATTAGGTAACAAAGTACCTGCACTTTGTTGTGCCTGTTGCTGCAGCGTAACCTTGGACTGTTGTAGCATGTGTACAGGGTGCTGATTAGTTTGCATGCTTGAGTTACCAGACTGAGCTCCAAGCAGCTGCTGCTGCTGTAAACTGGAGACATTACTTTGAGAGCCCAGCTGTTGCTGATGCATGCTTGATAGGTTATTATGTTGAACCATTAATTGCTGCTGCTGCTGCAGATTTGGAAGGTTATTCTGCTGGCCTAGCAACCTCTGCTGCTGATGAATACCAGCAGTCTGTTGAGGTTGTTGCTGCTGCCTGAGGACTGGTTGTGGATGTTGCTGAAGCATGGGTTGTGTTGACTGTTGAACAGAAGATGGCTGATTCTGTTGAAGACAAGAGAGAGGAGCCGTTTGCATTATTGAAGGCTGCATAACAGATGGTGTTTGCACACCAGATTGCTGAGAAGATTGCAACTGATTTGACTGTAATAGGTTTTGCTGCTGCTGGACGTGAGATTGCACAAGTGAGTGCTGGGGATTTCCCTGTTGAAGCTTCTGCTTCAAAAGCTGTTGTTGTAACTGCTGCTGGTAAAAATACTGCTGAGGAATTTGGGACTGCTGTTGTTGCTGTGGAACAACCTGTTGCCTACCTTGTCTCTGAGAATTGGCAAGCATATTGGAGGGCCCTTGTCCCATTGGATTCCCCACTGGGTTCTGTGAAACACCAGAGATACTCTGCATGTTAGGATTCTGGCCAACAGAGTTGGGGACAGTCTGGGTTAAACTGGAGATGGGAGGCAATGCTGACGTTAAACCAGAAGAACTTTGAACTCCACTAGATGCCATACCAGTCTGCATGTTCTGTGACAACAATTGCTGGCGTTCTTGAGATTGATTAGCAGGCAATGGGATAGTGAGTGATGGCCCTTGATTGTGAACTTGAGACTGCATACTGTGAGATCCTGTTCAAGATAAAAAGCAAAAAGGAAAACCATGTCAACCAAAAAAAAAAGAAAAAAGACAGGCAGCTTATTCGTAGAGGCATGAGGGAAAGAATTAAGATGGATTCGATTCAAGGCATCAGAAGGCTGAGAGCAAAATAATCTGCACCTCCTGCCTAAAATTCATCAACTGCTCAACTTTTTAAAAAATGCAAGACATATACATAGAAATATGCAGCAATAAAAAGTAAAAGAGTTTGATAACACAAAAATTAAAACAAAAGGAGAGATGTTTAGAAATTCAATGCTTGGCTGCATTATTACCTCCTGGATCCAGGGGTTTGTTACCACTGCCAGTGGAGTTGGGTGGCAAAGAATTGGGTATGGTACTTTGAGACTTGTTCTCCATTGCAAGCATCTTCAGAGATATTTTACGCAGATAATCAGACTGAAATCAGAGATCATTAACAAAACATTAGATCTCAAAGCAATCCATGTTACATAGAAGAGAAGGGGGGGGCGATATCTGCTCTATCTTTCTGATATTCTAAGCTTTATGTATTTTGCATCTTCAAAGGTGTTTGGAAATGCAGTAGCGGTTGCAGTTCAAAGTGTTTTTCGCTTGAAAATGCATCAAAATCATATTTTTTTTATTCTTTAAAAATTATTTTTGACATCAGCATATCAAAATGATTTGAAATCATTAAAAAAATTAATTTTAAACAAAAAATAATAATTTCAAATTTTTGGAAAACACGATTTCAACCGTGTTCCCATCCCATTTCCCCTCTTTTTATTTAATTATGTATTTATTGCTTCACTATATTATTTTATAAGCTGCTATTTTCCCACTTCCCTTGTACTTGAAAAGGACCTGGTCACACTAAATAAAACACATGTCAAGAGACTTAACAAAAAGATGTGAACTCCCAATCAACCTTGCATACACAATGAATAGTGAGGGAGCATGGGCACACTACACACACATTTGTACATGCATAAATCTACAAACTTATTCATGGGTCTATTCAAGTCTAGCGAGTGTTGAAATTATATAACCTAGCATCAGGAAAGTACCTGACTTGTTGCAGCAGTATAAATCTTTTCCTCAAACCGTACAGCTATTTTCTTGAGTTCTTGTAATCCCTCTTGACCAGAACATGGAAGATGTCTTTTTAATGTCTCCATGCTGCACATGTAATACTTTACATTTAATTTTTAATGACCAGGCAAGTATAGAGAAGTTAGCAGCAGCAAGAAAGAACCCTCAACTCATAAACCACACCAATATAAAAAAAATGCATAAATTGATTCAATTGCCAAAAAATAAACACAAATATTGAGATAACCAAGTGTCAGTCAAGTAAAATATGGAATGAAGTTGCGTAGACATCTATTTTACTTCCTTTCCCCATATTATTCCAAAGGTGCATAGTATAGGAGTTTAGTTGACCACCCTTTTGTCTTAAATTCCCATATACAAGCTTCGTGCTTCATTTTCTTGAACTAGAAGCACCTTTCATTTACGGCAAAGTTCTAAGATATACAATCAAATTAGCAGGTAACCAGGGATGTTTCTGCGCAAACATTACAGTTGCATTTACTTCTGACTAAGAAAACTTCTATACTGTGATATAATTGAAATAGAAAAGAAGAGAAATCATTTCAATTATGAAAATGCAATAAGCTAACCTTATCTCACACTGCAATATATAAACTATGGTACCGATTGGACATTGCAAGTGCCAGCGGTAGCTGTCTATAAGGTTTTGGGTGTAGCTAAGTCACCAAAACCTTCAACTTTATAATGAGAGACTAGGAAACCATAAACTATTGGGCTAATTGAATTTTATTTGTTGCTTTTGTGCTCCAAGATTGCTATCATTTAAACCTTATAGAAGTTAAAACAAATAGAAGGCCCAAATCCAACACTGTTCATTTTAAGTCCAGAAACTTGAGTTTCCAATCGAAACATGTATGCTCATAGCAATGGATTAACCTTGAAATTTTAAGCGGAACAAGCTTCATGCAGCCATCCCAGATATCAATTTCAAAAGAAGAGATTACCCAAGAAGTTCCAACAAAAATTACTCCATAAACAATTTTGATTCGCCCAAATTTGCTTCTTGTGAAGCACCCATGGAATAATGAAAAATAAATAAATATAAAAGGTGTATTATACTTGAGGTTGCCTCATGGCAGTCATGCTGATTTTCATTTGCCTTTTCCTCTTCTCTTTTTTTCGTATAAATATGGAATTTGCTATTTTGCAGAACTGCCACATAATAGGAAACAAACACTTACATTTTGTTGACTATTCTTTGGCGTGCGTCCGGCTGCAATTGAGTTCTCCAATCACCCGTGTCCATGACAGGTTCTCCACCGGTGGCAGTAGGCCTCCAATTATTGGCATCCATGGGGTTTTAGCCAACCAAAACCAAACCACTTCTATCACCACAACAAAAGATCATGTCACATGTTAGAATAGACCCTAAAAAGAAAGAAGAACAGCAGGTGTAAGACCGCATCAAAGTCATAAAATTGGAATATCAGATTATTCAGACTTGAATAGCTTAGGGAAAAAGATCCATTTAATAGCAGGCTCTTTATTAAGGAATTTTACCAAATTTATCATCGTAGCATGCATAAAATCTAAGGCATAGCAAAGATACACCACCATTCAGGGCAAGGTGCTAGGATCTTGGGTATTCAGGCATTCTAGGTAAAGTTTTGGGCTTGAATCTTCATAGAGCTTCTAAAACCAAGTATACAAAAACCAGTCAGCCATCTCAGAACTTGCCACGTCAACAGATGGTGAGTGTTGATAAGCCAAGCCATGGACAAACTCACAGTGCTTCAATTTAACTTGATGTTTTCAAGCGACGCTTGTAATCCGTAATTGATGCAATATAACAATGACAATCTTGTACTTCTATTCCTTTTGTTTTAAGTCCACAGTTTCAGATCAAAATAGATATTTAATATTTAAAAATATTTAATTGCTTTACTTCAGTAGATAGATTAATTTATGTTCTGTTCTAGATATCAGTTCGTCACCTCTTACCAAATTAGATTCAGCACAGCGCCTTATTCAGGTGCTTACCATTTTTTACTTGCATGTAAAACATGCTGTAAAAAAACCCTCCCCCTCCCCCTCCCCCTCTCATCCTCCCGCACTTGTTATTAATGTATTTATTTACTTCCGAAAAACTAAATATTTGAGGGAGCAAAAAGTGTAACTAGAAAGATAGGAATAAGACATCCTCAAAAGAATAACGAAGAAAGAAGAAAACAAAACAAAATCAGAAAACAAGGGCTTTCCAGTCTCCATTGAATATCAGCAGTCTAAATACCCCAGCACAAGTAGAGCATGAAGACGCCAGAAACACTAATCCATCCCAAAAAGATTGTCTAAAATGTATTAATCTCCATTGAATATCAGCAGTCTAAATACCCCAGCACAAGTAGAGCACGCCAGAAACACTAATCCATCCCAAAAAGATTGTCTAAAATGTATTAATCTCCATTGAATATCAGCAGTCTAAATACCCCAGCACAAGTAGAGCACGCCAGAAACACTAATCCATCCCAAAAAGATTGTCTAAAATGTATTAATCCAGGAAAAAAAAGAAGAAGAAGAAGACAGTATTAACCATGATGCATTTCATGTTTTCATCAACTGCAAAGTGTTGGACAGCTAAGAATCAACTTAGCAAGCCCAGATGAAATAATACAACTTACATGGCATTTATTTCTTTATTTTTTTAATAGACAACGCACTAACCCTGACCGAACTAAATGCTTGACCTTGAGGTAAGTTATAAAATGTTCTTACTAACTCAATGCACTAGAATGCCTTTGGGGTGAAGGGAACGAAAGCATTCGTTTTCCAGTTCTGCATGCTCTTAAATTTCAACTCAAGTGATCACGATATTGTAGTTAGTTAGGCGTAACTTTTCGAAACGAAGATTCACCCCATACTCATATTAGCTGGGCAGTTCTAAACAAAAAAAAAAAAAAAAAAAAAAAAAAAACACTAGTTGGCTATTTAAGAAACCTATTAAATTCTCAAATTAGGAAGGACACATCATGGAGGTTATCAAGGCATATTATTATTATTATTATTATTATTATTATTATTATTATTATTATTATTATTATTATTATTTTCAGTAGCATGAGCACTGTATAAAATTTTATTTTCTTCCTTTTTTTTCATTTGCGAAAATAAAAGGAATTATTTTCAGTTTTCCACTAAAAAGAAAAACTAAAAAGAAAAAATTAGGGTTCCAAAATTGAGAGCTTAATTATTATAATAATCATAATAAAGGTGACAAAAAGCTGATCAGTTCATGTGGATTTAGCTAACACATCGAAAAGAAAACATTCGAATTGGTCGATTGTATCTTTCTTCGAATTGCGTTCAAGACCGATTATTTATTTATTAAAATCGAATTCTCTCTTAGAATAATACCGATAATTAAATAAATAAAATAGCACAGAATAAAAATAACAGAGAAGTAAGCACCTGGAGGATATATGAAGCCCTTATTGGTGTTGGTGGTGTTTTACGGTGAGGCGGAGACAGGCGGGGGAGGAGAGGAGAGAGAGAGGAGAGAGAGAGGTGAGGTCGGCTCAAGCGAGGCGTGTTGGACACCAGAGAACAGAACCAGATACACATGACTTTCATCTTTTCCAGATTCCTTACAAACTGCGTATTTATTTACAAGCGTTTCATGCATATTATTGTAAAAATTTAAGTTAATTATCAGAACCTAGTCTCTGTATTTTTATAAAGCTAACAAAGTAATCTCTCAAGTTTTCAGAATAATTAACTGATCCTCTAATCACATTTCACTGTCAAAAACTAACGAACTATTGGTGACACCTCAGCATTTCTCTAAAGAAAAATTAATGGAGGGACCAAGTTACTAGGTATGTGAAACTATAGGGACTGGTCTATTATATTTGTAACTAGAGAACCCATATTATTTGTTTCTTGAGAATATAAAGATCAGTTGTAATAACAAATATTCTAAAAAAATACATGCACGAATCACCGTCGCCATAGACGCACATCATTATCCACTGCAATAATGGAGTGGCGGCTTTGGTAAAAAAAAATTTACATGTATTTGATTAAGGAGTATTTTAGTATTTTCATGTAATTTATTCGTTATTAGTGATTTGTATAAAGGTATTTTTGTGTATTTCATAAGCAGTAGAATAATTAAAATACTCCTAAGAGGAAAAAGATCAATTATTTGATGCAGGGGTATAAAGATATTTTTGGTTTTTACATACAGTAAAAAACAAAAGTACAAAAGTATTATTGTATCTAAGAGATTTAATGAATTGGGGTAAGTGATATTGAAGTTTTTTTATTCTGTTTTTTTTTAATTGCTAGTTTGCGGGGGTAGTGTTGTGATTTACCATTAAAATAATATTTTTAATTAGAAACAGTTGTTAGCGTGTTGTGTATGCACCAATGAGTCGGAGACACCGTGTTTTTTTAGCGGCGCGTGCGATGTTTCCTGGTGGTTAAAAATAGTATCTTGTCACATAATCTAAAGAGCATGTTGCTCTTTTATCTCAAAGCCCCAATCACATGTTTTTATCTCTAATTAGAATATTATCACGCGTTCTATAGCGGGTTAAAAATAATTTATTTTTTAAATGTAAAAATTAATTAAAAGTATAAACAATATTCTAAATATTTTGGATCTCGAGACATGATAGATTCAAGAAA
>Ga0325404_1000632_pt1 | contig 35738 bp, 32 predicted proteins | sample PopdelMetagenome_18_FD_205664 | JGI IMG/M metagenome (GOLD analysis project Ga0325404, IMG submission 205664) | Populus deltoides microbial communities from Bellville, Georgia, United States - Xylem-Control-R1 | ecosystem: Host-associated > Plants > Phyllosphere > Stem > Wood/Secondary xylem...
CCAGCCCCCCCCCCCCCCCCCCCCCCCCCCCCCCCCCCCCCCCCCCCCCCCCCCCCCCCCCCCCCCCCCCCCCCCCCCCCCCCCCCCCCCCCCCCCCCCCCCCCCCCCAAAAGTACACCCGTAAACAGCACAGATATTGAGGTCAGGCTAAAATTGAGTCAACTGAAATTACCAGAGAGATTAATGATGCAATGGAAGTCTGTCTGACTACATTCTTTATCAAGCAAGTTTCATCATTATCCATGCGTGCATTAAAGAACCAAAACAGGTTCCATTTTAGACAAGTTAATTCACAATTAAAAATAATAATAAATCTGACAACAGACAGTGTCTTAAGAAAGAGTAACAACTGAAAAACATAGTGACAATACCTAGATGTCTGATTATTAAATTCTCCTTGCACAACCTGAGAGAGTGCAGAACTAAAATTCTTCTGACTTTCTAGTTCTGAAGAATCAATCGACACTTCAGAGCTGTTTTCTGGAAACTACAAGAAAGAGAGAGCATTTATTTTGCTCTTCTGTAGCAGAAAAATATAGAAACAGTATTCAAAGCAGTTTCAGTACTGTAAAACAAGGAGATAATGCTTTTGCAAGCCCATGGCATGAAAGTTCTAAGATCTTCTGCGTAAAGAGAAAACAACACCAATAATTCTGAAAAAAACACAACAAAAATGTAGAATATTGTCGTTGGTTTTTTACAAAATAGACAAATTTGCACAGCACTAATAAAACATTGAAATGATAATAACTTTGACTTTGCATAATATTAGATTTTATAACAGAGCATGGATAACAAATTCATGCAAGTCCATATAATAACAATGTGAAAAACAACTGTGTAATTTACCATCGTTAAAATTTGAAGGAAATACTCCTTTTAAATGCAATTGACCCAACAGGGTTCAAGCAACTAATTAAGCATCACAATGGACTCAAATCTTCCTGCTAAGTCCTTTGGGGTCATCCCAATGAACTTAACTTCAATAACCGCACAGGAAAGTATAGTCATGCCAAGGCATCAGCAAGATAATCGAAGAGCCACATACCAAAATCTTATGATCAATTTCAGCAACGAGCATCTCATCCATCAGTTGTAGAAGATATAATGTATTGTCCCGACAAGGTTGTGCAGCAAAGATATTTTCCTCAAAAGAAAAGTCTACCAGCCTTTGAATCAGGTCCTCAAAGATATCATGAAGCAACTTTCTATGTGAGATGCTGTCCTGTGGTATAAAATGTTCAAGCAAAAACAATTCTTAAACTGGTGAAACTGGTGATAAATTTTAGGTAAACACAGACAAAACGGTGACAGATATTCATAATGCAGACAGGATTTCAACATACTTGGTCAAAATGCAGGAGTAGAAAATTCACTGTCTCTTCCAACTGTTGCCAGCCACCTTTTACTGAAAGCATATAGTGGCAAAGAACAACACAAAATAAACTCCTCACCAAATTCTGCTCGAGTCTCTCACTATGAGTTTGGTCTTGAGACTCAACTATATAGTCTTTGATCACGTTAAGTTTTAAAGTGGCTGTTAACCATGCATTCCATCCATATTCCTATTTGCAGCATTCAAATGATTAGAAAATAGTTTAGAAAGAGTAGACTAATTATTCGTGGTTAAAGTGTGTAGACTAACTATTTGGAGTAATTATACCATCAAAGCTTCAATGTTTGAAGAATTTGAATCAAGCAGATCAAGCAGATCCCTTATTATTTTCGTTCTAGTGGATACATCCTCACAGCTAGACAAGAATCCGAATATGATAACCAAGATTTGAGGAACAAGAAAATGAGAATTATTTCCTTTGCTTCTCTGCTTGTCAACCTGGTTATATTTCTGCAAAACCTGCATAATATCAGTTTTCATTAAAGCAGTTTAGAGATAAATCCCATGGTATACTTTAAACCAAAATAGTATGCTGTTGAGCAAATGATTGGTGAGCTTAATTACTATATTGACGGGATGAAAGGAAAAGTTGAACTATTCACAAAAAATTGGTAGTCACCTGTTTGGGACTAGCACCACCAAGAAGAACATCAAACAAGGCTGCACACAAATTATCTGTTAGTGGAAATCTGAACAACCTATCAGATATAGCTGAGAAGACTGGCTGCATTTTTGAACTGGCTTTCTTCTGGCTTTCTGAAACAGATCTGGATCTCCCAACAGAAAGATTGAAGAGTCTTGGTGGCTTCCTCTCAGATTGTAAACCAACCAAAAGTCTTCCCAGAAACTGCAAGCTGAGAAGTCTGATAGGCTCATATTCCCTATTGGAAACAAACAGGAAGTTGAATTCTAAGAATATGAGAACCATTGATTCAAATCCTGAATTCTATGAAAGAAATAGAAGCACATCTAGAGATAAACTATATGCAAATCAAAGACAGATATTATTCTAAAAGTGCTATGAGTTCTGAAAGAAAAGGTTGAATTTTTCAATGTTAGAGAGTAATATAAAATCATTCTTGAGGCTTCATCTAGGAGCTTAGGTTGAACTAGTTCTTTGACATGGTATCACAGTCTTGATAACCAACTGGTCATGAGCCAAATTAATAGAATTAAGCACACGGTAATGGTGGGCCGTGCAAGTTTCAAGTTCAAAGAGCTTTCACACCTAGGAGCTTAAGCTTTTAAGTTGAACTGATTCTTTGACATTCACTACTGCAGCCATTTAGGAACAGCAGCATCGTGTAACCATATATCAACTCCAAACATAGGATAAACGTATATTTGCAATGCACACATTCAGGCTTTTAGGGGAGTGTTCTTGCCTTTCTTTCCTGACATTCAACAAGTTTGGAAATCACATTTACATTCAAACCTTTTCTTTACTTTCTTTTTCTTTTTGAAGGATGACTTACTCTCCAAATTGTCTATAGTCTCTTTCTTTCCAATAATACTTTTTCTTTCTTTCTTCTGAGAAGAAGTATATACATATAGCAGAGGCACTTAAAATGTAAAATGTTTAACTAAAAGCAGGCCTGCTTTAGCAGTTGTTAAACAGCTTTTACTAATTTGATGAAGATTCTGGAGTTCATAATACCTAGTTTAAAGTCTAGCATATCTACATATAAATGAAACACCAGCTTAATTTAACTCACCTACCAACCATGAACTCAAACAATTTTGTAGCCCCTTTTCAATTCAAATTTGCAAAAGGCATGCAATTGGTAACAAATTTCATTTCAATGCCTTTAAAAGCTCAAAGTCATTATAAAATTTGGCATTCTAGATGCTACATCTAAGGAAATCATCATATGATCACGCAACAGCCTCATAGAATAGCACACCTCTGAAGAAGATTAACAAAAATGTGGCAACCACCAATGAGATTAACTTGTTCAAGGAAAGCAACAAGCAGTTGTTTTTGAGAGAGAGCACGGATGACCATATGCAGAACATCCTCAATGCATGCCGTATCCTGGCTTGTTTCAAAGAAGGCTATTATTGCCTTTATGTCTGCAGTGCCAATGCATTGCCTGCATATCCCAAAATTTTATGTAAGAACTTGTAAAATAAAACACCAGATGAGAAACCAATAAACCAAAATAAGTTTGTTTCAAAGTAACTGCAGTAGTGGAAACAGTACCTGAGGCTCATCTCACCGAGACTCAATAAAAGAAGACGAATTTTGTGAGCTTCTTCTCTATTAGGTCTCTCTCCAATAATAACTTTGGTAATGGGATGCCGAAGAGGCTTGCTTCCAATAGCAAACCGAGATTTTGAGTTGTCCCAATAAAATTGACGAATTATATCAATAACACGAGGTAGTTGACACAGACTCTTGAGTAATCTTGGATCATTGTCAAATTGCTGGATGAGAAACATGTAAAGCTCTCGCTGCACCTTGTATACTGTGTAGACCCAGATGAAAGGATTAAGAAAGATGCAAGATATGGCATCTTTAACAAGCAGCTCAGCTAACCCTGAAGAAAAAGAAAAGAAGATAAATACTTTCAAACAAAAAAAGAATATGCACAAAATGCAACTAAAATGATTGAGGATAATCAATACATGAATAGAGTACTTTTCCACATGAATTAAAATTAGTGGATAGTTTATGATACACACCACAATTTGCAGCAACGTTAAACAGATGTTTCAAAGCTGAAAGGGTCTCCAAATTGAGTAGCTCTGGTGGAACTGATTGCAATAAAAATCCCAGTATTGAAAATCCAGAAAGAAGATGCATTTGCTGCTGATTTGCTAAATTATCATCTAGGACAGAAGCTATAAGCTCAATAACCTCAGCTGTCAGGCGTTCTTTTGTGATTGGTGTAAGCAATGCATGTTCAAAGGATCCACTTTCTTCATTGTCATACCTATCAGATTGGGAAATCAGAGGAAAAAACACAGACACACCACCGACGCAGTAAATTATCTGTTGCAGCATGCGTCGTGAACATAACTGTGTGCCAGCCATAACAGTTGCTTCAAATGCCTTCTTATCTAATGCATGATCTGTTACCAGTGAAACATTAAACAGCTTCTTGCCATCACTTGCCTGAAAAAGAAACTAACTGCTTTGAATTTGCCCAAATATCCAAAGCAAGCTTATAAAACCAAAATTTTCATGAGAAGACAGCAAACCTGGGCATTGAGTCCAAAGATAATTTTTGATGACAGACCATCTTTAGAATCAAGAATTCCACTGGGCAATGAGCTATCATAAAAAGGTGTGGCTTCATTATCAAGGAACGAGTACATATAGCTTGGTCCCAAGGAATAGATGCCCTGGACTTGCTCAGAAGAAATGGCATCACTAAACAAGTAGACAGGACCAATCTGACCATGAAAAGAGAAGAAATCTCGGATGGAGTCCGGAAAAATTTCTTCTTCATTCTGAGGCAAATTAATTTTCATGCCAATACTACTGCTCGTCAATAATTCATTAACTTTTGCATATCTGAATCATGAAAAGATGCAAATCAGGGAGGAAAATCCCTCTACGCAAATTGAAATGTGAATGAAATAAAAGACAGGATGTGGGATAGAACCTGCATCGTTCAGAAGCCACGAGATCACCATTCACATAACATCTCAACAGGCTACCCCCAGAAAATGCCCGCCCAATGCTATGAGTTATGCAAAGAAAATGCCATTTCTTACTGGCTAAATTAATGTGAAATTGAATACGCTGCCGCTTCAGATTAATTGACTGCCAAAGACATAAAGAGATAATATTAAATGAGATGCTAACAAGAATCTTCTTAGTCCAAATTATTGATCAGAGCTTTTCGTATATGAATTACCACCACCACCAGAAGATTTTTCCCAGCCAATAACTTACCTCATAAATAAGCCTTTCATTTCCAACAGCTGCCAAGCACCCTTTTCCATTTTCAGAAAGAAAACTGAAAAGACCCATTGTTCCATTTCTAGGGAAGCTTTCCACTCTAAGCCAGCACGAAAAAGAAAAACCCTTGCTGAGAGGCCACTGCACAGGTGCTTTAACTATAATCCCCTGCAGTAAGTTAAGAGAAAATGCAAATAATCAGTTTTTTTTATATTATTGTTAATTTCTCTGAGAATGAGAGTGCAAGTATCCTGAAAACTCATGTTTAAGAGTAAAAGATGTGTATTTTATCACGATAAAACAAATCACAAGTATAAAGAGGAATTTAAAGCATCATCCAATTCAAAGTTAAAAAATCAACACAATAGCTCTCCAATCCAGCTGAAAACTAAGAACTTTACATCTCTCAAAGCAGTGACAAAAAAAATCTATCTCATAAACAATAGCCTCAAAACAGAAAGATCCTTAAAACAAGTGAAATCGAGTTCATTTAACTGGACAAAGATTGCACAATAACAGTGCCCCCCCAACCCCAAATCTGATTACAAATTTGTAAAGAAGTAACAAGATAGAGAAGACAATGAAATGATGAGAACAAAATCATTTTCCAAATAATCGTTATGAACACAGAAAGTTTCCTGTCAATATCAATGCCAGCTGGAGATGCACTTACAGAAAAGATGTGGAAAAGAAAATCATTTTCCAAATATACATAATGAATGCATAGAAAAACTTCCTATCAATATCAAAGCCAACTGGGGATACACTTACAAAATAGATGTATAGCTCCATAAAGAAGGGAAGGAAAACACTGCATGTCAATGTAATTGGATATGAAGATACAGGTTTATTTCTTTAGATAACTTCTAAGAAACCATAGGGACTTACAGAATCATTCCCGTTGAAATCAAAAAAAGCAGTTGGGCCCTTCTCATTGAGCATTGACAAAACAGTGGTCAATAATAGTGAGCAGTACTGCTGCCGCATCCCGACTTTTTCACTTCGGAGAAGAGCAAAGATTTTACGGATATCCTTCCCAGATATGCTATGCCCACCAACGACCTGAATCAATTGCGCAATTTTCAAAATGGTGCTGTCATTATCTTCTTGAGAAAACCAATCAAGAAGAAAATTAAGCATTCCTGCTCTGACACATGAGGCTCGGTTGGAAATGGAATCCCTGAGCAGTTGCTGGAACATGTTGAGACCATAGTGCCGCAAAGAGTCACTGCTCTGCCCAGTCATAAAATAGAAAGTAATGATACAGAATATTGTTGTCAAAAAACAGAGGGGAAAAAAGGGACAACTTCAGAAATGAGGCAGTGGCCACTCCAAATCTAAGGAAAAGGAAACAAACAAATGGAAAATTTACAGTGGGAAACAATTACCAACCTTCTGTAGAACACTGAGATAAAGTATGATCACATCCTCATTCTGAAGCAGAACAAGAGTGGAAAAAACTATATATGAGAAGCAAGTCTATTTCACTAACTTAAGATTATAAAAACATTTGAGTATATAGAAAAGGTAAAATAAGAATTAACAAATGTATGATCAACTAAAAGTGACTGGCAATGAATTGTTCCAATTTTCAGGCAAGGATATCACCTTTATGAGAGGGCTTGATTTTATATCAAACTTTCCATCGACAAGCATATCAAGAAGTGCATTTAAAAGTGCTTCACTTGGACGCCATTGACAAAAGTCCAATAGCAAACTTTGCATTGTCTGATAACCCTTGCCAACTAAGGCTCTAAACGAAGCCTACAAAAATTAATGGATTAAGTATAATTGGCATTATTACATAGCCACATGAATAAAGAATTTTCCATGCATTGCAATAATTAAGAGTCCGTTTGGGAACGTAGTACAACCCGTGTTCCCAAAAAAATCAGAAGATGCAAAAGGAAGGACAACAGGAATCACACAAACAGAGTGCTCACAGAAAAGCTTGAATATAAAGTTGGAAATTGACTTTGTTACATTGAATCAAACTGAGAAAAATAAGATGAATTAGGCAACCACACCAAAATTGTCAACACCAACCCAACCACACACCCCCCCCCCCCCAAAAAAAAAAGAGAGAGAGAGAGAGAGATCCAATTTCCAAGCTTGTTTTGACATGTAAGGTGATCACTTGATTATCAATAGGACTTCATATACACGAATAATAGAATGAAAAGACTCATATTAAGCCTCGTTTTATCTGATAGCTAATGGACAAGAGAATTTTACTCTATATATACTGAGAGATCATACCAAGCTACAAAACGTTTTAAACTATAGTCAAAAACCAACAGCCAGGCTAGTTCTCTTTCCCCTTAATATGTTCATCTTACTACTTTGCAGTAGCTCTTCAATGCCCATACCATATAACAGAACTCCCACATCTACCATCTCTTGACGATGGAGTTCCCATCCACAAACAGGCATGTAATTCACCACCAAGCCCATTCATCCACTAATTCCTAACTATGAAGGACATCCATACACAGACACACATGCATGCATGTATTCTCAATTATTGCAAGTACCAATAGCATTAATATTTGTAATTACCAAATGGACAAGAAACATATATGTCAAATCATTACTTTGTAAATAATTCTCCATTAGAAACATCAGCCTTTCGATTGAAGTTAATTATTCATAGAATCCAAAGGTGAGAATATACAAGAGCACCATGAAGGAAGATTAGAGGAAAACAAAACACACAAAACAAAAGCAGGAAAAAGGGATTACCTTTGAGTCATCATTATTTTCTAGGAGGCAGGTCAGAGTTTGAAGGACATTTAGAACCAACTTCTCTCCATACACCTCATCAAGATTACCATTTAGTAATGAGACAACATGCAAAAAGCATTCGCCATCACGAAACAAGGCTTGGTAGTACTGAAAGAACAAATAACTATTAAGAAATCAAAACTACCCAAGAGCAAAGTTCTCATCATATATAACCCCGACAACCTCACTCATAGGAAAATAATAATAGCAACCATAATAAGGTCTCTGAAATCAATATGACTTTTGAGGACAACATACCGCAGGATCGGTCATGAGCATCTCTCTCATTCCAACCAATAGATTGATAGACAGCTCTGCAAAACTTTTCTCCCTTTCCTTTATTTGAGTGAAAGTCTCTAAATACTTTGAACATAAATGCAACTTTGCCTTTTGATCTTCTAGAGATGATGGAACTAACTGATGACATGGAAAAAGGTTAAGTTCAGTTGCCTTGACAGTGACAACAACAACAACAACTGTCAAGCAAACATTGAGTACAGTGAAGTACCTTCATGAGGTCAAGGATGCTCTCAAACACATGATTTCTCATGCCTTCTTCCCAAAATAAATCAAACAAACAATCAATGCAAGTCCAGTCACACAAAACCAAACTCCCTGCATCATCAGCAATTGAGAAAAATTTTGTGAAGAGCTCCATGCATGTATCCATGCATGTAAACCAACTTTGGCCCATCTTTTCTGAATTAGGTCTCTGACCACCATGAAGTGGTAGTATTTTACTCTCAAGAGAAGGGCTCATATTTCCAGACCTTCTACACTCTTCGGCTTGAATACATGCAACTTTGAGGACCCGAGAAACTGCACTTAGAGACTTGAAGGAGGCGATCGTTTTCTCTGGCAAAAGCTGCAATATATGCAGTAGACTCTTTGCAAGAACAACAGCGATGTCAGGATGACATGCACATTGTTCTAAGGCATCCAGTAAAACAGACACCTCAAGCTGCAAAAAAGAAAAGCAAATTCTAGCATGACAAATGCAACACTACCAAGTTTATCAACTAATAATGAGATATTTATGGCCTTTGCAAAACCCAGATAACAAAGTGCCTCAAAATAGCATCTCTCCCCTTCAACAAACATTCATATTTTTAGTTCATAAGCAAGTTTGTTTATACTGAGAACGACCAAAAATGGAGGGCATCCATTCAATGTGACTCCTATATGAAAGAAAAGTCACAACAACAAAAGCTAAAATCGATAACATCAATGAACTCCAAAAGAAACAGATGAGAACAATTTTGTGACATTTATAATCACAGATAAGTCAAAAGATTTCCTCACCCTTTCGAGATAATGCTATTTCACTCCAAACAATTACATTATAAAAAATAAGATAGGAACATGGCCATGTTATGTTATTTTTCCCCTCCAACATGGATCACAAAGCTTAACCACTAAAGATGATGCTGCTCAGCTTATCCCAAAAACTAAGAAAAGCATAGATCATATCTAAAAGAAGACATGGGATTGCAAATGATTCGATATTTCCCCAATATCTTCAAAAACAAATGTCATCATGCAAACTCAACTTACAAGGTTTTACCAGCTTATTCAAGTCAGACTAAATTCAATCTCCTTTCTTATCAGATAATATGTAAGAAACAAAACATCAATCTTAAAGAACTATTCACCATTAAGTCAAAAAGAGAATCATCAAGTGAATGAAACAAAAACCTACCAAGTTATCCACAGTTCCATTGCAAGTTGCAGCAAATTCCACAAAGGAGATTACTTCCATCTGAAGGATCTCAAAACTACTAATCTTTGTTTGATTGGAAATGCTACTAGAGGACAAGTTTCTGTCAAGCTGTCCTGGGAACCCTTGATTGTAACTGCCACACTCTCCAGCCATTTCTTCTGAATCTGGTCCGAAGTGGAAAAAATTCTCAGAGAAGATAAGGTCCCATATCCCCTCATCCCTGAATATTTCAAGTGATACAGGTGATGAAACAAGAACCTTCGTAAAGGCATCAAGTACAGAGTGTTGTAGGACATTAGCGAAGACCCTGCAAAATAAACAAGCTAATAAAGGAAAAACGAGGGAATCATGGAAAAAAACATGCACTGTAAGCAAAATTTGGTGCCCTGAATTTCCTAACAAGAATACAGGGAAAGAATACAGAAAACACACTGCATCATCACCTTAAATGGTTAGGCAACTCCTTTTGATTTGAACAAGCCTTGATGCATGGAAAGACTGTAAGAAGAACCCCCATGACCCACTTAATTGAAAGTTCACCATATGCTGCAGAAATTGGCATTCCAATTCGACCAGTGTTTGTTTGGACTTGGTGAGGTTTAATATTTTCAGGAGCAACAATGAAAGAACACAGCACCCCACTCAATTTGACAACATATTCATTCCAAAGTTTAGAATAAGCAGCATCAGCTGGAAGGGGAAAAGATCGTTCCATCTTTACATGATTCTCATTTTCCAAGTCAGAAACAGGAATTTGGCAATCATCCTGTACAGACAAATCCTTTGAATTCTGCTCACACTCTTGAAGCAAGAAGGACAGCGAACAAAAGCTATTTGCAAATTTATGAATTCTTCCATTTTCACATAGGAACTGCAGGTTGTTCATATTACCAAAGCTGAATATTTGTTAAGGGCATTGACAATTGTTGGTACATAATTAACAGCAGAAATATTGAGGAATAAAAAAAAAAGCTTTCTTTTTCACCTTTTGGACCAAGAAACATAAATGGGGAGTCTGAGCCAGATACTAAGAGAACTCCTACCAACCTAGCCCCTGATACGATATATAATGTCCAATTTTCCTTAAAAAAAGAAGATTTCATGATTTTTTTTTCTTCATCAAAGGATACCTTTCGCTCCATGCAATTCAGAATTCTAAACTTCCTAATGACTGAAGTATCAACTTAAAGCCTAGTTATCTTTTTCATTTCATAAACAAAATTGGAAAGCACTATACACACATAATCTGGATTCACTTTGAGGCAAGATATCAAATGGAGCAATGTAGAACATTAAATCTATGCAAATGCATTATTTGAAGGATACACAGCCTCTCTTAGAACTGTCAAAGACAGTACATGTAACTGGAATATTTTCAGCAAGGGATTCTCACCTCTGCAATAGAATGCAAACCTTATAATTTAAGAAGACAAGATGGTGAGCACAACAAAGTTAAGACAAAGGTTCAACTTGAAACAAAAGCATATGAAAGAAACCAAAACAAACATAACATTATATTTCAAAATGGAAAAGAAAAGAACTAAATCAGCATCTGATATCTTGTCATTGCTAATTACAACAAAAGCAACACTGCTAAACTTCTAACAGTCTCGAAACCATAATTTTCTAAGTGAAATAATGCCAGCACAAGCAGCAAATTAAATGCTTTAAAAGAGAAATTAACTAATGTCAGAACTTTCATGCAGCAGACCAGATCACACACGCACAGCAAGAGCAGAAGAGCAGTGAAGTTAGAGATCAGAAAAATCAGAGGCTCAAGGCAATAACTAAAAATCTTATCCACTCTAGCAATAACAGGATCAATAGAAATTCCAATAATCTCCACCCCAACATTCTCTCCAGGCAGATGCAAATTTCAGCAAGCCTAACCACACTAGAATAGTTAACTCAGGCAAGATTAAGTTTATCAGTTGATGGCCTTCAACTTCTTCATGGTGTTCTGCTTCAGCATTGTGTAGGGGAAGTGGAGCAAATTTAAATGATTTGCCAAAAAAATGGGAAATACAGAAAACCCTTTTTCAGTAAAACTTAGTACTAATCTTGAGGATGCCTTATCTTCTCCATTGCGTTTCATTTTCTCTATTTTTTCTTGTATTAAAAAAAGGAAGGAAGACAATTCAATACATCATTGCTCATGCTTCCAATATTATCAACTGGATGAGGATATTAAAGCATTAACTAGATTTTAGGAAGATAAGGACAGTGTATTTTACATTTGGACATTCCAGTGATCCAAAAAAAAAGTTGAAAAGTTTCTATTTTACCTTGGAACCACATTTCCTCATGAGTGTCTATTTCATTCTATCTTAAAACTGACATCATCGAAGAGATTCCGATAACCATCAAATGCAATCATTAGATAAAAAAATGTTGCTTGCCAATCATCAAAGTTCTCAACAAAGTTTGCCATCAGATTTTGATATCCTAACATGAAAATTATTACCTTTCATCACCAACATAAGAGGCGTTCCTCAACAATAGCACATTAATTGATGGAAGTCCTTGTCCATCCAGCAGAACTTCAAGCCCTCCAATGCTTTTAAAATGATTTTGACCACGTGGATTATTGGATAATGCTAGATGAAGAGTCCACAAAGTCAAATATTGAAGTGACAAATCTGTCCTTTGTTCTTTCATGCTCAACCTTCTGATGACTCGCAGCAACTCTGAAGCACAAACAAATTCAGTGAGTGGAATGTTGAACACAACAACACCAAGCCTCAATCACAAACTAGTCATGGGCAGCGGCTACATGGAATGTTGAATGCAAATAAGAATAAATGTTCAGCGAGAGTACTAATTTAATTGTGGACCATAGAAAAATGACACGAGAAGTTTCTATCAGGATTGATTGGTGCAACTTCTAAGCTCAAGTCACATACACTAAGTGATGACTTCAGTGGGAAAGCCAGAAGATAGTATCAGGATTTTCGCTCTTTTTTTCATAAGAAGAAGAGTATTTAATTAAGCAAGAAAAGGTGATAATCTAAAAAAAAAAACTATACAATAAGATATCCTCCATGGGGGAAATCAATAAAAGAGCTTCCTAATCCTGCCAATGATGTGCTAGAAGCACAGGTGTAGAACAAACATGAAAAGGTTAAAGAGAACTATTATATTCCATGATAACTACTTGGACAAGAATTGGTTCTCAAAATTTATCAAGCTATTCTCCATCCATGGACTGCCAAAGAATCTTGTAATCCTTTCCCTTCCCAGCCACAAAGCTCAAAGATCCAATACCCTGCCCCACAAGAATGCCCAACTAAAAAATGACCAAATGTATTCATAATCCAGAGCTTATAAATAATCAACCGCAACACTCTCTCTACATGCATATGGCCAGATAAATTTCAATGTTGTGGAAATTTCCCTGCAGCACATTATGTGAGTTTAAATATTTCAGAATTAAAGGTGTGAAATATTCATTCACGAAAAGAAGCCACATGAAAAACTAAAGGTGTGAAATATTCATTCATAAAAAGAAGTCACATGAAAGACCAACACAGCAAATGACTAGAAGCTAAAGCCTTCCCAACACAAGAGAGGATTGAAATACCAAGGGTGGGTGGGTGGGTGGGTGTGTTCATTGTATTTGAATATATAAAATCATTGCCCTCAGAGATACATACAGGAGCAACCTTATGACACATCTATGCTTTTTTCCTCTTTTCAGTAGAGGGACAATAATTACCAAACCAATTTAGAAGCATCCTTTTCACTGTGCTTTATCAAGTCAAGTTAACATGTATAAAGATCTTAAAAGTGCCTACCTTACCTACTAACCAGTTAAGAACACCAGCTTCCATCACTGACACAACTGCCCTCTGATGCCAATATAGCCTCGTTTCAGTAGGAACCTTCACACCACTAGAAGATTCATTGGAAGATGCACCCCAACTGGGGGTGAAAAACTCTGCATGGCTACTGAACAACTGTGCTTTCTCATATAAATTTGTATTTAAATCAATATAACCACATATTATGGACACCACATATAAAAGTATTTGTTGCAAAAGTCTGGTCTTATCTAGAGAAATACTAGACAGACTCTCATCGCCAGATAGTTCACTTGTTATTGATTTTAGTTGGACAACAGCCCCTGAAAAGAAAGAATTAAAAACAAAAATAAAGTAAAAATGGGCACAACATTCTGACTTTTATGGCAGTAACTGCTCTAGAAACAAAAGGACAGTATTCAAAGTTGTGGATCAGAAATTTTGATGATAGGCATCAAGTTCGAGACAGCAGCTCCCTCCTCGGACCCAAGAAAGAACCCAAGTGAGAATGTATCTTACAGTGATTAAATGTCAATACAACCAAGAATCCATCGCCACATAAAAGAAAATAGCAAGAGAAGCAAACATTATGTGTACCTTTCATTAATGCAGTTAGCTTTTGAATCCCGCCATAGTATCCAAAAACTCTGCAGTTATGCATTGAACGAGCGATTATTGTTAAAGCATTCAACAAGGGCAGCCCTTCAGAAGTGATACTCAAACTTGTCGAAGTCCCTGGTGAGTCCACCCCGGTGCGCACCACACTGGTGTTTACTGGATTTACAATGAAAAAAGAATTATTAACATGGAAAAAAATTAATCAATATGGAAAAGGTCAATAAGAAGGAAGGTAAGAATCATGCAACATGCACTGCCTTCACAAAGGTGTTCATTATTAAACCTAAAAATTAAGATATCACCAAACACTTAAAATAGGATGCACAAGTATCACGTTGCCAATAACTTGTATGATGATGACAATATCAAGAGAAAAGGCAAGCTTTGCCACAATATGCCATGAGAGGAGGAAATCAACTGGTTTACTAAGGTAAGAGTAACAATAATGATTAAAAAATTGGTGTACTACACATTGTGCATAAATTCTAGCAATTACAACAACTGTAAAAGAGCAAGACATTGTGTAATATGTTGTGCTATGAGATTCTTCAAGAAGAAGAAAAGGAAAAGAAAATGTTTATGCCATCTGGCGTTACTTTCATTGAAATGTCTTTGAAGACAATCTTATGACAGTTTTTCATGAATTTCTTCTCAATAAATTGTATTTTGAAAATCATGGTATAATCTTATGTTAGCAGTTTTATTTAAACAGTAGTTCTTAATAAATTAATACAATGACATGTTACATGTGAGGCTCAGAACATGCTGTCATCTGCTGTATAGTATTATAGGCTTGATAGTGGATAGTCATATCTTCCTAGGGTGTACTGAGATGTGCTGAACAGGCCGTTCTTTTTTTTTCCGGAAAGCAATAAATGATCCTAAGAACAGTGAATGATTTTCAATTGATGCAACTTGTAGGTTCTAAAAGACCACCAAGATCTTGTCGTGAGTTGATTTCTTCAAACTGGATTGAGTTGGTTTGGGTCATTATAACAGTGACATGTCATCAAAAAAATTGGAGCTATTAGTAAAGAACAAATTCCGATGACTATATATTAGACCAGTTTCTTCAGCTTGTTGGTTTGTAAGATCTGAAGCACCCTTGAGTGAGAGACAAACATAAACTAGTTCTAAAGCAATCTTAGACCACCACTGCTAGAAACATCAAGTCCATTACAATCATTAACAAATATCAAAAAAAAATTATTATCTTCATCAAGCAAATTGGAATTTCATTTTCTAACTTGTACAGCTAAACAGACAAAACATCAGCAATCAGGATCTTACATTCAGAAACAAGAGAGGTTAACTGTGTGATCTCTTCAGTCAATGCAAGAATGATTTCTGCAGGGTGTCCAGCAGAGCAGCCAACAATTATATCATCAACCCGCAATGGATACTCCACGGGAGGCACAGTTGTCAATGCAGCCTCTGGCAACTGGCTGGCATTAGCGGGTTCCCATTTCTCAAATACCATTAAAAATTGCTTGAGGAAGACATGAAATAGCTTCTTCTTTTCAGCCTAAAAATAGTGAATCAGAAAACATTTTTTTTTAGACAAGAGAACATTGTGTCGATGGCAAAAGGAAATTACAAAAGCTTGATGGAGACGAGGTCATCCTCCCTGAAAAAGAAAGCAAGCACCTAACCATGACACCAAAAAGAAGCCCTGCCCTACAACAGTTGTCTCAAAGTGTACTGGTCCTTAAAAGTTGTAGCATTACTCAATGACAAGATACAACATAGAATGAAGAAGCTATTTCATGACACATTAGTATTAATACCCAAGAATCTCCACCATAAATAAACAATCTACAGCACATATTCATCACAAGTGGGAAATGTAAAGATAAGCGACTATGAAACTCGCCATTTTCTTGACACTTTAGACAAATGATACTGGAAGATAAAGCCTTGTGAAGCCTTCTTATTTGCAAAAATCATTAAGTATTAATTATGTTGGGCACCATTATCTAGATAGAAGCCACAACTTTAGAGGGTACCTTGGCTTTCCAGATACGATGAGGCAAAGAAAAAGACAAAGGGTAAGGGTGCTGGGAAATTTGGAAAAGAAAAGACTTGCAAGATATGCATCAGACCCTTCCAAAGCCAAAACTTTATCAGATTTCCTAGTCAAGAGAAAAGAACTAAGAATAGGAAGTAAATTAATGAAATCCTCTGATTTTCTATAGTTAAGATTCCAAAAAAAAATGAAAATTCCAATCTAAATTATCCCTCTCGATCGAACAAAATAAGAAATAGGAGCATTATGCAAACCAGAGAGGTGACAAAGATGTGAGAGAGCAATAGAAAGAGGAGTTTCTCCTAACCAAAAATCCTCCCTGTGAAATGAGCTTCCAAGGGCTCAAATCTGAGACAGATGATCCAAGTTAGGCATCCCAGCCATTAGCATGGGCACCATGAAAATCACAAACAACTATGGACCACGAGAATTTGGTTCTAAAGGAATGGCCACAACCATTTCTGTACAAGGGCCATATTCTTCTCCACCAAATGACCTAGTCCTAAACCCCCTTAACTCTTGGATTTACAACAAACCTGGCAACTCACAGAATGATGGCAAAAAAAGACATATACAACAAAGTGCAAACATTTGTTCATGACATTGTGTAAGTCATCTTTATTTTGAAACTGAAACATTAAGTATACGAGTAATAGACTGCAGCTTGCTACACAGAACAGCTCAAGAAACATACTTCCTTTTAATAGTTCACTTGTTAAAACACAGACTTCCCCTGCTAAAGCAAATAAAATTTCATTCACAGACCAAGCATTTCTATACCTCTCCTATCAATAAAATTATCGCCTTATTTTACATGATAGATCATCCATAAAGAATACAATATAGACACAAGCTAGAATATATGCTTTACTTTTGATAAATAAATTAATTTTAGTATGAACCATCACAGGTGTTTACTTTCAACATGTCCCAGCTCAGCCTCTATCAATATATAAAACCTTCATCATTTTTCAATGGAAGAATTAGGGGATAGAAAAGCTCCAAAGACACAATAAACATGGTTTCTGCAAAACGCATATCAAAATTATTGATTCATTCCATGTTAAGTCACATCTATAGATATAAAAGAGTTCCTCTAAATTAATCAAGTTGTGCATGGATTAAAAAAATCTTTTTGCTTCAAGGACAAAAGAAAAATGACAGATGAATTTGCATAACTCGTTACTTTCAGCAAAACAATATACAGCATAAGAAGCTGGAAAGATACCAAACAGTTTAACTGGAAAAAAAAATTAAGACCATGATACTAGCAGTCATACCTTGTCAACAGCATTCTCATATTTCTCCCAGAGTGTATGTAAAACCACCTCGTCACCTACTTCACTGATAAGATGGCCAAAATGTATGAATATCAAGTAGATTAACCAGCAGTTGCTATTTGAGAAATGGAAAATCTAGGGGTAAGAACTAAAGGGTGCACAAAAAATCTATGTCGTTGCACTCCAGAGATGGAGTAACAAAGCTTAAGTCTAACAGAAAAATTGTTGACACTTGTCAAAATAGCTACTGGTATATTTGAAAAGTTGTCTGTTACCAGGAAAAAGGAGGCAGACAAATAAATGAGGATCAGAATAGGGGAGTATAACTTTAATCCACTGTTAAATTAGGGGGCAGGAGGGGAAGAGTCCATCACATAAATAATTCCAAACAATGGCCACATGTTAAGCAATCTTCTCTTCTCCTACTCTACCTTATTTGGTATTTTGTAACAAACTTCTGTTGCTATTTTTACAGGCAAAGAAGCAGGCATTCCAATGCTTCTACTTTCTTTTTTTTTCCAAAACTTCAACTTATTGTGAAACTAGTTTATCATAGATCTAAACCATTCCTTCAGCACATCAACTTGATACAATAAGTCATTATTATCACATGATATATGTGCAGATAATAAAAAATTAGAAGCTTATGGGTGATGATGTACAGGATTGCATGTTTCCACAAGGTCATGGCAGATTTAACAGTTCAAGAGCTTGACGCTTAATTGAGGGTAAAGGCCTTTATACAAGAACAACCATAAGCTTCGCAAAGACACAGAACTGCATACCTCAATATTTACAAGACAAAAATATTTGAGGAGGAATCCATTTTCAAATCATTGAACAATTTACGGGATACTTGTGGGAAAGTAGGGAGTTTTCTCTAGCAAAGCATTCTTAAGTTTTACATATTGCTCGTTCTGAATTTAGTTTATATGATGTGTATATTAAATGAGGATGACTGGTAGTCTTTCTCATAAATCTGCAGCACTCCATCTGTGCCTTCAATGGCTGATTTATAGGCTTTAACAATTAAAAACAAACACACAAACAGTAAATTTGAAGTGCTTTCTTTCCACATTAATAAGAATCCTCAACTCTTATCAAAGAAAAGAAAAATGCAAATCATGATAAGCAGATTCAGACTAGTCACACATACCTGAAACAAATCTTTGGAGAAGGAGGAGAAAACCTCCCAGATGATGACCCCTGGATGGACTCTCCAGTTTGACCACTGGATGTCCTTCGGATGAGATCAGCCACACCCTTAACAATGTTCATGCTTCCCACTATACTTGCCGGAACAATCAAAACTTCACAATTCCATTAAAAAGATACAGATGGTCAATCCAGACCATTCCTTTTTGCGAGCTCAAGAATCTGTTTCCAAGGGAATGAAAATCACTAAGTCAAGCATGCTGCCTCTTTGCTCCAAAGTTCAAACAATGTAATTTAGATTGCCGGAGAAAATAAGCATGACAGCACACTAATAAGAGAAGCACTAGGCACATTTGCAGGTGCTATGATTGTGCTATGAGAGCTTACACATCCATGCATGAATTGGTAGACATGTAAACATGAATTTATAGACATGCCCAAGTGAATTCCAGAGTCCATTGCACATGTCTCAAGCGCATTGTCATGTGCACTTAGGAATCCCCGATTAATAGCTACTCCATGGATATGATAACATTAGAAGACACTATAACCAAAGATTCTTAACCACATAACAAAAATGAAAAGAAAAAAAAAGTTGTTGCACATATTACTTGTAATGACCTCAAGTTCACACGCGCTTCAACTTGCCAGATCTTAAATTAGTCAATAATAGAATATTATAAACTAAAAATCAACAAAGCTAGTAAGAAACAAAGAATAAAATTTATACTCCGACAATCAATTTTTTTGCATAATCTGAGAACTAGCACTTCTAATGAAGGATGCAAGAATTAAACCAGTAGTTGGGGAAAAATCATCAATTTGATCCTGGTAAATAATTAAGTTTAATAACCACTGATTATATGAGCATTAAGAACGAAGAGTACCTGATTAAATCGCAGGTCTATAAAATACAATTTTATAGTTTAGGGTTTGATCGCGAGATCTGAACTTGGAGTTTTTGACAGCTTTCGTTCTTTTTCTTTTCTCTTTCAAAGGGGAAGGAACCGGAGAAAAATAGTGATCACATGGAGAAGCAGCTTTATTAAAAAAAGAATTTAGACCTCGAAAGTGTGGTTTCGCGGGGACTGCCCTTGTGCGTAGATAATTATTATTTATTTCCTCGATAATTTTCGAAATCTATTTTTATTTGGTTTCTTTTATAAAAGAAAAATATATTTATATAAAAACTATAATTTAAATTTTAAAAATATTTTTTTATTAATGCATTTTTTTTACCAAAAAAATTATTTGTGGCATTGAAAATTAAAAATTAAAAAAAAAACAAAATTAAATGAGATAAGCATTTCATTGTATATTAGACATAACAAATATATTAAAATGCTTAGGATAATCACCATAGACATAGACTCACTTCATTGTTCCCTAAAATAGTTGAGTGATGTCTGTGATCTTGGTGTAAAAAAAATCATTTATTAAGGAGTATTTGAATTATAAATGTACCTTAGATCCAATAAATTTAATGCATCGAGGCTGGGGTATTAGGATATTTTTGTTTAGGGTTTTTTTTAGTTGTTAAGCTTGCATTGGAATAATGTCATAAATTACCATTGAAATAATATTTTTAATTATAAAAAGTTGTTGGCGCATGACGCGCCAGCAATTGAAAAATATCACGTCCTTTGAGCAACGCGTGCAGAGTCTCGATGGTCAAAAATAGAATTTCATTATATAGTCTGATTCTCTGTCGTCTCCTCTTTCATCATAGGCGGCGCGTGTGGTCTAAATATTTTTAGTTTATCTTCAGTGACTCCTTTTTTCCTTTCATTTCTCTTTCCTACATCGATAAATATATTATTATTCTCAGTGTTATTACTATTTCAAATTCAATCATTTTAGTTTTGATTTTTATATTTTCATCACTTTCTTTTTTGTTGGAGTTTTATATGTTTTCAATTTAATTATTGGTTTCTAATTTGTATATATAATAATTTTTTATTTGATGATTTTACTTTTAATTTTGTATTTTTGCCTTTGCTTTTTTGAAGAAGTTTTTATGGCTTTCAGTCTTATTCTTCAAATCAAGTTTATAATTTTTTTTTCAATTATAATAATAATGATTCTAGTTTAGTTTCTCTTCTTTTGATTTCTTGTTGTTTTTCTTGGCTTTGTTGTCAAGATTTTATAGTTTTCAATTTTGTCATTCAAATCAAGTTCATGGTTTTTTTTTTATAGTAGTAGTAATCGTAGTGATAGTAACAGTGATTATAATATTAAAAATAATAATAATGCTACTAGTAAAAATAATAATAGCAGTAATGCTAGTTATGAAAATAATAGTAGTAATAACAATAACCGTGGTAATGAAGATAATAATATTATTGATAGTAATAATAACAACAGCAATGATAACAATAACAATAAGAATTAAATATTTGTTATTTTGTATTGGCTTAATCATAATTAGCGTTATTACACATTTATTATTACCAGTTTTTTATGTCATTTTATAACCTCGTTCTAATACTTAAACATCATTTTTTGCACAAAAAATAGTCAACACCATAGTGAAGCCCGAGAGCCTAGGCTAGTATGTTACTATAGATTGGAATCATGATATGTCAGTTTTGTTATTCTAAAACAAAATCATTTAACATACTATTAGGGGCAAAAGTCGCAAAACGGTTTTTTCTATAAAATTCATAGGTCATTATTATATTGATGGGGGAAAAATATTCTTCTTATATTTTAAATGTATAGTAAAATAACTTAAATACTCTTAGAGAAAAAGAAATAAAATTAGGGTTCCAGGGCTTTTTGGTCTCTCTGCTCTCTGATTATACAGTAAAATAACTACATTATCCCTAAAAGTAAAAAAATAAAACTAACATCCAAGAGCTTTTTTATATGGTTTTTAGTTTTCAACTATATGAACGAGTGAAAAATTAAGCTATTAACAAATATAGATATAGTCGAGAATGAAAGATGGTGGTGCTTGTTATGTGTTTGCCTTTCATTAAGCAATCATACTCTCATGTCCCAAGTCACGGGTCTTGAAAATCAATACGATTTAACCTCCATCTTTTTTAAGGTTTTTTTAATTTTTTTAATTTAATCATTCCATAATAAATTATCGAGTCTTGGGTTTCAACATTATGATTTTATCATTCTACATTATTATTATTTTTTAAAAAAATAATTATGTGGTCACCTTCAATTTCAATTTAATCAGTTTGTCTCAATTTGACTATTTAGACCACGAGTTTTGCAAGTTTTTTTTTGATGATTTTTTTTTCCTGTTGTTTTGTATATTTTTTTATCTTTTAATTTTATTATATATAGATAGATTTTGTTTTGTAAAGAAAAAAGTTGTTTTGAAATAATATTTTGAATATGTTCGACCATGCATATTTTTTTCCTTTTATTTTATTAACTCGGTTTTATATGTGTTTTTATTTTTATCATCTTTGATTGATTTTAATAAATAAATTTAGTTGACACGAGCAAATAAATTATCTTGATCTACATTCATCTCTTATTTTTTTCATTTTCTCTTTTAGTTATTGTTAATGACATTTTTTTATGTATTTGCATAGATTATCACTAGATATTTGGATAAACCTTTTGATTCACGGCTGTAATTTTTTTATGTAAAAAAAACATCAATATAACTTTTGTACCCATTTGTTTTTCTTTAAAAGAAAAATTACGACTCGTTGTGGAGCATATGTCAAATCAAATTTTTATTTCTCTCTAATTTTTTCCCCTCGTATTTTTAGATGTTTTTTTTTATGAATTCATCTTTTGAACATTTGACGTGCTGGGGATTCGGCTTTGTACGATCTTATTATTATGCAGTTATTATTTTAAAAAAATATTGGTTTGGTAATTATCTTCAATTTCTTTTTTAAGAGTTTATTCTGATCTCATGATTCAGGTCATAGGTTTTGCATGCCATTTTTTAACATAAGGTTTTTTTTAGAATTGTTTTGTTTGTGTTTGATTTTTTAAATATCATTCTGATTCATTTATTTTTTTAGACAAGTGAAGTTTATTTTTTGAAATAAAAAATATTAATTTTTAAATAACATTGCTAATTTGATTTGTTCGACTTTGCGCAATTTTTATATGACACGGGTTTATTCAGTTATTTTTATTTTATTTATGTTTTAGATCATGTGTTTTTTAAGATATAGATTTATCTTTTATTGATTCAAATAAACAAGTTTAGTAAACACAATTGAGTAAGTGTCTTTTTTATGTGATTGAATATCTTAATTTGCATTCATTTTATAATTTTTATAATTTTTTTTGTTATTGTCAATTCTTTTTTTATTGATTTACATAAATGATTATTGATTGATTTTGTTAAATACAGGTTAAATGAATAGTTTTTACTTATTTAGAATTACTATACGAAAAAGTGGGATGTCATTGTTTTAAGAAAATGGAGGTATCATAGAGGAACGTATCTTTTAGCTACGAAGACACATCGTCTGTAATAACAAGTTTTTTTTTATCTGTTTTTCTTGCCAGCCATGCGAAATTATTGGCAAATCTATATCTCGAGATATATTAAAGAGAATAACCTGGAAAAGGTTTCTAACTTTACTGAAGATAGTTTATTTTTCTATACCAGGCTCGCCACCTTGGAAAATATTTTGAAGAAGTTAATTGTTATTGTAGATTTCCTTGAAGAATTTACGTTAAATTCAAGATTCACAGTAACGAAAGAATTAATATTTGTGATTTTGCATGCAGATTAATTAATTTCCAAGAGCATCGAGTGGCATTGATGCGGAGACAATGTTTTTTCTTCCCCTCCATGGTTTCTCAAATTAATTAATTATTTATTTTCTCATACATTTGCATAAAATTATCAAAGCATAATTTTGTTGTTGTTTTATTTGAACTTGTTTTTCAAGCCACGATAAGCATTTATTAAAAAAAACCACGCTATTAATAAAAAAATGATTTTTTTATAAAGAAGTAATTTTTGTTTTTACATGGAAACCTTTTGAAGCAATTCATATAAGAAAACTCACAATGTAGCGCCGATAATTAATCTAGTGGTTAGTCTAACCAATGGCACGATTTTTCTAGTTAAACTCGGTTTAATTTAAGGAGTTGACTTTTTAAATCTGTAAGGATTGATTTCAAGTTGAAGAAAAAGACATCAATACCGTGAAATTTCGATGGCTTGACTATGCACAACTAGATCAATATCAAATAATTTTTTAAAAAATAACAAATAATTTTTTAAAAAAAATAATTAACATGGTGACCAAGCAACACTTCTTGTTTTTTTTTTTTTTCAAGTCAATTCTCGAGCGAGGTCTCTGACAACCTTAGATTTTTATATCTTGCGGTTTTACAACTAAACTGTCTTACCTAAAAACTCTTAGTAATAAGAAATATTTTTTTGCTCAGATTCCACTTTAAAAAAAAATAACCAAATCTTTTTTTTTTAAATCGGAACTGAAAGGTAAAGCATGAAATAGACTAGAACAATTTTTTACACGCCTTCCAGATTCATAGCATCCCTGACTTTTAAAATCTATTTTTAATAAAAATAGATTCAACTTTCTTTGATTTAATTGAAAGTAGATTAATATTAATATTTCTTTTGGCAGATTTAATTTTGGTTCAGTTAATTTCAAAATTTTAAATTGAAATTGAACCGGATTAGATTTTTTTTGGGTTTTATAACCAGTTAATTTGATTTTTTTTTCTTGGGTTTTATTTATTTTCTCAGTTAATTAATTTTTAAAGTTTTTTTTTAACGGGTGCATGGTTATGTTGATTGGCATCATTTGAAGCAAATGGAGACAAAAACGATGCGTTTTAATATTTCGTTTCTTCATGGTGCATTATCTGAGCAATTTTACCAAGCATGAAGGCATTCTGAGAAGTGAAAGAAAATATGACCTCCAGGTTTTACTCTGTCCAAATAAGCCCATGGCAGGTAAATTAGACGACACATTATAAATTATATAAAAAAAAAAACTAAAACAGTGGGGGTGTTTCATGGTACACCCATATTGTACACGCACTCAAAAACATTATTCAGTAACTATATATATAAAAAAATTCATTGTTCAGAGGCGTGTCATTGTACGCCTTGGTCCTTGTAGTTTTGGGTACATACATTTTAGTCATGAAACTTCATCCTCTTATGTTTTGATCTTGTAGTTTTGGATATTTACATTTTGGTCATAAAACTGCATTTATTTATGTTTCAATCTTCAAATATAGAGAGGAGGGAGAGATATACAAAACGAAACAAAAAAAAAAAGAGAGAGCTTTCAGGTGACAATAAAAAAACATAAATTTTGGCGCTAATGAGTTTGTATTTAATACGGGAATTCAATGGAGGTGGCTTTAGACGCTTAACCATATTAGAAAAAGTATATTAAAAATAAAAAGTTTGTTTTATTTGATTTCAAGTTTATATACTATTTAAAGTGTATTTTAAAATTGAAAATAGGTTTAATGATGTTTTTATACTATGTTTCTATGATTTTTTTATATGTAAAAACAAATTAAAATGTGATTTTTTTATATCTTTTAAAAGCAAGCATGCAAAATGGCCTTGCAAGGCTAAGTGCGTTTAGTTAACTATTTGAAATGTGCGTTTAGTTAACTATTTGAAATATAATTATAATTGTTTTTAAAAGTATTTTTATGTTGAAATGCATCAAAATGATATATTTTTTTATTTTTTAAAAATTATTTTAAGATCAGCGCATCAAAATAATTCAAAACATATGAAAAAAATTATTTAAAAAAAATTTAATTTTTTATGAAACACGATTTGCACCGCATTCTTAAACGATGTCTTAGTTTTTTCAAGCTAGATGTCCATCGTTTTGACTCTCCCTCTTCCTAGTTTTTTCAAATAGAATACTTTAACATTCTAAAATAAAAGGTTATTTTTAAATAAAAAAATACAATAATATTTAAAAAAACAATAAAGTGATATGATACTTTTCAAATAAAATTATTGGTTTTTTTATAATAATGTTGATGGTTACTTTGTGAATAATTCTATATACATAAGTTTTTTATATATATAATTTCATAAGCACTTAGTCAGAATAAAATATATATGTTTTAATTGCGAATCTTCTATACAATTCTTCTAGATTTATTATTCCTTTGTTTTTACACATGGTTGTATAAAAATTATCAAGACAAGCTTTTTATATATATATATAAAACATGTCCAGACACGTGGAAAAGTGAGTTTAGCTAAAGAAACTTTTAGCAAAAATCACGAGGAAAAAAAAACGATTTGCCCAATGCAATTTGTCTCCGTGATTTATTGGATTTTTTTTTTCATATCAAAGACACGGTGTCCTCTATTTTATAAGGAAATTAAATTTTTCTTCGTGTATAATGATAAAAGTTCTATACAAATTAAGTGAAATGGACGCACGCACCAACCAAAATTGAGTTAGTTACAACTTATAAGAATCATATCCGTTAAACTTGGCCAGTCATAACAAGTTGCTCGAGAAACTTGCAACCAGAACACGATGTGAGGTTTCAAGTTAAAAAAAAAAATAATGCTGACGTGTTCAACAGTAAGGATTTTTTTAAAAAGATGAAATAATATTATTTTAATAAAAATAACTAACCCAATGCTTTTTGGAGTGGGTCCCAGGTCTATGATAAGAACAGACATAGATCTCAATTTCCTAATTACCGAGAGAGAGATCAGAAACACGACTTGGAACATGTTTGCTTGACGTGCACGGGGAAGATGAAGAAAAATGGATGGTTTGAGGCACCAATCTTGACTAATTTTACAATTTATACTGCTATGCTATGGATTCTTTCGATATAAGAATATACATGCATGGTATTGTTACAATACCTCTTTTTTCTTTTTTTTCTGTCTTTAAAAAATTTAAACAATACATCATAATCAAATTTTATTTATTTTTAATTTATTCTCGTGTTATGTTTAGATGATTTTATGCTTAAGGATTTATTTTGATTTGTATACTTAATCATATCTAATAGGTCATAAAATATTGCAATATTAAATTAAACGTTGATGTTGCAAAACAGACTTTTAGATTATAGATTTGTGTCTTGAATAAAGGAGATTAATAGAGTTGCTTTTGATCTTTCACCGTGCCGGAAAAAATAAATCATGTATAATAAAGGTTTTTTTTATTCATTTTGATTTTTAATTTTGGTAGTCATTTTAGGGCATTTTTGAGTTGAACATGGGTTATAAAGATTTATATGATGTTTATAAAATGTTTTTAGATAAAAACATTTTAAAATTTAAATCATTGATACCGAAAAAGCCAGATCTGATTCTTCAATCATTAAAAGTGACAAAAAAAATGTTTTAGAATTCAAGACATCGTCTTAATAGTAGAAAGATGTGTCGTCCATTATGTTAAAAAAAAAAGTGAGGCACAGAGGACTATCCCCTTTTCTTTTAGGCTTCAACACGCTACCCTGGTATGCCAGCTCAATAATGCTCGACTTTTTTTAATTTTAATTAATTTTTTTTTAATTTTAATTCAACAACCCTTCTCTCTCTCTATTAAAAATTGTCTAGTTTAACTGTTTTTATATAGAAAATAATATCTTGAATTATTTATATAATTTCACTGCACGACAAATAAATTATTGTGATTTTTTAAGATTTTTTTTCTTATCAAAATATAGACAATTAAGCTGTCTTTTCATGAAATATTTACAAGAATTAAAATTATATGTATTTAACAACTAAAATTAACCTTCAATATAAGAAAAACTATCTTTTCACTTTAGTATTTAATTAATTAACGTTGATAAATCCTTTAATGATTTATGAATGCATATATTTTTCAATTCATTTTATTAAACTTAGATATATCATCTTTTCATTCCTTGATTAGTTGTTTTTTATGACATAAAAAATTGGCTATATATAATGGCTATATGGGGCACGTGTAGGGGTGAGCAAAAAAATCGAAAAATCGATTAAACCGAGAAAACCGAGAAAAAAATAACTGAAAAAACCGAACCGAAAAAAAAAACCGATTAAACCGATTAAAATTTTTGTAAAAATTTTCGGTTCGGTTCGGTTTCGGTTTAAGGGGTACTATAGTATAAATACAAAAAAAAACGCATTATCTTTCTTAACCCTAGCCGTTCTTCTCCTTCTCCTGAGCCGCTCCCTCAACTCACAATTCACAATTTCACATCTGTAACAAAATCAATCCATCTTCATCTACAGGACCACAGCCAGCCACATCCCTCTCTCACCATCTTCATCTTCAAACGCCAGTCGGCCACATCCCTCTGTTTGAAAGCACTCCACTCCATGTTTTTGAAACGCTGCAGCTGCAATTCCTTCTCTAGCTAGATCTACTTGATTGGCTTTGGACATTCCTTCCACTTGAATCCACAGAGAAGAGAGGAAGCTTGGAGTTTTGCTAAGGAAGTTGCATTTGTTTCTGGATCCAAGCGCCATCATTTGAATCCAAGGATACATGTTTCGCTCTATCTTCTTCTTCGCTTTTAGCATGTAAATTTCAAGTTTTTTTTTTTTATAAATTAAATTCGATCATTCTTATAGTAGGATGTCTTGTTGTTGTGTGGTTAATTGAGAAGCAGGCTTGTTTAGCTTAAAAATGGAGGAACCACTAGGTGACGAGGGGGCTAGAAAGGCCCCGACTTCAGAGAGACAGGTTTTCCGGTTTTTCTATTAAAAAACCGAATCGAACCGAACCGAAACCGGTCGGTTCGAACCGGTTTTGGTTCGGTTTCGGTTTTAATTTTTAAGTTTTTTAAAATTTGATTTTGGTTAGTTTTTTAGTTAAAAACCGAACCGAACCGGTTTTGCTCACCTCTAGGCACGTCCATTTTCAGCCTAGGGCATGGGCTTTAAACCCTTCATAGCGATTTCATGGATTTTAGCTAGCGGCAGGCCAGCCCAAAGGAAGTAAAGAAACGAATAAAGAGTTGATTTACCTGCGATGTACAAGTGTAACGGGGCGAAGGCCCAGATATGACTACTCAAATAACTTCCCAGGCAGCTCAGAGCGGCAATATGATAGATGGGTCCATGGTTATAGTTAGATTATCAAGTTTTCAGTAAATTAACATTATTTTTAATACATATTAAAAATTACAAATCTTGGTTATTCACCGTCTATCCTCGCCTAATTTAAAATAAATGGTCAAATCAAGAAGAAGATTCTCTTTCAAAGCATAACAAAATATGAATTCTGGGTAGGAATAGGGTATGCGTGGGGAAAATAATCCATTGTTAACTGAGGCATTCAGCAGTGATCTTTGCCCTCTAACAGTTTCATGTTTCCAAATCGATGGAATTGATTGACACAGCAGACTCCACTGTCATTTGTTGCAGAATGTGATGGACGCGATCCGAAAAATCCAGTTTAGGAACTCGAGTAATGTTTGTCTACCACCATTCAATAAACTGGCTGTTTATTGATCGGTTCGCTATCTACCTGCATTGTTTAAGGTATAAACAAAAATCATTTGATGATACTTTACTGGGAAAGCAGTGGCTCTCCACAGCTACGGCATTATAATAAGAATCACTAGATCTTAGTCACACTGGTAGGATTTTTAGTGCTGTTTTTAAGATACCAGGCATCTAGCAGTTTGTCATTCGTCATTGGAAATATAGTAACAGGACACTGTTTTTGCCTTTTGAAGTGTATTGGTCTAATTTACAAGTATTTGAGGGTGTAATAGTAATTACGGTATAAAATACATTTCGTTTGAAAATATATTAAAATAATATTTTTTATTTAAAAAAAATTATTTTTAATATTAACTCATCAAAACTATATATATATATATATATATATATATATATATATATATTAGTTTTAAAAACCACTGTATCTTAGTCACATTGGTAGGATTTTAAGATACCTGGCATCTAGCAATTTGTCATTAGAAATATAGCAACAAGATACTGTTTTTATCTTTTGCCGTGTATCAATCTATTTTAAGGGATGCTGGGAAATATAGTTTTGGATTTGATTTAAAGTATTTTTTATTTTAAAAAAATTATTTTTAATATTAATATATTAAAACTATCTAAAAATATAATTAAAAATCACATTGCTAGGATTTTCAGTGCTTTTTTTAAGATACCAGGCATTCGTCATTCGAAATATGGTAACAGGATACTGTTTTTTTCCTTTTGACGACGTGTATCGATCCAATTTATTAGTCTCTCGTTGAAAGTGGTTCACGAAGGCATTTCACATCACAGTCCTTTCTAACAAAACGTCCTCGTGTGCACTCGGAGTTCATTCGGTCTCCTGAAGATTTGACCACAGGAACGGCACCCGTGAAACTACTAGTGGTAGTCATAGAGCACTCGGCGTCACCACAATTGGCATCTCTCCAACCACGCAACATACAGGTTAGAGGTCATGGGACTGACCAAATCGACTCATTTGTAGTCCCTCTTTTAAATAAATTCGGTAAAGCTTTTCATAGGATAAAAAGGAAGCTGTCCTTTTATTATCGTTGCGATTTGGACCCAGATTTTGTACGACGTTGAAAAATAATATATCGTTCATTATAGATTTTATTTTTATTGTTATTAAATTTGATATAACAATTTAAAATTATAAAATCTCAACTCAATATTTTGTTAGTAATTTGTATTAAAAATATATTAAAATTTACATCCCTGGTTTTGAAATATTCTTTTCCAGATAATACCTTTCGATATACTTAGAAATTGGAATTCTTTATTATGTAGATTTTATAATCTATTTTGTTTTTTCCCCCCGCAAGAGAGATGAACATTCGTTGTTTTTTTTAATATTTAGTTGTTTTTTTGGGGGGGTTTTGATATCCTCACTGATACATTAATTGCGTTCCGTTTCTATTGATAAAATCAGCCTTTTCTTTTCTTTTCTAGAAAAACTCAAGGACTCCATGATTTATTTCTTCAAAAACATTTCATATTATTCTTCTTCAATAAAGTTTATTATGTTGGTTAGAAAGGACATTAAAGGTATTTTACTAAGTTTTTATTAGATCTAGATTCCATATTATTTCTAGAATATTTTTTAATTAATTTCCCCTTCTTTTGGCCCTGAACATGTCTCATCTAATTACACTTCCATGCTTTACAATGCCTTAAATACACAGCACAGAGATATTACATCACAAGGAATTACTCTGCTTGTTTTAATTATTCGAATTTCTAGTGCGATATCAACCACACATCACACAGATGCAGGAAAGGTCCACATGAATCACAACAATATTAAAACATCGTTCAGTTAAAGCAATGTTCAAGGCTATTTTTTTTAAAAAAAACCTGGATTGTAGTGAGATATAGTTCAACTAGTGATCAAGTCATGAGTTTGTTTTTTAAAAATTACTAATTCGAATCTCATAAATCTTACGTCCACTAAAAACTTACATGATCATTAACTTCAAGGCATGTGAGATTAGTCGAGATGCGCGCAAACTGACCCGGACACATGCGTTAATAATAATAAAAAAAGATTATGTTTTTATATAAGACTATGGCTTGTATCTAAAATCATGGCTTTAAAGAATTAGAGTACTTATAATCTTTTCCAAGACAATAAATTCTAGTTTCTTCAGAATCATGATTTTAAAAGGGTTATCAAACTTCTATTTTAAACCTAATTTAATTACTTTTTTTTATCAACTCAATAACACACAACCACCACGAGAACGACAGGGTGATGGGAGATATCATGTGGTGAATGATGTGTATATAATTGCATGCCAATCAAATTATCTTTAATAATTCCAACTATAAACAAAGTTTGACTTTCATAATAAAAAAAAGTGCAAGAGCAGGTAGGAAACTAGTCATGCGGAGTGGAAATTAATAACACCAGTTGAAAAAAGGCTAAGTTTTTGTTTTCGTCTAGGATTAGCTTGCAAAATCTTAACTATATATTAATAATTGTTGCTGAATATATATATATATATATATATAATAGCTCATTAAATCTTGTGGCACACAGATTTAGTTTTCTGAAGAAAAAAAAATGATTTCAAAATGGTTACGAGGAGGCTGAGAAAGAGAGCCCAGAGAGGAATGCGAATTGCTTCACGTTTGGGACCAACATACATTAAGATGTTTTAAGTTATAAGCGTTACAAAATCAAGCGTAGTCCAGTATCTCTCCTACCAAGTTTTACGTAAATCAAGCACTCACCTAAAGGTTCCTTCCAAGTAATTACTTGATAGGAACGAAGATTAACTACAATCCAAAAGCAAAGATACCCTAAAAATGGGGATTGCTTTTTAACACTGCATTTTCCTTTAAAGCTATACCTATCGATCAACGACCTATATGAAATTGGACTTGGTGCTTGCTCGAAGCAGCGACTAAATAAAATGTGCGATGTGAGGTTGAAATTTAATGAAAAATTACAGGGTTCGATTCTTAATGGATTCTTGATATCAGGCATATTGATAAATTTGCTATTCTAGACTTTTAGAGAGGGTGTTTAACAGTTTTATTAAAAGTTTTTTTTACTCGAAAATTTATTAAAATATATATTTTTTAATTTTAACATCAATACATTAAAATATTTATATATGTATAATTTAAATAATTTTTTTAACATTTAAAACACAATTCTAAACAGCGCCTACTCCTCGTAATTAATTGGGGGAGAAACACGTTTACGAAAGCTTCAGACTTTGAAAGATTATCCTCTAGCTGCCTCAACCCCCAGAACGCAACTTACCCCGTCTCTCTTTAAATTTTGTATCCGTACTATTTTAGTCTTGTCTACTATTTTTGGTCAGGAGTTGTTAATGTGGCAGATCAAACGTCCCCTCTGCCTTTAGGTATCAGTTATCACCAGTCTTTTCCAACTATTCAAGCTCATTTGTGGGGCTTAGGCATGGTTTGAAAGCTTAATATTTACTTTCTGAAAACACGAGCAGGGAGTGATAAATATTGCATTAGGCTTATAAACCTATTTAAATCGTGAATTATTACTCTCTTTCAATGAACTCTTGAGGTCTTGTTGCCCGACCCAAATCAACTCATAATATAATATAAAATAATAATAAAAATTACAGATAAGTAATTTTAATATCACATATAAAAATTCATTACTAAAGTCAGGTAGTAGATGATAAATAAAAAAAACAAGGAAATTAATTAGTTTTATATGTTTTTTATTTTAATATAATATAGTCACTTATGGGATAACTTTGTCAGTAACTAATACACTATAAGATGTGAAAAATAAGGTGGAAGATATTTCCTTAGATATTCTTAACTTCACAATCTAATTCCATGAAAAATAATTTTTATTTTTATGTTTATTTTTAAGAAACAAAGCATCTTGAAAAAAACACAAAAATTCCTACCATATTTTTTTTAAAAAAAGCCAAAAACCAATTTTTTATTAAAAAATAAAAATCTCGGAAAATTTTTAAAAACAAGATACAAATAATCAAATGAAAATGCATATAAAAATCTAAGAAAACTAAATTACATTGATATCCTTTAATTTTCAATCCCAACAAGGAGGATTGAATTTCCCTTGTCACTCTAGACGCATAAAATTCCCCAGCGATTATAAATCCCTGGGGGTATCCAGGCATCAAGCGTGAATTTAATCCCCACATACTCGTTCTTATTTTTTTTATTGTCCATTGTTACAAAGATTATAATAAAACAATTAAGCCAATAAAGGAAAAGTAAAAACAACTAGGACCAAAATTGACCTTCGGCTAGCTGAAGAACGTTAAAAAAAATTGTGGAAACACGCGGTACCCAGCTGGCAACCCTTGGAGATCATGGCTTGAAAGGAGCGTGCCCTCACGTGCCACGGATAAAAAGAGCAGCAGGACTTTCTCCCACAAATCTTAGAAGCTGGCAAAAATTAATCGTGATTTATTGGTGAATTTCTCATAAAAAAAATGATGTGCTTGAGGCTGTGATTTATTGGTGAAAGGAGCGTGCCCTCACGTGCCATATATAAAATCTCAAACACAAACACGGATAAAAAGAGCAGCAGGACTTTCTCCCACAAATCTTAGAAGCTGGCAAAAATTAATCGTGATTTATTGGTGAATTTCTCATAAAAAAATGATGTGCTTGAGGCTGTGATCTCTGTCCTAAAACCAAGACTGTTGTGATTTGGTTATTGGTGTGGAAAATGGTGGATTTAGGTCTTTTGTTTACGGGAAAATTTGCTACAACTTAGGCTGGTTTTTCAGTGGGCTACAGCCGGCAAATGTTGCTGGGTTCTCATCCTAGCGCGAGGAAGGGGGTGCTTGTTGACGGGGAGATTGTTTTTGTTGGAGAATTTGGTGGACTAGGTTGACAGTGGTGGCAGTTAGTTCTGGGCAAAATCTAGGTTATCGTGAGTTGTGTCTATGATGAGGGGAGATCAAAGCTCTGTTGAGAAAAGATCGGGCTGGTGGCTATGAGTTTGGTTTTCCACTGATTTATTTGGTTTCAGTGTTTTATGGAAGAGGAGGAGGCTACGGGCGTTGTGTGGCTGATGTTGGGCTGTCAGGGGCTCTGCTGGGGCTGGTAATGGTGTTTGGTGCAGCGGTTATTGGAGAAGAAAAGAAGATCAAGCTACTGGTGTTGACAGCAATGATGGTGGGCACTGTGGGGCTGATTTGTAGCCGGGTCATTGTTTTTGAAAGGGAAGGATTTGGTGGAATTTAGTTGTAGCAATGTGTTTCGGATTCTCTTGGTGGCCGGAGATTTAACGTATTAATGGGTGGTGGTTGATACTTTTGTTCGTATGAGTATAGGGTGGCAGTGTATTGTTTTGTGGGTGGCTTGTGATGTTAGATGGAGGGGACAGGTTTGCAGCGTCGGTAAAGGCTGGTTGCTAGAGGGAGATGGGTAATCGGGATAGCGTCTACAGGCGTGGCGTGGAGGAGGTTGTGAGAAAGTTTGGTGGTTATGGAGACTGGTTCACGTACAGTGCTGGAGAGGTTTTATTGTTTATTATGATTCACCCGTTTCTATCATGAATATTTCTTTTCCAAGAATCCAATCACAACTTAAAAATGTATTTCCAACACCGATCTAGGGCGTCAATGGGAATAACATTTCCAGGCGTAGGGGCAAACTAGGATTTAAAGAGTGAATATGAAGGGAAAAAAAACCAGGATAAGTTTGAAAGTAAAATAACAAATGAAAGACTGCATGAATAACGCATATTTTCTGAGGTGAAAAATACACATCTTACAAGAAATAAGTCTTAATTTCAAGGATATAATTCAAAAACTCAAAATTTTAGTGCCAAAAAATAAATTTCTCAAAGTTAGCTGCTCAATTTTCAAATTCCAAGAAAAAAGAAAAAAGAGCAAGCCTTTTTGGACCACTGATCCTTGAAAGTTTGTTTTCTCGAAGCGAGGTATTGCTAAATTTCAGCTCGAGCTTAATTAGCAGCTTTCTAAAAAGTATGCCTGGATAATAATTTCGATATTTAAATTCGAAAAATAAGAAAGATGGCAAATCTTTTCTGACCACCATCCTTCGGTTTTAGTTTCATCAAATGCTAAATGCAGTTAAATTCCAGCTCAAGCTCCATTAGCAAACGGTCCAGGCATGATTAGAAAAATACATTATTAGCCTTAAAAAAGGTTGAAGTGTTTTTCATTCTAAATATATATCAAAATAATATTTTCATTTTTTGTAAAATAATTTTCAATATTAACAGAACAAAACAATAAAAAAAATTAATTTTTTAAAAAATAAAAAATATTTAAAAAAATAAAAAATAAATTTTAATCTATCAACTGCAATACTAGACAGAGCCGTTAATTTAATAAAAGATTTGCTACGTGCCATGAAACCAGCCCCTAACTTTTACATATCCATTTTCTTAACGTTGATTACTATTATGGATCACCTAACAACGAGTAAATAAATGTACATCTAGCAATGATCCACTTAACGTTGCTTGACAATTCCAATGCTGATGTATCTCCAATTTCTGAACAGCTAAAAATATAAACAATGGATGCTGGGTGACGGACGTTATACATCTGGACATTGTTTATTGAGGTGTTGTTTAAGATTATAATATATGAAAATTTTTTAAATAA
>Ga0325404_1000636_pt1 | contig 35644 bp, 39 predicted proteins | sample PopdelMetagenome_18_FD_205664 | JGI IMG/M metagenome (GOLD analysis project Ga0325404, IMG submission 205664) | Populus deltoides microbial communities from Bellville, Georgia, United States - Xylem-Control-R1 | ecosystem: Host-associated > Plants > Phyllosphere > Stem > Wood/Secondary xylem...
AAAGGTATCTTATATTATTAGATATGTTATTATAAAACATGCTTTAGTTAAGGAGTTATTGATACTTCAAGTGCAAAATGATGATATAAAACCTTGATAAAAATGCACTTTTAAGTACTAATCATAACTTTTTTAATATTTGGAAGATTATGACATGTTGCTAGACATTGTATTTGATCTTCAATTATAATTCAATCAATTTATTGAATTGATAATAAGGGAACCTAATAGATCACACATAAAAAATAAACATTGATAAAAAATTAAAATATGATAATTAATCAAGTGTGATTTGATTGTAAATAAGTTCTAGAAATTAAGGACTAGAATGTAATTTATATAAGGAATTACAACTTTAGAAGTAGAAAAATAAAGTAGGGATTTAATTGCATAAATTTCTAAAATTAACCCAAAATAATATATGTGATATTATTAAGGGCCAAAGTGATATTTTTCTATATATAAGGATATTAAGTCTTCTCTATAAATTAAATGTTATACCTTATATTTCTTGTTTATGTTATATAAATGTTAGACAACATAGTTTACGAAGAAACACCTAAAAACATAATAATAAAAAAAAACTAGCACTTGAAGGAATAATGATCCCTTTTTTTAAAAAAATGATTTTAAGAGATTTCTTACTCGTGATTGATATGGATTACTTTTAGAGGCCTGACACCTAGATGAATTGTGGTTTATGACAATTGAGCCATGAAGAAGATTTGATTTTCAAGTAATCTTCGCTCGAATCCGAAACAACCCTAGATTATCTAACGAAATCATTTGGACTCCATAAAAAAAATCTTAATTATCATTTTCTCAACTTGTATATGTTTTGAGAAAGCCAATAGTGATATCATAGCCATCGTTAGATAATTAAGGTTGTTGATTGCATGTTTGGATTGTCATCGATGTTAATTGTGAATTAATTTTATATGCAAAAATTATTTTTTTCCCTAAAGTAATTTTTCTCTCTTGATTCTTTTTTTAAATGGTTATTGTTTCGGTTAAATCTAGCCAGAATACACTATAAATAAATAAAAAAATATTTTGGAATGGTTGTGCTTTCACCAGAGAAAACGCTAGCTGCTAGCACATTTTGCCTATTACACAGGATAACTCATCGTTAGATGGTGAGGCAACAACCAAGGGATGATGCCTTATAGGCGTAGCTCCTAGCATTGGTATGACTGCCTTGTGCTTCTAGCAGCTCTATAAGAGGCAACTCATTTGCATTACTATATTTGCTGATAGTGGGAAGTGATCCCACTATAGGCAACAAGGGAGAAAAAAATGAAGGGTAAAATTAGGATTTTGTCCCTGCTATAAATTTTAGGTTTTTTTGGCTCAAATTATGATTTTAGCCTTACATCTTATGTGTAATTTCAATTTTGGTATTGGAGACAAAATTACAATTCTACCTTTGCGTATTTAAGATATTGGTTTTATATATCAAAACTAAAACCTTAGAATAAATTTATTGTAGAATTAATTTTTCTAGGATTAGGATTAAATTAGAGTATATATTTAATTCAAGATTTTTTATTTTTAAAATATCCTAATTGGATTATAATATAATTAAAATCTTTAATTAAATTATTTTAGTAAAATGACTTTTCTAAAATAAATAGAGTTGTTAAGCTAGAATTTTTTTTTATTTAATTGATTCTAAAATAGTTTAAAATATTAATAAGAATTTTAATATGATTAACTTTCTTATTAAATTTTGAAAATAAAATTCAAGAAATTTTTATTTAATAGATCCTAAAATAGTTTAGAATGTTAATAAGAATATTAATATGATTAATCTTCTTATTAAATCTTGAAAAATAATTTTTCAAGAAAATTTATATTAAATGAAATTTATAAAGTTTAGGAAATTGTCAAATTGAGTTTGATTTAATATTTTCAAATGTTAGAAATATGTTTTTGAAATTGTACATAAGACTAATAATTAGATTTGTAGAGTGCAATTTATTTAAGTAGGCATATTTATGTGTTTTTATGCATGGTGGATGATTATAGACATTAAAAGGAAACTATGATTGTGTTATATATATATATATAGTTGAATGGTTATAATATTAAATTGGGCATGCATGTCCTATATTTTCTTTAATTTTTTTATGTTGTAAAATTATTTTCTCATCTAATTCTCGTCGGATGTAACTCGAGGTTTCTTATACAATTATATAAATATTATATAATTTATAAATATAGAAATTTAGTTAAGAAAATTATTTTGTGATTTAAGACAAAAAAAAAAGAATGACAAAAAACGATACAATCGTGGCTCTCATAAGGACTTATAAAGATTTGCAACATTTTGACTACTTAATTCCCTTTAATGACTTTTCAGGAAATTAATTTAGATATTTTTATAATCTTCCAATTAAAATGACATGCTACATGTGTGTGTTTATATATAATTGTTATGTATGAAATATTACTAATGCCATAGAATAAGACATAATTAAAATAAAAAATTCCTCATTAATATATTAAGTACATGTTGAGAACATGATTGTTTCCTTTTAATTTTATATACATGAAACAAGAGTTCCATTTATGGATAACTTGTTGAACTGCTCAAAGCTACTGTTAATCAAATATGTTTAATGTTATAGAATTGGGTCCTAGTTAATTAAACTTATATGATTTGCATGAGTCATTAATGATGATATATGATTAGAGGTAGTAGTTAGGCAAAACATATATGATATGTTTAGATAAAGAGTTGTCACTTAACTAATTTAGGAGTCATATAAAGTTGTGATTGATAAGCTATGTTATATACCTAATTTAATTTATTTTGATATGTTGAGTCACTCTAGGTTGGATAAATTAAATGGGATCCTAGCCCACCAAGAGATCTAAATGAGATTTCCTTAATTAATAAAGAGAGATATTAATTTGCAAGAAAATAGGAGATGATCAAATTATAATTAAAGACCTTATCTAAATTAGCTATAAATTTGTATGCATGAAACCAATAACTTGTTATCCTTATATGAATAGGTTGATAGATCACTATGAGTAGCAATATATATCCTTTAGGAAAAAGTCAATATATTTGATTAGACCAAACTTCTTGAACTAGTACCAAATATGAGAATTGTTCTCAAACAAGAAACAAGGTTATATGTTCTTATAAATTTGATTTCTCCTATCCCTAATGAGGATAGTGATGAAGAATTTAGGAATGATTAGGGGCATTCAAACCCAATTTGGTTCAGTTTAGGCCAAAAAATTCAACCAAACTAGGTTTTTTATTTTTTGAAAAATTTGACCCAATTTGAACCGAATATTGGTTCAAACCGAACTAGTTAGGTTCATTTTAGGTTGTTTTTTGCTTTAAAAATTAAAAAAAAAGTTGTTGGGTTTGAATTATAAGACATATTATAAAAAGGGTAAGGAGAACATTGTTGCTGATGCATTATCCAGAATACTAGTTACTGAGGATATAATGATGGATGGGAATCAAAGGAAGCTTCATGACAGTTTTTACTATAGTTCTAGATTGGAATGAGAAGATCAAAGATACTTACAAGGATGATCCTTTCATTTAGGAGATTGCTACTAGAAAATTAGTAAATGCAGAAGAGTGGCCTGATTCTAGCTTGACAGAAGGAGTGTTAAATATAAAGAGAGGATAGTCATTGGAATATGAGGGAAGCTAAGAATCAATTTGGTCAATGTTATTCATGATTCTTATATTAGGGGACATGCAAGGATGTTGAACACATATAAAAGATTAAAGCCAATGTTTTATTGGCCATCAATGAGGACCACTATAAAATAGTTCATTGATGACCGTGTGGTATGTAAACAAGCTAAAGTAGAATGGTAGCCTATTCAGGGTTATTGCAACCTTTATTAGTACCTGGAGGAGCTTGGACAAACATCACCATAGATTTTGTTAAAGGATTTCCTATTTAAGGAAAGGACAAACAATGGGTAAAATAGTTATCTTTGACACAATGGTGGTATAACTTATGCTACCATTCAACTATAAATATGACACCTTTCCAAGCATTATTTGGTTATTCTCCTCCAAATAGAGAATTGGTATTCCAAGGTCAAACCAATATGGATGCTATAAAAGAAGTATTGCAACAAAGAGTGCAAATGAACCAATTAATTAAGTCATAACTAGAAAGGGCACGAAATAGAAAGAAACAACTTTCTGATAAAAGAAGAAATGAGAGGGAATTCTAGGTTGGAGACATAGTGTTTCTAAAGCTACAACCGTATAGATAAACTAGCATTACGTTGCGCAGAAGTATTAAGATGAATCCAAGATATTATGGACCTTACAAAATCCTTCAAAAGATGGGAGTTATGGCTTACAAGTTACTGTTACTAGCAAAAGCTAGAATTCATTATGTTTTCTCATGTATCCATATTGAAGAGATCAATGACTAATTAATGAGCTGGTAATATCCACTGCTCTGCCAAACATTAATGATTATGGTTAAGTAAAAATGTATTATCAAGCTATTCTTTACAAAAAGTTTATGAGAAAATGTGATAGTTATTGCTATGGTATTGCTTCAATGGTTAAATCTTTTTAAAGATGATGCAACATGGGAAGCGTTAGATGTAAATGAGTTGATTCAACAATTTCCAGATTTCAATACCAATTATTAAGGACAAGAATTGTGTTTAAGAGGAGGGTATTGTTACAATTTTTTTCAGGATGGAATAGTAGCAGATGGTAGCAGAATGGATACAACAATAATAAATTCATTTAGCATTATAAATGTAATGGCAAGATTGCATGAGAGGCAAGTAAATGATAAGAACAACATTTTTGTATCTTTTCTTCTTTTCATTCTTTCTTTTCTTATCTTTCAAATCCTCTGATCATAACAACCTCCTACATTTACCATCTCGGGGCTACCCTACAAGCACCCTAAGAATTCTAGTTGTTTTCTTTTCTTATTATACTGGAGGAAATTATGTAAAAAAGGCACTAAGCAATCATTTTTAAAAAAGGCTTGGACAAAATTGGGATCAGAAGTATTAACATAAAACTATCACAAAACAAGGAAGAAAGTAATAAAAGCTTAGACACTCATGCTAAAGAGAAGACTCAAATTATTTGAGCAACCTAAACCTCCAATAATAGTTGGCCAACAAAAATAAATCCATCAGGAGCACGAGTTCCAAACATCATCTAGCTGATCAAGAAGCAAATTAGAGAAACCAATGACGACAGCCACATCATCTAACCAAAGTTTAAATGATACCATAATGGAGATGATACAGACAGACATAGATTCTTTACTAGTGACAGAAAAAGCCCAGAGACATAAAGTGCATGAAAACAAGCAAAATTGAGATATCTCGTAGAGTACACTGGAAATTCAGCAGCGAAAGGGTTTAAGCAATCAAAGACCACATAAACTACCAATCTTGAGACCCAAAACAACAAACTCATAGGTGCAAGCCAAGAAATAATAAAATTATGTGATACAAAGTTATAGAATAAGATCTAGAACAAATGATAGAGAATCCAAAAGAGTAGATCCAATTCTAATGAAACAATAACACCTTTCTCACAACAAAATTGATTTAGGTCAAAGCAATTGTCACCGAGTAAAACCCAAGATATAAATATGAATTTCTAGTAACTCCTATTTTATTAAGATGGTCTGCAAAAAGATTGGCTTCAAGCTAGGTATGAGAGAAAAAGATCCTATGAAATGATCATCCTAATGAGGAAATCGTGAGGAACACTTGATGATATGCCCAAGGTTGACCAAATTATATATCTAACCAAATAATATCAATAGTTGTCCGATCAACTAGAATCAAGTAGCGAAACAACAAAGATTATGATGGTAGTGACTTCAACTTGGTTTGAAAACCACAAGAGCACGAAAACACACTAAGTATGATGCTGATGCAATCACATAAACCATCAATGAAACCAATCAAGCCAAAAAAAAAAACACCCATCAAGTTTTTACTTCATCCATCCTTTTATCAGTGTTGCCAGTCAGTAAGTCTCTCATTTCTTATTGGCTTTAAGGAAGTTAAAAGAATCAATAAACTCGATCAACTTCATTTACTACTACAAACAAAGTAAGGTTCAAATTTGACATTAAAATATTTGCTAACAAGTTTTGCGAGATAAGACATATCTTTTAAAATGATCGAAACGAGCTGAAATTTTACATGAAAATACTAAAAACATGGAATTTTGTTTTCCAAGTCAAATGGAGTTTGATAACGTATTATTTTAGAGGGTCGAAGTTACTAGTCAAATCTACTAGACTGGATTTTTGTGTACTGTTTGGGACATATCTAGAGCAATAGATGAAATTTTACTGCGATATAAGTTGAGTTATAAACTAGGCATCTCAAGATTTCCAACCATATATGGTAGGCCCATTAATTCATCTAGGTAAGAGAGAATAATGTGTATGAAGTCAGGACTGAAAATCTTTCAAGAATGTGCGAAAAATTGGAGATTTGAGCTACATAAAGGAACTTCAGCATGAAAACTTTGTTTTTATTATCCTATTTTATTTATTTATTTATTTAATTTTGAATAATTATTTTTAATTTGAGTTTGTCTTGGGCCATTAGACTTTGTTTAAGATTTTATTTTATTATTGAACTTATATTAGTTGATTACTAGTTTAGACTCATTAGCTTACAACCTAAAAGGGGTCCATTAAGGTTAGTTAAAAGAGACTATATTATGTTTTTTTAGCTGCAAATTTTGGCAGCAAGTTGGAGAATTAATGTGAGTCTTTCTTTTATTTGTTTATGGCAAAACAACCTTTTTTGCAGGGACAAAGATCGTATACTAACTTATCGAAGATTAATTGACTTCGTGATGTCATTCACATACTTTTGGTTCTTAGATATAGGGTTACCTTTGGGTCAAGGTTCTATCAAACCTGATTTTTAGCTTTCCAGATTGTTATCTACTTCATTGGGAGTTGTTTGATCACGTAATCAAGAAGTTCACATCATTTGGTATCAAATCTAGGCTCTAAAAATCAAGTTATATCCTTTATTTTATTCTTGTTAGTTTCGACTTCCTTAACTTTAGTTGTCTTGGATTTGGTTTTTAATAATTTCATGTCTATAGCTTAATAGTTTGCGTCTAGGGTTCCTTAAAAAAAGGTGTTAGAGGCAAAAAGCAAAATGACACCACATAGAGGAGACAATGAAATTGTAACTTAGTTACGTATTATGAATCAGTAGATGGTTTAGATGGCAAATGAATTTGAAGATAGGTTGGATAGGCTGGAGAGGAAATGTGTTAATGATTATGGTAGGGTTCAAATTACGTTTGAGTAAAGAGAATTTAATGTTAGGAGGGTTGTTAGGCGAGTTAACATTAATGTAGATGAGTTTGTGGTTGATAATGTGAATATGAGTGATGTTGATTTTGAAGATGTGTTCGTGGGACATGGGGAAAAACATGGTGATAATTTTGGCCAGAGGGATAATTAGAGGTACCAAGACCATATTGCTAAGTTATGTGAAGATTTGGGTACAATTAAGCTAAAAATATCAGTTTTTCAAGGGAAGAATGATCCAGAAGTTTGTTTAGAATGAGAGAAAAAGGTGGAGTGAATTTTAAGTGTCATAAGTATCTAGAGCATAAGAAAGTCGAGCTTATTGTGATTGCTTTTACTGACTATGTCATTGTGTGGTGGGGTTAGTTAGTGACAAACTACATGATGAATTATGAGAGACAAAGTTGATGCTTGGGATGAGATAAAATCCCTTATGAGAATGAGATTTGTGCTAAACCACTATTATAGAGAATTATATCAAAGGTTGTAGAGTTTGAGTTAAGGTATAAGGAGTGTTAATGGGTACTTCAAAGAGAAGGAGCTTGCTATGATTCAAGCTAATGTTGAGAAAGATAATGAGGCTATTATGGCTAGATTCACAAATGACCTTAATCATGATATAGCTCATATTGTAGAGTTGTATCATCATGTGGAGTTGGAGGAGATAGTGTATATAGCCATAAAGATGGAGAAACAACTTAAATGGAAAATGTACCATTCAACAAAGCGAACCATTCGAAACCTTGGAAATCCAATTAAAGGCTAACACTAAGGGTAGTCCATCACACTAGAATGAGGAGGGTAAGGACGAATACCCTAGAGAGAAGAAGATGCCTGACCATTGTTAAAGGTAACAATGTTACTTCTACTTTTCATAATTGTAACATTAAATGCTTTCGTTGTATGGATTTTGGTCATATTGCTTTACAGTTTCCAAACAAAAGAGTCATGATTATGAAAGCTAATAATAAGGTTGGGACCAATGGGGAGGATGGAGAGGATAAAATGCCACCATTAGAGGATGCTAATGATGTTTGTGTTGAGTATCCGGTTGAGGAAGAGGCACTTGTGGTGATGAGAGCACTAAATATGCATGTCAATGTAGATGATTTGGAAGGTTAGAGGGAGAATATACTCCACATGAGATGCCATGTTCATAATAAGGTATATAACTTAATTATAGATGGTGGTAGTCGCACTAATGTAGCTGGTACTAAATTGGTAAGAAAGTTGAACTTGCATACTACCAAACATCCATACCTTATAAATTACAGTCGTGAAGTGAAAGTCAATATGCATGTTTTAGTTGTTTTTTTTATTGGTAAATATTGTGATAAAGTGATGTGATGTTGTGTCAATAAAAGCTTATCACTTGTTGCTTGGAAGACCATGATAGTATGATATGAGAGTTAAATATGATGGAGTAACAAATAGGTATAGCTTTGAGATGAATGGAAGTCCTATAACTCTTGTATCTTTGACACTTAAACAAATATATGAGGAGTAACTAAAACTAAAGAAGGAGAACATGGATGAAAAGGAGAGCTTGTACATCAAGAGGACCTTCTTTGCTAACAAGGTTCTTCTTGGTTTTGATGATGATGCTATTCTTTAACTTGGTACTTATTTTTTGACCTTAGAAGATGTTTTCCATAATACAGATTCGAGGTTGAATCTTTTTAAAGAAAGAGAGGATGATACGAACAAAGTCAAGTATGAATTTAACCTTAAAATGTCTACTGACCAGTTTTGCGAGATCATGCATATCTCTCAAACTGTTCATCAAAACGAGCTAAACTTTTTCAAGGAAATACTAGACACATGGAACTATATTTTGGTAAATGTTTATGTCAAATTGAGCTCGAGAACATATAATTTCAGAGGATCGAAGTTACTAGACAAATCTTATCAAATTTGCTAGACTAGACCTTTATGTATTATTTGAGACATATTTGGAGCTATATGTGGAATTTTTCTGCGATTAAAATTGGTCTAGAAACTAGATATATCAAGCTTTTTAACCATATATGATAGGCCTGATAATTCATCCAAACGAGAGAGAACGACGTGTTGAAGTCAAGACTGAAAATATGCCAAGAATGTGTGAAAATTGAAGATTTGAGCTACATGGAGGAATGTTAGCATGAAGACGTTTTTATTATCCTATTTTATTTATTTATTTAATTTGAGTTTGTTCTAGTCTATTAGACATTGTTTAGGGATTTATTTTATTATTGAACTTATATGAGTTGATTACTAGTTTAGACCCATTAACTTGCAACCCAAAAGGTCCATTAGGGTTAGTTAAAGGAGACTATAAATTTTTTTTAGCTGCAAATTTTGGCAGCAAGTTGAAGAATAAACATGAGTTTTTTTTTGTTTGTTCATGGAAAAACAACTTTTCTTTGTAGAGACAAATATCTTATACTAACTTATAAAAAATTAACTAGCTTCGTGGTATCTTTCGCATACTTAGAGTTTTTAGATATAAGGTTATCTCTAGATCCAAATTTTTTTTTAATATTTTTAGTTTTTAGGTACATAATTATCTCTATATCAAGGTTTTATTAAATCAAAATTTTAGCTTTTCAAGTTGTTATTTATTTTGTTAAGGATTACTTGACTGTGATGGATTAATTCGTATCACTTCTTCAACAAACCTGTGAAACACAGACAGCTTGCTTGCTTTGTACCACAATATTGTTAAGAACATAATCATTCAACCATCTCCAATCTTGCCAGCTTGTGATTGCAAGGATGAGAACCCGATCCTTGACAAGGCCTTGTTACACACTTCTCTAAGCTTAGAAAGAACCATTTACAATGATCCTTCTCAAAAAATTTGACCTTGTCCTTCTCGTCTAGAACACTGCACTAAACATTTGGCCACAGAGTAGTCTCTAAGCACGTTTCCCTCTTCACTCTTTAGTCATGTAGGGTGTCAAGTAACTGGTTCCTCTAAAAGCTCATGTATTAAAAATCTTTTAATCTGTACCAGCCAGGAGAAACAGAGAATCTTGTGTGGGCTTTTACATTTCCAAACTAAATCCCACTCATAGTGTGAGTTATTCCAGCAACCTTCTTCCTATAGCCAGTTCTTCCGAAGATCTGTTTGTTCCTCTCTCCTGCTTCGTAGGACAGGTTCATGAGGAAATCTTGAAAGCATTATCACAAGGCACCAAATGGCCGAATGTATTCCATTCCTGTTGTTCAATACCACCAACTCACTCCACTGCTTTAGGATACCAATGAGCTTCGGGGATAGGATGGAAATGCCTTGTCGGCAAGAGGGCCCTCTCCCTCGACTGTATCCCAACAGAAAGAGAGTAAAGACTTGTCCCCACAATCCTTCTAGTGCTCGCTCACATGTATACCCTTGACACACAAATTCCCTTCCACTGGTGAGAATCGCTGCCTTGGCCCCAGCCATACTGCAGAGCACCTTCTCCTTACACCCGAACCTCTTTTGCCATTAGGCCGATAAACTACCACTTCAGCAAATGAATCCGCAGCCATTACAAGGTTGATTTTCCTAAAGCAAACTCCCTTTTAGATTGAACTTGCTTATTTTCTTAAAATATGGTGCTGCATGCTTATCAAGATCCTTGTGGAAATGCACTAGATCACCTATAGGCTTTATAGCATAGTGGACCTGCTTTGCTGACGGGAGATAAGAAATAGGTAGTAGGGCTTACCCTCGCTGAGAAACTCTACGCCCCCTGTTATATATACATGCTCTCGAAACTAGATTCACTCGTTTTTGTCTCCGGCGCCTATTTCAGAGCAGTCTGGCGATTAGGCTATCTCGCACTACTGGAAGACTTCGTAAACTCATTGCTGGGTTCTATCGTAGTTAAAGCTGCTGTGAGGAGATCCTTGTGCCAGTGAAGATTGCTTCCAGTAATCGGGAAATAATAAATACAAAAACCATTGTTTTATATCCAACACAACACTACGGATAGGGAAGGATCCATGTCAAAACAATTTGACAAGATAATGCGAAACTTCAAAATGGGGTCGATATCATTATAATCATAAAGGATCAAAATACGAAATACCAGCAAAAATCTTGTTTTGAAAAACAAAACCTTAGCTCTGGATGTTGTTCTAGTTGAAATCTAGGCCTAGAAATTTATTCACAGAGATTGTGGCGGAATAGAAATTAATTAATGCCAAAGAGGTGGAATATGAATTGGAAATGGCATGTGATCTGTAATTTAGAAAATATGGAACATTGATTGCTCTTGCATGTAGAAAAAACCAGTTACGAGCTATTCTATATTACTCCAAATATTATTTCCCAATGGAATTCCCGATGAATAGCATTTCCCAATTAAGTCACCAGCATATATTGTAGCAGAGAAAAGGACCTTCACTCAAAGCTTTTCCAGACAGGTTCACAACATTTTCATCATTAAATTTCAGAAATGTTTTATTTTTTACTAGTAAAGTATGATCCAATAATTGGAAACAGACCACAAGAGAAAGAGCATTACTAAGTTTGAAACTAAACAGCCTCTGGTTCCATGACCATCATTCATTTTAAATCTCACTTTGTTTTCTTCCAATGTTCAATGACTTAACACAAAAAAAAAAAGAAACATTGAGTAAAAGGAAGTTTTAAAAAGTGTTCTTATTAGAGGCGGGGCTAGATTTTTACCCTGACCAGTACTTATGATCAACTTAAAGACTGCAATGACACGAATCATGCAAAAGCAAATAACAAAACATTATAGAAACTGGCATAGCAGCAAATTACAATAACACACCCAAAAGCTAGATAACACAGTTGAATAAAAAGAAAAGAAAGAAAGAATGCCTCCATCAGATTCAGAAGGCATTACCTTGCTTGGCCCATGGGTGAAAGGAACTTGAAGCCTTACTCCCTGGTGCCTGTGATCATTGATCTGTTTTAATTCATCCCAAAGCTAAAAAGTTAAAACAACAAAGAAGTAGAAAGACCCTCATTTTCCTTGATCAACCAAAAAAACAATATAACCACACCAAATCAGAATTAAAGTGATGAGAATGTAATCACACTTGGATTTGGGTGACAAGGAGCTGGTTGCACCGAAATTCTTAAATCCATTTTGGATTTTGCAATCCTCTCTGCTGTTGATACCCACCAGTAGCAGAGCCAGAACCAGGTTGTCTCCCCAGAAACTTGAAGCTCTAATTGCTCCATAAACTGATGGCAGGGAATCTCTTATTCCAGTAAAATCATAAGCCTTTGATGTATCCAAAGCCTTCAGCTGGAACTCCCAAACGAAACAAGCCAACAACCACCAATTTTGCAAACTCAAACTTCTCCTCAATCATACACTTTCAACACAAGTACCAACGAGATCAACAATGCAACAGTACAAGCATCCCCTGCTGCCAGACCAGTTTGTTTGTTATTTTTAGGATAGAGCATGTGCTATCAGGGGTGCATTTAGGGCAGAACTCATCGAGGAGATTGATTTGGACATAAAAAATCAGTATAGTTATGGCTTAGAAAGGTGAAACATAAAGGAGAGATCAAACGCAAAAGAGAACTCAGCTGCAAACCTCATAATTAACTAACAACAACACTGTTGGAGAACATGACAAGCTGCCAGAAAAAAAAAAAAAAACTATTTCCTTCTTCGACTCTTATCAAATTTTTATAACAAAAGCCAAGACAAAGGGGGCAGAACTGCCAGAAAAAATGATGCTCTTATGATATAAATTATTCAAGGAACTACACAATTCACACTTCTACATCTACCTCTACAATGCCACATACAGGAAAAAAAAAATAAAAAAGACGAAGAAGAAGCACAAGACAAGCTACTTTTGTTGCCCAATTCAAGTCAATAACCGTGTACAAAACCCCCCCAAAAAAGGAAAAGAATTCATTGATTATGAAGTGCAAAATACCACTAAATACAATACCATACAACAAGAGCACAAAGCAAAGGTAGAGTACTGAACCGCTGTAACCCTCCAACTCCAGAGTTCTCTTCTCTAACACCCGGTGCAGAGGACAACATTTTCGGCGAACTCTCTGGCGACAAAGCAACAGCTGGCGGCAGTGCATTTCCCATATCAGAATTCCCTGGCTTACTAGTCAACACTGGATTCCTCCCAAAAATCTCTTTAGGCAAAAGCACTTTTGAAACCCCAAAAATTGCAACAGGGTTCTGATCAAAAACCGTCTGCGTAACAGACGCCAGAACAATCCCTGAATCAATCGCAACCGACCCATTAGCCCTCGAAATATTTAAAGTAAAACTGCCAGCACCCATATCTTCAGTAGCCAATGTAGGCTGCACAGGATTAACAATAGACTCCAATGAACCCAGAGGATAATAAGAATGTAAGACATGGAATTTTAAGACATCAGCTTTCTTATCAGCTGGCAATGACTGTAAACTAACATCAGTTTCCGACAGATCTGAAAATGCAGAATCAGTAGGCACAAAAAGAGTTATTCCAGCTCCTCCTTCATCGGCTTCGAATTCCTGTACAACACCAGAAGCAGATAACAAAGATGCTGCGACAAAAAAACTGCGGCCATCAAGTAATGCTTTAGTAATATTCAAACCCAGTGAGGGCCTTGTTTCTGATGCCATCAAATCAAACCCATATGGGACTAAAAGAGAATTCACTGAAATTATTGAAACATTGTAAGGAAGAGTCTTTATCAGGGATAAAACCGTGGCGTTTGAGGAGGAAAAAGGGGATGGAGAGGAAATAGTGATTGCGTTTGTTACTGGGTTTCGAGTTATGTTAACAGAGCCAAAGTTAGAGGAGGCACGGCCGGTTGTTTGGAAGAGGGTGGTGATGAGGGCCCCAGCTGGGGGAAGTTGGTGGAGGTCGGAGGAAGAGAGGTATTGGAGGAGGATGTGGTAACGAAGAAGGTCGGTGAGGGAAGAAGGAGAGAGGCGGCGCGTGAGGTCTAAAGAGGAGGAAAGGTAAGAATTTGGGATGACTAAGAGAGTGAGAGCAGAGCGGTTGGAGAGGTCTGAGGTTATAGAGGGTGTGGAAGCGAGGAGGGAAGTGAAGGAGGAGAAGTCAGGGAAGGAGGAGAGGAGGGCTGTTAGGTTGGTTATGGCTAAAATTGGGGTGATGGTAGTGGTGGTGGTGAGGAGGAGGAGGAGGAAATAGGTAAGTGTGGTTGTTGGGGTAATTTGGGAAATGGCTGGATTGATTCGTGCCATTCCCCTGGGGTTTCTTTTTCAGGATGTAGCACAGAGAGAGAGAGAGAGAGAGAGAGGGGAGTGAGTGAGAAGGAATGGGACTGATTTTGATGTGGAGAAGGAAAATGTGTTAAAAATGTGTTTTTTAGGGGAGGAATAAGGAAAGTTTCAGTCCTTGAAGGGGCTAAATTGAGTTTTTTGAGGGGGCAGTATATAAAGTTTTGATCTTTGAGGGGCCTTTGCTTACAATACAATATTCGAGCAGTGCCCCTTTTCTTACATCACTCTCTTTCAATGCAATCCTCCCTCTCTCCGCTCAAAGTTATTATCTCCTTTTCTTTTCATGGCATCACTGTATTAGGTATGGCTGCTTCAATTTTTTTCTGTTCTGCTTTTATTTTATGCATATTGGGTGCTCTTCTTTATATATGAATGTGTGTTTATTATTTCAATCCTTTTATTTACAAATGAAATTGAAATGCTTTGTGGAAACCTAGTTCTAAAAACAGAAGTTCATAAATATGTGGAGACCATTTAGGAGGATTGTCTTGCATCTCATCTTGTTTTCTCTGTTGATCTTGTTGTTTTGTGTCTCCAATTCCTCTGATTTTCTTGGCGTTCAAAGTCAACCATGAGTTCTTGAGTTCTCACACTATCAGATCGCACACCTGCTAGCAATTACTACATGACTTACATAAGCGTCCTAGCAGGTTGTCTTTTTTTTCCCCCTTTACTTTCCTCTCTATCTTTGATTTGTTAAACTGTTTTATGTTGATGCTAGTTTTAGTGCTTATTTTGATCATGTATGCCCCTACAGTCTTGCTCCCAATTGTGGTTAGGATCTACTTCTCAAATATCCTCTATTTGCTGCAAGTTTTTTTTATGTGTTTCCCTCGTTTAGAACAGTCATAGTAATGGAAACAAATCGAACCCTATTATTGTCATGCACACTATATATGGATATATATATTTTGCCCTAGTATGAGCGCTGACCTCCCTTGGCTATCGACCATGATGAATTCTATACCCGAGAAACCCCTAGATATGTGGAGAGATGTTGGGCAGCCATTAAAGGACTACAATGGAAGAATCTCTTTTAGGGATAAAGTAATAGAACCCCCCTCCCTGTGATTGTGATCGTGCAGATCTTCTCGAGAGGAATTTGGTGTGGATCGAGTTTGAGAATGGCAATAGGTTTTTGCCTAAGGTATTTATAGAAGATGGTCTTTTCAATGATCTTTGCCTTCCATGGCAAGATTCACTTGTCATCAAGCTTCTTGGCAAAGAGATTGGATTTTATCAGTTGAACACAAGATTAAGAAATTTATGGAAGTTGACAGGTGGTTTTGAACTGATGGACGTTGTCAATGGCTTCTTTATGGTAAACTTTGATCTTGAAGAGGATAAAGAGAAAGTTATCAATGAAGGCCCTAGGATGGTGTTTGATCATTACTAAGCTGTTAATCATTGGTCGACGGATTTTGTATCATCATCTGCTAAATTAAATTGTACAATGGTTTGGATTTGTATCCCTAGTTTAAACCTAGTATTTTATGATGAGAATCTCTTGATGGCCATGGCGTTAGCCATTGGTAAGCCCATTAAGGTAGATATGCATACCTGCAATGTAGAGAGAGATAAATTTGCAAGAGTTTGTGTTGAGATTAAGCTCAATAAACTAGTGATTGGTAGAATTTGGATTAAAGATTACTGGTATAATGTTGAGTACGAAGGACTTCACATAATATGTGGGAAGTGTGGATGCTATGGCCACCATGACTGTGATTGCAAGCTAGTCAAGGAGACCAGACCCACCATGGTTGAGTCGAATGCTGCTACTTAAGTGGAGGTGGTGGCGGAGGAATCACGCAAGGTGATGGAAGCCATGACAGAATCTAATCCCATGAAAGACACGCAATTGTTCCCGTTACTCATGGTGACTGGTTGACAGTTACAAGGAAAAAAAAATTGTGAATTGATCACAAAGCTAAGAATAAGGGGATTGGTTATGGAAACGTACACAATAGATTTACTGCTTTTAATAGAGTAGTTGACGTGTATCCTAAAATCTTGGAAGTAGCTAGACCAAAAGTTTCATGCTGGGGAGGGTAAGGGCTCGAATCCTACTATATATGTGTGGGCTTAGCAGAAAAAGAGATTTAGGCGAGATGAACCCACTTCAATCCACCCCAAGCCTGTTAATGATATTTCTACATGGAGAATTAATAAGGGAGTGCTTGTGGGAGCCCGCAACCATGTTTCTAAGGAGGGGTCGCAACACATAAGTAAACCGATTGTTTTTTCTGCTGGAGGGTAGGGGTGAGTAAAAAAACCAAAAAACTGATTAAACCAAGAAAACAGGAAAAAAATAACCGAAAAAATCGAACCGTGAAAAAAAACCGATTAAACTGATTAAAATTTTGAAAAAACTGACCGATTCGGTTCGGTTTTATAAGTTTGAAACCAAAAAAACCGAACCAAACCCAAACAAAAAAAAAACCAAGCCAAACCGGAAAAAAACCGAGCCAAACCAAAAAACTTAGCCAAACCGGTTTGAACCAGTTTTTGTTCTAAAAAACCAAACTGAACCGAAACCGGTCGGTTTGAACCGGTTTCTGTTTTTTTTTTAAAAAGTTTTGGTTTGCTTACTTTTTTTTTTTTTTTTAATAAAAACCGAACCGAATCGAAAATGATCACCTCTACTGGAGGGTCTGATGACGGTATGACGGGGAGTATCAAAGGCAAGTAAATAATGTAGCACGTGGAAGGGAATTTGAGTCCAGGTTTTATTTCAACTTCGATAGGTGTCAATGCTCATACTTCGGCCTTTGTTTTGAAAGACACTCCTCCTGACCTAGGTATTGAGCTTTCTTTTGTTACCCGAACTTCAGAAGGAACTATGCCAAGGGTTGAGGGCATGGCTATGTCCATTAATTGTTAAGGTGATCAGGGGTTTAATGAGGGGATGGCTATTCAGATGGATGGTGGGCAGTAACTATTTTGCTATATTTTTGCTACTTATTATCTATCTTTTTATTATGAAAATGTTTACAGATTTTTCTATAATCTCATGGAATGTTTGTGGTGGTGCTAATAAGATAAGAAAATGCCACTGCAAAGAATTGGTAAGGTATAGTCCTTTGTTTGTCATGTTGGAAACGCATGCCAATTTTTTGAAGGTTAAGAATTTTTGGTACAGTATTAGTTATACTCCAGTGGCTGTTTCTGAAGCCCAAGGACATGTCAGTGGCATATGGATTATATCTTTTGTTAGCTTGGTCTCCTTTTCAACCTTGGATATCACTAGGCAATGTGTTACCGTTCAGATTTTTATGGGAAGCAACTCGTAGTTCTTATCAGCAGTCTATGTCTCGCCCATTCCTAGAGTTCGACTTCAATGAAATATCTTCTCGTTCCGAAACTTGAGGAGGTCTCTTCTCCTGTGCTAGGGCTTCACGTTTCTTGCAGATGATGTCAGATTGTGAGTTTTCAAATTTGGGCCACCAGGGCCCTAATTTTACTTGGCACAAATATATTCATGGGGTTTGTTACTTAGCAAAACGGCTTGACAAAGCACTGGCTTCTTTGGATTGGCAAACTAGTTTTCCTGAAGCTTATGTTGAAACTTTTTGCAGAATTCATTCTAATCATAACCCGATTATTCTACCGTGGGAGATCGCTAGACTGACTTGTGAAAGATCTTTTAGGTTTGAGGCAGCCTGGACTGCCCTTTCAGATTATCAGGATATTGTTTGTAGTGCTTAGGATAGAGGTAGCCATAATGTCCTGAAGGGGCTTCAGGAGGTTTGGTAGGATTCTATTTCTTTCAATCAACACACTTTTGGGAATATTTTCCACAGAAAAAGATATAGCTTGAAGCTCAGATTAATGGTGTCCAGAGGTGTCTTGAGCACTATACTGATGATTCACTTCTTTCTTTAGAAAAATCTTTACGTCATGGTTATAAAGTTTTAGGTTCCAAAAATCTAGAGAACAGTGGGTTACTCATGGTGATAGGATATATAAAGTTCTTTCAAGCTCAGACAACTATGCGGAGAAGACTGACAAGATTAACGGGCTTTTTCTCTCTGATGGGACTTGGTGCACTGATGATTCTAAACTGCAGGATGAGGCCATCTAGTTTTATAAGAATTTGTTCTGCCCTAAGTTAACTGTTACTGCTCACTTTATGGAGTCTGTTCCTTTGCCTGTATTATCTCCACAAGGAATCTCTAATTTAGAGAAACCAGTTTCTAAAAAGGATGTTTATGCAGCTCTAATGAGTATGAGATCTTTTAAATCTTCGGGGAAGGGTGGCTTCCAAACTGTTTTCTTAAAAAAAATACTAGAATGTGGTTGGGGATGACATCTGGCATCTGGTTCAAGCTGCTTTTATTAATGGATGTTTTGATAAAGATCTGACTAATACTTTTATTGTGTTAATTCTCGAGGAGAGACCCACAAGTTTGAAGTAGTTTCGCCCTATTAGCCTTTGTAATGTAGTTTATAAACTCATTACTAAGGTGCTAGTGAACAGGCTGCGACCTTATTTAGATGATTTAATTGGCCCCCTCCAGAGCAGCTTTATTTCTAGTCGGAGTAGTGCTGATAATGCCTTTGTTGCTCAAGAAGTAATGCATCATATGCATCACTCCAAAAGCAAGCGGGGTACTCTGGTGGCAAAGATTAATTCTGGGAAAGTCTATGATAGGGTGATACGGGACTTCTTGCAGTCCATTCTAGAGGATTTCAGTTTAACTCCTGGTATAGCATCTCTAATTATGTTATGTATGAGGTCTTCCTCCCTCACTCTCTTATGGAACGAGTCTAAGCTTCACTCATTTACTCCTACTTGTGGCCTTAGGCAAGGAGATCAATTTCTCCTTATTTGTTTGTTTTTTGTATGGAGAAATTGGCATGTTTAATTACGAAGAAAGTTTCAGAGAAGATTTGGCATCCTATCCACCTTTTGAGAGGAGGGCCAGGTATGTCTCACTTATTCTTCGCTAATGATGTCTTGTTATTTGCTAAAGCCAGTACTGCTCAGATGCAGATCATGACTAATGTGCTAGCAGACTTTTGTAATGCTTTTGGGTTAAAATTTAATATTGAAAAATCTAGGGTGATGTGTTCAAGAAATGTGCAGTGGAGAATTAAACATGACATATCTCAGCTCTTTCCTATCAAATTTGCTAGCAGTCCTGGCAAATATCTTAGGTTCCCTCTTATCCAAGGGAGAGTTAAACGTCCATATTTCAACTTTATTATTGACAGAATTCAATCCAGGCTGACAGATTGGAAACAAAGGTTGCTTAATAAACTAGGGAGGGACATGCTTGCTCGAGCAGTTATTTCTTCAACCCCCATTTATGCCATGCAAATTTTTTGGCTCCCTCAATTGCTTTGTAATGGTATCAATAAATTGATCAGGAATTTTATTTGGGGAAGGTCCGATGGAGAAGGTGGTCTTTATTTAGTTAATTGGGAATCGGTTTCATGCCCAAGGAGAATTGGAGGTCTACGAATTCAGGATACTAGAGCTGCGAATGTTGCTCTTTTGGGTAAAGCAAGCTTGAAATCTTTTTAATGCTAATAATAAGATGTGGGTGAAGGTTCATGGCCACAAGTACCTTTGTAATAACAATTTGTTTACAACTACAGTTTCTGTTAATTCTTCTATCATTTGGTGGTCTCTTGTTAAAGCTTTAACTCAGTTGTGAGAAGGCTTCATTTATAAGCTAGTTGGAGGGGATATTTATGTCTGGTTTGACCCTTGGTTAGAAGAAGGGCATTTGAGCAATCTTGTTGAGTACGTGAATGTGTTAGATGTGAACTACAAAGTGAAGGATTTATGGACTAATGAGGCTTGGGACTTTAGCAAGTTGGCAACGTACATTCCAGAGGCTATTAGATACTGCATAATGGCTAGCCCATTCCTTTATTACCTGGTGTAGTAGATAAAGTGATTTGGGCAGCTACTATGACAGTGGTTTATTCTACGAAATCCACCTATTTGTGGCTTTTGAATAGAGATGGGCATGTCCGAAGTGACTTGAATTGGAGTTGGCTATGGAAGTTAAATGCTTCAGAGAAGTGTAAAATGAAGTTTGGCTGATTTACCATGCCAACATTCCTATAAATCTGGTGCATTTTAACCGCCATATTGCTCCTAACTCTAAATGTTGCAGATGCAATCACGGGGTGGAAGATGTCCTTCACTGTTCGAGGGATTGCAGGATTGCAATGTTTATTTGGCAGAGTCTCGGGTTTGACTCAAGGGCTGACTTCTGGTCCTTGATGCAAAACAGTGGTAAACTAAAATGTTGGCTAATGACACTCAATTCCTTTTTCTTGTGGCGATATGGTGGCTTTGGAGTCACAGAAACATGGTTGCTTACAGAGATGGGTACAAGGGGGACCAGTGGTTTTTGAGGCAGATTTTACATTTTGCAGCTGATTGTCGTGTGAGCTGGAATGGTAGGGATGCTGCTCGTTCAAATGCCACCATGATCTTTTGGCAGCGTCCAATCTGGGGATTCATTAAATTGGATGTGGATGGAAGCTTTATTGGTAATCCTGGATCTATAGGATTTGGAGGACTTCTTAGAGAATGGAAGGATAATTGGGTGCTTGGATTTTCTGGATTCGCAGGTTATGGTCCTAATTTGCTTCTAGAGCTCCTCGCCTTGAAGCATGGCCTCTTGATTGCTTGGAACTAGGGTTATAGACAGGTTCCTTGTAAATCAGGCTCTATGGATGCTCTGCAATTGATTAAAAATTGTGACATCGATTTTCATCATTATGGTTTCATCATTATGGATATTCATTCTCTCCTCTTAAAGGAATGAGAAGTTCAGCTTCATCATACTCTAAGAGAAGGCAATTGTTGTGCGGATTTTCTTGCCAAATTAGGTGTAAAGATTGGATGGAGCTTTATATTGGGGATGATCCCCCTGCAGGGTTATCCTCTCTTCAACTTGCTAACTCTATGGACATTTGTTTCTGTAGAGGTTCTTAGTTTCTGCTTTTTATTTCCCTTGTACCAAAAAAAAAACACTATATATAGGTATGAATGTAGTTATAACTTCCCTGAATCTTTGAGGGACCCTTATTGAATGTTTATATCACGGCCAAAAAATGTATATTACAAACAAAATGACAGAGGTGTTCTCGGAAAAAAAAAATTAGAGAAAGAGGCCACTTGTTTTCTTTTTATTATTTTTGTTGCTGTTATCTTTATTTTGATCATTTATTAATGGTAATGCTATTTCCCCTACGCATTTGTTTCTGTACTTCTGTGTAATTTCTTATTATTATTATTGTTAAGACCTATAAATGTTCGAAGTCCTCTTCAGGAAGGTGGCTGGAATACACAGAAATAATACGGCTCTGACGCCCAAGATAGCAAATATGAGCAAAGATTGTCATAATTGGAAGCCAGTGAAAGAGGAGTTTACATTTCCTGCAAACTCTGCTCCCTTCAATAGCTGCAATGCCTCTACCATTGTTGCAATTGTCTAATTGGGTTAAATAATTCTCTTCGAATTCTTACAGTTTGCCTTCATCGTCAGCAGTTTAATGTTTTGCTGATCTGTGCTTTGTGCAGGTTGATAAAGATCACCTTTTGGTTGCTTATTTTGAAGGTCCAAAAGAGGGAGCACCTGATGTTCAAATTTGGATACTGACATACAAAGTAATTATTCCTCCTGTCTGTTTGATCATTTTCTCAATTAATAGTATGTGGCTGATGCATCTAATTTTTTTCAAGAAGCTCGTTTTCATGACTGTACTTGCAGGATGTACTCTTTAGTAATCCTCCTCTGTAGTATTTTATTTTGTTTATGAGGAAAGAATAATTTTGTTTTAACAAAAAAATCAAATCAACAGGGCTTTCCAATCCTGCTGCATATCTGCTGATGGGATTTCTCCCAAAAGGCCCAATTGTAGTACTCCAAGGTGGCCAAAAAATTATCAAACAGTTGCTTCCGCAGAGAAAGATACTTGAAAATCTTGAACTCAACTCCATTCAAATGCACCATATGAGAAGGAACACAGTCTCGAGATCTTACGATCTTCCTTCTGCAAAACCATTCCAATTCATCAATAACAAGTTCTCCATCTTTTTTGTTTCTGTTCCCCTACCTATCACAAGGATCTTGTCCGACATATGTCCCAAGCCAGTGAGCAATATTAAAACATTGTTTCAACACGAGACTCTTCCTTTCAGTAGTAGTAAACTGCACTTCCTCGGTAGTTTAAGTGACATCAATTAACTCACTGTTGGATTCAAAAGATTCATGTAAAAAAAAACAGTTTTAGGAAGATCCTGGACCAATCCATTGATGCCTTCACTTCTTTTAAGCCCTCTTGACTTAGTTGCCTTTCTTTTACTGCTGTGAGTAATTGATTCATTGTCAAAGTTCCTCTTCATGCTCCTCTTTGGATTTTAAGATTGTTTATCTCATATGGGTGGGTATCTGCTGTGCATGATGGTTACTGGCAATCGCCTATCTTTGTTGATGAACAGCCTGATGTTCCTATGTGGAACCCTTTACTGTTCAAACTGTCACCAGAGGAGCTACTTTTGTTATATAAATTCGGTCAAGACAAAAGTATACTTCCAATCTCCATGGTCTTCCATTTAACTATTCCTTTTTGTAGTCAAGTTTTCCCAAATAGTATGTATATGAGTTTGTTGGTTGTTGTTAAATTGATATGTTTTCATCTAATTTCAAAAACACACAAGGCTATTCTGTTTTGTATATCGCATGGAATACAGAATGCCATACATTTTTCAAGCCTGTCATTATACCATATATTCTGCATAAGAAAATTATGCCACATCGAATTGAATTCTTAATCCCACGGGGGGAATTGAAAAGAGAAGTAACTTTTGATGCAATACTAGAAGACTACTTCTGTTTGCTTATTTATTGTCATGTTTATTCAGGAATATATTATTCTTAGACTATTTAGTATTTTATTGTAATTTTCTTTGTAATAAGTAAGCTTGTAGTTTCAATTTTATAAACTAAAAAGATGTTTTATTATCCAAGAGTTGCAATTCGTGAGTGGAATTAATGAATGTAAGTATTTCTTTCTTGAGTTGTCAAGTATACTTTATATATTTAAGTTGTTTTAGTTATTTGGTTCTTCAATTTCATAAACCAAGAAGATGTTCTATTATCCCAGAGTTACAATTCATGTATATAATCAAGTATAAATCACTCTATGAATCACTCTATGAATGTGAGTATTTTTTTTCTTAAGTTATTAAGTTTACTTTACATTTAAGTTGTTTTAGTTATTTGGTTATTTTTTCAGTTGAACTACTGTTTGTATGGAAGTGGATTGTATGGAAGTGGATTTAATCATATTGAATATTCATGTAATTATGTAATACAAATAAATTTAAAAGTAAATTTAAAGTTTAAATCAATTATCTTAAAACTCTAATCTTAAGTTGTAAAGTATTTTTAATTAAGACAAATATAAAAGAACTGGCACCAACCACTGTAAATTCAAGAGTCTTTCTTGTAGATTCCAAAGGTTTAGCCTAGTGGATTCTAGGATTTTTGGTTCATGGTTCAGGGAGAAAAGTGAGCTTAGATTCCAAGCATTTATTTTTGGGAGGGAGCTGTTGTGATGGATAAAAAAGGGTTGTTAATTCTTTGTTCATGTGGATTCAACAAGCAGCACATGCAGAATTCAAGCTCTAGGTTTTCTATCCTTATCAGATGGTGTTTGGTTGACAGAAAGTTCACGGAATAAGAGGGAAAAGTAAGCCAAGAAATTGAGTTTACAAGCTTTTTTTTATGAGGGGAGACATTATGTCAAATAAAAATTTTCATAATCCTTTGTTCTTATGGATTCAAAAGCATAGTTTTGTGGGTCCAAGAAACCATCCTGGTATATTTCAAAGGCTTAAGAAAGTGGATACCAAGTTTCCTATCCTTCTTAGATGGATTTGGTTCACTGAATTGGAGGGGAAAGTAAGCCCAGAGGGGATATTCCAAGCAATTCATTCAATGCAAATCCTATAAATAAGTTCAATCCATAAACCTTATATCCCTTGTCGGCAGGGAAAAATAAAATAGGGTTGCCAAGCCAATAGCCTTCTTGTCACTAAGAAGAAGAGGTGGCAGAATCTTATCTATAGGAGGGAGTAGTGGAGTGACTTAAGTTGAATAACTTGCACTGCTACTGTTGGTAGACAAGTGAAGATTCATGCAAACAACATTATTTGGGTCGAGAAAGAATGTGGTGTGGGAGGTGTTAAGGTAACTAATTGAAGTTCGATTTAAAATCTTTGCCCACTTCTCTGGTACAAGTTTGGAGAAATATCCTGTATAACAATTTTTCAACAGGATACAAAATTCCTAAATTTACACAACTATAAATTACTTCTCTGAAAAGAGACAACACAACTAGAAATCAAGTGACTGAAAGTCTTCTTCTAGACTGTTCACCTTTAATCAGAGAGGGAAAAAAAAGTAGTAGTAGAATATCTAGAGCAAGAGTCAACTTGGGAAGCTTTGCTGTCTTGATGGATGTTAATGATTATGTTAGTTTGAAGCGCATAGCTCCTTAAGTTGAGATAGATTTTATAAAGATATGTCATTTCTTCATGTAAGTCTTTGAATTTGTTAGATCCCCTGAATCAAACCAATGATATGTTTGTTGTGTTCTTCTCTCCTGCATGCCATATAATTGTTGGCTTATGCAATAAAGAACAGGGTGGATAGTTTCGTTGGTTCAGAAAGTATGACATGACATCTACGCATTTGATTTACTGTAATTGTGTGTATTGCTGCACAATTCCGTGCAGTTGTTGGTGAACATTGTTAAATAGTCACAAGATTATACAGAAGTGATACACAAACTAAATAACACTTTTATTGTTTCTGTTAGTATAAATTTAAGATTTTAGATATACTAGGAGTCTGGGACAATTAGTGTAACACCCCAAAATTTGCATTTGACTATAGTTCATGATTTCTTTATAATAGTGCAAGATTAAAGAAAATCAGAGGGCAAAAGCCGAAGAACTAAAGAAAAAAGGGTTAAAATGCAATTACTAACTTAAGTAGATGTAGGATAGATTTGCATAGTTAAGTAGGTGAAATAGGACAATGATCAAGTTTGTGAAGTATGACAATTTTGCATAGTCATATAGATGAAGACAGACAAGTTTTGGCACGTCATGCTTATAAGGTGTCGAAAGGAAGTTAGAGATATGCTTTCTTTTAGAATTGCCAGAACTAACCACAACTTTTCTTCCATTTCTCGAACCTAAGAGAGAGCTAAACACCATCCTACAAACTAACACCACCAAATCATATCTTCCTTGAACAAGTTGTGATTTATTAAGGCTTAAATTCAATAGAGTTGTTAGAAAGACAACCAAAGATAGTGTTGTTACCCATTTTTGGGTTCCAACACAAAAAATGAAAAAATACAAAAAAAAAAGAAGAAGAAATATACATATATTCGGAAGAAATAAAAAAATAATAAAAATAAGAAAAGGATGTTGGAATTCCGAAGAAAGGTCAAAATTGGTTTAGGAGGTTCAAAAATGCAAAAGGTTAAAATTTGACAGTATACTTTACTGATGAGAGCCCTGGGGACAAGAAAAATTCAATTTGAAAAAAAAAAAAGAAAAGTTCAAAATCAAATGTTTATGGACTCAATTAAATTTTAGAGGGTTTGATTGCAAGAAAATTAATCTTTTGAGTCAATCTAGGCTTTTATTGGAAGAAATTAAAGTTCTGGGGTCCAATTATAATTTTAAAAAGTTGATTTGGCCAAATCAGGGGTTTAATTGCATAATTATTGAATTTTTATGGCCATTTAGGGATTTAATTGACGCGACCTGAAACCAAGGACCAAACCAGAAAAGGCGCCAAAATTAAGGGATCCAATTACAATTTTGTCGGGGGTTTGATTACAAAATTGTGAAAAAATCAATGACCAAACCAGAAGGACCAAAAGCAGCGTCGTTTCCATTGAAACACATTTCACCATCTGCAACAGCTGTTGTTCTGTGATAATAAAGGAAGGAGACATTGGCAGCGATAATGGAGCCGTTTCCAAATCAAGAAGGGAGCATATCGTGGCTGACATCCCTCACCACTGTGATGCACGCTGGCTTACCAAAAACACTCACATCCTCTAGCTATAAAAGCCAGAGGAAGAGCCAAACGCAAGAAAAGAGGGAGGAGTGCAGAGAGAAGAGGCTACACTGAGGAGAAAAAACGAAGAAGTGAAACAGCTTAGGGGAAAACATAAGAAATAGGAGGGAGTAGAGAAATATTGAGAAAGCAAAAGGGAGAGTAGAGGAATCAACCCGAACGAAAGCAGAGGACACGGTGAAGTAGATAACACAGCACCACCGTCATCTTCGTCTTCTCAAAACCAGGCACGTTCGATGTCCTTCTCAGTTCCTGTATAACGAGATGATGCATGTTTAGTATGTAAAAGAAGAAAACAAAATGTAAGGAAACCAAAGCCACAATCACTCTGTGGTTTCTTCCTTTTTGTTCTGTTCTTATATTGTAACCAAGATGAAGAACAGTGCGAAGGTAATTTAATTACCTTCGCACTGTTCATGCACGAGTAAAGTATTAGGCGTGCATGGGGAAGGGAGGCTAGTCACTGGCATGGGCCAGTGACCAGGCTGGGCTGCCTAGGTCCAGCCCAGCTGTGTAAGTTGGCTAGGTCCAGCCTCGCCACATGGGTCAGGCTAGGGCCAAATATATATATAATATTTCAAAAATCTGTGATTTTTGAAAATTTTTCTATTGTATTTTAATCAACATCGGTTTGTATTTTTATATTGTAAAGATACAAATTCGATATTAAAATACCTGGTTTTCGGCAAAACATAAAAAAAATAAAATATTTTTATTTTCATGCATACAGCCAAGGCTCTCAAAAATAAATCATACTTTTATATATATATACACAAAAAAAATAAAATTCAAAAATATGTATTAGCACGCATTTTGGCTTTAATAACCAGTTTATTAAAGTCACGAGAACTAGGCCAATATTTCAAAAACTCCAAAAAAATTATTTTTTTCTTTTAATATCTAGGGTTATGGTCTTATACGTAAGACGTATTCCGAGTATTAAAATTCTTTTGTTGACGTTAGAACAGTTAGGTTTTACCCGATAAGATAAGGATCTCTTTACCGAAGAGGACTTTTCTTAAACCATAGACGGACCAACAACTAGAAAGCACGACAAGACCTTAGATTTTATCAGACAATTAAATAATGCAGCCTACCTTAGGTAGGGCGTATTTAGGGTGCTAAAACCTTCCCTTTACGCAACCAGTCCCCGTACCCGATCTCTGAGACCAGTTAGGGTTCCTAGTGACCAAAATATTAGGTGGCGACTCCCATTCCATTTTTCCACTAATAAAAGACAAGAATTCCTTGTCTCCACACATTTTCCACATAAGATAGATTTTGAGGGGGGATGTTTTTGCCGTGACGCCGCACACGTGCGACAGAATGACGACTCCACTGGGGACCTTGTGGACTAAGCTTTGTTTTTGTCTGATCATTGTGTTTTGTTTGTTTTGTGTGTTTTCAGTTAATAAGCTTATTTTATTTATTTTCTTACATGCTTTAATTTCTGTACATATATGTTCATACATTGTATAAAACTGTCTCATGCATCACATGCTTTAATTTTTTGAAAAGCACACACAAGCTTCTAAGTTAGGAGGGGAATTAGCGATCTGCCCTAATAGAGGAAATGCCTTTTAGGGTAGTGATGTATAAGGCCCTTTTCTATTTTTACTTTGTATAAGCTACCCTTATTTATAAGAAAGGCCATGACTTTTTCTTTCTAATGGATTTTGGTAACCAACCATGATAAGAACTTGGCAAACATTCTTTTACAATAATCAGTTCGACTCAGAAATCTTGCCTAAAGGATTACAAAGGTCATGAATCAGTTCAAAAAAAAAAAGCCATCGTATATGGATTGCATTTTCATCATGCATTTGTTTACAATTTATCATGTGCATTCCAGATCGTGAAACATAGGTCCCCCCTCCAAAGTCTATCACACCTGATTAAGATCAAGAATGGAGAACGAGGAGAGAGCTCATTTAGAGTCACATTATCAGAATGAGTTGGAATCCGTGAAGAATGAAGTTGCTCGCATGACCAATCTGCTCGAGCAAGTTTTGAAGGCCAAAAATAGGGAGGGAACGTCTACCCAATCAATTATGGGAGCACCAGCAGCTCATATCCAAGGGACATCTCAAAACTTGGGGGCAGATTCAACGGCAGAACAACACTTTGTGCCTATCGACCCTATCCCGCCAAGTCAAGCTCCCATCACCGTGGATTTAACAGCAGATGGACCCCCTGGCAATAGATCCACTAATTTTATAAACTACGACAAGTTGTCAGCTTTAGAAGAAAGATAAAGAGCAGTTGAGGGTAATGATTGGTTTGATCCTATACGAGCAGCGGAAATGTGTTTGGTACCAAACATTATAGTACTAAAGAACTTTAGGATACCTGAATTCATCAAATACACTAGATTGGAAAGTCCAAACACTCTCCTCCGATCTTACTGCAATAAAATGGCCGAGGTGATTTATGATGATAAGTTGATCTATTTTTTCCAAGATAGTCTGGCAGGATCTGCCTTAAGCTGGTACATGAGGTTGGACAATGTTAAAGTTAAGAAATGGAAAGATTTGGTGGAGGCCTTTCTTAAGCAATACAAGTTCAACTTGGAAATTGCTCCAGATAGAACAAGCCTTATGTTAATGGAAAAAAGGAGCCAGGAGTCAGTAAGGGCTTACGATCAAAGATGGAGAGATGAGTAACACATGTCCAACCCCCTTTGATAGAGACAGAAATGGTGACTCTATTCGCTAGTACCTTCAGGGCACCTTACTATGAGCATCTAATGGGTAGCTCCTCTCAACATTTCTATGATGTTGTACGTGTGGCAAAAAGGATAGAGCAAGGGATTAAAGCTGGGCGTATAACGAAACCGTTAGAGAAGAAAGGTTTCATGGGAAGGAAAAGAGAAGGTGATATTAACAATTTGGAAGGCGGGTACAAAGGCAAGAACGTAAATTACCAGAACCCGTAGATGCCCAACCCTCATTCCACCAACATAAACTTTGCTAAACCTTTTCAAACCAATCGAACAAATTACCAACCAAACAACTACCAAAGGCCAAATACAAAGAATCCTTCGGAGCAGTTGCCACCCTTACCCATGCCCTTAAAAGACTTGTATGCTAAACTGTTGAGCATGGGATAAATAACTCCAATTCTTTTACCACCAATTGAACCACCCTTTCCCATATGGTACAAACCAGAATTAACTTGCGAGTATCATGCTGGTAACCTAGGGCACGAAATTAAAACTTGTTACGCTTTTAAAAGAAGGTTGCTAAAACTTATCAAGATGGGGTGGGTGTCTTTTGAAGATATGCCCAATGTTAATTTCAATCCTTTGCCTAAACATGCTGCAAGTGGAGTGAGCATGGTAGAAGTTGGGAATCGAAGTAAAGGGTTGAAAATACCCATAAAGAAGTTGCATGGTATGTTGGTACGGTTAGGGTTCCTAAAGATGAATAATGAATATAATATAGAAGGGAGTGATTATTGTGTGTTCCATGAAGAGGAGGGACATCATATCAATGATTGCATGGAGTTTCGCAAAAAAATTGAGAAAATAATGATCATAGGAGAACTGAGGATTGAAACCATGGAGAACGGTGATGAAATAAGAATGATTGAGGACCAAGACAGGTTGTTAGAAGTATATAGAGTCCAACCAACAACTTATGGGCCGCCAAAGTTAATCCTGGTTAAACCTTCCTATACAAAGAGAAATCACAGTGCAATGCCCTATAATTACGGCTATGCCTCCAATGTTGGGACCCTTCTTCCTTTGTTCCAAACTGAGGTTAGTGGGCTGACTAGGAGTGGCCGGTGCTTCACACCCAAGGAGTTAAGGAAAGCAAAGGGTAAGAAGATGGTAGACCTGGGCAAAAAACTGGAAGTTAATAAACCAGTAACCGAAGAGGAGTCAAATGAATTTCTGAAGTTGATAAAGCATAGTGAATATTGCATAGTAGATCAATTAAAGAAAACTCCAGCTAGAATCTCCCTTATGTCTTTGATACTCAGCTTTGAACCGCATTGAAACGCCTTGCAAAAGGTATTGAATAAGGCATATGTACCCCAAGATATTGAACAGAAAAGCATGGAACATTTGGTGGGGAGGATCCATACGACTAATTATCTGTACTTTACAGCTGATGAGTTAGATGCTGAAGGAACTGGACATAATAAACCCTTGTACATCACCACTAGGTGCAAGGATTGCCTCATAGGAAAGGTGCTCGTGATAATGGTTCGACTCTTAATGTGTTGCCAAAACACATGCTGAAAGAAATGCCGGTTGATGAATCTCATATGAAGCCTAGTACTATGATGGCAAGAGCATATAATGGCTCATCAAGACAGATAATTAGGACTTTAGAAGTGGAATTATATGTGGGACCACAATTGTTCTTGGTGATATTTCAAGTTATGGATATCCACCCTTTCTATAGTATGTTGTTGGGAAGACCTTGGACTGATGCAGCTGGGGCAGTAACTTCATCGTTACACCAATGTTTGAAGTACATCATGAACGGGGATGTTGGTAATTGTCAAAGCTGAGGAGACAGTATCTATGATAAAGAATGTGGTTGTACCTTTCATCGAGGCGAAGGATTGCAATGATGAAAATAGCCATGCTTTTGAGATTGTGAACACTGACTGGGTGCCTGAGAACATAGTGATAAGAATACCAAGGATCTCAGAAGCAGCGAGGATGGTCGTTCAATGTTTTTTGGAGCGTAAGATTCCATTTTAGCATAACCCTATCACCGAAAATCCAGAAAGGGTTAATCTAATAATGATGAAATGTGCTAATCAAATATTTGGGCTGGGATATGAGCCTAAAAAGGAGGATCATTGATGGGCTGCTGATAGAAGAAGGGAAAGAAGAATGGCTAGGATTCAAGGAAGAGAGCCTGAAGAAGAAGAGTTGGAAATCCCTCCCCTAAGGGTATTATTCCCAAAGGCCGCATATGTAATGCAACATAATAAAGATTTAGAAAGCCTTAGTCAAAAACTATCAACCATGGACATAAACACCTTGGAGAAGGATTAAGAGGAAGGAAGTGGCATGAATATGGTAGTGGGAGTGGAAGATGAATCACTGCCATAACTGACTGTCCATACTCTAGAAGAAGTCTCCACTAAGACCTTTATGAGAAAGTTGGCCATGGGCGAGAAGTTTCAGAACTGGGTGACCCAAGAAGCTCCTGTAGTGTTTAAAATGTAAACCAACTTTGTTTGCATTTACATGCTTCTGTCATTGCTTTTATTTGCTTTTACTTGCTTTTATTTCCTCTGGTTGACAATCAAGGCTCATGAGGTCAGCCAGATTCTATCCTTGTCATCGAGCCCACCCTTTGCTTTAATGAGATCATGCATTTTTCAAATATTGTCTATTTATATGCGCATTTACACTAGACACCTTCCGCTTTCAGGAATCCTGAAAGCGGATCTTCCACAACATCACATATACTTAACATCAAGAATGAATAGCCAAACTTTAACGAACATGTGATTGCGGTGGAAGAAGAAGAATGGGATGAAAGCAGTATCAGAGAACTCGCAAAACTGGTTGAACAACATGAACAGATTTGGAAGCTCGCTGTAGAAGAACTTGAAACCATAAATGTGGGTAGTGATCAGTCAAAGAAAGAGTTGAAAATAGGGACCTTAATTACTCTTGAGCAAAGAACAGCGATGATCGCCTTACTACAAGAATATACAGGTGTTTTTGCTTGGTCTTACGAGGATATACCTGGTTTAGATACAAATATCATAGTACACAAGATCCCACTGGAGGAAGGTTGTAAACCAGTCAAGCAGAAATTGAGGAGAGCCCACCCAGATGTTTAGATCAAAGTCAAAGCAGAACTCGAGAAATAGTGGAATGCATGCTTTCTAGAAGTAATTAAATATCCACAATGGGTATCCAATATTATTGTTGTACCAGAAAAAAGGGAAAGATTAGAGTTTGCGTGGATTTCCGGAACTTGAACAAAGCTAGCCCCAAAGATGATTTTCCACTACCACACATAGATGTTTTGGGTGACAATGCTGCATGTAGTTCCACATACTCCTTTATGGATGGTTTCTCAGGATACAACCAGATAAAAATGGCTTCGAAAGATAAGGCGAAGACAACTTTTGTTATACCTTGGGGAACATATTGTTACAAAGTTATGCCATTCAGTCTGAAAAATGCAGGGGCAACCTATTAAAGAGCCATGGTGGTTTTGTTTCATGACATGATGCATAAAGAAATTGAGGTGTATATAGATGATATGATCGCAAAGTCAAAGAAGAGAGAAGATCATGTAAAGGTTTTGAGAAAACTATTTGAGAGGTTGAGGAAATACGAATTAAAGCTTAATCCTGCAAAATGTTCATTTGGGGTTAAGTCCGGAAAGCTGCTAGGATTTGTGGTAAGCGATAGTGGTATAGAGGTAGATCCTGATAAACTAAGGACCATCCAATCTACGCCATCCCCAAAGACCGAGAAGGAGGTAAGAGGATTCTTGGGAAGATTGAACTACATTGCCCGATTTGTAGCTCAGTTGACCACAACATGTGAACCTATTTTCCAGCTTTTAAGAAAAAGAATCCTGGGACTTGGAATGAGGAGTGTGAGGTGGCATTCAATAAAATCAAGCATTATTTACAAAGTCCACCTTTGCTTGTTCCTCCTATATCAGGAAGGCCTTTAATACTGTATATGACAGTGATTGAGGTAGCTATGAAATGTGTATTGGGTCACCATGATGAAACCGGGAGAAAAGAAAGGGCCATTTATTACATAAGTAAGAAGTTCACTGAATGTGAGTCTAGATACACGGTGATAGAGAAGCTCTGTTGTGCATTGGTATGGGCGATAAAAAGATTACGACATTATATGTTGTATCACACCACTTGGTTTATTTTAAAAGTGGATCCATTGAGGTATATCTGTAACAAACCCTATCTCTCGAGTCGAATTGCAAGGTGGCAAGTTTTGTTGGCAGAATATGATATAGTGTATATGACAAGGAAAGCCGTGAAGGGAAGTGCAATTGCTGATCACCTAGCTGATAACGCTGTTAAAGATTATGAGACATTAGATTTTGATTTCCTTGATGAAAATGTATTATCAATAGAAGAAGGAGAAGGGAAGACAAATTGGTGGACTATGTTTTTTGATGGGGCAATAAATGTGTATGGTAATGGGGCTGGTGCGGTAATAATCTCTCCCGATAAGAAGCAATATCCGGTATTAATTAAATTACATTTTGAATGCACCAATAATACAGCTGCGTACAACGCTTGTATCCTGGGTTTAGAAGCCGCATTAGAGCTAAAGATTGAAAAAATAGATGTGTATGGTGACTTAATGTTTATTATCTGTCAGGTGAAAGGAGAATGGCAAACCAAAGAAGAAAAATTGAGGCCATACCAGGAATATTTATTCACACTGTCAGAAGAGTTTAAAGAGATAAAGTTCACCCATCTAGGGAGAGAAGGCAACCATATTGCGGACGCTTTGGCTACATTGGCTGTTATAGCTACAATTAATCTTGGGCGTAAAGTACAGCCTGTACATATTGACATCAGAAATAACCCAGCTCATTGTTGCTCGATTGAAGGAGAGATAGATGGAAAGCCATGGTATTACGATATCAAGAATTTCATGTAAAATCAGGAATATCCAGCAGGAGCATCAAAGATGGATAAGAAAACCCTAAGAAGATTAGCCAGGGATTTCTATTTAGATGGAGAGATTCTATATAAAAGATCATTTGACAGAACCTTGCTAAGGTGTTTGAATGAGACAAATGCTAGGAATGCTTTACGAGAGGTTCATGAAGGGATTTGCTCAACTCATGATAACGGCCATATGGTAGCAGGGAAAATACAAAGGGCCAATTATTTATGGATGACATTAGAGAAAGACTGCATCGACTATGTTAGGAAATGTCACAAGTGTCAAGTGTATAGTGATAAGGTCAATGCACCTCCAACTCCGCTGTTTAATCTAGCATCTCCATGGCCATTTGCAATGTGGGGAATCAATGTGATTGGGCTTGTTAACCTAAAAGCCAACAATGAGCATAGATTCATTCTCGTAGCTATTGACTATTTCACAAAATGGGTAGAAGCCAGTTCATATGCTCATGCAACATAAAAGGTGGTGAAAAAGTTCGTTGTAAAAGACTTGATTTTTCGGTATGGTCCACCTGAAAAAATAGTGATTGATAATGCACAGAATTTCAATGGCAAAGCAATAGTGGAGCTCTGTACAAAATGGAAAATCAAGCATTCAAATTCCTCCCCATACAGGCCGAAGATGAATGGTGTTATGGAAGCTGCCAATAAAAACATCAAGAAAATTATTCAGAAAATGGTAGTCACTTACAAAGACTGGCATAAGATGTTACCATTTGCTCTCCATGCATATCGCACTACAGTGAGAACCTTGACAGGAGCCACTCCGTATTCTTTAGTATATGGGATGGAGGCAGTGATGCCTTTGGAAGTAGAAATTCCCTCGTTAAGGGTGTTGATGGATTTAGAACTAGAAGAGGCTGAGTGGGCCAAAGTGAGATATGAACAACTAAATCTAATCAATGAAAAGAGGGTAGCTACAATACGTCATCATCAACTTTACCAGAAAAGGATGGCCAAAGCATATGATAAGAAGGTTAGACCTCGTATGTTCCAAGAAGGAGATTTGGTACTAAAAAAGCTCTTAGCTCCAGGGGAAAATCTAAGCAAATGGGCTCCAAATTATGAAGGTCCTTATGTGGTGGAGAAGGCTTTATTAGAAAGAGCTATCCAGTTGTCCAGAATGGATGGAGAAGATCTAGCCAGACCTGTGAATTTCGATTCTGTAAAGTGAAGTTTGGGCATGATTTCTTGGTGTAAAGAATCTTTTTCTTTCCCACTGCATTGATCTCACAGTACTTAATCTTCTAAAAAAATAGAGAAAAGAAAAATTTGGAAAGATTTGGCTTTGTGTATGATTACTGTT
>Ga0325404_1000637_pt1 | contig 35606 bp, 17 predicted proteins | sample PopdelMetagenome_18_FD_205664 | JGI IMG/M metagenome (GOLD analysis project Ga0325404, IMG submission 205664) | Populus deltoides microbial communities from Bellville, Georgia, United States - Xylem-Control-R1 | ecosystem: Host-associated > Plants > Phyllosphere > Stem > Wood/Secondary xylem...
AAAAAATAACCTGAATTATCGGTAAAAATTATGGTTTGACTTTAAAAATTTTCAAGATGACATATGTTTTTAATATTAAAACGGCAACGAGTTGGATTAACTAGGGCTTCATGGCTTAACCCACCAAACCCGCGACCTGGATCATGGACTCCATTGGATTTAACAACATTACTTTTAAGAACTATTTTTAACTTGTTGATATAATAAAAAAAAGTAAACACTCATGAAATTAAGCATCAATCAAATACCATGATGTTTGTTTGATACTGCAATAAATTCATAGAAAACAAACTGAAATAAATTATGGTGACCAACTCAAAATCACCCAAATGTTAAAGGATAAAATTGAAAAAACAAAGCCATAAGGATTCAATCGAAAGAAAGAAAAAAGGAAGATGGTGTAAATGTTAATATTTAGCTTTGATTAGTGAAGAGCTATTTGTGTTATTAAAGATGAATTTATTTAGATTGATAGTGTATCCAAATTAGATAAAGAATTAATCAACTTTATCTTGTAGGATATAGCATGGTTATTTTTGTAATTATATAGTTTATTTCGATAAATTATTTAGGAAGTTCAAATAGGTTTCATTAAAAGAAGATAAATACAAGTTATCCAAATATAACTGTTAGAGAAGTGTTTTATGAAACATGAATAAAAATCTGTTAAGAACGTAAAAGAAAGACTAGGAAGCTTGAAGATAATGCTTCTAAAAGGTTCTTATTCTTATCACACATATAAGTATATAAACAAGGACAATTTAAAGCATAAATAAAGAGAGAATAGCACTAGGTGGAGTGGCACTAGCAGCGGAGTAAGAGTGCCCAATCAGCTAAGGAGTCACGTAGAGTTTTGCAGCATATATTCTTGAAACACGAGTGAAGTGCAAAGAAAATGCTCAATGAGAACAATTTAAAGATTGCCAGGTGTTTTGGCAAGCTACTACGGTAGAAGACAAAACATAGTGTTTATATTGACAAGTAAAGTAGTATAGTTACAAATGATTTGCAGTAAAAAAAACATACTCTTGTAATCTTCTAAACTAGTAAAAGTTATTTATCCTGATTTTAGTTGCTCCGAAGGGTTTCTTATCTCTTGAAAAGTTCTTCATAAGGTTTTCCCTTCGTAACTAACTAACTTGTTCATTTAAGTTTTTCATACCTATATTTATTTGGTTATTGATTAGTGGTTATAAAGTGTTAACGAAGTGCTTCTTAACATATAAAGAGAAAAAAATGACTATCAAGTGGTATTAGAGCAAGGTCACTCAATTTAGAGTGAGATGTATTTTCCTTGTTCAACATGTTAACACTAACTTCACCACTATAACTTAATGGTGAGAATTATGTCTACTAGAAAGTGAGGATGAAACCTTTCTTCAAATCACTAGATGAGAAAGTCTGGCACTTAGTTAAGCATGGATGAACCATGCCTAAAACACTTTTTAGCAACTGGAGCATAGACAAATCCATTGATGGTAATTGGAATAATAAAGGCCTGAATGTTATATTCATGAAAATGTCTCTTGGTGAATTTAAAAGAATCTATATGTGTAACATAACTAAGAAAGCATGGGATATTTTTTAAGTTACTTACAAGGGAAGCAAGATAGTGAAAAATTCCAAATGTCAACCTCAAGATTTGAGGAGATAAAAATGTTGGAAGATGAATCTTTTAATGAGTTTTATGCAAAATTTAACAATACTGTAAATTCCAAGTTTAATTTATATGAAAAAAAAAATAGAGGACTTGTGAATTGTATGGAAGATTCTAAAATCCTTGCCTGAAAGATTTTAGCCAAAGGTAATAACCATAAAAGGAAGCGAGGATCTAGACAATATACGTGTTGAAGAATTGGTAGGTTCCTTACAAACTTATAAATCTACATTGTCTTATCAAAAGAAAGGTAAGTCATTACACTTCAGCTATCCTGAAGCATGTTTGGAGGTTATTTTTAGACAAATCCTTATTTTGGTCAACTTGGATGCATGATGTACTACTCAAAGGTAGATCATTTTGGCATGTTAGGCTACCTTTAGTATCTTCTCTATGGCCAAATAGACATCGTTTATGTGACCTTTTGCCTTTCAGGACTCTATTATCTACTAGATTGTCTTAGGATGCAAAGGTTACATACAATATTAAGGATGGTGGTTGGGACTTTCTTTCAAGTAGTTAGGACCTCCAGTAGATAACGGATTGCATTAAATTCCACCCCGGGGTTAGCTCTCCAGGTCACTACATCTGGATAGGTCATTCTACGGGGAGGTTCACTAATGATTCAGTTTGGTAGGCACTTAGAGATTCTAGGCCCAAGAATATCCCACATCTACGATATGTATCTTATATCGTTCATATATGGAGACCCATGATCATCTATTTTTTGAGTGCTCTTTCTCGGCTTCAGTATGGAGAGAGATCTCATACAAGACTTTATTACCTTAGCCTTCTATGTCATGACACCCTTTTCTTTAGTAGGCTTCCTTTCTATTTCAGGAGAGGAAGGACTTTAAGCATATTCTAGCATTTCTAGCATGATTGTCACTCTCTATCATAATTTACCTCATATGGAATTAGAGGAATAATCATGTCTTTAGTTAGCGTTATCAATCATAGCATGATGTGGTGGAAGAGACATTCAACTTATTGAGATTAAGGCTTTTAGACATAGAATTCTGGTACTAGATATCTATAGAAATCAAATCTCTTTGGCAGTTTTAATTTCTTTATTTATTTATGTTGTTTCATTTTGATTTGATGCTAGCTTTTTGAGCTTTCTTGTAGTCTATTTGCCCTAATTTTATAAGCTTCATGACTTTTGAATCTAAATAATGGATTCATTGTATTTCTTGGGGTATGCCCATCGTATCCCTGTTCATATTTTTCTTTATATACATCTTAACTTACTCCAAAAAAAAAAAGAGTTTACCTTTTGGTGGTTTGATAACTAAGATAGCTATCATGGTCAAAATACCTCTACATGACATTGAGTTAATAGTCAAGGTGTATGGAAAGATCTCAGTTATAACTTTTATCAAATCTGAAGGTGTGATCCGTAAAACATGGTCATGGCATAAAGAGTCTACCTCCTCTCAGCTCGAAACTCCTCAAATCAACCCCCTACTCCTTGTTGTTATAAAACAATTATAAGTATTATTAAACATGTTTGATAGTTTTAGTGGTAAGTGGGAACAAATGATTGATGCAATTGATAAGTTGCTAATAGATATGCAACAAGATATTATGCAAGTTAATGACAAACTTATTCAACTCTGTTTAGATGTCGAACAGGTGCATCAATATGTTGTTGGTGAAGATGAGAAATAGGGTTGATTCCAAACCAAGAGGGAGAAAATGTTGTATATACAAGGGAGAGCAATCAAGCAAACAGGCAACCAAGCCAGCAGCCTTATCAAAAAAAATTATTGTTTCTAAAATTTTACTAATTTTGTAATCATTAATGAATATTAAATATTTTATTCTGTAATAATTAAGTTATTTTGTTAGCATATGAATCTCTATGATGATACTTGATGCATGTAGTTGCATAACAATATTTGAAGCATAATAATTTTTTAACAAATTAAGAACTATTAGGATGCAACATGTGAAGTTCTTTGTTATGAACTAATTGCATGAAACATGTTAGGAACTAATAGAATGCTATTGCATATATATTATTAATTATTTTCATGCTATATAACATTATTTTAATTATGCTTGCTACAATACTTTAATGAAGATTATATTTATAATCAAACTATCTAAACTACTTACATGTTAATTCATCGTTATTATATTTTTTTTCACAAATCAATCAAAAGGGGAGATTATAAATCTCAAAATATTTGGCTTTAATTAGTGAAGGACTATTTGCATTATTAAAGATTATTTGTTTAGATTGGTAGTTTATCAAAATTATATAAAGAATTAGTCAAGTTTATCTTATAGGATTTAACCTGATTAAATTCTGTAATTATGTAGTTTGTTTGGATAAATTATTTAGGAAGTCCATATAGGTTTTATCAAAAGAAGATAAATACAAGTTATCAAAAGATAATTATCATAAAAGTGTTTTTGTAAAACACGAATAGCAGTCTATTAAAAGCGTAACAAACTAAGAAGATTAAAGATAATGTTAATCAAATGTTCTTATCATTATCACATGGATATGTATATAAGGAAGGACAATCCAGAGCATAAATAGAGCAAGAGAAACACTGTGTAGAGAAGCAATTGCAGCGGAGCAAGAGTGTCAAACCAGCTAAAGAGTTATACAGAGTTTCACAGCATATACTCTTAACACACGAGAGGAGTGTAAAGAAAATAATGATGGAGAATTATTCGCAATAGAGTTGGAGAGCTTGCAGACTCTTATGTAAATTGTTAGCAGCTGAATGTGCTATTTAGGATGATAATAGTTTGAAAATCGCCAAGTATTCTAGCAAGCTACTACGATAGTAAACAAAATGGAGTGTTTGTCTTGACAAATAAGTTAATATAGTCACAAAGGATTTGTAGTAAAAAATACTCCTCTTGTAATCTTCTAAACTAGTAAAAGTTGTATATCCTTGGTTTGGCTCCCTTTGATGGTTTTTTTATCTTTTCAAAAGTTCTTTAAAAGATTTTCTCTTCATAACCAAATAACTTGTCCATTTAAGTTTTTCATACTTTTATTTATTTGGTTACTAATTTGTGGTTTCAAAGGATTAGTAAAGTGCATCTTAACATACAAGGAATAGAAACAGGAACGTCAAATGGAATTTAAAAAGAAAAAAGAAAAAAGGAAAAAATATGGCCCTAACACAATGGTTCAACGTTTAAACCTGACTCTTTGCCTAGTTTTGATTTAAAATTAACCAGAATGAGAGTTTTTCAATGTGATATAATAACAAAAATAAATGCTTATAAAATTGAAATATCTTAACCTAACTCCTTGCCTGGCTCCGGTTTTAAATTAACTTGCGTGAGATTTACCTCGATGTAATCCAATTGACTTGTCAAGCCTAAAGACAACCTAGATAACTGATAAATAGTGTGGTTTGTCTTTCAAAAAAAATCAAGATGAAATCTTTTATTTTAATATTGAGACGACGATATATTAGATTGGTTCAGGTTTCGTGGCTTAACCCTTCAAACCCGTGATTTGGATCATGGACTCTACTAAGTTTACTTAATGATATAATAACAAAAATAAGCACTCGTAAAATTGAACATCAACCAATTGTCAATACATTTATTTGAAACTGTAATAACCTCAAACAAAGCAAACTATAATAAATTATAAAGACTAATTCAAATTAATAAAATATTAAAAGATAAAATTAAAAAAATCTAGAAAGAAAAAAAATTAGAAAATTGAATTAAAAAAATATAAAGGAAAAAAATATATATTAACAATAAAGGAGTTTTACCCTAGTTTTCCTAATAAAAGAGATAATATGTACGGAATGAAACTATGGCCACAGAAAGTAAGATGCATAATAATTCAATTAACATGTCTTGATCATTTGTCTCAGAATCTACTCAATCATAAAATTCAAATTGAGTATTAAAGCAACGATTTTGTCTCAAACTTTATAAAATCTCATTGCCATCATGCCACGTAGATTCTAGTGCATGGTCATCAATCAAATCCAACCTCTCCCCCGACATCAAAAAACAGGCTTCCAAGAGGGCTCTGGCCTCATGTCCTTTTCAACTGTTAAATTTCTTCATGAATAACCTTAGTGGCATGCATTATTTTGTTTTTGGGTTCAAGCACATGAAATTTTTTATTTTTTTTTTCTCTAGGATTAAACAGGGAATTAGTGTTATTAGCTAGTCCAATTCCGTATTCAATGGAAAAGGGAAAGAAGTTTGATTTCAATATTTGTTAAATTTGATAGTTTTTGTTTCCATTTAAAATATTTAAATCCTGTGATATATAGTTGATTTTTTTTATTAATATCACAGTTGATTTTTTTTATTATTATTAATGTAGGTGTTCGAGTTAATTTAAGTGCATCTCGATTAATTTTATAAATTTTAAAATTAATAATCAAAATATAATTTTTAAAATTAATAATTATATAACTCTCCGGTTGCTACCTGTTCATTTTTAATTTTATTTATTATTGTCACTTTGTTTATATATTTCTTGTGAGATAAGTGGTTCTAGTACTTTCCCTTGTAACCTGTCGTTTTTAAGGTTATACACTGCACATTTCTTCATCGACGCATCATTTCAATTCACATAGAAAGATGAAATACAAAGAGAAGTGCAACAAGCAATGGTGGGACTTTCTTTGACATTAGCGTAGACAGATTGCCTTGTTTGGTGGGAGAGATAAGCTTAGACTTTTTAAATCAAGTATGGAGCAGAATGCAAAGAGGAGCAACATTAAAAAAAGGGGCCATACACAGAGACGGGCAACAAAAAAGGGGGTCCCAGATGCCATTGCTGCATCATGCTCATTACAGTATCAAGGCACTTCAAAGCTTCTGAACCAGTTTCAGTTTGTTCTAATCTGTTTACTTTCAGGATTTATGTTTTCTCCAAAGTGTCACACAAAAGACCAGTTCATGAACATGAAGCAAATGCAGTGAGCGCTTTCTTCTTCGTTCAATACCTTCCATGCCACTGCTCTCTCATAGGAGACTGGCCTTCCCATACTTGACAGGCAAATACCACCTGGAAGGCACATAAAACCCTGCTGACAGCAATTTGCAACAAGTTAACAACAATACTTGATAAAATGGAGGAAAACAGTTACTTTTCTTTTAGTGGATCAACCTTGCATGAAAACAAGTATTAGCTGCTAGCTAGTATCAAAGGAACCAACTTTGATAGCACATAACTCTAAATAAAAAAGGGACCTTCAAAGGCAGCCAGTAAGGGAATTTAGTTTTAGTTCAACATTTTTAGTTTGTATAAAGCTAAAGCACGCCCATCAAAAGGTGAGGTTACATTCAATGGATCCAAGTGAGAATGTTCATGCTAAATCAGCCAAAACTTTACTGTGTATCACATGGAATTATGATCCGTATGTTTTGCCCTAAAAAGACAATTCAGTTTCTCACTTGCTTTAAAGGTTGCGTGTTAATTTTCAAGGGAAAACATTATTCCTTAATATCAGGAAACCTGTTTCGATTGCATAAGCTCATAAAGCTTGAGAAAAATGTGTTCTATTGTTTCCCAGATGTTTACTTAACATTTGGTCACTAAATACTCATCGCCAAGGTTCTCGGCATACTCTTACTGGCGCCATTAACCTAGCAAAACAAATTGAGAACATATAGAGATTGAAGCTCAGGAAATGCTAGGGACCTGAGATGGAGGCATTTATATCCTAGTTAGAACATAAATTTCCTTTCGTGTTTCCATTCATCCCCCCAGTTCCTGTTTAGACGATCCTTTATTCTTCTGTGTTAATTTTTCTTACCAACTTGCCTTACGTGCATTCTAATAGTTATTGTACCTGCTGCATTATTTGTGGGAACTCTGAGCACAATGTTTTCCTTCCATTATCATCAAATATCTTTTCCAAAGTGATGTCTTGAAGAGCAACCAAAGTTGTCTCAAGCATGTCAAGTCCAGCCTGATTTGAAAATGTGAAAACCGGCAGAGTCTGCACAGAGCACTAATCAAGTTAACATATTTTAATAATGCAAATCTATGTTCTGCAATGCGGAAAGGGAGAAGAATAAAGTTCCTTGATTAGAAAATAAACAATTATTGATTCATATGGAGACAATAAAGGTCAAATCTGCACTAGAGCACAAAGCAATAGGCTGATGGGAAGAGAAGATTTTAGAAGCTAGTTCCTAGAAGGGACATGAAGCATCTCGTCATTTTTAAGACAAAAAGGGAGGGTTATGTCCAGGACTATGCATATTGTTTCAGTGCCATTCTCTTGTCGAACTATAGTGCATCATACAACAACAATGAAATACATAAATGTCCCCAATGATTAGAGAATATTTTAAAGTAGACTGTGATGTAGAGAATAAAATTGTATCTGTATTTTAGAAATACCTTCAAAGAGCAGCACACTAGTGCATCAGAGTGATGCCAGAGTGTTTTAAGAATAGAATCACTTCCTTCATTTTTAAGCAGTTTCACACCTAGATAGATCCTGGAAATAAGATCAGACAGTTTTAGGCTAAATCATTGAAATGAAAAACAAATTAAGTCGATACGAGTGTTTAGGATAAGTAGATATAGATACAAGGATCCAAGACAAAGATCAAAGTGCCACACCTGTAGCTTTCGCATATCCAACGAGCAAGTGTGTGCGCTTCAGGGGTTCCATGTGGTGGCCAAAAACCAGCATGAGAACCAAAATGAGAAGGGGAGAGCGCTAATGCTACCCGCTGAACAGAAGCTATGATACTACGAACATACTGCCGAGCCATGGATGCTACATTCTCTTGAAGATGCATCTCAAATGCAAATTGGAATGCTATTGTCATTACTGATTTTGTGCACCCACTGCGGCCTGAAAGATCACCTGATGCTCTGTTTCCAGCAGGTCCAACCTCCAGAGCAGATGCAAGGTCAAGTGTGCGGTTTGGACTCGACGCATCCTGCATCACATGAATGGGAAAAAGGTCAGAAGTAGGAACAGACATCAAGCAGCAGTTTTTAATAGATCAACAAGAACACTAATAACATGTCAAAAACAGCAAGACATCATTTCCACTTGTCTTATATGAACACTCACCATCCCAGAATCAAGAGGAATTATGCGGAAACCAGAAGGAATAATAGGAGCATCATCAGAAAAAGACGCATCAATTGGGGCAAAGATGAGTTCTGCGCAAGTGCCAACAGCATTCTCATCCACGCCACTACAAAGCTGAAGAAATAAGGTAACCATGAACATTAGAAATCAACAACGAATTTAAGTACATTTTGTTTGGATAAAAACAAACGTGGTAACTTAACTCTTTTGCAAGAGTGGATGCTATAATAAGTGTTGGCAACTTAAAAAAAAATGATAAAACTTAATATAAACACAAAGTGAAATATCTGTAGTAATGAAAATTAATCAAGATGAAGTAACATTTACTTGTAACAGGAAAACATCACCCGGCATGAGCATGTCCTCCCGATAGCCCATATTTTCAAGTTTAATGACCTCTATAAACTGCAATGGACAGAGTATTATTCAGCTATGCCATGGCATTAGAAAACAGCAAATTGCAAGGACTTTTGTCAGAGGATGGAACCAAAAATGAGAAAATATTGAAACCCAAATGATCAAACAGTGGAGTACTTGCCTCTTCATTCTCAATTGTGTGAGCCAGGGGGAGGATAACTTGACCCCCAAAATTTCCAGCTCGAGACACTGGCAAGCTGCAAGGACCAGCTTTAATGGCCGAAGCTGCATAAGCATCAATTCCATTGTCTGCCCATTCTGATCGATGTTCACGCAAGAATCTGAGAAGTATTGCTGGAGGCACGTTCTACATGACAAAAAGAAAGAAAGAAAGAAAGAAAAGAAAATCACTTCATTGAATTGCTAGTTAGTTTCTTTTAAGGTAGAAAGTAATACGATTATTGACCATGAAGGATGTTTCAGCCGACAAAGTTGCAACTCCTTGATTTACATACTGACAAATATATACATTCAGCATCTAATGTTTGTAGAAGTATCATTTTCAAATTCTGCAGATATCCTGCTGTCATTGAACACAAGCACTGAACTTACCTGTAATAACATGGATGCTTTTGCACAAAGCACTGCATTGTTCATGGATGGAAATCCATTGTCATACGAAAAATTTACTCCCATCGTTTTGGTAGGAGAAGAGTTTACAAGAACTGTTACATCATCAATGCCATCACTTTCCAACAGAGACCATCCCTCATCAGCAAATCCATTAACAGCTTCATTGAAGCCCCTGTAAAATAGGATGTGTTAAGACCCTGATGTGTTGATGATAATACTTACAAGTTTAGTCCAAAGAGTAACCGCTATATACTTGCTCAGTCTTTGACTTAGTGCACGTAGAGCTGCAGGTCTTCTTCCCCAACCAGTGACATTTGGCTGGGAAATTTCTTGAGAAATCTGCCTCAAATGGCGTAAAGCCTGCATAAAATGCCATGGTTATATCAGATTCCTTGGATAAATAGAAAGTTGATGTCCATCAAAATTACACTATCCTTCGTTTAGTGCAGAGAAACCATCAAGCTAGAAATCATAGCATGATATGTTTCGCATAGAGAAATGCAACAGAAGAACATGAAGTGACAATATCTTGAATAGAGAAAGTCTTACCGCCATTGTTGTCTTCTGGGCAAGCAACGTCGATGACTCATAAAGTGGGCGCAACACTTCAGGAACACTCCAGGGCTGCATGAAGGTAATGATTTAATTCGAATAGCAAGGGAACAGGTACACTCATTATACAAAGTGACAAGATTTGCATACCTCCAAGTCCATATGATCAACTATATGAATAATTGATCCACCTCCTTCACATGGTCTGATAAGATACCCGCTAGGCAACATTTCTGCTCTCACAAAATGCTGAGTGGGTGGCATACTTGGACCATTTTGAGTGTTGTTTAGTGATCTCTCACAGACCTAGTAAGCAGCACAATTAAATTGGCACCGTATCGAGAGAGAGAGAGAGAGACTATAGTCATAAAAATTTGACATTTTGTCACATACCACAAGACTACCATCCTCCAAAACAGATGTGTAGCGCAGTAACAAGAAGTCACGAGCTGGTGCCAAAGTTGTAGGCGCATAGAGCTGAACCAACACAAAGCTCACAAGTGAGAAGATTCAATAACAATACTAAGCCAGAAATAACTGGAGTGAAACAGTGAGTTCCATACCTGCATATAAAGCAGTTCAATAGTTCCACCATTTGCAGTGGACATCGCATTGATAACATCCACAGCTCGGCAATCACGAAACCATGATGGCCGATCCTTAAGGATTTCAGCAACCTACACAGGAAAAAATTAATCCTTCACTAATTCACAACCAAGGATTGTACTCTTTACACCAAGCAGAGGAAGGACATACTCTTGTCGGTTCTAGACCCACAAGGCCGCATGCACGTGCTGCCACACCAGTGCAACCATGAGAAATAGCAACGATTCCAATGGAATCCGGACCAGGCTGCACAGATACACAAAATTAAAGGGATATTAAACACCAGAAACAAGACTTTGGACCCATCCCAAGTTTAAGAAAAAAAAAATTATCAGTTAATTGTTACATTAAAATAAATGTTAATTATGGCACAAGTTCTGCTGCCAAGCAACATGATAGCATGGGACTAAAAATATCAAGATGGGGAAGAATCTCATGTGTCAGGAAACAATGTCTGGATAATGCTTCAAATGAAAGAAAAGCTCATTTCTGCCTTTTTGCTTTAGCAACTTACCTTGCCAACATATTATAAACTAAATTATTGGTTTAACAGGAAGGCGTGAAATATTTTATGCATCCATTGGTCATATTGCTTTGTGAACTCCTTTTTATTTCCTAACTTAGTTTATTAAACATTCTCTTACCTTCTTCGATAGAAGAGAAGCATGTCAACAGAAAAAAAGGGGACATGTTGGCATGTACAAAAAAAAAATGGGATAGTGGCATCACAGGTATTTGCGTGATGAGATCTAGGTGTTGCTTAGAAGCATGGCAAGATTATAGTGATTCTATTTAATTTATCGAAACAGTGTCTAAGAAAGAAGGAATGGGATTAACAAAGTAAATAATGATGGTAAAGTAAGCAGTAACCTTCATCCCAGGCATTTGGACCCACTCGACGGCAGTTCCTGTGGCCTTCGAAAGAAACTGTGCTAAATTCTCCTCCGCAATGGACAAAAGTCTAGAAAACATACAAACACAACCTCTTAAGCCACTTTGTAGAATACAACAAAGGAATTGTAGAAAACGAGGCCAGAAAATAACCCAACATGAACAAGCTGCAAATATTCCACTAACCCTGCAGGGCTGGCATCCCTTGGTGGATGCTGAGGAGTCAAGTGGTGCTGACCACTGGTCACCACGGATTCACAACTTGTGTCTGTGGTAGCAAGGGTTGTAGCCTGCAAAACAACAAATTAAACTCAAGAAACCACCAAACAAAATTTGACACAAAAAAATATTTTTTTATATACCAAGATTCAGTAACAGCTAATTACCACGAAAACTTAAAGTTATCTAATTTAATTAGCCAACAAACAGAATTAAGGAATGAAAAGAAATTGCTAATCATATGTTGGCCTAACAGCACTCAAATCAACTTGAATTCAACATGGAAAGAAAATTCTTAGCCCAACAAAGAACCATATTGGTTCTGAATTTCATTTTTTTTTTTTTTTCATCCTAGTTTCTCTCATAATTTAAGTAAATCAAAACAAATTAAAAAAGAAAAGGGGGAGATCTTTACATTTTGTGTCTGCTGGCGGAAGTAACTATTCTCATACACCAGCTGTGACACCTGCTTTTGCAACCTATCGTTCTCCTCCATTAACAACTTATTCATTGCTGTCAATTTCCTATTCACAGCTTGCAGCCGCGATGCCTCTTTCCTCTGCTTCTCTCTACATCTGTACAGATTAAACACAAAAAGAAAAAAAAATTGTAAGGAATCGAAGGCCAAAAAAAAAACTAAATCTTGAACAGTAAGATCATTTAACTTTTGGTCTAATATTATGTGTAACTAAGAGGATTTTACCTTCGATTTTGGAACCAGACTTTGATTTGCTTAGGCTCGATGTGAGAAAGAATAGGGCATTCCCTGATCAACTGTTGGCGACGCGTAGAAGTTGGTTTAGGACATTCATGGTAAAGCCTTTCTAGTGCTTCTACTTGCTCTGGTGTGTACCTTACGTACTTTCCGTTGTCCATTGCTATCCTAGTACTTCCATCCTTACACGTCGAGCTTACACCCATCATCCCTTCTACCATTCAAACAACAAAAATGAACAAGAATCGAAGAAATCAACAAAACGTACTAAGAAAAAGAAAAGAAACATTCCCAAAGCTTCATCCCAGATAGATAAATACATACATGAGGGTTACGAACGAAAGAATTACCGTTTGGCGAAACTTCGGCGCAGATCGGACTGTACTAGTTGGCTTAAAGGCCGAACACCAGCAGGACGATCTTAAGGTTTCTCATGCTTAAGAACAATCAGGTTTGAGTTGTTAAGAATATAGAATAACAACCAGTCCAGGGATTTTATCTCCCTTTGTTAAAAAATAACACCTTTGTTTCTTTCTTGGTATTATGCGCAGTGGACAAGTATTTTCTTAGGTCTACAACATGTGAGGCATGAGAGTTAAAAAGAAGCGAAGAGAGACTCTTACTTACTAGTTGTAGCTGAAGTGTTTTTTTTTTTTTTTTAAGTGAAAAAGGAGAGGGCCAGAGGGGAATATTGGGATTGAGGAAGGGAGGAGGAGTAAAAGAGAACACCCCAAATACCAGACAGAATATCAGAGCATGTTTTTTGTTTTTGGTTTTGTTTTCACATATCCTGTCATCTCACGTCAAATCAAATATCATCATTTTCTTCATTTTTTTTTCTTAATTCCCAGCTTGTATGGTTGCTGTGTTGCTGTATTGCTGTATGGCTTTGGTGCTTGGTGCCGATTATTTGCTGTTGCTTTAGCTGCTGGCGAGCTGCTTTGTTTTTCTTTTCTTTTGTTTCCACTCCTCCCTTTGGTTTTGCCACTTTGAAGCTTTTTCCACTTTAAAGCCCCACACACTACCTAATCACCTCCTCCTCTCTCTAGATGGAGGTGGAGGTGTGAGAAAGCAATACGTACTCTTGCTGACAACGCGTGTGCTTCGCCGACTTGATCGATCGTCATGGTGGATGAAAATGCCTCGCGTTTTTTATCTTCTCTCGTAACGATGTTTACTCTAATCCATTTTCTTTTATATATGTGGGAACTTGATACAATTTAACAAGAAATAATTTCCCAAATAGAAATGACTTGAGGATGATTGCAAGTTGATATTGCTACACATAGGCAATTTGCATGGTTACTTAGGACATATCTATGTATCTGTTTATACGTACATGTATGGATAATAAATGCAACAATGAATGTGGTGGTAGGTGGTACTTGTATAAAAGTTTTTTTTATTGATAAATCATGTAATGATATATCATAGATCATTAAGGTAGTGTTTGGCTATTATTTTATGATATAAAAAATAAATATAGTGGAAATAGAAATGTGTTTGATTGAAGAGATAGAGACAAAGATATAAAAATAAATATATTTTTATGATAATTTTAAGTTAATTTTTGTAATTTCAAAACATAAGGTATAGAATAAAAATGGTTATTATCATAATTTTAAAACTCAATTTGGGGTAGACCTACAGCAAAGTTGGGGGCACGAGTGAGGTTGATTATTGACTCGAGTTAATATGAAAATAAAATTGATTATTATCATGATTTTAAAACTTGGTTCAGGAGTCAACTCTAGGCAAGACCCGGGTCACGGATCAAGAAGGTCAACACAAGTCAATGAAAGATAAAAGTTGTTGTTATTATAATTTTAAAACTCGACTCGATGATCAACTAGAGCAATGCCCAACTCAAAGGCAGGAGGGTCAACACAGGTTGACCAGAGTCAATATAGGTGGGCTAGAGTCAACATATAGATAAAAATGGTTATTATCATAGTTTTAAAACCTAACTCGAAAATTAACCTGATACAAGGTTCTTGTCACAGGTAAAGAATCTTAACCTAGTTGGCTGAAAAAATAAAAAATAATCAAAACAACTTTGTTTTGACTAAAAACACTTTTCAAAAAAGCCAACTGGCTTTTTACCTTAATCTTATCTCGGGTTGACTTGGGTATTTTATCGAGTCAGGTCAAGTCAATCTTCCTCTATTTTTTTTAAACTCGAACCAGTCTAGGCCTGAAGTCAACCCGTGAGGTCAGTCTTCTTTCAATTAAATGGAGTTATGTTTTTATTTAAACCCTTATCTTCTTTCAATTAAATCTTTAATAAAAATGTAAAAATAAATTGTTAATAGTAAGATGAAATTAATGGCAGTGATAATGGATACATACAATGGCGGTCTAGCAATGTTTCTGAAGATAGTTAATGTGCTAGTGACAAAAAGTTAGTTTTTTTTGTTATAATAATCGATTTATTTATTAATGAAATAGTCATTTAGATAATATCAGGTAGAAACATAATGAATTTAAAAAAAAAACTAAAATTAAAAACAAGTCTAATTACATCATATCAATAATATAATAATCTAAATTTTATTCTAATCGATGAAGATAGAATGTCAATTACATCATATTTTCTTAGTGAAATAAGACATATAATACATTAAATAGTAGCACCTGATATTTTAATCACTTCAAAATTAAAACCATGTTTTATAATAAAAATAAATATTTTCTTTAAATGAACTAGTATTTGTTGGCGTTGTAATTTTATTTCTTTCAACTAATTAATTAATATGATTGAGAAGTAATTATTGAAAATACAGGAGTTAAATAAATTTTCTTGACATAACCAATAAATAGTCTATTAAAACGATAATGGCTCGTTGCAGATTTTGTTCACATGTTTTAAGAAGAAAAAAATGTGGAAATTAAAATTGGAAACATCTTCATAAACGAAGTTAATTGAACATAGATATATCATAATGGAACAATGAAGTCCGTGCTTATGACTAACATGATTAATGAATCTCCTTTTCTCACATGAACCTCATTGGATGCTACCTTGTTACAAAGTGGATATATTGTATCTTTTTTTTTTGTGTGTGATTAAATAAGATACTTTTTTTATCATGAATATTGTGTATAGTTAGTGTTAAAAAACCCAAAGAAATAAAAATATATATAAAAATAAAAAAAAAGCTAGAGTTTCATTGATACGCATAATGCAATCAAAAACTCATAAGGAATCAGTTTAATCGAAATACAAAGAGATTATATATAGGCTAAACAAAGAAAAATAAAAGATTATTCTAGCCTTAATAAACAATAAAATTAAATAACCTTATATTTCTTAACATCTCCCCTCAAACTCACAATGCGGCAGCTACAAGTATCAAGAGTTTGCCAACTAGAAAACGAAAGCGAAAAATAGAATACCACTTGGTAAAGAAATCTGCAATCTGCAAAGAAGAAGAAGAAACAAAAGGTAAAGTAATTGTATTATGCTTGAGATGATGACGATTAAGAGGACAATCGATCTCAATATGCTTAGTTTATTCATGAAAAACTGAGTTTTGAGCAATCTAAATAAAATTTTGGTTATCACAATACATAGAAATGAGATGAGAAAGAGAAACTCTTGTATCTATAAGTAACCAACGTAACCAAACAATCTCTTTGGTAGTAGTTGTCATAGCATGATATTCTACTTCGGTTGAAGATTGAGAAATAATATATTATTTCATGCTCTTTCAAGAAATAAAAGAATCATCCAAAAAGATACAGAAATTAGTAATAAACTTGCGATCTATAGGATCACTGTCATGATCATCATAAGAGTATGCACACAACTCCAAGCAAGAGGTAGATGGAAGTAGAAGACTTTGAAAGATTGTACCCCAAAGATATCACAAAATATGAAGACCACCTATCTAATGAATAGTAGTAGGAGAAGCAACAAACTAACTAACAACATATGCAATATTTGAACGAGTAATAGTGAGATATATCAACCTCCCAACAATAGTATGACATAAAGTAGGATCTGACAAAAATAAACCATCAGAATGTGAATACTTTATGTTAACCTCAATGGGAGTACCTATAGTCTTATTATTAGTAAGTCTAGTCCGCTCAAAAATATCTGCAACATATCTCGACTATTAAAGAAGATAATCTTTAAGTGAGTAGCCTACCTCAATACCTAAGAAATATCATAAAGAACCTAAATTATTCATTCCAAACTGTCTAGCTAACTATATCTTCAAAACTGAAATACCATTAATATCATTACTAGTAATAATCATGTCATCAACATAGAAAGATAGAATGATACAACCTGAATCAGTGTACTTAACAAAAAGAGCAAAATTTTGACTACTATAAACAAATTTAAGGGAAAAGATCACAATAGAAAATTTTTTAAACCAAGCATAAGGTGTTTGTTTGAGAATATATAACTCTTTATTGAGCTTGTAAACATACCCAGAATCATGTATAACACCAAAAGAGGGCACCATATAAAATTATTCTTGAAGATCTCCATTTAAGAAGAAATTTTAACAAGAAGTTAAGAGATATGTCATTGACGAACCGAAGCTATTGCAATGAGAGTACAAATAGTTGTTAAACCAAGCATAAGGTGTTTGTTTGAGAATATATAACTCTTTATTGAGCTTGCAAACATACCCAGAATCATGTAAAACACCAAGAGGGGATGCTATATAAATTTCTTTTTAAAGATCTTTATTTAAGAAGAAATTTTTAACATTAAGTTAAGAGATATATCACTGACGAACTGAAGTTACTGCAATGAGAGTACGAATAGTTGTTAAACCAAGCATAAGGTGTTTTTTTGAGAATATATAACTCTTTATTGAGCTTGCAAACATACCCAGAATCATGTAAAACACCAAAAAGGAGCATCATATAAACTTTTTCTTAAAGATCTCCATTTAAGAAGAAATTTTTAACATCAAGTTAAGATATATGTCATTGACAAATCGAAACAACTGCAATGAGAGTACGAATAGTTATTATTGTTGCAACAAGAGCAAATGTCTTCTTATAACTCATATCATACTATTGAGAGTTCTTTTACAACCAACCTAGTTTTATATCACTTAATAGATCCATCAAAATTAGTCTTGATCTTATACACCAAAACACAACCAACAACACTATACCAGAATAACAAGTATGATCATCAATAAATAAATAAATAAATAAAAACATAATATCGAGACCCTCTTTTTATGGCAGCATAAGAAAGTCTTAATACATCAGAATGAATGAAATCACATAAAGAAGAAGAAATAGAAATACTTTGATTAAAAGGTAAAGCAAAAAAAAATTGTCAGTTTACATCCACTACAATAAGAAATATCATAAGTATACAAATTTTTTAAAGCTCATGTGGATGCCAAAAATCTCAAACAAGAAAACGAAACATAACCTAGAAGAAAATGTCATAAATAAAAACTAGAAGACAAAAGACTCAAACGAAAAAAAGATAAATCAACACTAATAGCCGCAACAACTAACACTTTTAACTCATTTAAAATATATAGTCCCCTCTTTCTAGAACATGTTCTAATCGGTTTTTGAGACTATAGATCCTATACACAATAAAAAAAATAAAGGAAAAGATAACTAAATAATTACTAGAATCGTAATATTAACCAATATAAGCAAGATTAATTCAATGTGAGTTTGAGAATAAAATAAACATTAGGGAGAAACAAGTAAGGTGTAACAACATAACCAACACCTGCTAAAGACATAGGAGTGCCATTAGTAGTCATGATAGGAATAGAATACGAATGAGACACAAAAGCAAAAGATGAAGAATCTGAAGACATATGATATGAAGCATCAGAATCTAATACTCATTCAAAATTTGACATACCTGAAGAACTATAAGGTAAGTAACCTATAGAAGAAGAAGCAGATATAACTTGTGGATGTAAGGAGAGTAACTTCTAAAATTGCTCAACCATAGTATTAAAATTAGTGAAAGGACCTGATGAAACTATTGTTGCAGTATTAAACTATGGTGGTTTGTAACCCTTAGATGGCCTATGAGCATTAGATTGTGACTGGCTTCCAAGCTTTTAAGCTTGAGATTGCTGCTAAGATTTATTTTGTTATCTCATCTTAGGTCAATGAGTTTTCCAATGACTCTTCTACTTATAGAAACTACACTCGTCAAAGGCATCACTGATGTAAGGCTTATTCTGATTATTAGAGAGTGGTTTAAAAGATATTGCTAGCAAATAAGGATTAAAAGTTGAAATAATTCCCTTTTCAAAATAAGATTGAAGACGTATTTCTTCAGCCAATAACTCACTAACAACTGAGTCGATAGAAAGAAATGGAGAATGATGCAAAATTAAACCTTTAAGTCTTTTAAACTCATTGTGAAGTGCCATTAAAAATTGTACCAATCGATGCTGAGCAATATAGGCATCACATGCCTTTAATTCTACTGATTTTGTAAGAGCCAATTAATCCTGAAGATTTGTCATAACAGAATAAAACTCCTGAATACTCATATTCTTCTTGTAAAGAGCTCATATGTCATTTTCTAATTGATAGTGCTTTGAAAATTTTTAATTGAGTGAATAACCTTTGCAGATGATCTCAAACCTCTTTTAATGTCTCATACTTTGCTAACTGTATACCTATAAAATGCTTAACAGAATTATTAATCCAAGTAATATTTTTTGCATTGTTTGACTCGTAGGCATCTATCGAAACAGTATAACCCTCATCAATATTCCTAGATTTCATAGAAGTTTCACTAACATATCCCTACATCTTTTTACCCTTATAAAAATTTCTCATCACATAACTCCAATACAAATAATTCTTTCAATCTAACCTCACACTCACAAACTGAAACGAATCGTCTCTTTCAATAGCCATAATCAACAAACAAACAAAAACCAGAATGCAAAAGAAAGGAAAATAAAATACCAGATTGTAGAAATTGAACGAATACCCTCTTGAAATTGTACGGTCACTCAAAAAGAATAAAAAAATTGTACAATCACATAATTGAATCCATAAAAGTTGTGTTTGAGATTAAGTCTCGTCCCATGAAATTTGGTTCTGATACCATATTAAACAATTCAAAGAAATAAAAAAATATAAAAAGAAGGAAGCTAGGGTTTCATTGATACTGCATAATGTAATCAAATACTCAAAAGGAATCAGATTAACCTAAATACAAAGAGACTATATATAGAGTAAACAAAGAAAATAAAAAGACTATTCCATCCTTAATAAACAATAAAACAAATAACTCTATATTTCTTAACTGTTAGTAATAACAAGATAGTAAAATTATAAAGTGACGAGCTAATTTTTATTGTCCAATAATTTCATGTGATTAATATCACAAAATTACTTAGGAACATTTTAATTAATTACGATGGTTTAATTATTAATACATATAGTAAAAACTTTTCCCACTACTAAACATATTCAACTATAGATGATTTAATTAATATGTATAGTAAAATTTTGTATTATACACCACCATCAAATCAAGTGTAGACATGATAATTATAACATATGTGTTCCATAAAATGTGTTGATATTTGTAATCCTGAATTCAACTATGCTTTTTTGATGATTAAGTGAAATTATAAAAATAGTATTGATTTTTTAAAAAGTATTTGTACATTTTTAATTAAATGAGGAAAATTAATACATTAATAAATAAATTTATTAGATATTAAGAGTGTTAGAGAATAATATAAATTATATATTGAGGTTTGACTTAACAACTTTAGCTATTTGGTTGAATTGATTATTTAACATGGTATCAAAGCTTTAATGAACAAAGAGTCACGAGTTTGACTCTTATCACCCTTAATCTCTCTTCTAATTAAAAATCTAATTGATAATGTATAGTAGTATGAGGTTGTGCAGGCTTCAAGCTTAAAAAGCTTTCACTTGAGATGATGTGTTAAAAAATAATATAAATTATATTTTAAAAATTCATCTAAAAATTAAAATTATTGGATTAAATTAATTTTTTTTAAAAATTATCTGTTTTGCATGAAATATTCCACATAATATATTTTACAAGAAAGAAACTTTAGGGTGTTTGAAAAGTACAAATGATATGAAAAATCAGAAACCTTCTCACCGTTAATTATACGTACTACCCTTTTCAGAATCCAGCAAAATATCTAGAAGCTGGACAAAAGAATTAATTCGAGATTTTGAATAATGAAGAGGGCAGGTTGCGTGGACAAAATAATGAGGGTTGTTGCATGCGCCCTCAATTTCTATAGTCATCGCCACCTTTCCTCTCTCATCATCATCTTCTCTTCTATATATATCCAACCATGCCAGCATGACATATGAAATGACTCCTTTCCCTTTCCCCTTCAATGATAGAAAGATCCTCGAGATATTTCCTCAAGAACAATACAGTGATTAACACTTGTCATGTTATTATCAAGATTTAAGCTCCTTGATTAATTAATTAAATAACATCCTGCTGGGAAGATATATTTACAAAGTGAGAAAATGAATTTTCATCGATTAATACCATTTTATCAACGAAATCACATTCCAAAATGCTTTGATGAATATTTTGTCGGTAATTTTTTATTTATTGATAAATTTGTTAGTAATAAAAAAATATTATTATCTATAAATTTATTGTTAGAAAAAGCACGGTAAAAAAAATAATCCGCTTCATCGTCGGTATTTTTCTCCGAAAACTTGTCATATAACTGATAAAAATACCCTATGCAATTCTGTTGATGATTATTTAAAAATATTTTTAAAAAAATCTATTTAATAAAACTAGAAAATAATTAAATTAATATAAATCAACACTCCATGATACTCAAAACTAAGTTGCTTAGAAAAAAAGAAGAAGAAAATCAACTTAAACAAATTTGTAACAAATAAATAACATAAAAAAACAACAACAACAACAAATAAATAAATAAATCAACTAAAAATAATTTCATATATGAAAAAAATGAAGTTGCGATTACTAAAAAATTAAAAATCCTATAAATAAATCAACTAAAAATCAATCTCATATGAAAAAAAAATCCTACAACAACATTCAAATAATTATTAAGAACAGAAAATTTTAAAAATAAAATAGGAAAACAAATATAATGAAAAAAAACACAAAAAAAGAAGAAAAAATAAAAAAATAAAAATCTTACCTTAATGCAGTTGCGAGTAAAACTGAGAAGAGAAAAGAAAAACAAATTCATAAAATATGTTAATTAAAAAAATTGAGAAGAGAAAAGAAGAAAAGAGAAGAAAACATACCTAGGCGTGGAAGAGAAGAGAAAGAGTTGAGAAGAGAAAATAAGAGAAAGAAAAAAAGGGATATTGATGTTTTTTACATAGGAAGAAGAAGAAGAAAAAAAGGCTCATCTGTTGTGAAATGAGAGATTCTAGTCTTTTTATTAGGGTATTTTACCGACAGTTTTATTGACAAATAATTAAATATTAATATTTTTATTCATTCCGTCGGTGATTTCATTTGTAATATTTAATTTAAATTTTTAATTTAATAAAAAATTTTCAAAAACCATCAAATATCACCGACGACTTTTCAATTCGTCGATGATTCCATCTGTAATATTTAATTTAAATATTCAAGTTAATTGAAAATTTTCAAAAAACCCTCCAAAGAACACCGACGATTTTTCAATCCGTCAGTGATTTTATTTATAAAGAACAGTAATTAATAGTGCAATTAAAAAGTGAACAGTTCTAGAGCTCTCTGAAAAATACCAACGGAATTTTTTCTCGAATTCTGTTGGTATAAATGACACGTTATCATACTTTTTGGCTTTGTTTTAATTCTTTTTTTTCACTGTAATTCTCTCGGTATATACTAAGAAAATATTCTCGACAATAAAATTCACTATAATTTACTAACGGAAATATTTTGTCAGTATTTTCGTTTGTATTTATTAATTTTCTGATAGTGCAGCTAGTATACCCTAACCCAAATACTACTAAAAAGGAGGTTCAATTTACATAACTATTAACGTGTCTCAAACGAGTTAGTCAAATTTCTTATTAAATAAAATAAAACCATTTCCATTAAACTTCATCTTCCAACTAAAATCTTCAAGATAATTTGGTCAAGATTTGACAAAATGTTTATCTCAGGATGTATACGGATACTTCAAAATAGGTAAAATTAACGTGTACACAAAGCCTTTCGTGCACTTTATTATTACTTGCAACTTCTTACGTGGGAATCTTCAGAGCATGGTTGAAAGCAATGGGCTTAATCAGATCATGAACTAAAACGACAATTGTGTTCATATATAGGCAGAAGAAGGTGTGTGAAAGCAGAATAGCAGCAGTGCTGTAAACGTATTTGTTGGAGAAAAGAAGAAAAACCTGTAAAAGGTGGAAGACTGCACAGACATTAATTTTTCCGAAGTCTTAGAAAAGACGGTCAGCAAAAGATAACATGAAGAGAAATGAATGAATGGATCTAACTTCTTAATCCCTCCATTTCCGTGTATCCTGCCGGTCCACATTGTTGATTATCGAGATGTCAACTTCATTTGAAACTATTTTGGTCTGAACGACCAAAACATCATTGCTTAAATTGAATTTCTTTGTTGCTAATAATTAATCCAATTTAATTTAATTTAATTTAATTTAATTTAAGACAAGATCGTGTACATCGTGGGGTTCATTGAAAACATGGAGAAAAGAACCTAGCTCTAGGCTAAATGCCAAGTATTAAGGTTGATTAAATTTGCTCTATCCCATGCGTAATTATACTTGGTTAGGTTGATAAGTTTGAGAGTTAAAAGAGTTTTGTCATATTTGAGCTTGTTGAAGCTGTGAAGGGTCTGATATTCGGTGCCTGGCGAGAAGTAGAAGACATTATTTATAATGAGATGCGTAACACGTTTGTTTTTTAAACTATTTTTTATTTAGAAATATATTAAAATAATATTTTAATTGCTAAATAAAAATATTAATTTTTTAAAAAAATAAATTTTAGCCGCTAAATAAAAAGTAGGCAATACCACCTTTACGAGTACTAGGTAATGATACACGTATTAGTTTCCTAGTAAAGGAGAGCACACCTTTCCCTCTGGTGCCATTCCTTTCCAATGTATACTCATTGATCGAGTCAGCAGCATTTACCACAATACAATTAAGTCAATCCCTTCCGATCCCACTTCGAAACCAACCTCAAATTTGGGAAATTTGGGAAAAACGAAAATGATAGTTTTATGCTGAAAGCAAATGTAATTGGTTAAAACCCTAGCAATGGCAGACCAAGAGTAGTGGGGTTATTTTCATCCTCCTGTGCTCCGCATCCAAAGATGGACTTGAAATGAAAATCTCTCCCCTTTCGAAGAAAAAGACTCAACATACGCGTCTTTAAGCCCATGATCTTGTACACTTTTTCTCCATTATTCAACTTTTAATGGCTTGATTAGAGCTTTTATGGAGTCGTGATCTTGAGAAAATGGGAATAAAATAGATAACGGTGGACATGAAACTACAACATCAATTGCCTAACTCTAAAAAGAACAAAGTTAATTTGTGTCTCTCTCTTTTCTTTTCTTTATCAAATTAACAATATGTCAACGATTGCGACAACGGGCATGGGCTGGTAAAAGTAGGAGCATACCCCGCCACTCCCGCTGCTACCATGGAAATATGTGCCGCTCATGACAAGACATGTTGTGTTAGAAATTGTTAATTTGAGATTTATAAAATTAGAATACAATTTACATAGCCGACATCGCCACAAAAAAAAAAAAGCAAGATAAATTAAAGAACTAAAATAGCATTTTTAAATTGAAAAGCTATTGCAATTGATTGGTCAAAAGATTTAAAGTTTATTTAATGTATTTTTATACAAATGGAAGGTTTTAATTGGAATTGTATTAATTAGATATTATTAATAAATAGTTGTATCAACACTAATTAAATATATTAAAATATAACTGATTTTTTTAAATGGTTTTTTTTATTGGAGTGCATGTATAAAAAAAAATTACTTACATTATTCTAAAAATTATATTACCAATTTGACTTTTTAAATAGCTTAGCCTTAAAGATGCTTTAATAAATTAATCTTTAACCTCTAAAATATTGTGTGTCTTTCTCTAATAACACATTTAATTCTTGTAAGAGCTTGTTTGAGAGTGTAATAAAAATTATTTTTTAAAATATTTTTTATTTATAAATATATTAACATAATATTTTTTATTTTTTTAATTTATTTTTAATATCAACATATCAAAAAAATAAAAAAAAACTTTTTAAAAAATAATTTAAAGCTAAAAAACCTCAAAAATTTTTATAAATATGGTTGAAACACAATTCCCTAGCAGACCTTAGTCTTGTTAAATTAAAAAGAAACAAAAATACATTGGGGGTACTTAACTTGGTTTTAAGAAAACTTGGCTTCCCCATTATCTCTCAGTGTTTTGACTCCTACCAAAAAAAAATAATAAAAAGATAATTAATTAAGATTTAATTTTAATTTATAAATTCAAGTTTGAAAATATACCTACTATCATAACCAAAAAAAAAAATCATTCCAACTTTGAATGGTATTATGCATGCATGCATAAAAATCCCTTCTTTTATTTTCCTTTTCTTTTGGTGCTTCATCTAAAAATCTTAAATTGACGAGAATTTGGTCTCTCTTTTATGAAAATTATTTTATTTTTCTATGTCTTATGATGCATGTGCTGGGCACGTCATTTTTATTTATTTATTCCTGTTAAAGGTATGCTGGATATGAGAGATTTCAAAGATTAAAGACTTATTACTTAAATCCGATGTTTATCAGGGACTGATTTGTAGTTATCCCTTTTATTTGCACAGTCTTAGCACTGTTACCCATGAAATGATGACATTTGTCCACGTTGATTGTAGCGTTTACTTAACGCCAATATACCTATCTGTGGTGTGCGAGTCCACAGGTGTTGCCGGTGCAGGCGTGAAGACTGAAGACTTCCACCTCACCGGCAGCCGCCTCACTTCTGCGAGTAGCATCTTTTTGTTTTTGTTTTTCTCTTCGTCGACTCTCTGTATCGTGGATTTCTTTGACTCTTTGTTTCACACCTTTTAATACGTTTTTAATGAGATAAGTTAAATTGCTTATTTATATGATATAAATGAAGAAAAAACTATATTTTTTTATTTTTAATTTGTTTAAAATTTAAGAAAATTTTTCTATTTTGAAAAAAAATATTTTCATCTTATCAAATTTAAGGTAAGTTAAATTATTTTATTTTCGACCCGACCTCACCGGGTTAATTGGAAATCTTTGGCTTTACCGTAAACCTGACCAAAAATCCTGTTTGACCTGAAAAACAACTCAAAAATAAAATTAAAGTAAAAATAAAAACAAATTAAACACTTAAAAAACACAAAAACTCAAAAATTCTAGAACAAAATAGATCAAACAAAAAAAAAATAAAGAACACCCGAATAAACATAGTAACGTGAACTCAAATTCATACTAGATTTCATGAAATCAAAATCACAAAAAAGTTGTAAATCATTGAAGGATCAAGAATTAATGGTTCATTCACTTTGACTTCGATAAATCATCACAATTTGGTGAAAATGAGTTTCGATTCAAAACCGAAACCTTATGATTAAAAATCATTATAAACATGTTATTAGTGCAGATAAACACTAAATTATTTGTTATTCATACATAAAAAAGGATTCCATGCAAAGAAATGGACCAAATGTGGTCTGAATCTAGAAGCTAAGGCAATGTTCTTTCCAAGAACATAAAAGAACATGCCTAGAAAGTTTCCAACAAAGGCAGCCTCTGTCAAGCCCAAAAAAATGATATTTAATCTAAAAAAGTAACATAATACATCAAACAATTAAAATGAAGCATGAGATACCGGACTTATAAACTAACAACTTAAAACAGCCTATATGTTCATGTAACATGGATTCAAAACTAGTTTTCTGCAACTATTTTTGTGTATGAACATGCTCAATAAACTAAGGATAAACAGTCTTGCATTAACATGCATAACTTAAACTAAACCAAAGCTAAAACAACATTTATATATCAAAAAAAAAAAACTTAAACATAAACTTTAATACATTAAAAATATAAAAACAAACTTTAAAATAACTTCCTTAAACAGAAATCAAAGCAACAAAGAGGGTAAATGCAACATTGCTTGCTAAGCATTCAAACCTCTTTTTATGCTTCTAAACATAAACATAAACAAAATAAATAACAAAAACAACAAAAGCAGCTCACAAATGACCTACTTTTGGTCTGTAATGTATATTTGGAACAACTATTCTCTCTTGGCTTTTCTTTAAAAAATTTTGTCTCTCACAAGCTTACAAAACTTAAGAAAACTTGATTTTTACTCTTTGACCTCTAACTTTATATTTCTTATTGTTATTACTTTTATTTTTCTTATCTTTTTTTCTTTCCCTCTTTTCTGTTCTAGCCCCTAAGCATGTTTGATAAAGGGTATTTATAGGGTTTTAAAAAGTCTTGAATCCATTCCTAACCTCTTGATCTTAAGACGAGTGTTATGAATCCTTGATAAGGACCTGTTGAGGAGCCTTTATCTGTGACACATGAAAATAAAATTGTTTTTTGCTACATAGTTGCATTGTCGGGACTGACTGAGTTGCCCATTTTCAAGGCTTCGTCGGAGTAATTTTAACGTCATCATCATCTAAGACCACCTGAATTTGGTAGAAGAGGTGCACACCTTTCATTTGGATCCTTTTTTACTCAATTTAGAGGTCTGCAATTCCACATCTATTCGTTCAAAGGAGCCAACCTGATTAGCCCCAAATATGAAAATTGAGTGATAACTGAACAAGGACAAGATGTTAGGAACTTTTATGGAACAAATGGGATGTAAACGTCTAATTTCATGGAAATAGGGTTATAGAGAAGATATTCCCCTTCTTTTTGTAAAAAAAACCTCAAGCTATTTAAAGGTCTAAACTCTAGAAGGACCTCTTGGAAGATGCAACCTAATCATCGTAAACTGCCAAAGAAGAAAATGAACAAAGGTTGAATGACGTGTCGTCTAGGTTAAAACCATGAAAGTTAGGGTTTTTAATTTGGAATTTGACAAAGTTTCTATTTAGTCCTTGATCTTCCAATTGCAGCACGTGTACCCTTAATTGACATAAAAAAGCTTTATAATTGCATACAATTTAACCCTCACTAAACTCAAATATCAGCCTTTAAATTAGCCGTTTTTTTCACTGTGATCATTGGTTTTGAATTTGTGCATTTTGACCCTCAATTGACCTACAAACTTTCATCTTTTTTTTATTTGGCCCTGATTTGGTCAATTTCAGTCTCTATATACACGTGCATTTTTCAATTTGATCATTGGTTTTGAATTGCTTCAATCAAGTCCTTATTTTGCCCATCAAACTTCAATATTTATGTAATTAAGCCCCTGATCTGATGAAATTAACTCCTAAAAATTATAATTCAACCCTCAAACTTTAATTTCTTCCAATTAATGCCTAAATTGACTTTTGAAAATCAATTTTTCTTACAATTAAGCCCTCAATAAATTCAAATAAACCTTGATAAAATCTAATTGAGTCCTTAAATATCTAGTTTTGATTTTCCTCTTCGAATTGAATTTTCTTTATTAATAGAGCCTTAATCAATCAAAAATACATAATCAAATTTTTTTTAATCTTATATATTTGATCTTCCCCAGCCAGTCTTCAGTAATTTTCTAGGTGTCTTGATAACTATTATATCCTTTTTTATTTTCTTCTAATATTTTTTTATTTTTTGTATTTTCTCTTTTCCCTTTTTTAATTTTTATTTTTATGGGGTCCCAAAAATAGGCAATAATAGACTTTATATCAATAATGAAAATAGTAGCATTCAATACTAAGTGTTTATAATATTATATCTACAACTTACATGTCTAAACTTACCATTTATAAATATTATTTTATTACCTTCCAGTTGATAATTGATCGTCACAGGAGACTCAAATTGTTCGCATTGGCTTTGGCCAACATAAAATATCTTTTAAGAAATTTTAAAGTCACTTAACTTCCTCCACAGCTTTATCTAAAGTTATAAGCTTTGATTTCATCATGAATCTACAAAAGTATGTTGTTTTAAGGGATTTCTAAGATGCAACAACTTCATCGAGTCTAAAGACATATTCAATAGTAGATTTTAAATTCTAAGTATCAGATATTTAATTAACATTATCATACCTTTTCAGTACCGTTTGGTATCCAATACAAAGTAACTCATAGTTTAAGGTGTATCTCAAATATTTGAGTACTTTGTTAATTTCTTTCTAATGTTCCATACTTAGAATATTATTAATATACATCAAGCTCTTAATTATTCAAGAATGTTCCAATTGGTAATTCTCTCATATTTGTTTATGAATAGATGTACATTTATGTCCATTGATGTTATAAAAGAGCTATTGTTATATTTAGAAAACGTTCAGAGAAAATTCTCAAAATAATGAGATATGGACAACACTAATCCATTAGATGATTTATAAATTTTCATTCCTAGTATAATATTTGCAACATCCAAGTCTTCTATGTCAAACTTATTATTTAATATTTTTGATAGACATGACCATGTACTCATTTTACCCAAAATTAGTATGTCATTCACATAAAGATATACAATGACATAACCTTTATTTTATATTTTTTAAATAAACATATTTATCAACCTCATTGTTTTTAAACTCATTTGACAACATAATATTGTCAAATTTTTCATGTCATTGTTTAGACACTTGTTTCAAACCTTATAATGACTTGACAAGTTTATAGATTTTTTTTTCTTACTCTTTAACAACAAACCCTTTAAATTGTTCTATTTATACCTTTTTGTCAAGGTCATTTAAGAAAGATGTTTTTATATTCATTTAAGGAATTTCTAACTTGTTAATAGCTATGACAACTATTAACATATGTATGAAAGTTCGTCAATGTCATTTTATTGTTTGAGATCCTTTGACAATAACTCTTGCTTTGTAGTTATCAACAGTTCTATTAGATTTTATCTTTTTCTTGAAAATCTATTTATGGTCTAATGATTTATTTTTAGATGAAAGATCTACTGGCTTTTATGTATAATTGTGTATAATGGATTCAATTTTACTATTGACTGACTCTTTCTAATGTGAAGCTTTAGAACATGACATTGTCTCTTAGTAATTTCAAGATTTATTTTCTAACAAGTTGGAAAATCAAAATCAGATGTTTTGACCTTTTACTCCTTCTTAGCTCAATTTTATCATCCTTTATTTGATGATGAATACTTGAGCTTGTCTTATTTGTCCTCTTAAGTGAATGAATTTTTATGTATCCTTAAAAGTAAACATATTTTTAAATAATATAACATTATTAAATTCTCAATACTTGACTTATGTACAAGAAATTAATATGCACTACTATTATAAACATATTATATAAATACGCAATCTAAAATTTTATGTTATATTTTGACCTTTTATAGATAAGGTATTGCCACTTTTTCAAGATAGTTTTCACATTTTGATGTATTTGTAAGATGTTTTTCTACCTTTTCACAACTTATATGATATCATTTTCTAACTTCTTATAAGGTATTTTATTAAATATATAATCAACAACTAAATTAACTCCCCCTATAAGTTCTAAGTTACTCTCGAACTTATCAACATAATAGTTATTTTTTTTTAGAATTTGATTTATATATTCAACAATGTCATTTTATTAAAGTTAATAAGGAGTTGTGGTTTGGTAGATAATACTATTTTAAGAACAGAATTCACCAAAAGATGTTTCATATTCTCCTTCTCAATTGTTTCTTATTATTTTAATTATTTTGTTAAGTTGGTTTTCAACTTCATATTCTAATATTTAACATTTTAAATCTTTTCTTCTTATAAAGACAGGTTTAATAATACATAGGGCAATTATCTATAAAAGTAATATAATTTTTTTCTACCTCTAGTTTGTTTAAATTTTAAATCATCAATATTCAATTGAATTAAATCTCAAAATTCACTAGTTTTTTCAATTATTTTAAAAGAAGACTTCGTAAACTTTGATTATTCACAAACTTCACATATATGGTTTTAAAAAAATTGATAATAATTCAAGATTAATTAATATTTATATAAAATTATAACTCACATGTCCTGACCTATCATATCACATATCATAAAACTCAAACAAGTAAGGATAAAAGACATTCTTATTATTAATAATCTCATCCTTCATTATAATAATTATTATATTCATTTTAAAGTGACCATCACAAAGATACTATTTTTCTTTAATCATTCCATTTTTAGTGAGTATAATTTTATAACTTTCAAAGAACATGTTGAAATCATTTTTGATAAAAAAAAAAATGAGTGAGACACTAAGTTATTTCTAATGTACATTAAAGCTTTCTAGATACCATCTTCATTATCACCTTTCCAATACCAGTACCTTTGAGATTGATGAATTTTTCAAGTACAAATGTTTATTATCTATCTTATTATAAGTGCAAATCATCGTTTCTTGATCTAAATGTACTTTATAACACCAATATCAACTCACTAATGCTCAATATTATTGATTAGGTAGACTTTAAAGATTATTGTAGAAATCTCATCTTTGACACTTAATTTGATAGATTATCAACCTTAGTGGGATTGACTTGAACAATCTTTTCTTTCATAAGGTTGTCTTGTTAAGTCTTATTTATGCAATCATAGCCTTAGTGTCGAGTCTTACTACAAATGAATCGTTTGCTATTTAATTTTTTTACAATGCCCTTTCCCTTCACGACAAGGTTTTTTTTTTTATTATTATGGTTCTTTTCCACATGTTCAATAATGTTTTTTTAGGGCTAATTATCCTTTCAGATAAAATTTTTCCTTTATCCTTAACTTTAGAATGAGATCTTCAACTTTTATCTCCTTTCACTTATACTTAAGATAGTTTTTGAAGTCTTTTCAAGATGGTGGCAATTTCTTGATAATTACAACCATATCCCTTCATCAATAATATTATGCAAGATGAGTTCAAACTTTTGAGCCTAGCTTATTAATCGACCATCTTGAAGTCAAGAAATTTATCGACTGTGAACTTTTTTATATTAGTATCTTCAACTTAGTAATTTCAACTCAAAGCTTTCCATAATGTTTTTCCTCTCATGATTGAACTATACACATTATATGGTGTGTTATCCAAATCATTCAAGATATAGTTCTTTCACACAAAATTATTATGTATCCATCCATGTATCCCAAACTACCATGATAGTTGGATCATATTCATTATCTAACAATTTTGGCGCATCTTTAGATAAGAACTTCATCAAGTTCATATTAGATAAAACAACATTAATTATTGCCACCTTTAAAGTTCAAAGAATTGGACTTTTCAGGTTCTTCGCCATGCACTATAGAAGGTGATATGAGAGAATCCTCTCTATCAAAATAGTACTGGTCGTAACATTTATCGAAGCAATATTAGCTATCATAACCATCTCTTAGGTAAAAAACATGATAATATTTTTTTTTCTAAAAATAACAGCTAAATATACATGATTAGAACTTTGGCTTAAAATATAAAAATAAAAAATTATTGTATAAAAATTATAAACTATTTAACTACTGACTGAATTAAATTAAATAATCAAACAAGTAATAAATACATTTAGCCTTAAAATGTGTCAAATTGTTTAGTTTAATTAACAACATGCAAAAGTTGCTTCACTAGCATAATTAATAGAATTATAAAAACATATAACAAAATCTATTTAAACTTAGTATGCATGGAAGAACATGGCTGGTCAATCATGGTCAATTATTGCCATTCTTGGTCTATTATAGTCTATCAATCATGGTCAATTAATATTAATCTTCATCTACTACAATTAATCTATCATGGTTGATTTTGTTGGAAAATAATGTTAACACTTTCCACATTGAATAAACACTAAAGTATATAAATAAAATAGATGTACTTACTTGTTGAAGAATTACATCCGAATAAAGAAAGCAAGTTACATTGTTGTCAATAATTTGAATCTTTTTACATAAGGTTAAATTATCTGTCAGTTGGGGCAAATAATCTTGATGCAAGTAGCTTTTTAGGATCTAACAACGAAATCTTGAAAGATTGCACTATCAATTAAGTTCTATTATGACAAGAACTTGAAACTCTAAAATAGACTATGAATTAAAAAAAAAACTAAAACAATATAAGATAAATTATAAGAGGTAAAGGGTTATTGATAACAATAAATATATTTTTTTATTTTTTTAATTTTAGACTTCTAAATAGCCCCTTCCATCCTCTATTTATACAAAAAAAAAAAAAATTGAACCAAAACTATTGTTGAATTCATTCTAGTAATTATCATAAATAATTTTCATTGTTTTTAACCCTTAATAACATGCCATAAAATAAAATAAAACCTAATTTTTTAGCCTTAAAAACCAAACATTTTTACTTATAAAATAAAATGTTCAAGTAGTAAAAGGTTATTGATTAGATAAATTATTCACGGACTGACAAAAATAATATTTCCAGGTCTAAAAACTATTTTATAGAAATTCCAAACCCAAGTCCTTGTCATGTGAGTCAAGTGCATGCATGGCTTACACCTAAAACCTATATATAGCCTAAGATGTCTTTTCTTTAAAAGCTCTAATACCCTAGAGACTCAATTTAAACTTCACCAGGTTTGATCATATAAATCACTTGAAAAGTTTGTAATTTTTAAAAATGGGATGCAACATGTTTTTTATTTATGGTTTGAATGTTTATCAATCAAGAAGATCAATTTCTTATTCATTAACAAATGATTTAAAACATTAATATTTTATATTAAATTATTTATATTGAAGAACATTTTCTAATAAAACCTTAACCATAAATATAAATGGACCCATCATTTAAATGAACCTCAAATATGTCAATTAATCATATTCTAAACTAATTTTTCCACCAAGGAATATATTATACAAGATTGTGAATTTTCTTTTTCTCCACCAAATCTACATATAACCTAATGGTGAATCTCATAGAACTAATGTGTCCATGACTATGTGAATGCAATCCAGCTGTATTATGGACATAGCTTATTTTTCTGAAATTGTATTTATGTTTTAATATAAAAAATATTTTTAAAAATATTTTATTTTTTTATTTAAATTATATTTTATGATTTTAAATTATTTTGATATACTGACGTTAAAAATAAATTATTTTAAAAAATGTTATTTTAATGTATTTTCAAACAAAAACGTTTTCAAAAACAACTGTTACCAAAACTTTAAACATTAATTGCCAAAACAAAAATAGTGGTTTCCAAGTACTCATGTCAAATCAAATCTCATGTATTCAAACAAGAACACCAATTTTTCTTGGGCAAAAATTGTGAACATTGAATTTCATATCTTGTCCATGTGAAAATTGTGTTACATTCGTGAGATCCTCTTCCTTGCATTAGAACATTGACTCACTGTTATCGATACACAACTCAAGCCAGAAATTTCAAGATACACATGCCAATATAACTTGTCCAGATACATCTTTCGGCGTGTCTAGCCTGCTTGCTGCTTGGACATAAAAGAAGACCATGTGTTTCCTCGGCGTGACCGACTTTTTTAAACGCCACCCCCGGCTCTCGTCTTCCTTTACTGTGTTTTTTCTTAATTAATTTTGTTTTGATCAAACAAAATATTGTATTAATTTTATGCTTTTACTTAAGATGCATATTTATCTCTAATATTGAATCAATTAATCTCAAGGTCAGTTGTTTAAAGTATTTATTTTAATATAGAGTTTAAAAATAATCAATCATTACACAATAACTAATTAGTTTAAAATTAATAAAATTACAAATTTAACTTATTAAAATTTCCTTATATCTTAATTCTAAAAAAAATAAAAATTATTTTGATATATTTTTGATGATAAAAAATATAATTTTTTTTTCAAAAAATTTATATATTTTTTTAAAAAAAACTTAAAACATCTTTTGTTTGTTTTTTTTTATTTTTTAGTAATTATAAATGTCCGGATCAACTTACACATTTCAACTAATCCTTTAATATTTTAAATTTAATAACTAGATAACACTCTACTGTCCTTAAAATTTATAACTCTAAACTCGTAATAATTTCTAAAATATAAATTTAAAACCTTAATAAATTAACTACACCGAAAATAAATTCCTTCTTCTTTTCTAGTTATATACAACCCGGAGCCCTTGTTCCTCTGCTTTTCTTTACCCTTCCTCTTCTCTCTCTGCTTGCAGGGAAGAAGAGGATGAAGTGGGGGTTGTTTTGACGGGGGAGCGGAGAGGGTGGCTGGTTCTGGGAACAACACAATCTCTCTCTCTCCGATCATCCATTGCCAGGTCTCTAGGGTTTGAACCATGAGGTCTGTCATCAGAGCCGGTACGGGACCAGTGCTAATGGGTTGAACAGCGAAAGGGGGAGACAAAGGGTTTGTTTACTTAACAAATGGTGGTCTCATTTCTCATGTTTAAGATCATCAAATTCATGTATGAGATTGCATTATTAGCAGGGAAGTGGAATTCCAAGACAGGTTCTTTGACAGGTTTTGACCCAGCAAGTATTAACAGAGGCAGCTGGTTGTTGGGCTGGTTTCTTTCATGATAGGTCATCATTTCGCCCTAGCAACTCCTTTCACGCAGTAGAAAGAGTGTTTTATGTCCGTGGAGATGGAGTATTGCAATTGGGGATGGAACGCGACCAAGCCTGACTATATAAAATTAAATTATTAATTTTTTTTTTTATCTTTCATCAAGTATATTTCTTAATTTAATTTTGTTTTAATTTATCATTAAATTTTTCATATTCGTCTTTGGTACAAGCTTTGATAAAAGTCAATATTTATGTGGACTTAATTTACTTTTTCATTGAGTGTC
>Ga0325404_1000638_pt1 | contig 35598 bp, 16 predicted proteins | sample PopdelMetagenome_18_FD_205664 | JGI IMG/M metagenome (GOLD analysis project Ga0325404, IMG submission 205664) | Populus deltoides microbial communities from Bellville, Georgia, United States - Xylem-Control-R1 | ecosystem: Host-associated > Plants > Phyllosphere > Stem > Wood/Secondary xylem...
ATGCCTTTTTTTATATAGTTATGTAACAATAACTTTTTTTTTATTAGAAGATAAATAATTTAAATTCTATTGAAAAAAATTATTTTTTTTTGTCATGAATTCTTAATTTGATAAAACAAAAAAAAAAAGAATTATAATAAACATAGACCGTTGACTTCGATATTATTCGTTTTAATTGTTGAAATGTAGCTAGTCAGTAACCTTCTTTTTTATTTGTTTTTTTCCAGCAAGATCCCCTCTTCTCTCTAAGCATGTGAACTAGAAAATTAACAAAATTATTTTTAAAATTAAAATTATTTTTTGTGAAATTTTAGATTGAACATGCGGTTTCACTTATTTTTTTTATCCTAATACTCTTTCTTTGAATTTTATTTTTACATTACAAATTTTACTAGTAACTCTTTAATTTGACCATAAAAAGATTTAATAGGAGAGAAAACACCGAAACTTTATTTCATTTTGTCAAATTGAAAATCAATTAAGCTTACAATTTGCTTTTCTATATCATAAAAATTTGATGTCAAGCCAACCAGAATAAATCACCAAGCTCAATTATGGATCAAGCCTACTGTAAAACGACGAGATTAAAAAGAAAAAAAAGTCAAGTAATCAAAAAAAATCAAATGCCGAAAAAAATAATTTAAAAGGATTTAATAAAAAAAAATTAGTTAAATTGATTTAAATTTTACCAAATCAAATATCAACCGAGCCACCGATTTACTTCCTGACATCACAAAAATTATATATTAAATAAATTAAAATAAATTATAAAGATAAATCACAAACTAATCTAATATAAAAATATCTAACTAAAAAAATTAGCGCAGCTCACTGTACAACAGTGTTTCCACCCAAGTTTTTATAAGTATATTAATAATAATCGATAATGTTTTATCTGTTATCTGCGAGTGACATGCGTGCTTTCTCTGGAAACAGATTTGCAATCAAACGCTCCTGTTCTTGAAAGTCGGGTTAAAAAAAAAATGTTCAATTTATATGGCCAGACAGGCCCCTCCTCGTTGAAAGATGCTTACCATATGACAGGAAAAAAGAGTGAGCTGACGTTACAAGCACTGTCTGCTCGGGGAGAAATACGTGTTTCATCGTCCGCCAACAGACTCCGTGCACATTTCTTTACCTGTCAATAAATTCTCACTGGCAAAACTTCACATGAATTTCAATGAATAATCAATGCTAGGGGGAGGATGCTAGCTGCATACATCGGCCATGGAAGATCTGGCATATTTATACTGGATTTAAAGAGTCATTGTCTGGCACAGTAATATTTATATTTATCCTTGTAACTTTTTTCAAGCATTACAAGGAACAAGATGGGTGTTACTAATCCCCTCTTCTCCTTTTTTTTTTTATATATTATTAAAATAGATATTCGAGTTAGATTACATGCTGTTTTTACAAATTCTAAACTCAATGATTATATAAATCTTTAGTAATTCTGAAATTTATAAATTTTAAATTAATAATTTATAGAAAACAACTTGATGAATTAAACTCCATGATATTATAATCGCCTATATCGACTTGACCTGCGAGGATTATTGCCTATATCTTCACGATAAAAATGCAAAGAAAGCTCTTTACAGTGGAACTCAACCCACCCAAACAAAGGGACTCGATATGCCTTTGATATTTTTATGACCTCGAACGACAAAAGCATCCGTGTACCGCGCAATCCGCTAGCATTATTTTTGGTGGTTACGTCAGCTTTTGCTCCATCGGGTAATGGATAAAAATGATTTTGCAGGCACGTGAGGCAGTTTATATATTAAAATTATAGATGACGGGGATCACGTGACCTGTCAGTTGGGGTGGAATTCGAAATTTTGATTTGTAAGGGCTAAATTAGAGAAACAATTGTAGATGAGTCAGAATTTTAATTGTTTTTTATTTTTAAGAATTAAAATCTAATCTACTGAAGAAAGGGACCGGAGTTATTTTTTCTTGCTGGTCCCTGCCCCTGCCTGTCAGCCCCTCACCAACCCACTCTAAAGTCTAAACACGCTCAGAATTGTTGATCTACTTGCAAGATACATCCTGAATACCATGAACAATCTGATTTTCCTGTTTTCATATATATATATATATATATATATATATATATATATATATTCCCTTCCTGTTAACTTATGTTATCTTCTATCCTGAGGTTTCAGTGCTTTTGTTTTACTCGATCAGTATATAATGAGTGAGACCAAAAAGGAAAAAAAAATAATCTAACTACATGTAAGTGTGTGAATTAAAAACTAGTGCGTGGGAGGTCAATTAAAGCTTCGAAAATTGGAAGTGCAGACAGCGAATGCTGGAAAACTCAGGCATGTCGTCGCAAACATGTTCATGAACCTGTGCTCCCATTAATTGCTTTCGGAGATATTTACCTCGCCGAGCACTCCTTGTACACAAATGCTGATTCCTTTCAGGAAAAGCTACAGTAATAAAATGATTTGGTATAGATTGATCTTGATAAACAGACCGGAAAAACCCTTCAAAATAGACTATAAATTTATACATTTCAAAACAAAAAAAATACTCGATAAACAATCTCTGTTATAATTCTAAACTGGACCTTACTTGAAAGGCACAGTGCTCTTGATATGTAAACAATGTCAGGGAAAAACATGTTGAAATATTTATCTGCAAAAAATACTGGACTTATTCTTAGAGAGAATGTTAATATAAACATCTAGCGGATGGTAAAATAGAATAATGAGAGCAGGTCACAAGGAGAGGTAGGAAATCGAGTGAAATTCAATTGCTTCTCTGCTCCCCGCCCCTGGTTTTTTCACGTCGGCAGCAAGGAATTGAACCGGAGTTCAATGCCGTCCTATTCTGCCATTCCTTCTGCGTTGCCCATTCAATCTTTCTTTTTTCTCTCATTAAATTCTTTGTTATGAATTTATTTCAGAAACAGATCTGCCCAAAAGCATCCCAATTTAATGGAGGTGATATGAGGGAAGTGGTGGCAATTTAAACGGCTAATTTAGTTTGTTTTTAAAGTAATTTTTATGGTTGTAGTTTGAAAAAAATAAATTAAAAAAAATATAATTAAATATTGTTAGTTGGATTAAATACATGTTGGATAAAAATTATGGTTAAGGTTTACGTGTAGCAAAAAAATATGTATAAAATATTTGGTAGTTGTGTGGTTGTGGTTATTTTTCAAAATGTTTTTTACTTGGAAATGCATCAAAATAATTTTTTTATTTTTAAAAAATTATTCTTGATATTAACATATTAAAATGATCTAAAAATATAAAAAAATATTAATTTAAAGTAAAAAAATAATTTTTTCAAAACGCTTTTGAAATGCAAAAACAAACAAAGTTTTACGAAACTCAATTACAAAAATATATAGAAACTACTTCTTAAAAATTACATTTCAAACTTAATTTTTTAATAAGTTTCACAGTAAAAAAAACACAATTTAATATATTACCAAATATTTTCCAATAACAAACACAAAAGCTGCAAATAAACAGATGCAGCCTAAGAAACACATGAGATCCCTCTACTGTTTAGAGTTGTTCAAATCAAATTCTCTGCTTTAATATTGTATCTAGAATCGTGGTATGATGTTTTTAAAAAGTTATTTTAACTTTTAAAAGGTTTCAAGTTAATGTTTTTTTTATATAATTTTAATATATTAATATAAAAAATAAAAATATATTTTAATATATTGTTAAATAAAAATACTTTTAAAAAAATTATCCATCACTAATCAGAGCTTGCAACTTTCCAACAAAAGATAAATCCAGCCCCTTCGTGGCTTCATCCGATATCGTTACTATTTAATTGTCTAAATGAATGCCACGTGTTATGAAGTGATTGAACAGAGGATTTCAATCTCTCTGTAATCGGAAGCAAAGGAGGTGATGTGATATGATAAAATATGAGGTCTGGTCTGATCAAATCTGCAAGTCAGGGGACGACGTTCGTTTTGAACCCAGTCTAATTTCTCGTGGACTCTGATTGAGAAACAAATTTTCTGGTGACTTTAAAACTCGACCAGTGTTTAATTTCCAAGGATCATTAGGCCCTTTGGCACGTAGATCTCCCAGCCATACAAAAAATGAGATCTACCAAACAAGTTCTCTCGATTTCGAGTGCTGCGAGCTGGCAGCCAGGATTGATTTGAGCACGCGTCCAAACGGGCAATGGAAACTGGCCTTTCATAAGATATTGATGAAGTTCAAAAAACAATTCACATCGAAACAAACCTTTCATGATTAAGTTTTGAATCTAAGTTGTACTGTAAAAACAAGCTGCTCGTGAAACGAAAGATATTTAGATACTTGATTAATTTTAAATTTGGTTATGGATAAAAATTAAAAACATAAAAAATATATCAATTTGTTTTTGTGTTTTTAATTTTTTTTTAAAATAATTTTTTTTATTTTTTTCTTTATTTTAAATTGATATTTTTTTAGGGTTTTTAGATCGTTTTAATATTCTAATGTTAAAAATAATTTTTAAAAAATAAAAAATATTATTTTTAAAAAACAATTTCAACCATGCTTTTAAATAAATAGTCGAGCGGAGAGATGAGTTGGTGTTTTTGGAGAATCCAATCTTATAAAAGGTAGATTAAAAGTATTATAATTTTTGTGGTTTTAAAATATTTTTTATTTAGAAATATATTACAATAATATATTTTTATTTTCTAAAAATTATTTTTAATATTAATATGTATAATGACTTTTTAAACAATTTTAATACGATATGAAAATAGAAAAAAATTAATTTTAAACAATGTTTTTTTAAAACACAATTTTAATGCTGTTGCGAAACATTATCTATAGCTTTTTAAATTTTTAAGAAAGTGTTCGGTGAATTACACGTGGTGGGTGGTATAGCTTACTTTGTCCAATGACTTTTTATTCAAGTAACGGTGACTTTTTAGCACGTAGGCCTGTGGTGGTGTTTTGCAGAAGTGATGATGACATGCGTAACAACATGGATGGTTGCTAGCAAGTAACATGTAGATAATGCACCGTGCACGTAGCACGTGGATGCACACCTGCTGAGCATGTAGAGAATTATTGTAGCAAGCACGTGGTAATAAAAACTACGCGTGCTACACACATTTATTTAGAAAATAAATGCATAGAAAACCCAGAGAGATGAAGGTAAATAAACGGAGCAGGCCGGGGTAAAATGCCCAGCCCACGGCGCGATTCTTGTTTCTTTAATAATTTAATAGATATACGTTGGTTGTTTTTAAGGTATTTTTTTATTTAAAAATATATTAAAATAATATTTTTTTATTTTTTAAAAATTATTTTTATATCAATGCATCAAAATAATCTAAAAACATAAAAAAATATTAATTTGAAGCAAATAAAAATATAATTTGTTTTTAAATTTTTTAAAGAATACAAAAACAAAATGCTTTTGGTGTGCTACAAAAGCATCACGAGGATATGGGCTTAGGCTGAGTAGCTATCAACATGTTATGGGGCTGGGGCAGTTCATGGACCTAGCCCTAATACTAAGTTGTTAGCCCTATCAGAGTCGATACCCGCTCAAACCCAACCACGAATTATCCTGGACACTAGAGATGGATCGGTCTCCCTCAACTCAGAACAATAATTAAATCCCAACATTTAGCTACGAGTTCATCAACACCAACTCGGGAAGTTTTGTTTATTTAATTCATGGCAATTCTGTAAGGGATTCTAGCCTGATGACTAACTTCATAAATTGTACTAAGCCTGTTCCCAAAAGGCCAGAATTTCCTAACAAATTTCCGATCATATTCCCTACCAAACTTACCTAACGTAAAGGAGAAAGATTCATGACAATCTGAAAAGCAAATTAAAATAACAACTAGCATTTTGTAATTACAAGGAGTATTGCCCCAAAGAAGTTGAGCAACCGTAGTCAAAGAAGGCAAGAGCATTTTCTAACCCACTTCTAATTCTCAAGGAGCTTTAAAACATTTTCTAAATCGCAAGTGTCTTCTAGCAAGCATCCCATGATGACAAGCAAATTACAGCTATATATTCGGGACATTTTGGGCTGGATAAAGTCGAGGCATGGTTTTCTTCATACGGGCAATTAGTTACGTATAGCCGAAAAACAACAACTTGGTGATTGTTTACTGTTCAGGGATGAAGCGTCTTAAATAACACTACTGGCCATCTTGAGCGACTTGTAATCTTTTTTCCTTCGAACATTGTTGATTCAGGCATGGGAGTGATGTCATAGATTTGGTAGCCTAACAGGATGGGCTCGGGAAATCTCGGCTAGCAGTTATATTTTCTTACAGGATGATCCCAAGTAAGGCCAATGCGGTTGCAACTTGCACCAATTAATTTGGTACGAATAGGAACGATTCTTTTGCGCCGTTGTACATATTCGGAATTAGAAACATGCACTTCAATAAAGTAGCAAGTTCCATGACCATGCAACTTAACCTTAGTCCTTAGATTAAGTTCTTGAAGCTGCAAGTTGAAGCTTGAGGGATTAAGTTTGAAAATGTTTCATCAAAATATCCTAGGACTCTTCCTATTTGATCATAAAGCATGGCAGGTTGTTTTGAAAAAACTTGATTGCATGTGTATAGTTGTGTGTGTACGCACACACAAACGCACTACAAATTAAAATAAACGATGGATATCGCGAAAACAAATTCCAACCAATTTCCAATCGGAAAGAAATTATATGATAACTGCCACGCAAAATCTTACCAGTCGAAAAAACAGCTGGGAAAAATTCACCCAGCCAACGCTATCGATTGGAATTAAATATATATAATATTAAAATTCAATGGGGTTGCAAAGCTGTTATAAATCTACCAGCAAAAAAAATTCGCTGCTGAGTTGGTCGGTGACTGCCCGTCTTCCAGTGACATATACATGGGTTGCTAAGTATGTTGGTGTATAACGAGATCCGGTCATAATTTAATTGATCAGTACAGTTTATGAAACATAATCATCGTTCACACAAGACACAATTTTTGTTTGATGTCTTGACCTCCATTTTTGAAAAAACATTGACCAATATGTTTGGCATATTCCGGAAGGTGTAGTAAAAAATTTTCTCTCTGAAGGAATACAGACATGTACCTTAACTATTCTGTTTCCAACAATAACAATTTGAAGCCCAGCTCGAGATTAGATCACTTCTTTAAAATAGACGAATTAAACTCTGCATATCATCTGTTTTCAATCTCTAAATTCACATAACTTGACACGTTGCAAGCTAAATTGAGAGCAAGTGTACAGACAGCAGGAGAGAGTTCCAGTCTTCCAGAAACTATATACGACAAGAGAGCTCAAAGAAAATGTGAAGGGTGACTAAAATGCATGTAGCTAAACAATGAAGAAGCAGCAGAGGCTGAAGCCAGCTTGCTAATTCCCATGCAACAACGTGGAAGAGATTATCACATACTTTGCAAATCATCAGTCGAATTACATCACAATATAAAACACACACATGTACAAATGGCTCAAGTTATCAGGTTAGTAACCTAATTTGAGGAGTACACATGGAGCAGTCAACCTGGTATAATTGTTATATATAAAATTACATAAAGTTGTTGGGGTTAAGTAATCAATCTTTGTATGGTAACGTGGCGTACAATACTGCATATCCACGCAAGAGGCAGAGATTAATTATAAAGTATATAAGGGGTAGTTGTAAACTGATAAACCGTCTAATTTCAGCCTTAGAGAGCAGTCAAGCCAACCTCTCTCGTAACCTTTTTAGCCCATAAAACCATTGTTACCTCGAGAGCAAATTAAGAACCAAACTAACATTTTGAACACACAAATATTATCCTCTCAAGATAGAAAAATAACAAAACACCAAAAACCCAGGCAAAAGAAAACCCCCATGGATTCAGTTGTTTCGGAGCTCGAGGGAACTCTTCTAAAAGGCGGAGACCCCTTCTCTTATTTCATGCTAGTAGCATTTGAGGCATCGGGTTTGCTTCGTTTTGCCTTGTTATTGATCTTATGGCCTGTGATTTGGTTACTGGATATGTTAGGGATGGGGGAATATGGGCTCAAGCTAATGGTCTTTGTTGCCATTGCGGGTGTTAGTGAATCGGAGATTGAGTCGGTAGCAAGAGCAGTTTTGCCAAAGTTTTACTTGGATGATATTGACATGGAAGCATGGAAGGTGTTTAGCTCATATGATAAAAGAGTTGTAGTGACTAAGATGCCAAGGATCATGGCTGAGAGGTTTGTGAAGGAGCATTTGCGAGCCGATGAGGTTATTGGAAGTGAACTTGTGATTAGCCGGTTTGGGTTCGCCACAGGATTTGTCAAGGGCAACATTATTGATTCTTATATTTCGAGTCGAGTCGCCAAACTGTTTATTGACGAAAAACCTTGTCTTGGACAGGGAAGGGTTGCTTCTTCATTCCTATCTTTATGCAAGGTGAGTATTAGCAACCTCAAGCTAATGTGATTTAAGAAAATTAGTTAACTGATCAGTATCAATTAGCTTTCTTGGTTGAAATTTAGTTTAGTTTTTCAAGAACTAAATTTATTTAAGTTACTTGTGTTCAATGCATACAGAAAGAAGTGTAGTTATCACTATTCCCTAGGATCAAATTTTGGAATTTTTTGTCAGTAGTTGTGTATATGGACGAGGACTTTGTAAAAAAAGAAAACAAACTAGTTCAATTAAACTAGTTCACACAGTATATATATTTCATTATATAATTCAAGCCCGCTAGGCCACCAATATTTGTATAACAAATTAAGAACTGATCAATACTATTCCAGTTAATTAATTAATTAAGCTAACCCTCAAATCTATTTCTTGTGCTGTCAGGAACAAATACACCCCCCATGCATGACCAATCAAAAGCAGCAGCATGATCATCAGCTCGTCCGCCCTCTCCCGGTCATCTTTCATGATGGCCGCCTAGTCAAGCGTCCGACACCGTCCATGGCTCTCCTAATTATCCTATGGATGCCTATAGGCATCGTCCTCGCAGCAGTTCGAATTCTAGTGGGAATTATGCTACCGATGTGGGCTAAACCTTACTTGTCCAAGATGTTGGGTGGCAAAGTTATTGTCAAAGGCAAACCACCACCTCCCGCGTCCATTGGCAATAGCGGTGTGCTGTTTGTTTGCACCCACCGAACCCTGATGGACCCTGTCGTCTTATCTACGGTGCTAAGACGTAAAATCCCAGCAGTCACATACTCCATTTCAAGATTATCAGAGATCTTATCGCCAATCCCCACCGTCCGATTAACAAGGATTCGCGATGTGGATGCTGATCAAATCAAACGAGAACTGGCCAGAGGTGACCTTGTGGTTTGTCCAGAAGGAACAACTTGTAGAGAACCATTCCTATTGAGATTTAGTGCACTCTTCGCTGAATTAACTGACCAAATAGTGCCAGTGGCAATGAACTATAGGGTTGGTTTTTTCCATGCAACTACAGCTAGAGGATGCAAAGCTTTGGACCCAATATTCTTCTTCATGAATCCTAGACCAGTTTACGAGGTGACTTTCTTGAGTCAGTTGCCGGTAGAAGCTACGTGCTCATCAGGTAAAAGCCCACATGATGTTGCAAATTATGTCCAAAGAATCTTAGCAGCTACGTTAGGATTTGAATGCACGAACTTCACCAGGAAGGACAAGTACAGGGTTCTTGCTGGGAATGATGGATCCGTATCGCACACCTCCTTTGCTAATCAACTTAAGAAGGTGGTGAGCACGTTCAAGCCCTTTTTTCACTAGCTATGATGATATATGAGAATAAGATTTGTCTTGTATTTCTGCTTCAATTTATCTCTGGTTCATGTATTCTTTTCTTTCTATTTTTAATTATTGTTTAATTTGTAATTGTTGAATAATGTCCGATGATTGACTAATGTTAATCAGTTGTTTTTATTGTTAACGTTAGCAATCCATATGGACTTGGAATCACAAATATTTTGTTTTATTTGCAGCTGAGAATGTTAATTTATAATATCATTTTCTTTTTATCTATTTTTACATATTTTTAAATTGCTTCTGATTATTAGGATAATTTATTATTCACGGAAATCATGTATGAATAAAAATTATTTTGTAAAGTATTTTTATATCCAAATAGTTTTTTTAAAAATATATTTATTTTTGACACTAATATATTAAAAGGATGTGAAAATTAAAAAAATTATTAATTTAAAATAAAAATAATATTTTTTATAAAAATATTTTTAAAATGTAAAAGCAAACGGGCTATAAATATATTGCAAATTAATTTTTATTATTCATATTTATATTTACACAGTACTTTGTCTACGGTTTTTTAAAATTTTTTTGGCTTTAAGCACCTTTCTTTATGAAAAAAATAAATAAAATGAAGCTCCTTTTTCGTAAAAAGAAAAAAAAACTATTAATGGATCTTGAAAAATCGATAATTAAGAAAGGCTGCTTCCATTTCATGCTCCCTCGAATAAAAATAAGGGAAATGAAAATCAATATCTGCGATTTCTTTTATTTTTAATTTATTCTGTTGGGCGAACAAGCCAGGCCCTGGTCCATCACACTGGCATCTTACATGGACCACGACATGAGCGGACCATGATGCAGCAGGCACTGCCTTTCGACGAGGTATTACAATTATTATGGGCAACAGGCCTACAACACTGCAGTAGCCTCGTAAAGCTATACATGGACCATTCTCTTTGGTCCAGGATCTAACATCTACTTTATTCCCACTCCTACAAGAGACCATCTATTAATGAAAAGTAGTTTATTATAATTTGAGTTATTAATTTAAAATAAAATTATATTATTTTAATAAAATAATTCACATGAATTGATATATTACCTCAATAATTACCTCTCTTTTTTCCAATCATTCCATGGATTTAGTTAAATAAATATGTTTTAAGCATTCTTTTTAAGATTTTTCTGTAAGTTCCACCTTGGAAAGATTAATAAGCCCACACAATAAACAAAACGCTACCCTTTTCTTCCATTCTCAAGGATTCGTTGCCAACTGAGTTTTTGATATTGACCATAAATATTATGGTCCCCAGATATGTTTGTGGCATAACTTTGCCTTTTCAAATCTATGTTCGACTTAACCATGGAATAACCTTGACATCCTTGACAATATTTGCTTCCTCGATTTGGTGGGCGGATTGGAAATTCAGCTGTTTTGGGCTGTTTGATTTCAATTGTTTGGTGAGGCAGTTTTGACATTTTCAATTGCCCCTGGAGAAATGGCTATGGCGACCATTTAAGCCTACTCATTGGCTGTTAGATTTTAAGGCTTGATGGGCATTCTTACAGGCACTCCAAACTTACAACTTTTTTTTTATTATTATTTACTACAGAAGACAGGAGTTTATGATAAAACATTACCATTACCCTCTTATAATCATTTGTCTTCTATATATTATATATCTGTGACATGAACACGTCTAGATAGCTACCGCAATCTAGAACACCCTTGTATTGCTGTCAACCACGTCCAGAGGAAAATCAGGTACATGGTTTTTCTATCTGGGATAGAGAAATCATTATTTATAGAGTAGAGGAAGGGTCTCTAACTATACAGAAGCTTTATTAAAGGTGATCTTCCCTGTCGTGAAAAGGCAAGTGATCTTCATACATGAACAACGCCTCGTGTTTGCATATATTCCGGTCAAGGTCGTAAAGCGATCATTATAAATATTACACAGGAAGAATATGTGAAGCGTTCTAAAGGGTTGTGGGAGCTTAGTTTGAAGATACAGGGAGTTGGTGGCAAGAGACCCTAGTAGAGAATAAAGGATATTTAATTTAGAAGAAGGAAAGACCAGAGAAGACTAGCTCTCTTGTAAGCCAAGTGCTAGTGGAAGCTTCTGTGCTCTCACCATGTCATCGCATTTATCCAGAAACTCTCGGAGAAAAGAAAAGGGAAAGAACGAAAAGAATTGGCGAACAAATACATCGCAACGACCAGTCCCATTTGCCGTCGTGTGGAGGGATCGCATAAGATTTTTCTACAGGGCATCTATTAAGTTTTTTTATAATAAAAAAAAAATTATGCTTTTTTTTCCAAGACAACATTTGTAATGCCAAACACGCTACATGGGAAATACGATGTTTTTCTTTTTCAATGCTATCATTGTTTTTATAAAAAAAAAAAGAAAAAGAAATAGTCAACGACACCTCATAGGCTCATACATGTCATGAGAGAAGGGAACATCAACTTAGAAATTCAATACTTGTTGTTCGAATTGTTTAATTTCCTTGAAACGAAATTTACGCTTATCGTGGAAAGGGGGAGTTCTGGGTTTTTATTGGAGATCAGCTGACCACGTGGAAACCCTCAAGGTGTCTTTTTCGCCATTTAAAATCTTATCGGCATCTTGCAAGCTTTGGAAAGCCTTTGACTGGATAAAGAAGTAATCTTCTGTTTTAACACTCGAGCGAGCACAGAGGGAGAGACGGGAGGGTGCTATTGAATTAATAATGGCTAGGATTTGATGAAACGTCCTAATCTTCGACAGTAATTGTTCCGATTCGCATCATTGATGATGATTCCCCCATGTGTGATCATGCCGATAGAGATCAAGCCAGGTCAGAGAACCACCACGGCTGATCAACCGAAATTCTATTTTATTGATTAATTGTATAATATGCAGAGCTATGTGCTCGGTGTCTTCTTCTACGTTTACAAGGATCAATAATGCAACCATTTACAAATTGCAGGCACCAGGATTATAATTTTCTAAGAAGCAAGGGTTTTTGTATCATTTATGTTTTAGATGTGATTTTGAGAAAAAAATATTTTTTTTGTTTTAAATAATTTTTTTATGTTTTTAAAATTATTTTAATACGCTGGTGTTAAAAATAAATTTTAAAAATTTAAAAATTATTATTTAATATATTTTTAAATAAAAAATAACAGTAAATAAGGTTTTACGCAGCAGAAGAAACCAACCAAACGCAAACTTGCGAAAGGGGACATGAATTCATGCTATGTACGTAGATGGTGACGTGTCATGGAAAAGACGGGTCCCTCTTCTCTCTGATCATGACTCAGCAATGCCGCGGGTGCCACGTTTCATGGCCTACAAACGCGCGTGAAAACGCACGGGTTTGAAGTGGTCAGATAATACAAATATTACAAAAAGAGCTGGTTTTTTTTATTACCACACATAGTTTGAAGATTTCCCAGGATATTCAATTCAACCCCCCCCAGCTTTCAATTGATATGCAATTTCTGCCCCGTAATTTTCCAAGAATGGTAAGTAATATTTAATTATTTATCCGTAAAAATATCATACCTCGAAATGAACAAGGGAACCTCGAATGAATTATGATGCCAGTCAGCCTTCTCCACGTGTTGCACGTAGGAATATTTTTGATATATTTTTGAATAAGAAATATTTTAAAAAATAATTATAATTACACTTTCAAACAAATAATTAGTAATCAATTAGTAAAGCGGATAAAATATTTTTCATGCTCTCACAGTGGTCATGTTCATCTTCTCTGGAGAATGAACTTGGGAATTTTACTTGTGCAAAGGGATCTAGAAAAAAATCTACACGAACAAAATAAACCATGCAGATTTTGGGTGGCATCCAAGCATGTAATTGTCGGTGATTTCCTCCTAAACATATCCATTTCCCTTGTGTTTTACATTTTTTTCATATAGATAAACATACAATTACGATAGCATTGGATGTTGTTAAGCCTTTTTTGGCAGGGAATAATTGCTAAACGCAAAGGTCTCGGACATGCATTCATTGTTAGCCAATATGACCCTAAAAGCTAACACAGCAAATAGTGGAATGTCGGGGGATTTACAGTATTAATGCAGCTGTAATAATCTATTCGCAGTTGTTCTATGAAGATGGCTTGCTCCGGCGAAAAAGGCAGCAGAATGTCATGTCCACAACTGCAGATCAACCATAAAGCTTGACGTTTTAGAAGTCTTCTGATATTAGCTCATTTTTCCCTCTCTTTATTTTTTTTGTCTTTGTTAGCAAAAACCAACATTCAATTGTAAAAAAAATAAAATTAAAATCAAACACGGTGATTTTAAAAAACTATGCAAGTGATTGTTGGGTTTTTATATTTTTTTTGAAGTGAAAAAGATTAAAAATAAAATAAAATGAGAGAAGCTTTTACAATCAAAGTATTTCCTAACATACTATCTGGAATCTTGTAATCCGGTGGATTGAATTAAATTTACAGTGTTAAATCAATTTTATGTTTAAAAACCTTTTGAAGACATTAACTTGGCTTTTAAACGGAATTCAAAGTATAAAAATGTGCAAAAATAAATAAAAACTGGGACTTTCTTATCTGTTATAGTAATTTAAAATGAAAAAATATTATTAAAAAATATTTTATATCATTTTAAATAAATATAAGGTTTTTGTAACAAAAATAAATGATTTTTACAAAGAAAATAAATTTTGAGTTAAGAATAAAATAGTAAAAATTGTTAATTCAATTCAAATCAATTTATTCTCTCTGTTCAGGCTTTCTTTTATATATATATATATATATATATATATATATATATTCTTGATTTCACCAAAAAAATAAAATATAATTCAAATCAATTTATATATTGAGTTTAATTTAATATGTGACTTGATTGGGCTGTAACCTAAAATACACCAAAACCTTCCTGTTGGAAGAATTCCAAAAAAAAAAAAAAGAAAAAAAGAAAAAAGGAGCGTTCCTTCCAAAACCCACCTTCCTTTGTTATACAATAATCAAATAGAAAAAAGAAAAAAGAAAAAAAGCACACCGAATCGAATCTGACTATACGAACCAAGAAATCCAACTAAACGTCCGTTTATATGTCACCAATAATCACACTCCACGTGTCGCGTTATAACTACGCCAACTCCGTTTACGCGTCTTAGCCGTTAAATTACCCCCCTCCACTCATGTAATCTCATCCCCTCCCATTTTTCTCTTTTAAAATAAAAACCCCAAATTTTCCCTTCAATTTTCTCTCCAACCAAACGCCAAAAAGCTTTAATCTTTCACCAGATCTGATCCAAAATAAGTTTTGGATTTGTTTGAATTTGATGTCATCTCCAACCACGCCGTCTTTCTGGTGCTATGGATGCAGCCGTTTCGTTCAGGTTTGGAGACAAGACTCGTTAACTTGCGCAGAATGTGAATCCGGGTTCATTGAAGAAATCGAAAACCCACCGCACGTAATTCAAACAGAAATATCGAGTGACCGACACCGCAGGTTTTCTCCCGCTGCCGGAACCATGTTCATGATCGGTAACCGCTCAAACCCCCATAACCGGAACCGACGGGGTGGTGGCGCCGGGAGCGGAGACCGGTCTCCGATGAATCCTGTGATCTTGCTTCGTGGTGGGGCTGGAGGGGCGGCGGATGACGTGGTGGGAGACGACGGTGGCCGAGGTGGTGGTGGGTTTGAGCTTTATTACGATGACGGTGGTGGGTCCGGGTTGAGGCCGTTGCCACCGAGCATGTCGGAGTTTTTGTTGGGATCAGGGTTTGAGAGATTGTTAGATCAGTTAGCACAGATTGAAATAAATGGAGGGTTTGGTCGGTATGAGAATCAGCATCCACCGGCCTCGAAATCCGCGATTGAATCGATGCCTACGGTAATTGTTAATGAATCCCATATTTTTACTGAATCTCATTGTGCTGTTTGTAAAGAGGCTTTTGAATTAGAATCCGAAGCACGGGAGATGCCTTGTAAACATATTTATCATACTGATTGTATACTTCCTTGGTTATCTATTCGTAATTCTTGCCCTGTTTGTCGACGTGAGTTGCCTTCTGGTGATGATGATGGCGGCGATGGTGATAATGGGGTTGTGAGTCCGTTGCCTGAAGCGGGAAATGGGCAGGGAAATAACGAGGAGGAGGCAGTTGGATTGACGATATGGAGGTTACCCGGAGGAGGGTATGCGGTGGGGAGGTTTACAGGGGCGAGGAGGGGAGAAAGGGAGTTGCCTGTGGTTTATACAGAGATGGATGGTGCCTTTAACAATGGTGGATTGCCGAGGAGGATATCCTGGGGGTCTAGAGGGGGTGGAAGGAGGGAAAATGGTGGTGGGGGTAGTGGTGGTAATAGACGGCTTGGTTTTGGGAGAGTTTTGAGGCACTGGTTTGCTTGTTTTGGCACGGGGCAGAGTTCGAATTTGGATTCCAGAGTTACAGGGAGCAGTAGGCCATATTCAGTTTTTAGCAGTTCCTCTTCAACGAGGAGAAGAGACTGGGCTAGAGAGATTAACAGTGCAAGGAGACGGTGAGAATAAATTAACAGGAGTTGAACAAATGAATGTTCTGTTTTTGGCTTCTAAGGTGCTTGTTACTGAAATGTATATATGGAGATTTGAGAATGACTCCAATTGCGAGTTCAATTCATAATCAATCGAAAACTGATGGTTTGATGAATTGTGGAGGAACAATGCAATCTCAACAAATGACCTGTGAAGAAGCATTAGGAGCAAGGTACCTGAAAGATGTCTAGGGTCTGGCATTTGGAGAGAAACATTTTGGAGCAAGAAGGCACCTAAATATATTGAAGTGTCTTTAGCTAGTTTTCATGTAGTGAACTGTAGGCCTTGTAATTTATTTTTTTCTGTTTCTTTTTTAATTTTTCGTTATTTGATATTTGTAAGTTAGTATCAGAACAGCAGTTGTTTTCCTTCTGTCATTCTTTTTCCAAGAAATCTATAAATTCTAGCACCTCTCAGTTTCAAGCATGTTGCAATTAGCTTTGTTTGGGATTGCTTCTCTATGCTTATCTTGATCAACCCTTGTGTTGAATCTTCTTGGAGTACTGGTTAGGAGGACATACTTCTCACCCTTGCTAGAATATAGAGGAGTAACCTTGGACTGATTTCACTTTTGTCTCAACCTAAAGGCCAAAGGCGTTGAACTCAACTGAACTCTTCATGAAACGTGTGTCACCGCATTTCTCTGGGGTGTTTGGCAAGTGGGTTTACATTATATTTTTTAAAAGTGATTTTTAATTAAAAGTATATTAAAATAATAATTTTTAGATTTTTTTTTAATTTTTAATATTAACATATCAAAATCATTTAAAAATTTTAAAAAATATCATTAGGTGAAAGTTTGAAAAAGTTTAACTTGCAAAAACAAACTCACTAGAACATATCGCATCAAGTGATCAATGAATTTTTTTTTTTTTTTTTGCTTTATAGACAAACATGTGCTGTCAAAGTTGAGCCTGGAATCCGAATAATCTGTCTTGCTCAGCTAGAGTTGCAATAAAAAAGAATTGAACTAAGGAGGGTAGCAATCAGGTATCATATTGGTATTGTCAGGAATGCTAAATATTCTTGTGAGATTTTGTCCATTGGGACGCTTTACAGTTTTCATTCCAACAAAATTCGGGCCTCCTAAGCTGGCAAACCAAGTTGTACACGTCGTGTATACTCTTGGGACAAACTAGGACAGAAAAGCAGTGAGATACACTTAAAATCATGCCTTAGACGAGTGAAAGTTTTGCAAGCACCTTACTTTGGAAAGAAATGTTGACACGAGTATGAATAACGAAAATTATTTCATTTCAATTTTGCCGCTAGCGAATTTGCAATATATTAGAACTTTCGGTTGCCAGCTTCTTACACATCTGATTTGCAGTGAGCCCAAAATTATCTGCAAGGCATGTGCTACAAGATTTCATCCTATCTCTACGTCACGTTTTATCTGAGTTCACGGGAGAATCCTTGCATCTGGCTGTGGCAGACGCCCATTTCTTGGTAGAAGTACATTTCCTACATAAGAAGAAGATACGATCAAACGTTCTGTACAATGTCTGAATTTTGAACCATTCATTAAAACCCACGAGTATCATGTCAGCCTCCTTGTACAGATCAACTTGGATGTTTTTTTACGCCTTGTTCGAAACCCACACTAGATGCTAACATGTGGGATGTGTTGCGTATGTACAGCGACAATGAGTAACACGCCGTCTAGACGGCAAATCAATTTTGGGCCTGCTGATTGTTCGACCTCTAAGCCGTTTATTTTCTCTGGCAGCTAGTGTGGGTTTCGAATTTCTGAACGCGGCCACATAGTATAGAGTATATGCCTATATCGAGATAAAAACCCAAAAATGACCAGGGAGGCTTTGCATTCTAAGATGGACTCCTTGATGATTGTTATATCTCCATCACATTGCAACATCGGCAATGTTGCCTGTTCATAGAACGCATTTCCATCGCCATCTTCAAGATGTGAATCCCTTTGAACCACCAATTAAGTTGAGCCTTTGCGCTGATAAAATTGCTATTCCTCAAGTTTTCTCCAGACAAGAACCAAGATTTCTATCCAGCTTTGCCCAGATATTTCAAGCCATTTTCAGATAAAGCTGTGAGTAAATAATTTCCTCTTCCAGAAAAAATGACTTTTAACTCATCAGAAGAGTTTGTCCTGTGTTTTTGTATGCATTATGTGATGATTTTGGCCCAATCATGCATGTGAGGTGTATATTTTATGTTTTTGTCACCTTACAGTTGTTTCCTACAAAATACCCTTCACAGGTTCGAGTATTTTCCAGCCCATATGAATTCAATGGCGGAATTAGGATATAAAGCTTGAAGGGCCAGTTTTAACCGATCTTTTTTAATAATATACTTGAATGTATATATGATATCTTAAAGAACCATACAAATTCTGATTATTTTTTTTAAAATTATTATTGCATATCTGTATCAGGGTTTTGGCCAAATCCATGTGAGTTGTTCTTTGTTTTCATCACATGGCTTCATGGTTCTATCCTACAATTTTGAAACATTAAAATCCACATAAGTTAAAGATAACTCTAATTGACATCCATCCAGTATGATAGCGCGACAAATATTTCTTATATATTTGAGATTTTAAGATTAATAGCTCAATCTATTTTGTATAACAAGGTAAGTCTTCCAGTAATATCTATATCCTAATTGAATCAATTTACACTTCAAATAACAATATAGTCTTTATTGGTCCGTCAATAAAAAAAATAATTTTATTATTATTATTTTTTCTATTTTTTATGTTTTTAAATTGTTTTTTTAATAAAAAAATATTTTAATATACTTTCAAGCGAAAAACACTTCTTAAACTAATATACAATGGATAGAATTTTCATCTGTGCATGCAGAGTAAAAGTAGTTCTTAAGTATATGATTGCAAATTTATTTAATTTAAGATAACTCCCATGATCTTTCATGCTACTACTAACGTAGGAGGAATGTGAAATTGAATTACTTCATCTTTGAGACTAAGCAAGGCATACGACCGGGGGGGAGGCAGGGGCCCCTGCAAATCTTTTTTCCCCATGTCTCCCCCTTGAATAATTATAAATCTTAGCACTAAAATTACTAAATTTTAACTTTCAGCTCCTCCTAAAAGTTATTTTTTTTCTAACACCCCCCCCCCCCCCACAAAAAAAAAAAAACCCTAATGTCCTAGCTACACCCTTGCAAGGGACATAGTTGCAAGATTTGATTTGAGGATCTACTCAGTTTAAAACTCGAGTTATGGGTTAGGAAATTCATCTCGGATTAATTAAATATTTGATTTTTTAGAGTAAAAAGACCTAAAATGTTGTTTTGTTCAAAAAAAAATTCCACCAACCTTGCTTGGGCGGGCTAGATTATAGGTCAACAAGTCACTAAATTAATCTACTGTGATGGGCCAATTATGCATATGACAGTAAATTGCAAGCAAACAATTATACTATCACTATGTATAAGCAAAAATAGATTCAAGGATTATATTATAATATTAAAAGATTTAAGAATCAAATTAAAAGTAATTTAAAGATTTGAGAAACAAAGTGTAAAATATAAAAGTTTTAAAAGGCATCTTTTCAACTTTGTTTCATAACATTAAATTAAAGTATGAACTACATGTATTATGTGTGAACATGCGGTTGAATTCTAAAACAAATGTTTGAAAATGAGGTTGAGGATTCAACCGGATGCTTGATGACTTGAAAATAATATTTTTGTTTTTTTTCACTTTTTTCCTTTTAAAAAAAATAAATGATTTTTTAAGTGTTTTTCTCAGATTTTTTTTTTTAATTTTACCGTTCAAGATTCTTAGAATTTTTATATTGGTTCTGAAAATGTATGATCTAAATTTAATAGCATCTACTTTTAAGATAATATTATTTTTACATAAACAATCACCAATTCTCTGAGATCACTTGCATAGATTTTACAAGAATTGCCATGTTATTTTAGTTTCAAATTTATTTTCCTCTTTGAAATACCGAGGACGGCAGGGGGGCAAGAGGGGACCTCTAGCTAGCAGTACAAAAGCGAAGTTCCACTGCAGTGCTGTCATGACATGATCTTCGTGTCTATTCCAAAGAAGAAGGTAGGAATGCAAGAGAGATGTGAAAGATGAACCGACGTGTGCCTAACGAAGGTCAACAATCAACAGAGTCAAGTGGTTGGGAAAGATTTGGACGAGTCTTTGTATGGATCAGAGCAATCATGCATGGAAGTCAGATATATATATTGTACGAAAAGAAGCATGCCTCCCCGGAAACAATCAAACTTTACTGGAATCAACTTACTCAAATCTAATCAAGTGGAGTTTTCTTTTTGAAAAGGAACACAGTTCCGAGAAAGTTAACATAAGTTTAATTGTTATTGAAAATCGTGGTTACTGGAAAACTGATATTTAAAATAACAGTTTAAATAAAAAATATAATTTAGAATAATGGTTTTAAAGCCATAACTATTTTTAATAATGATTTTTTAACAACTGTGATTTATGATAGTGATTTCATAATAGAACTGTGATTTTGAATAGAGCTTTTGATGTATTTATAAACCCTATTCTTTATAGATTAATAATTTTTATTTGTTTTATAATAGATTGAAAAATTATTATTCAACGTGTTGTGGTTGATTTTTGTGATCTCAAGGATGACGATGAACTAACTTGTTATTAAGCATCTTTTTAGTCCGAGACAAATCATACTATAATTAACCTTTTATGAGAGACAATTAACCTTTCATGAGAGATATTAAACTTAGATAGTATCTTAAAAAATAAGACTACACAAACATATGAAAGTCATACTATTGATAAACCCGGTTCATTTACTCGTCATTGCATAAAACATAAATAGACTTGGATGTATTATTATGTTGTGTTATTTTTCTATTTAAATGTTATTTTTAATATTACTATTTTTGTGATATTGTTTTTTCTAATTGTCATGTTGATTTTAAAGTTATCTTGTATATTATGTATTTTCATACTTAGTTTATATAAACATAATTTAATATCATTAATTAACAAATGAGTATGTGAATAAGTTGTTTACAATTTCAAATCATCCATTACCAACTTAAAAATATACACATAAATAAAAACAATATTTAAAAAACATACACATTAATAACTTTTATCTCATGTGCTATTTTTAAAAAAACTTTTATCAAACCGTACTAGTCTGATAAAAGACCCAATGAAGTGGGGTCTTGGTTTTCATATTTAAAAACATGTTTTTTTTTTTGTTGAAAAACACGTTACAGTTATTAAAGAGTTGCTTGAGATTTTATGATTGTGGTTATTTTTTAAAATATTTTTTTAAAAAAAATATATCAAAATAATTTTTTTTAAAATTTATTTTTAATATTAACAAATAAAAACAATAAATAAAAAAAACGTTAAGGCAAACAGAGGCCAATTAGTTAGAACCAAGTTCACATAACGCTCTGCATGCGTCTCTCATCACCTTCTCAAGTCATGACTTTTGATTATGAAAGCACACTTGCCTTCAATTTGACTTTTCCATTTCCCATTTCTTCACGCAAATTTCGTATGAATCCAAAAGTTAGCAAGACAAGTACACCAATTTTATTGTAAGGTATCTTTTTGTTTAGAAGCAGCAATCAAAACAAATTAATGCTATCGACTAGAGTATACCTAATTGAATTGAAACCAAATATCTCATACGTCTATCTGCGTAAAACACTTGACTTGAAGGCCAATCCCTGCAAAGTTTCAAGTTTTATACTTTTGGTTTCACCACAAGGTAGGCAGAAACCAAGTTTATGTTCATTTCTGATTAACGACGGACAATATATCCTCTCCAGAATTGAAAGTTTCATAAAACTTTGCTCCGCATTCAAGCATGGCATTCAAGTTCCACATGCAGTGTATGCGTACGTAAAGGAGATTGATTCTTACCTCGTATGTAAACCCAGCAATCAAATGTTAAAGAAAAACATCAAAGTTGCTGGACAATTTGGAAAGTGGGTCAGTGACGCACCAGGCAATGAACTAGAAGGAGAAACATGTTTTAATCTGGGTGGGGAAGCCCTGTAGTGTAACAATCAACTAACCAACGGACATGAAATGTACAATGTAACGCCACCGACTTAATTTCCGAGGAAATGTATATATGTATGCTTTGACGCCAACATATATTGTCTTTATTGTAGAAAATTTGTAGCATAATTGTGGAAAAGCTGAGAGCGCTATAACTATGCGATGCGCGATGGACAACGAGAGGTTGGTTTGGTGGCATCGCTGGCTAGCTAGCCAGATAGGAGGTTCCTTGGTACAGTTCTGAATTGGTTCTCGCGCGATTGAAAGCTATATATATATATATATATATATATATATATATACATGTTTTTTCACGAGTTTTATTTTAGTCGTCCTTGTACTCTTGATAATTTGTTCTTTATATTTTATTTTTATTTTAACACGGCCCTTGTTAAGAGCTTTTTTGGTCCTTGCAGTTTCTTAAAAAATAGATTTTAATCCCTATAATAAAAACATAATAGGCCATCATTATTATATTATATTATGGTCAGTTACATCAAACTAAACATATATTATTATTATTATTTCTAATGTTCCATAAAAAAAATTCATAATGAATTAGGCTTCATTTGGTATTGCTATTTGGGTGTTGTTTAAAATTGATTTTTTTCTGTACTGAATTGATACTAAACATACACTTAGATTCAAAAAGATTTGCGATGAGCAATGTCCAGCAAGAAAAAAAAACTGTGTAAATTATGTATGAAAATTATATATTTCTTTTACACGCTAGAGATGTTAATTATAATTAACTTGATGAATTGATCGGAATTTGTTCTGGTGCAATTATCATGTTTTATCGATCCTTGCATTTTAGGATTTTGATCCCTGCGTCAGCAAATTACATCTTGAGAAATTAAATTTCAATTAAAAAAAAAAACTGCTCTCAGCATGTCATAATTGACTGATTTTGTCAGTCAAAGACCGAATATTATAAACGATAATTGTTATGTAAATTTTAATGAGCAGACATTGCTCTTCGGTTGAAAACTACAGTTGCAGTTACAATTTATAATGCATGACAGGCCATCGATCAATCATCAATCAAACCAAACCTAAAGTTCCACGATTTCTCCCCGGTGCAATTTATAGACGGGAAGAGTTGGCAAGCTAGCTCCTCCCCCTCGGACCAAAGCCTCGACTGCTAATTATCTTTGCCGAAAGTTTCAGATCTCAAACCATTATTTAATTCTGTGTCACAATCACCGATATGTTACACATAAATCAATTTTAATTAACCAACCACTTGTCTATTATTGCTCAAGTGTCCAAATTTAAATAAAGTCTCTAATATCCAAGCAAAGGGTTTTGGTGGCTGCCATTACTGGATTCATCTTCCTGGTTTATATAATATTATCCACTTAGTGTCCCCATTGCACCTTCCAGAGATTCCCTTTTTGAAAGGGCTCGTTGGCCATTGAAAAACTGTCTCAAAGCACCATGAAATAGTTGGAAGTACAGTCTTTGAACTAAAAAAACAGAGATTTCTCACGAAGACAAAAATTGTAAGTAATTACATATCCAAGAAGAAAAAAAAATCAAGTTGAACTTTGTAATAATATCGTGGATTCATGGTGTCGTTTTATTGATAGCGAGAGTGAGATTACAAGACAATATGGAACCACACAGGTTACGATGAAACGTTAATAAAATAAGCTTTCGAAGGTAATTGGACATTGTTTTAGAGTACAGGGTTACATTATTCTGTTATGTAATTTCAATGTAGGAATTGTACAGGAAATTTCTTGTTTCTTCATCATCAGATTCGAGTGTTGATAAACTAGTTTTGGCGTATCTAAATTGATAATTCCGGAAGGGATACCTTGCATTTTGAGGCAACTTTATGCAATTGCTACCTATCAGAATGCAAGGAAAGTGAAAAGCAATTTGAGACAAAATGCAAACCGCAATGCACTGCCTCGCACATATAAGAGTTGTTTTTCTTTCATGCCAGATCAAGCAATTGCTAAACCATGGCTAGAAAACTTCTTAGTTACCTACGACAACAAAAGGAGTTTGGTAAAAGTTAAACTTTAATTTATGATTTCATGGAAAATAAATCACTAACTAAGCACCTAACCTGGGACCTAGCTAAATGTCATCTCCCCACCAAACACATATATATTAATCTCCATTTCTTTCCTTTTCTTTTCCAGGTTTCGTTGTTGATTCAATAACCATCATTATCTTATAATTACTCATCTAAATTTGTGTTCTGTGGGTGAACTTTGCAGATGGAATTTGTCATTTTCATTTAGAAAATCAACTCCCATGAACAGCTCTGATGCACTCAAATTTGTCATTTATATCATCTCCAATAAAAACCTTTTGTTTTGTAACCGTCCCCAATACCAAAACCCCCCCAAAACTAACAACGCGTATGCTCTTTCAATTAATGCATCATTTCAAGCAGTAACCGTAGCTCTCTCCCTCCCTCCCTCCCTTCATTTATCTTCCAAACTTTTCAATTATAAGCAAACGAAAGCAAAGCCCAGACCAAGGGAAACAGTACATTAGTAAACAAAACATCATGGCTTTTCTTCAGCTTCTCGTTCAACTATTCATTTCCTTCATTTTATTGCAATCCAAGCACTGTCTCTCTTCAAACCAACCACCAATAGTATTAGCTCTAAGAACCCAAAAGCACCGTACTCCTATCTCTACGCCAAGACTCTTCTCCACCACCTCAAAAACCACGGACAAGCTGTTATTTCACCACAACGTTACCCTCACCGTCTCTCTCACAGCTGGTACACCCCTGCAAAACATTACAATGGTCCTGGACACAGGGAGTGAGCTTTCTTGGCTCCATTGCAAAAAAGAACCAAACTTTAACTCAATTTTTAATCCTCTTGCCTCCAAAACATACACTAAAATTCCCTGCTCTTCACCAACCTGCGAGACCCGAACCCGTGACCTACCCCTACCCGTTTCCTGCGACCCGGCCAAGCTCTGCCACTTCATCATCTCCTACGCGGATGCCTCCTCCGTCGAAGGAAACCTAGCATTTGAAACTTTCCGGGTCGGATCGGTGACGGGACCTGCAACAGTTTTCGGGTGCATGGATTCGGGTTTTAGCTCCAATTCAGAGGAAGATGCGAAGACAACCGGGTTAATGGGCATGAACCGTGGTTCATTATCATTCGTGAACCAGATGGGGTTTCGAAAATTCTCGTATTGCATATCGGATCGCGACTCGTCCGGTGTTTTGCTTCTCGGGGAAGCCAGTTTCTCGTGGCTTAAACCATTAAATTATACTGCTTTGGTTGAAATGTCGACCCCGTTACCCTATTTTGATCGGGTCGCTTACTCGGTTCAGCTCGAGGGAATAAGGGTAAGTGACAAGGTTTTGTCTTTGCCCAAATCGGTGTTTGTGCCGGACCATACCGGTGCTGGTCAAACTATGGTGGACTCGGGTACCCAATTCACGTTTTTGTTGGGTCCGGTTTACAATGCTCTAAAACAGGAATTTCTGTTGCAAACTAAAGGGGTTTTAAGAGTTTTAAATGAACCTCATTACGTGTTTCAAGGAGCAATGGATCTGTGTTATTTGATTGAACCGACTCGGGCTGCTTTGCCAAATCTACCGGTTGTTAACTTAATGTTTAGAGGAGCCGAGATGAGTGTATCGGGTCAAAGGTTGCTGTATCGGGTTCCGGGTGAAGTTAGAGGGAAAGATTCAGTGTGGTGCTTTACTTTTGGAAACTCTGACTCGTTGGGAATTGAGTCCTTTGTGATTGGTCATCATCAACAACAAAATGTTTGGATGGAGTATGATCTTGAAAAATCTAGGATTGGATTTGCTGAGGTTAGGTGTGATCTTGCTGGTCAACGGCTTGGCTTGGATGTCTAAAATTTAGACAGAAGTAACAGAGCTACTCTAGCACCCAGTCAGCTCACACGTGGGGGCTAATCAGGTCTCCATTTTCAGCTGTTAAGGAACATCGTTATCAGCCTTCGATGAACGGGGGCACCCTATTTTAAAGACTGTACAAGGTTTAGATGGTTTTTGGTAGCAATGAAAAGTTGGTATTATCGGATCGATCCATGAGTTATTGTCCAATCCATGGATCACCTCGATGCTCCAGAGGTGGCCCAGTGGTCGGACAGTGTCGGAAAGTGAAGGAAATTTTGGATCTCGGAGCATCAAATGTTGAAACTTGCGTGATATTATTCAACTTACTTTCATTGCTTTTATATTTGTGATTCTTGAATCTCTGAATTTGGTGAGACTGGGGCCAGGTGGTAAAGTAGGGTTTAATATTTGAGGACAGTTGGTTTACGGATGCCATGCCCCGCACATTTTACTAGGTCTGTACCAAAACATGCCCTCTTGGCTGTTTTCTGAGACTCGTTTCTTTGGGGCTACAGCCGAGATGAGGTGAAATTTCATCATCAATCACGATGTCTGTCCCTCTCGTGTTAAGGTACTCTCCTGTCTTTTCATGCAAACGCTCTGCTTGTAATCCTAGATGCTTGATTACTGCTTCTTGGCTTCGAGATTTTCTGTGCCAGTCTGGCACTGTTAACTGTCTTATGGAATCCACTTTCGTATGTCTAGTCATTCAACACTGTACGGTTTGACCAAAAAAACTTTTCCTTACAAAAAATTCGCAATTAAATTTTTTGGATAAATTATGCATCTTCCGTAATAAAATTAAAAAAGCTTAAAAAGATTTGGTGAATTAGTATAACATGACGTTGTTGTGTTTTTAAAGCATGATGAGATTAAATAGTGTCATTTCTAGCTCAAGTGGTGGACTAGTTTATAATGATAAGTAAAATCGGCCGATTATTTTTAAAAAAAAATCTCAACACTGACAAAACTAAAGAGAGTCTTGACAAGATATTTTATATTTAATAATTTGATGGTTTGAATAGCAACTCATAGCTATTTTAAAAGAAAGAAAAAAACTTCGAGAAACTTAAAAATTTAAACGCGATCTAACGATTGAATCAAAAGTTATAGTTATTTTAAGTTGTTATTCATATCTGGAGTAACCAGACCTTCTCGAGTCTAGATCTATTCTTCTGGTTTATAAATATATATATTAGGTTATCCACATAATTTGTTTTAGATAAATCCTTATTTAGTTATGATAAGTTTATATTTGACTTTTCAAAAATTACTTACTACTTTGAGAACATTATTTTTTTGATATTTTAATTAGAATATACTTTTGAGTCAACAAGTTGAACAAAAACATGTATTAACTCATGAAAGAAATTTGTAAAAAAGAACTTTATAAAATTATAATTTTGGTATAAAATGATTGATTAATTGATACAACTGGATTTAAGTAGTCAATTTATTGAAATAAAAGATTGAAATTTGATAATATTATTCTTCAAAAGTGTGATGTGATCAAACTATATCATTTTGCCAAATTATTTTGAACCGAAGTTAATTCATTAATTTTTTAATTTATTATGTTATTTTTATTTTAAAAAATAAAAAGTCTCATGTGGAACGAGAATCATATCAGGTTGATATAGTTTTGTAAGAGGGTAGTTTGATTTTATTAATTTTTATTTTTAATTATGGAGATTAGCAGATCTAAAGTATAAAGGTCGTATAATAATGAAGGATTGTACCTGGCTAGTTTTATCTTTTGATAAAGTAGCAGTACAGGTCCTTCATTTGAACGAATGAGGTGGACTTCTCATGGATGCCGTCTTTATTTTTTACAAGGTGTTTCTTTTTGCAGTCTAATTATACTTTTAAAATTTTTGACTTTTATTTTATTTTAAATTAATTCATTTGAATAGATTTTCAAATAAAAAATATTTGAATAAGTAATAGTTACAGCAAACAGTATATTCAGGTAAAAGTTGAGTTCATATAGACCAGACCTCATCCTTTTCATTTTTCAAGCTACGCAAGTGGAGTTCAAATCGGCCTCACTCTTCAAGCCGGGCTCAGTATCCGGTCCACAGACTCTGGTCTGCCCATGCGTGGCCTAACATTCGACATTGAAAAAAACTTTGAGGAAAAAAATAATTAAATAACAGTCTTTAGGGTCTTAGAAGGTATACATTTTCTCATGATACTTTAATCCCATTCACAACATCGTCCTTTAACACATTATTATTTTTTTTTTTTGTAAAAATAGAGTGGTGGGGTGAAAACACTTGATCGAGGAAAGGGATATTTTTAATGAAAATCTTTTAAGAAAGTATTTGTTAGTGTGATTGTGGTTACTTTTCAAATAATTTTTCGTACTGAAATGCATGTCAATGATATTTTTTTATTTTTTAAAAATTATTTTTGACATCAGCACATCAAAACGATTTAAAACATACAAAATATATTAAATTTTAGTAAAAAAAATTTTTAATTTTTTAGAAACGCGGTTTGAATTGAGGATGGTCGGCGTTGATAACTGCATTTTGCAACAAAAGAAGAAAGATACATGCAATGCTACTGGGAGCATTAGAGGTGAGCAAAAAAACTGAGAAAACTAAGAAAATCAGAAAAAAAATAACTAAAAAAACCAAACCGTGAAAAAAAACCGATTAAAATTTTGAAAAAACCTGCTGGTTTGGTTTTGGTTTTATAAGCCTAAATTGAAAAAACCGAACCAAACCCAAACCGAAAAAAACCGAGCCAAACCGACAAAAACCGAGCCAAACTGAAAAAATCAAGCCAAACCGGTTTAAACCGATTTTGGTTCTAAAAAACCAAATTGAACCGAACCGAAACAGGTTAGTTTGACCCGGTTTCAGTTTTTTAAAAAAAATTCGATTTGATTACCTTTTCTAATAAAAACCGAACCAAATAAAAAATGATCACCCCTAAAAAACATGAAGTCTTCAGATGATGAGATGACACGCATTGTGTGCTTCGAGCAAGTTACTGTAATTTGGGGGGAGTGACCCGTACCTGGATTAGTTTACATCATATCCATCTATTTTTGTGTTATAAAAATATTTTTTGAAAAAAAATATTTTTTATTTTTTTATTTTTAGATTGAGCTAATATACTAGTATTAAAAATAATTTTTTAAAATAAAAATATATTATTTTAATATATTTTTAAATAAAAAATATTTAAAAAAACATCTACTATTCCAAGACTCTTGCAGCAGTTATTTTAACTTCGCAGCACCCTTTCGTTTTATTAACCGAGTACTAGCCATAGTTATGACAAATTTAAAGTGCTAAAACAAAAACCAATGTGCACTCTTCTATGCCTTTCGGTTTCTAACTCGCTTCCTTGGATAGTCAGTAACTCAGTTCAAACTTTCCTCGTGCGGCTCGTTGAAGCAATTTCTTTGCCTCTGCTGAGTTGCAGTTATTTCAGTACTCCTTTTTCTTGTCTTTTCTTTCCTAAGCTCTTACCATCTTTCTCGCTTGGTTAAATAGTCCTGTATTAATTGATTTTAGAAAACGAATATTATGCGTATGCAAAACAGTTATCTTTAATGGCTTTGCGTTTGTATTTAAACAGCGTTAAGATTTGACACCTCATGCAAGAAAATACTTTCATTGTGCAGTTTCGTGCGGAATTGCATTGGCCCGTGACTCCGGCAGGGGACATGCCCTGTCTGTGATGGAAATGGACAAGGTGGATTGAATGCTTCTTACATGCTTTTGTTACAAGCACGGCCCATAGTTTGATGGATTTAGAAGCTAAATATAATGCATATATGATGAGCTCATTGATAAAGATGGAAGGTCTCATTTTTAGAATGCAGCTTAGCGTTGGTGTAACACTTGATTTAACATTACAGAAATGAAGGTTCCTGTATAGTCAATGTCTTAGATATAAGGTGTATAACAGTGCTCTAGAAGCGCAGAATGATAGTTATATTCTACCAAGATATCAGCCAAACAATCTCGGAAATAGATCCGAGAATCTTCGTTCAGAGCCGAAGGTTGCAAATTGAAGCCTTCAATTTTCAGTGGCATCCATGTGCTTTCGGAATCAGTCCAAAGCGGCGTTACTTTCTCACCTTTCGGCACGGTTGTAGCATTTACTGTGCGTTCAGGACGCTATACGAGGATGCTTCTTTTACTAAGAAATTGAAATTTTACTAGGAAATTTCAGTTTAAGATTGGGGATTGGCGGATTATCTATTTGAAAGAATTGAAAGGGAGGCTAACGCAGCCATCATTCCAAATGATATTAGAGAATATTTATTTTTATAATTCAAAAGTGTTTTTAAAAAAAATTAATTTTTTTTAAAATTATTTTTTTTTTGTGTTTTCAATCATTTTGATGTATTAATGTCAAAAATTAATTTTAATAAATAAAAAAATATATTTTTTAATATAAAATATTTTTATTACTACACCTGGTAAAACTTTTTCAGGCTGGGTTATTGTTTGCATACTGAACTGAAAACAAAACAGTAAATGGGCGGGCCAGGCAACCCCGGCCTAAATTAATGAACCCGAGTGTCCCCCAAGTTGAGATCGGGCTTAGGCTGTTGCCTTGAAACTAAATCTTCCCATGCTGCCGCCCCGCCCCCCAAAAACTCCTCTACCATGAGCCATTTTCTACAAGACTACACATCGCACACGCAATGGTTGATTAATAAACCCAACCAAGGAGAGCACACATCATTACTCCATGGATTTCTTCTTAAAGCTCAGGCACCATAATGTGTTCACCATATGATTTCAACAAGGAGCGAGCGGACTCAGGATCTCCAGCCCTTCGCCTCGTCTAAAAAGGTCAACTCAGTACACCATCCAAGGTGAGAAGAGCAGATTCGGACTTGAACTGTCTCAGAGACATGGGGGCAATCTTGACAAGTCCACAACACTAAATTCTTGAGAGAAAGGCTAAGATATTAATCACCCATGTAATCTAAAGGTCTTTCATATCACAACATGCTCATTTGCTGCATTCAACTACTCATATATCGAATATATTTTCTTCATGAAGTTAAGGGCTCATTTTCCCTTCCCTTTTCCCTTCCCTTGACCTTTCTTTGATTCCAGCTTGGCTTGCATGCGGGCAGCAGCGGCTGCTTTAGCCTCTTCTCTCCTCTTCTTCTCTTCTTCTTTAGCTGCAGCAGCGTGCTCTCTTTGCTTCTTCAGCTCCCTGATTCAACATTAAATAATGCGACATAAAGCCATTTTATTGCATGTCAATGTGGAAAATTCCAAGAAACAAATTTGTCAGATTCATCTATTTTAGATGTACAGCTTACTCTAGCCTAGCCCTCTCTTCTGAAACATCGGTTAAACTGGAACCCTTCCTTGGTCTGCAGGCCACTAACTCCACCTCAAAGATAAGAGTTGCGCTGTTTAAAGCATACAAATATCTGATCAGCAGAGGTACAGATCTCCATTTACATGATAGAGCAAAGACAATTACCAAGAGCATGCTAAGATTTTAAAGCACTCCAATGATGACCGACAATTGCCATGCACAAGAAGTCCTTATATAAGTTTCTTATATTGTGACTTACAAAAACAAAAAATAGGTGAGAAATACAACCTTTGTTAACATATCTCAAAAACTAGGAATCAAATTTCCCAGATAGAATATCCTAGACTACATTCATAACTATCCACAAGGAGAATTGGATTACTTGTTTAGAAAAACACTCAGTCCAACTGATATCCAACAAGGTTTAAATCTTGGGGGAGATTCAAAGGGCTGTCTAAAGGGGAGGTCTAAGTCAATATAGGGCAAAATTAAGGATGGGCTTCCTATTAGCCTTTATGGGTCAGTTTAAGATACCTCGTTGATTGTGCACATGCAGATTTTAATTAATACTTTCAATAGGTCGTCAATAAGGGTGCCGGTGAGATTATTCAGCCTACCTGGGTTGAAGATGGTGGTGGTGGTGGTCAATAAGGATTCTGACGAGGATACTCAACAGAATCAGGTGAAAATGGTGGTGGTGGAGGCTGTGGGTGATTCTACTAAAAAATGACAAAAACTAATGGTTGTAATGCGATATTAAATGAAAGAATGCTTCAGAGTTTGCAAATGTTTTAGTTAATTAACACAGTAGACAAATAATTAGGCAATGCTTTTGGAAACACAAGACTCCACAATATTCATTTCATTTCCAGTATTTCTTTCTTAGGCCTTTGATCTTGAGAACGAATATTCCTAATTCACAGGCAACGCATTTTTGATACTTAACAAGTCTCTGATCAGATAAGTAAGAGCATCTAAATAAGAAATAAAAAAATATGAATCTACATTGACATACTCAGGTGGGATATCTGGCGGGGAACCTAAACTGCCATACGCATATTCTGGTTTGCAAGTAATTTTTGCAACCTCCCCGACCTGGAATGACCAAGAAATGAGTTACAGTATAGGTATAAAAATCACAAAAAACTTAAAAAATTTGTGCTGAGAAAGAATGTTTAAACCTTCATGGTTTTCACGGCAATCTCCCATGCCTGAATCACCGAGCCCTTCCCAATTTCAAATGAGAAGACAGTGTTATCCTCGCGTGTCGTATCAAAAACTTCACCGGTTTCAGCAAGCATGCCCTCATATTGAACTGTTCAAAGCAAGAATTCATATCCTATTTGATGTTCTGACAATGAGTTGGTTAATATTAATAATAGTCCACAAAAGCAAAACATACCATCAACAAGAGGAAGATCCTCCGAAGGACAAATCGCATCAGCTTTTCCTTTCCTCGAGATTGACTTGAAAACACCTCCATCCCCGGATAAATCAATAGAATCACCCATGGCTCCTCAATAACCTAATCCATCCGATTAAATCAGATAAACGGTTTGTTAGCATTAAACTAGAATCAGACACCAAAAGACAAATTTAACGACAATCCCAAGGGTTTTAATTACTAATCAAGAAATTAATACCACTTCATTTTGCCCCGCGTTTCTATATGAATAAAAAAAAAATAACTAATCAAATGCATGACAATCGAACGAAAGTTCAAATGACACAGTAAGAAACAAAAATTAGAAAAAGAGAAACTGCGATGAAATTTTATTTTTTTGTTAACAGACCTGATTCAGTGATAGAGCCGAGAAACCGAAAAGAAACGAAGAAATCAGGTTGAATCGCAGACGATATATTGGGGGAAATGGCGTGGATATCGGTGGCCATAGGCGTCTTGTGAGGTTTTTCAGTGAAACTGTGTAGCTAATTTCTTTTGTGTGAAGAAACGAATATTCTGCGCGTAAAATGGAAGTGTGGGCTTGCAGCCCGATCCACATATAGAGAGAAAGCAGGTTATGGTCTATGGGCTATGTTGTTATTTGGGGCCCAAACCGTTGAAAGCTTGGATCTCTTGGGCTCAGTTGCATGAGGGAGTCTAATATTAGTTCTAAGTCTTTAATTTTGTAGACTTAACAAGTTTATATAGTTATATGTCAGCAATTTGATTTTTCATAAACATAACAAAAAGCATTTAGGTTATAGAAAATTATTTAATAATGTTATTAAACTTTGTTTATCATATCAATTTTTAAATTTATTGACTTAATTTCTTACTTAACATAAATTTAATATTAAAAAATATAAAAATTATTCTATATGATTTTATCGAATTAAATAATTTAAAAATAATCCAGTCCATGCATATAAAAAATTTGAGGATAAAATAAAAAAATAAAAGGAAAAAAATAATAAAATGAAACGTCTTCTGATAAGATTTTTTATGGGTTTAAAATTACACAAGGACACAGTTAACATGACATGATCCATTCAAAATAGTCAATCTAAAATAACTGGATGATTATCTAAAAAAAAACTTGAGGGCACCTGTCAATAAAATAGTTGCATTGCACCTAAGTTGTTTTAGAAATCATTTAGGAACGCGATACAAATCATATTTTTAAAAAATTTAATTTTTTTATTAAATTTAATATGTTTAATATGTTTTGAATTGTTTTGATATGCTGATGTCAAAAATAATTTTTAAAAAATAAAAAAAATATTATTGACATGTATTTCAGCACAAAAAGTTATTTAAAAAACAACCGCAACTACACTGCAAGCTAGAGCAGAATCAACACTTTGACCCATCCATGATCTATACATTAACGTTTTTTTTTCCTATGACAGCAAAATAGTTGCTATGATTAATAAAGAATTATTATTTATTTTAAAATGTAGTTTAAATTTTGGTTTTGTGAATTGATTTAGGTTTTTATTTGGTATAATTTTCATAAATTAATTTAATTTATTTTTAACTTGATTATAAATAAATTTTTACTTGAATTTAAAGTTTATTATAAAATCATGTAAAATTATAATTTAATCCAAGATTAAAAATTTAAATTTTAACTTACTAACTCTAAGTTGTAAAATATCTCTTCTTCTAAAAAAACTGTTTGAAATTATATTTATTAAATTTTTACCTTAAATTTATTTTAAATTCTGTCAAGGTATGATTTTTGTCGATTGATTTAAATTATTTTTTAATCCTTGACTCATAGGAAGTTTATAAATATATTTTCTATTTTAAATTAAAAAAATAAAAACCCATTGCATCTTGAATTCAATAGAATGCTCAGTTTTACCTAATCTAGGATGGCAGGGCCAATAAAGGCAATTTTTGTACTGCAATGAAAATTCAATATGATTAAGAATAATGTTTTTTTAAGCGTTTGTATAATAGATAATCACACATTTACTTTAATATTTTATTTTTTAGAATTCACAGAGTTAATAATAGGTAATAAAAGATTTTTCACCTGCAAAATAATTTTTTTAGATGGGATTTAGGGATACTTTAATTACAAAATCAGTGATTTTTAATAAGAGACTATAATAAATAAAAGAATAAACTTTAAATTTTAAAAACAAAAATATTTGTTTTTTTGTTATGTATACTAAATATTTTAAAAATAAAAATATGAATAATTTAGAGAATATAAAAAGTGTTAACTATTTATCTAAGTGGTTCAGAAGATATACATAACTTTTGAACTTTATCATGTTGCTTGAATATAAATATTGGAATGCTATCCCTTCTTTACATTATTAATGGGAAATAAATATTATTATCTTGTTTTTAACCTTTTTAATCACGGGTTTTTAAACAAACATAACAAAAATACACTTGTACATCAAGCTTCAAAAATTATGGTTCAGAAAAAGTTTTTACAAAATAGATTTGTTTAGAAAGCATGATTTTATCCTGGTTGTTCAGTTTTCCATGCCTGGGACCATAGTTTAAAATTAGTAACAAGCAAATACCTTTAATACCCTAAAATCATAGCTTTTTAATCACCAGAGCCATGGCTATGGCCGTGGTAACATCTGTATCAAATTGGCTGGGAGGAGAGGGAAAGAGATCTCAATGGAAAAGGAAAAACAGGGTTAGGGCCTAGGGGTGTCAAGTCCGAACA
>Ga0325404_1000639_pt1 | contig 35576 bp, 20 predicted proteins | sample PopdelMetagenome_18_FD_205664 | JGI IMG/M metagenome (GOLD analysis project Ga0325404, IMG submission 205664) | Populus deltoides microbial communities from Bellville, Georgia, United States - Xylem-Control-R1 | ecosystem: Host-associated > Plants > Phyllosphere > Stem > Wood/Secondary xylem...
AAAAAAAAAACATATTTTTGAGGCAAACCAAATAGAAAAATGCATGAAATACTTTTTTTTTTGCTCCCTTTTCCTTTCCATTCCATGGACTAAATGCAAAAAGCAATTGAATTTAAAAGCAATTAAAAACTTTATTTTATGAAAAAAACTAAAAATATAATTTTTTGATGCTCTCTACTTCTCATTTATTTATTAAATTTATTAAAAATAAAAAAAAATAATTGAAAAAAAAACAGTAAATTAACTGATGACTAAGTTATAACGGATTAATACATTTAGGAATTAAATATATAGTTTAATAGACCATATGGACTAATTAGTTAGCGATATTAAATTACAAGGACTAAGTTACAATAACTGAACAAACTCCTCAGCTCAGATTTCAGGGGGAAAAAAAGAAGGTAAAAGAGTCTCCATCTGTGAAAAAGCGAAGAGAATAATAATTCGTAGGCCATCAGTTACGACTTACGAGTGAGAGAGTGTCCAAATGGCGATCTCCACTAGACTAGGAGGAGGAGGAGGAGGAGGAGGAGGAAGGAGACATCAACCATCGTGGCTACAGAGACATCAAGGCCGCTGGCGCAATAATCGATTCCCTAAACTGAAATTTTCCGGTTCAAGAAAATCATTTCGATATATCATAATAATACTTGCCTTCATTGCTCTCTTGCCTCCCATTTTCTTCCACTTCAAGCTCCGTCGCCTCCATCAAGTAACCCCTTTTATCTCTCATTTTTAGTTTTCAATTAATCTCGCTTTCCTTTTCTGTTTTTTGGTTGATTTCATTTTATTTTTCTTTTTGAAAATGTTTGTGCAGACGCAGTTAAAGAAGTGTGGGTGGCTTAATGATCCGCCACTTGTTTGTGCTCATGGTGGTGATTCAATCAATGCCTTCCCCAATACTGTAAGCTTATGTTTTCTTTTCTTAAAAAAGAAAGTAAAAAAAGCAGAATTTGGATATTTATTTTTTTGGATTAAGGAATTTTGATATGTATTAGCATTAGTTTTTTTTCCTTACATATATGTAGATGGCTGCGTATCATTTAGCACTTCGTTCTAAAGTAGATTGCCTTGAGATTGATGTTTCTCGTTCTAAAGATGGAGTTTTATTTGCTCTCCATGACAGGTATATTCGGATTATTATTATTATTATTATTATTATTATTATTATTATTATTATTATTATTATCTTTCCAGTCTGTTTAAGAATCTGAATGATCATTGAAACAGTGATTTATTGCCTGCCTATGTAAATTGTATGTTTTACGTAGTTTCTATGTCATTGGTACAAAGATATGGTTGTACCTTTTGCATCCCGATCTTTCATATGGTTTGCTGAATAATCATTTTGTATTCCATTTCAAACCTCACGTTATGGATATGTGATAATTCATCTTCGACAATTTTGTTACTTGAATATGGATCGTGTCCTTGTTTCGAGTATAAGTTTAATAGCTTTAGATTCTTGTTATATGAAGTTATATTTCTGCTATTCCGAATCTTCATTTTCACATGACACAGCCAGGGATTTGCAGCGGATATCTGGTAACAGTACTTCTAAAGTTGGGCACTTGAGCATGAAAGAGGTTAGAATTGCTGACTTGGCTATATTTTCAACTATGTTGTTAAGTTCCTCTGATACTGTTATAGTAAATGCAGTTATTTTTTCGATGTGCGTGTTAGTTTTTACCTCCTCAAATGCTGAGTAGTGTATGTTTGTTTCTTTCAAGTCTTAAACTAAGTATGTAAACAAGGATTTTGGATTTGCACATAATGATCAAATTATACCTGGACTTGTTTCCACCTTTCCAGTCATTTTCGATACAATTGTTAAATATTGGATCTTCTGATATTTAAATCGTGTATCTCTGTCACTTGTTGTGATTTATCATTCAATGAATGACTGAAAAATGATCCCGCGATCCAATTAGAATTTTTTTTATTTTGTCCATAAGTAAAATAAAACATCCAAAATTTTACTTTTTTTTCTTTTTAGATATGTAACTTTGCTGTTATCTTTCTTCAATCATATTGATTTTTATGTATGCTCTAGGTTGCTTGGTGAACTTATCAGATATTTATGTTTATCTCAACCAAGAGGGATCTTTTTCTGTTTTTGGAATCCACCAGTTGATTCAGTCGATTAACTAATGACATTTTTAGTCTTGAATTTATGTATTTTTCATTCATATTGGAAAACATCTATGAGTGCTGTTGATTAAGACTATATGTTAGTTTGTGGTTGTAGATTAAAGAATTAGCTGTACATCACCAGTCTGCACAGGATTTTCATAATCATACAGTTCCCACTATTGAAGATGCTTTGATGGTATTCCCTGGACCCTTCCTCTCTTTCTCCCTCCTACTATTTTACTTCTTATACACATTCTTCAACAATTGCACTTGCTTTTTCACAATTATGCTGATTAAATTAAAAGTCACATGCTATACACTGTTTTAATTTCTGTACTGTTTTTTTCGGTTTTTTATCTATAATCTTTGGCAATAAACATTATTTCTCTGACCATATTTTACATAAATTTCCAGTTGGTATCAAGTTCAGTTCGGCAGGTGATTCTGGATGCAAAAGTTGGACCTCCATCATATGAAAAGGGACTTGCGAAGGATATTCTCGCTGTTGTGAGTTTCTGCTTGCTCTCTATCTTTTCATTTTTGATCATTTATGCATGTGTTTTATTCTTTCGATAGTTTAACATAAAATGCATAACAGTATTCATTTCCCACAGCTGTTACTGTATCTACTGGCTTGCAGTTACTAATTTTACCATTCAGACCTATAAAAGTGAATGGAAAGTGGTTATGCAGCTTTTTGTGAGAACTTGTTGAGTAATAACCCAGCTATTCTTGATGGATGTCTGCGTTTCTTTAACATTTGACTTTTAACAGCTCAAAAATGTTTTCATGTACTCATCGTTGTTGTATTTTCGGATAATCATCCACATGAGAAAACTCAATCGCAATATAGGCCAAGTAACGACCACTCACTAAGGAAAAGATGGAGTGCAAGTTTTTCTTTATAATTGATTTATAATATATATCTAGACACTTGATTCCACGTGTCAACATATCATTAACGAATGTGTACCAAATATTAAGATCTTAGTTGTGGTCTTTAATGATAATAGAGATGTGGGAGATATGGGAAATTCAAGGTTTAATAATAATATATGGGGATAAATTGCAGGTACATCTTGATTTGCCAAGGATTCCCCCCACCCGATCCAACCATGAAAAATTATTTGAAACCTCCCATTTGGGTCATTTTTAAAGCCTATTTTGAAATGGACCCCTGAAATTAAAACTGAACATTCCCCCACACCCCCTAGATTAATTCTGGATCAGTCCTCAGCAAGGTTTGCGTGGCAAGCACCTTGATAACTTGGGTGCTTCACATGCATGATGTAGTTCTATGCTTTTATTTAGTTTCCCCCTCCCATCTTAGCTTTCACACCTTTTCTTTCTTTATTGTTGTCTTGAAAACTCTAGTTATGCATCTTGGTTTTTGTTAAGCAGAGAAAATTTAAACTATCAAACAACTGTTAGATAGTCAATTGATTTGTTGCTTGGAGGTTTTTTATTATGCATTGAATGTGAATTTTGAATCAATATATGGTTATAGGTTTTTTAGAAACATTATGAAGGGGCTTGAATCTGCAGATCTAAGAAGTTGGCCTTATGCATTGAGAACAGCTAGCCCTGAATAATTTACTTGAAAAAATGATGCTATTGATGAATGTGGAAGCTTCCATTATCAGTATTGGTCTTTTGGCCATGTGATAATCTTGTTATATTGTCTAACATAGATTTTTAGTCAACATGTCTTTCTTAGTAATGTAGTCCTTATGCTTGATTGCTGAAGTTTTCAGGTTGAGAGATTGCAGTGTCAGAATTGCCTTATTTGGGCAAAAAGTGACAATCTGGCCAGAGATGTAATCAAACTAAAGTCGAATGTCACGGTAAATCAGTTCGGCTGTTTCAATATCACGGAGCTAATTATTTTAGAATTGATTGGTTGCTTGATACATGGCTAGTTTATCTTTGTATGGCAATTTATACTAGTTTTGAATGTTAGACAAAGATAAGTCTTTGGAGGATATAAAGCTGGGACTTGTGCTATTACCTGGCCTGTTCTGTTTTTTGGGGTCTTTGGTTCATTTCATAAAGAGAAATGTGTGTTAGTTTTGGTGTGGTTGTTTACAAACTCCCGAGCTGGGCTCAACTGCACTCCTCAGCTGATCATAGCAAATTCAAATCCTTTCTTGTCAGATTTTCGCTTTCTTTTAGCAGCTTCTAGCTGCAACATTGAAACTTAAAGAATCAACTTGTTCATGTTACTTGTGGGATCTAGGTCCCTAAATCAAAATGTTAGAAGTACATGTTCTATATATACCTAGACACTAGAAAAAGAAGTTTTGGAGTTGTGTGTGTATTTTTTTTTAAAATATAAATTTACAAGCAATGGGGGTATCTGTGGGTTCCTTCAGTTCACCACAAATAAACCTCACTGCTTAGGACTAAGCCGTCCTAGGTCATTCTAGCCCTTAGATCAGCAAGAGCCTACCTTGCTTTTGGGAACAGGTCCCCCACCTGGTGGCCCCCAAGAGTTAAAATCCATAAGATATTGAAGGGCAAGAACCGAGGAAGTCATGTACCTTGGGTCAAATATTAAACATTTATGCTAACCCTTGTGGGTTCTTAAATTTGTGATGTTTATGTGTTTCAATTTTCTCACTAATATGCAACTTTATGTAAATGCTGGTCCTCTTTCAGGTGGGCTATATAGTCATGGTGGATCCTGATACAGGCATGAAAACGAAATTATTGAGAATGAAGGGTGCTGGTGTTGTTGGTGTTCACCATCCATTGATAGATGAAAAGCTAGTGGCAATTCTCCACAGGTTTGAATTGCATTCTAAACCATGCATCAGTTTGCACATGCTAACTATTGTGATGATCCTGATTATATTTGAACATGTTTACAGAATGAACAAAAAGGCATATGCATGGACGGTTGACGATGTGGATTCCATGCGGAAGATGTTGTTTGAGCATGTTGATGCTGTTGTTACAAATAACCCCAATCTTCTTCAACAGCTTATGCAAGATATTAGAACTGAATGTCGGGAGGAAGGTTTTTCTTTGCCAAGAAGATAATATTCATCTCAAATAGTTGAACTTGTGCGTTAGAGCGATCAGCCTTCCCCATTTGTGTGCTTATCACAAGAGAATTCTGTATATGGCCTTGACTGATCATTATTTGCTCAGTTCCATTAATCAAAAGCAACATATAAACATTACTAAAAGAAAATGGAAAAGGAGCTATTAAATTAATACCCCAAATATTAAAAAAAAAAAAAATCGCTTACACGTATAGAAATGAAAGGCATTTGATCATGATGGGTAATGCTGCCTTTTCTTTGGCAACGTCCACATGTCTTCCAGAAGCTATCTGCATGTTTAAACAAAGAACATCAATAAAAACCACATTCTAATATCTTGCAGTCTACTTTTTTAGCACTAAAATATCCATAACTAGCACATGAATGGTAAAAGGCAATGAAATGAAACTCGTTATCAGTACACGCCTTTTTATAATTTGATTAGAGCAACACTTTCATAAATAAGCTCATCCTAGACATAATACTTCGAATTAGATTTGAGCTTGTCTGTCTAAGCATTGCTTAGAGAACTTGTAATTTTTTTTGACAACTAAAAAGTTAACCAAATCCATGGACAAAATTCATACAATGCAAACAACTTCTTATCAAGAAAACACTCTTTTATAGCTGAGAATCCATCATCATTTTTGCTTAGCAGACGATTTGAGTGATCAACAACTTGGTTCTTAACTCTTTTCTTATCTTTGATTTCAAGATCAAATTCTTGCAAAAACAAGATTCACTTATTAATCTAGACATTGGTTAATTTTTATGCAAAAGGTTTTTAAAAGCTACATGATCAGAGAACATAAAAATGTTAGTTCCAAGCAAGTATGATCTAAACTTTTCAAGTACAAAAATTAGAGCAAAAAGTTCTTTTTTTATTGTATGATAGTTGTTTTGAGCCGAATCAAAAGTGTATGATGCATAACAGATAACATATAAATTCCAACCAACTCTTTAGCCTAACTTAGCTTTAATTGTAAAATCAATTGTGTCACACATAATCTTAAAAGAAAGATCCTAATTTGATTGTTGCACATTAAATGCTAAAGTTAGTCTCTTTTCAAGCTTATTGAATGCATACTTGTAAGCATTATAAAAAAAAAAAAAAACAAAATTCACATCCTTCAACAACAATTGCATAGGGGCAATGTTATTTTTGAAAGCCCTTGATAAATCTTTAATAAAAACATGCATGTCCAACAAAAGAACAAACTTCCCTCAAACTCGCTGGAAAAGGCAAATACAAGAATATATATATATATATATATTATCAATTTCCAAACATCTAGCATAAACTAAATGCCATAAAATTATCTTTTGTTCAACCATAAAATGATAATTTTTATAATTCAAATTAAGGTTAGTTTCCATGCATCTTTTAAAAATAAAAGTTAAGTTTTTAAGACATGCATCAAAAGAACTACCATAAACAAAATAATTATCCATAAAAACCTCTATGATTCTTTCTACATAGTTTGAAAATACACTTATCATGCATCTTTAAAAAGTAGCAAGTGCATTGCATAGGCCAAAATATATTGTCCTATATGTGAAAGTACCAAAAGACAAGTAAAAATGGTCTTTTTCTTGATTTTTTAATGCAATTAAATTTGATTATAATCACTATATCAATAAAAAAAAAAAGCAATAGTGAGTTATTTGTCAATATCATAAGCATTTGATCCATGAAAAGTAAATGAAAGTGATCCTTACATGTTGTCAATTTCAGCTTGCGGTAATCAATACACATTTTTCACCCACTTTTGATGCATGTAGGGACAAGTTCAACATCTTTATTTCACACAATAGGAATCCCTAAGAAACTAATTTCTTAGGAACTTCATGGATTAAACTTACGCACATGCTATTTAAAATAGGGTAAATTACTCTAAAATCCAAAAGCTTTAAAATTTCAGCCTTCATTACCTCCATCATAGACGAATTCAAACATATTTGCATCTTCCTTGTTGACTTTGAGTTCTCTTCCAAAAGCATACGATGTATATAAGTGAAATGATTCATTCCTTTAATGTTAGCCAAGGTTCATCCAATTACGGTTTTATAGTCGTGAAGCATGTACATAAATCTCTTATTTTGCACATCTATCAAGTTCTTTACAATAATCACAAGTAACGTCTCATTGTTACCTAAAAAAATATACTTTAAGTGATTAAACAAAGGTTTTAATTCAAGTTTGATGTTTGTAAAATAAGGGTAAAAATATCTTGTGAGAGATAAGTAAATAATGAAAAACCTCGTTATACCTGTGCGGTATGGCTTGCAAAGCTTGCAATACCATGACTGAATCAACCAAATCATTATAAACAGCTAGCTCTTCTTATATACAAGTCGAGTTCAAACTTTGACTTATCATTACATTCAATTTATCACCATTATCCAAATCAAACATTTGCTGTATAAAATAATATATAATATCCAATCACATAACATAATATAAATCATTATAAAATTGCATGACATTGAAATATTAAATTCAACTATTTCACCATCAAACTCCATAATTAATAATTTTGCATGCACATCAATCTTAGTTCTAGTTGTCATAAGGAATGGTATTCCTAAAAAAATAGATGATGAATTAGGTGAGTTATCATCTTCCATATCAAGAATATAAAAATTAGGTGAGTTATCATCTTCCATATCAAGAAATAAAAATCAACGGGAAATACAATACCTCTAACTTAGACTTAAAAATCCTCAAGCACACCAATATGATAAATAAAGGAATGATCAACAAGTTGAATAATAATACCAATTTTAGTTAAAGGATAAGGCTAAAAGTTTCATAAATAGATTTTGACATTACATTAATTAAAGCTCCTAAGTCACATATAAACTTTTCAAAACTTGTATTACCAATTTAAAAAGGAATAGAAAATGAACCTTTATCCCTTTTCTTTTAGTGCGAGTTTCTTTTAAATAATAGCATATACATTATCCCTCATACTTACCATTTCATTATCTTTGAGTTTCTCATTCTTTTTTTGTTATGTATAACTTATTAAAAAAATTACATAAAGAGAGACATGTTTAATTGCATCTAAGAGTGGAATATTGATTTCAACCTTCATAAACATCTCCAAAATCTCCTTTTCTTGCCCTTTTTTTGTGTGGCCTAGAAGAACTCAAAGGAAAATATAGAGTTAGCTTAAAAGAGGAATTACAAGGTTTAGAATTTACCTTGAAATGCATGAAAATTGGTTCGATCATGTCTTGACCTCAAATTCTTTTTCATATTCTATATAGTTAATATACTCTCAATTCATCCTAATGATTTTCCACTCCTCAATATGATAGAATATACGTTTTTACTATTAGACATAACTTGCGAATGCAACTTCTTAGAACTTTGTGATTCCAACTTACCAATGACATTAACAAGTTATCATAATTTTTCTCCAAGTTTTGGATACTTGACATTGTTCTTGTTGAAATCATATCATGTTTTGTTTCATTGACAAGGTATTAAATATAAATGATTTTATCATCTCCTTTATATTATTCATTGGTGTACCACCCTTAGATTGACTTACTTGAAGGCATTGACAATGTATTAGATATAAATGATTTTATCATCTCCTTTATATTATCCATTGGTGTACCACCCTTAGATTGACTTCCTTGGAGTGGTGGTAATCTAGTTTGATATTAGGTATGTCCTTGGTTAATACCTTGATTTTGTGATGCAAAGTCACTTTTTTAATTTTCATATGTTAAGTTAGGATGATCGCTCTATCCACGATTGTAAGTTTTATAATTAGAATCATATTGTGGGTATGAGACCATTCCCATAACATTAACTTGATTTGTAGTGTCATCTTGAAGAGTTGAGAAATAACTAATAGCATGCCCTTGCATCATGCAAATTTCACAAGTCTTGTTGTGAGTTACTAGTCACCAAAGAACGCATAAAAAAGGTAAGAGTATATAATATTTACTCAAAGTTAGAAGAATTTACCTCATTAACAAGTTTAATTGGTGTGTCAATCCTTGTGCCAAATTGTTGAGTATTGGCAGCTTTATTGGATATCAATTGTCTAGCAACTTTAGGTGTTTTGTCCACTAAAACTCCTCTACTAATTACATTTATCATTATCCTATATTGGGGATTAAGTTCCTCATAAGAGTATTGAATGAGAAGTTTCCTAGAAATTTGATGTTGAGGGCAACTAACATATAATTTCTTAAACTTTTCATAATACCTATGCAAAGATCCTCTATTCACTTCCCTTATTTCATAGAATTCTTTTCTTTTCATAATACCCATGCAATAAAGTGTTCTTCAAGGAAATATCTTTACATCTCTTCCCATGAGATCATGGATCTAGGGGAAAGATAATACAACCAATCTTTTACCAATTTTTTTAAAGAGAGGAAACGCCCTAAACTTGATTTGTTCCTTTATGAACCTAATGAATTTCATTCTTGAGCAAACAACATGAAATTCTTTAAGATTCTTATAGGTATCATCACCTACAAAGCTATGAAAAAAGGAAGTAAATGAATAAGGTTAGACTTAAGCTCAAAATGAACATCAATTTGTGGAAAATTAATGCAAAGTGGTTGTTGGCTCAAGTTTGGAGCAACGAGCTCCTTAAAAGTATAAGGTTGTTAGATTGCCATTTTGGCATGTTTGTTGATTGAATTTGGTAGTGGTACTTATTCAAAAATACATGATATGAAGCTTTCTTGTTGATTCACATTCTCCTCTAGCACATTTGATAAATGACGGGTACTTGGTGATGCAAAAGTTATGTATGTAATGAACTTGATGTAATTCCTCATAACTCTTATCTTATTATCTTCTTGATAGAATAATTATCATGGAGATCAATTTAGTGTCTCTGCTCTTGCTTGATAAAAATTATCTAACGCTTCCCCTTTAGATTGTATTTCTTTTTTGAAATTGGAGTTGGACATATAACTTGCAACAATAAGCTAAAATCAATAGAAACACAAGCTTGACTCAAGTAAAAAACGAAGAAGATTAGTATGTGTTAAAGTTGTGCAAATTTAAATCTTTAAATTAATGATTTTTAGTATAAAAACTAAGGGTATCCTCACAAAAATATTACTATTAGAACTTAATTACTCAATCAAAACAATCTACTTAAATTTAGATTAAAACAAATAAAGTAAAGATGCATAAAATATGCTAATCTGATGGAATCAACTAATATGTAATTTAAATGATAAGTAATTAAAAGAGGGATTTTGTTTATGATCTAAATTAGCTAAAAACAATTTAGAAAGCTAAGAAAATGGAAGAAACCAATTCTAAACATTGAAAGACAAATTTGACAGAATATAAAATATATAGAAAAAAAAGTTTTAACTTCAATTATAAGAATTATTACTTAAGGATAATTAAACATCAATAATTTAATTTAAATATGATTTCTAATATGATTTTTAATAATAAATAAAACTACCATGAAACAAATCAAGTTTTTTTTCCTACCTATCTTTACTTTTTAGTTAACCTGGCATTCATACATCAATTAACCTTAATAATATAATAACCTTCAGTAAGCATGCACTAATTAATTACGTGAAAACATTAAAATCAAGATAATTGCAATTGATTTATGATAATTAAACACGCATAAGAAGTTAATTTAATTAAGACTTATGTTTTCTAAGTAAAAAAACAATAAAACATGAGTTCAAAAATTAGATACTCATGCTACTTAAGTTAATTAGTCATGAATTTAACATAAACTAATCAACTAGCAAGAAATTTAAAATAAAAAACTTATGCTACACATGATATAAAATTTAGATCATCAATCATTAAGTTTAATCATAGAAAAGCATAACTTATTCATGTATCACAATCAAATATAGAATAATTTTAAGTACAAATTCACATGATAATTTAAGATCCAAGAGTACTAAACTGTTAAAATTAAAAACTAAGCTTGTTGCAAATTCAAAAAAAAAAAGATAAAAAATAATCTAAAAATGATAAAATCTCTTATTATCTTCTCCATATCTATAAACATGATTCCTCTTTTTTTTTCCTAATTAAATTACTTTAAGATTTCCTTACACTAATCTGACTCTAATAACATATGCATTGACTTTGACCTTCCAAAGAAGTTTTCTAGTGATATAGGACTCTCACCATATCATTAATGAATTATCATGTCATCATTAGAAAGATAGGCTACATTTAACCAAGTTAGTTGGTGGAATTCAATCATAACTTCTTAAGTATCTTTCTCTCTCATCAGGATGAGCTACTAGATCTATTATGTATAGATGAAAAAACTGAGATGTCTAGTTTTTATCCCAACTAAAATCCTAAAAAAATTCCACTTGTATCTATATGTATGATCCAAAGAGTACAATGATGTCCATTCTAGCATATTTGAAAATTTTAACCTAACACTTTGCTATATCTTCACCAGAGATTCTATACACTATTCTGACACCTGATTTATACTTTGATCAATCCTAATCCTGCTAGGATTTCTTGTTCAAGTTGGATTACTAATGCAATTAGGATTTGCGTTTCTTAGCTCTAATGATTTGTTCAATAGGCTCTTTCTAGTTCTTTACTTGAAATTATGTTAAAATGCTTCATTTAGCTTCTTTCTTTTTTCACACTTTGTGTCTCTATAGTGTTGTTAAGTACAAAACAAGTTAAGTAAGCTATTATAAAACATAAAACATATATAAAAAATTAAGAGTTTAGTATTTAAAAACAAAATAATATGAGTGTATCATTAAATATAAAATAAAAAAGGAAAAAAATATATCACACAATTTTTTTTTTATATTTACTATTATAAAGGAATGCTATTGTACAACACATAATCATAAAAGGTTAATCACATTTGACAGGTTACGATTACTCAAACTATAAATGTTATTTTCCAAAAAGAAAATTATATAACAAGAATCACTTGTTTTTCTTATGTACGTAGAATAAGTGGTATGAAAGCTATTGTGGCTTTTTAGGTATAGACATTGTGTCCATTCCATTTACATAATCTTATAGGAATCCATTATTTTTTTGAAGGAAAATGATTTTTTTCCCAAAGCCGATAGATTATCTTAAAGAAAATGATTATACATCTAAACTTATTGCATGTGTGGTTGTCTTTATTTTCTCATCCTTTTTTCCTTTAGAAAGAAAAAAAAGAGATGATAAAACAACGACAAAATTAGTGAGATAAAAAAAAAACATGAAATATATTTTTATTAATCTAGATTCATTAATACGAGATAGCATGCCCACGCGCTGCCGCAGGCTTATAAAACAAATATACTTGATAGTGTTATAATTGTGAACCAACACTAGATAAGTAATAGAAACTAAAAATATGATGGAGCCAATATTTCATGACAAAAAAAAAAAGTTGTGTTGGTGATAAAAAAAATTTAAAGACTGAACAAAATGATTTGTAGCAATCCATAGTGTTTTGTGAGGAAAGATACAGTGCTTTCGCCACATGATTTAGCTTTTATGTTAATAAAAAGCAAAAAAAATTACAAGGCTAAATTCTCTACCAACTTAATATTAAAAAAAATCGACAAAGATAATTTTAGAAGGAAAAAAACCCATGAGAAAAAATATTGTAGCAATTGACAATGTTTTGTGAGGAAAACTATAGTGTTTTCCCCAATAAAATCGACAAAGACAGTTTTAGAAAAAATCATAAAAAAACCATTTAGAGAAATACTGTAGCAATTCACAGTGTTTTTAAAGAAAACAACAACGCTTTTCCCATATGATTTAGTTTTATTGTAATTATAATTCTTAACCAACTTAATATTAAAAAAAATAAAATTGACAAAGATAATTTTGGAAAAAATCATAAAAAAATCATGTGGGAAAACACTGCAGTAATTCACAATGTTTTGTTTTCCCTACATGATTAAGTTTTATTATAAAGTTAAATTCTAACCAGCTCAATATTAAAAAAATAAAATTGATAAAGATAATTTTAGAAAAAAATATTACAAAAAAAAAGAAAACATAAAAGAAACTGAAAAAAAACTATGTGAGGAAAACTATATCAATCCATAGTGTTTTGTGAGGAAAGTTACAGTGTTTTCCCCATATGATTTAATATTAAAAAAAATAAAATTGACAAAGATAATTTTGGAAAAAATCATAAAAAAATCATGTGGGAAAACACTGCAGTAATTCACAATGTTTTGTTTTCCCTACATGATTAAGTTTTATTATAAAGTTAAATTCTAACCAGCTCAATATTAAAAAAATAAAATTGATAAAGATAATTTTAGAAAAAAATATTACAAAAAAAAAGAAAACATAAAAGAAACTGAAAAAAAACTATGTGAGGAAAACTATATCAATCCATAGTGTTTTGTGAGGAAAGTTACAGTGTTTTCCCCATATGATTTAACTTTACTTGTATTTACTTGTAATTCTTAACCAGCTTAATATTAAGAAAATAAAATTGATAAAGATAATTTTAGAAAAAAAACATAACAAAACAGAAAAAAATCATGTAGAAAAAAACATTGTGGCAATCCACAGTAATTTACGAGGAAAGGTACAATGATTTCTTCACATATTATAACTGTAATTCTTAACCAACTTAATATTAAAAATTAAAATCGAAAAAGATAATTTTGGAGAAAATTATAAAAACATAAAAACAAAAAAAACCACGTGGAGAAACATTGTAGCAATCAACAATGTTTTTTTTAAAAAATTACAAAACTAAATTCTCAATCTCTTCAAAATAAAAAAAATTGATAAATATAATTTTAAAAAATAAAAAAATAAAATAGAAAAAACATCATAGCAATCCACAATATTTTAAAAGAAAAAAATTACAAAACAAAATTTTTAATCAGCTCAATATTAAAAAAGTAAAATTAACAAAGATAATTTTAGAAAAAAAAATAAAAAAGCACTGTTGGAAAAAAAAAAGTAATACACCATGAGTTCAAAAAAAAAATGAAAAAAAAAAGAAAGAAAAAGTGCAAAAATAAAAATACAAAAATAATGCATTATGAATTACTATTGTAATATATAATGCAATTAATGTAGATGACTAATAATGTTTCCATACCCTTTAACTTTATGGATAATAATAATTCCACCATTATCTATACAATTTTAAATTTCTCAATATTATATTTACACTATATCTAGGAACTAGCTTAGAGAGGGAAAGATCGCGGGTGAGATGAAAAGAAAAACAAGTGAAAGAGAAGCATTTTTTTTTTTTTCCTTTTGTTTGGATGAATGAAAAACAAATGAAAGTAAACATGTTTTTTTTTTAAATAAACAATAAAGTGAAGGGAGGTTTGAAAGATAAATTACTGATATATATATATATATATATATATATATATATATATATATATATATATATCCCAAATTTAAATCTAGAAACTAGCATTTTTCAATTATAAAATTGTAATTTTATTAGTTTTCTTTCCATTTTCTTTTCTGGATTCAATATGGAAACAATTTCCTCCATTTTCCTAATAAATGAAAATACATCAGAATTCTTGGTTTCCTCACCCAATTTTCTTTCCTCCAAATATATTAAAGTTTTCAAAAATCCTAATCTTATTCTTAACCCTAAATATTAAAACTATATATATATATATGTATATATTTTAGATTTTAGATATTTTTATAAGATATTCTTATATGTATTAACAAAGAAACTAAAATAGCATGGTCATTCATTATTCACTCAAACTTATTTTTATTGTTCGTAAAAATAATTATTTTATAGTTTTTTCAGTATTTAAGGTCTTACAACTTTGTTTTATCCTATGGTCGATATTTATAAATACAATTATTTTGTTTATTTGTTTATTTGTTTATAGTAGGGAGCACAAACATTCTCTATAAGAAAAAAGAACCCAATCTGATATTAACTAAGCCATATGTTAATTTGATGTTAAAATATTTGCTAATTAGTTTTGCGAGAATAAATATATCTTTCAAACCGTATATCGAAATAAGCTGAAATATTATAGGAAAATATTAAACATATAAAACTATAGTTTGGTAAATTTTCAAGTCAAATGGAGTTCAAAGATACATTATTTCATATAATCGAAGTTAATAGACAAATCTTGTCAAATCTGCTAGACTGGACCTTATATATTTTTTGGGACATATTTGGAGATATAAGAAGAATTTTGCTGTGATTCAAGCTGGGATGAAAATTAGATATCGCAAGATTTCCAACCATATAATAGTCAAATGACTAAACTGCCTTTGAAAGCAAAATTTCTTTAATTGGTGTCCAAGAGCTTTTTCATATTTTCATCATGGTTTTTGAGTTATAATTACATGTTCTGATGGAGTAACTTGGTATTTTAATAAATATAAATATAATTAAAAATCAAAAGTGATTGATGCATGTGGAGAGCCTCTACCGTATTCAGATGGCGTGTATAACGTCTCTCAGTAGCCAAAAACTGACTTTCATAGTAGAGTTGGGAGTGGCCCATCGAGCTCTTCTTAATAGTAGGGTGCGTGTCGGTAGGCGACATATGGTGTGGCTGCGACAAGTTATTTTTCTTCTCACCATATGTTTTTCTCTTCTCGCCTTGAATTCCACATCTACCATTTCAAAAATTAAATGTGTCATTTTAGTTTGTATTTGTATCAATTTTGGTCATTTTTTATTGCAATTTTTTTTGCATCTTTTTAAAGTTGATTTTGTTTTTTAATTTCATTTCTCAATATTTGATTTCATCTAATATTTTTTTTATCCAATTTGATTTTCATTATTTTAATTGTTATTTTTTAATATTTTTCTTGATTTATTTTGTTTTTCAATTTCATCTCTTATTATTTTATTCATTTAATTTTTATATTAGACTTGGTTCTTATTTTTTTATTGCTATTTGTTTTATTTTTTAATCCTTTTATTTATTGATTTTTTTTAATTTTATCCCTTGATATTTTGATGATTGAGAATTTTGCTTATTGATTTTTTCATGTTTGCTTTTTATGGGATAATACCAGTCTCATAATTCCGTCATGAGTTTTGAAAATTAACTCGATTTGACTTCAATTTTTTTTTTAATTTTTTTTTAAATTAGTTTTTTTTTTAATTTTATCCCTTGATATTAGGTTATTCAGTCTTGAGTCGGGTGATTTTTTCTGCTTTTATTTCAAAGGGTTATTCAAATTTTATGTCTTAGATTACAAGTTAGTCATGTTAATATAAATAGAGTTGTTTTTTTTTTAATTTTATTTTTTATCGTTTATTTTATTTGAAAATTGATGTTTATTTTTTTATTTAATTTTTATATATAAAATTCTTTCAGTCTCATAATTGGATCAGAAATTTAGCATAGTGAACTCACGTCGGTATCTTTTTCCTTTTTTAAAATAAATTTGGCATGCTGACTCTACGATTGTCGAATTCTCTTTCATTTTCTTCACCTCTTCTTCTCCAGCAAAACGACAGATCCAAGCACGGTGAGAAATACACACCTGTCTCTCACCCACACAGTACGCCACTCTAAAAAAAATGGAATTAAAAAAGGAAAATGAGGTGGCCCCATCCCACAAGGTACCGACCTAGCTTTCCCGTGACATTGTCACAGCAGATGCAAACCGACACTTTCAAGTTACAACTACCTTTCTTCCCCTCACCAGAATATCTCTTCTTTAAAGTGTAAAAAAGAATCTGGTAATACACTAGGAGGAGGGAAATGACTTTAATTTAATAAATAAATAAATAAATAATTACAAGAAGATCGAAAGAAGAAGTGAAAAAATGGGGATACCGAAGATGGGATTGATGGCTTGGTTTAACAAGAGTATCGTCGATCCTCTTTATCAAATCCTTCGCAGGTTCTTTAATATATATATATATATATATATATATATATTTTTTTTTTTTTATTTTTTTTTATTTTTTGTATTTTTATAGAATTTGATAGATTGTTGTTATATATCGTTTTGCAGGGGTTTAGAGCCGAAGCAATTGGCTCTCTCAACGGCACTTGGTATTACTCTGGGAATATTTCCCATTTGCGGTAAGCCTTTATGTATATATATAATGAAATAAAATTATGTTGTATGGTTCTTGAAGCTATTAACTAAAACAAAGAATTTTGGTTGGATGGGTAGGTGTTACTGTTCTGCTTTGTGGAGTAGCTATTGCGTTGCTTGGATCTCTTTGCCATGCTCCCACTGTGATGTTAGCCAACTTCATTGCTACTCCTTTAGAGTTGAGGTATTTCTACTTTCTGATCATATCCATCTTCATCGTTGATCTTGCGTTATAAGGTTCGGCTTCTTTAGGAAATACTTGGTGATTTGATTTGGGTCTCTGAATGCACTAACGGGACTTGGTATGCATTCGGACATGATAATAGCATTTTCTCTTTGCTGCCCTTTTTGTGCATTTGCAGCGTACTGGGTTCGTTTTTCTATTCTGAATTCTGAATTTTGTGTTTCACTTTCAAGTTTGGTGGTGCCCTTCGTGCGTTTTGGCGAAGTTATGTCCGGTGGACCGCATTTTCCATTGACATCTGATGCATTGAAAAAGGTTTTCACAGGACAAGCTTCGCGTGAAGTTATATTAAGTGTTGCCCATGCGGTAAGTAGCCAAATTGGTTGTAACCAAGGCTCTTGCTCCATCTCATATGAATGAACGCAATTGTAATCCCATGTTTTCCTTCTCTGCGTATTAAAATCTTTAAGATATTAAGTTTAACATCTTGGGATCAAGAAATGAGTCAGTATACCGAAGTAGAGCATTGAATTTAGAAGTCTGAAGAAATAATTTTCCAAGGGAGTACTTAGACATGAAAAGGTTATCTTTATTCTAATTGCAGCTCTTATGTAAATTATAGAAGTACCGAAATATATCTTGGTTCAAATAAATTTCAACCCTCCCAAACATGGTAATCCTGGTAGAGGAATAATTTGTAGACTACATCCTCCAGTTAATCAGTTGAGTAATATGGTAATCAAATACTCCCCCATGGCATAAAATACACAACATCTGTAGTTGTGTGCTCAATCTCTTTGAGGATTGAGGGGATCATAATCTATGATGTTCTTCAGCTTAAGCTACATCTTATTTTGAACATGATCTATTTTGATGAACTTGAGCTTGAACAATATTATATGTCTAGTTTGTATTTTGTGCTCCACTTGGCTTGTGGTCTTCGTTTGCTGTGTGCCAGTTACCCTTTCTCCCTAATGCCTTCGCTGTTGACTGGCATTGTTAACAAAAGAAGCTTGGATAATAGGAAGTGTGAACATTTCTAGGAAATGTGTTTTCCAAATGTTCTAAGATCCAAGGTCATGGTGCCAAATTGGTACAAGTGACACAGCATTTGCTAATTATGCTACTCCTATATGCTGGATGAATGTTGAGAATGTCACTGTAGAAACATCTAGTGGGTGATTGCAATGCTTTGCTCATAGTGTAAGGTTTTTTAATTGAGTAGGTCTGTATTTGTGAACTAACCTTTCAGATGATTCTTGAGTCCCACAACATCATGGCCAGAGGATATTGGTTTCTTTAAATTGAGTAATCTAGGACATGTTTTGGTGTCCGAGGTGGGAGTACAGAGTTAGTGTTCTTGATTTGCATGACTAAATTTTGCTTTAAGAACATCAGATGATAATTTTAGGTTATTATGGTTCTTCATGTTGAGAGGATGGATGAATCGAGCCACATATAGGATGAATCGAGTCACATTCTAAAGAATGTGGATGCAAGAGCACACAGATGTACAAAATCCTTTCAGTTTATGGAGTTGCTGTCTTATTAATTATCCACTTTCTAAAGACTGTGGATGGTATTTTTTTGAATAGGGCATATGCGTTAACAAATGTTGAAGTGGTAGAAACCCCATGCACTTGAATTGTGCATAAGCGAAGTCCAATGCACCATTAGTTCAAATTAGAACAAGGAGGATAAGATGTATTAAAAATCAAGTAGCAGTTTCAGAGTACCTAATTTGACTCCCAATGCTGATTGTTGTAAAATTTTAGATTAGATAGAACTTCCAATTATTGTAGTGGATCAGCAATGCTTTGACTTGTTCTTTTCAGTTTCCTCCTTGAATTCTGCACTTTTAAACTGACTAAATTTGTGGAGCTCTTGAGGAAATCCATATGTGGCTATACCTGTAGATTCAATATTTTTTTTTTGTTTCCTTTCATAGGTATTCTTATTTTATCTGATATTTAATGTTAACACAATGATTTTGCAGCTGTTGGGATGGCTAGTTGCAGCACCCTTTATTCTGGCTGCACTCTACATCATATTTTTGCCATGTTTCAAGGTCTTGGTTCGCAAGTTCAGCACCGTTCCATTAAGCCCAAAGAAATCACCCAATTCACTCGCAGAAGTCAAGCTTAAGGGAAGGGATGTTTAATGAATGTTTTGTAAGCCATGCATGCACTGACAGCAAGACCGCTGATTAACATAATAATACTGTATGTACATAAAAATTACAGAAACTTAGTGTATACATAATGTCATGCCTTATGAGCTTGCTGCAGTCAATTTGTTTCCAAAGTTTGTACTTGTATTTGAATTTATGAAAGTGGAAAGGTTCCTGGTTAATTTTGTCAGAGGAAAATCCTACTGTTGTTTCTATTTTGTTTCATTTTGGGTGTACTCTTTGATTGCTTTCATCAAATTGACATTGTACTCTTTGTTTTGTGTTGGCCAGAATCTTGACTTTGCAGCACCTTCCGCTGCTGTTGTAATAATGTAGTGCGAGTGGTTGAACCATATGAAGGGAGTCCGTGTTGGCTTGGCTACATTTCAACTTTTGTGTTGACTAGGAATTTTAATGGAATTGGATAGAAGTTACTGCTTTCAATTTTGCTTCTGGTGATAAATGTTTCTTGTGCTCCATTACCAGTAGTCTTGATCGAGTTGGCATTTGTTTATTTATTGTTCTTTGTCGCCTCCTTGGTTCCTCTTCCAGATTCCTATTGAGCATGAAAAAATTCTGTCCAATATTGAACTCGAGGTTAGGGGATGCCTATTGAACATGGAAAAATCCAGTCCCATATTGAACTCCATTTTAGGGGATAGCAATACTGCTTCAAGTCACCGAATACAGGTTTTATGCCTGTTTTGGTTATGTACCGTGCTCTTAGCAAACTGTGCCCCATTTGTCTTGTGGGAAAGTATTGGTCGTGGTGGTGGTCATAAGGAGTCGCTACTGGTTCAATCAGTTTCAAGAACTGCTGCGGGTATAAAATTTAGGAGGTAGAAAACTATTTGACATTAAATTTAGTTGAAAAGGCAAATCTTGAAACTTCTATTTTTTATCTAGTTAAATTTAAAATTAATCCATATAAAAATTAATTTTAATGTAATTAAGTTAACTTGATCTATTTAAAAATAACTTAGTTAACCAGTAAAAATAATTTTAAGAATAAAATTAAGAAAACAACGATGAAATTGATTTTTTTTCCCGCTTCAACTTGTTGTCTAACCCTTGTTTGAAGCTTCTCTAATATGATTTAGTTGACTTAACAAGTTTTAAAAAAAAATGTTTTAGGGTTATGTTAAGTTTCTATTTATACTTTTTTTTTTTAATTTGATTGAACTAGTTCGGCCCAATCCAGTTAACATGGTTTTAGCTTTATGAAACTGAAACTAAATTGGAACTAAATCGGATTGAATGATTTTTCTGGTTTTTAAATTAATTTGTTTGATTTTTTTTGGTTTGATGTTTTCAATTTTTTTTTGTTTTTATAATTTGCTCGGTTGATTAGTTTTTTTTAGACACTTCTAATTTGCATATCAATCAATTTAAAAAATAAAAATTTAATAAGTTTTATTTAAAAAATTTTAATATTTTTTTTAAATATTAATTCCAAGATTTGAATCTAAGAAAATGAAAGAAAATATTTAACCGCCAAACATATTTAAAATTATCGTACATTTCAATCAAGAGCAATACCAATCGATTTTTAACTTGTAAAAAGCAAAAAATAACCTTATTTTCTGAAAAACAAAATTTGATACTCAATTTTCATTCAATTTAAATACGTTATAGTTGTAAAAAAAAATAAAAAAAAAAGAAGCACCTATATATAGATAAAAGAAAAGTTGCCATAATCACAATTCACATACTAAAAAAAGACAATCCCATATTTGAAAAGCATGACAGGAATGGGATAGAAGAGATTTATGATTTAAGCAGGAATGATGATTTTTAGTTTGGTTTGATTTTTATTTATAAAAACTAAACTGAGATTTTTAAAAGAAATTTAACCAAAATCAAACTAAAATCAATATCAATAAACCGGTTTTAGATGTGAATTTGACGTAACATTATAAAATTCTAATTTTTATAATAATATAATAATTAATATTTTTTTAATAAATAAAATATTCTTTAATTAAAATTAGTAATGAAAGGATAGTGATAAAACCTAGATTGACGTAGCGGTTTAATATGAAATTCAAGTTGAAAATATGTTTTGAATAACTCGGTTAAAAACCTAGTTTGACTCGTTGAGCTGGAAAAAACTTCTCAACTTGTTGATTTTTTTGAACAAAAAATATCAAAATAACATTATTTTTATCCTATAAAAAAAATTAGAAGTTGATTTTATGAATTTGTAACCCGGGCCTTGTCTAGATCCATTCTTGAATTGGGCTTTTGATAGGTTTGTAATTCTAATTATCTCTTGCAAGATAAGTATATTTAATTTTTTTGCCACAAAATATTCAATTGTTAGGTTCAATTTTTTGTTCAATATTTTTTTTCTAGTTTGTTTGTGGAATTTGTTGGAAAATTACATGTAGCAACAAGTAATAATTAGCTAAAAAATCAAGGCATTTATTAAAAAAATATAGTAAAAATATTATTTTTTTAATTTTTATATCTTCTAATATAATTTATCATATTATAATTACACATTTTGAATTTCAAGTTTTGATGTTGAGGTATCAAAGTGCAATATTCTTGATGTATTTTCTAATTTAAATTTTAACTTGTTGGTGTATTTTATTTAAACTTTGATGTGGTAGGAGTCCTGCTTATTCAAACAAGATAGAAGAAAAATATTAAAATACAAGAAAAACATTAAACACAAAAATGATATTAATAATTTAATATAAATAAATATTTAATGCCAAGAGAATTTAATAACACAAGATTGAACTAACAATTTAAGAATTAGACCTATGAATTAATACATTTATTATATGTTATTGATCGTCGGCTGCTTTTTCTACATTTTGAATAATCATATTCTGTGACTTTTTCTTAATCATTTATCCACGTAACAACTGGGTTAGAATTAACAGCAGGGGGAGGTTGGTGGGGTTGAAGGCTTAGATTTCCAAAGTGACGGCTCATCATCATATACCATGGGGTAGTCAATTCTCTACTGCTAGTGAAATCAAAGGATATTTGGTGTTGATTTTTTTGATGATAAGAACATTTTGATTTTACAGAAACCAGAAACATCGAGAAATCAAAAACATATACTACAAAAGAATTGAAGAAGGGTACTACTTGGATATGCCGCAGCTGAGGCTTGAGAATGCTGCAAAATTTTAATGCACGACGCATAATGAGAAGTTAAATCATTTACAAATATTTATCGATATAATTTAATTGGTTAGATTTTAAAATTTTTTTCTAGCGATTAGTGATTTGAATGTTAAAAATCTCTGAATAATTAAAAATTTACGTGATTGTTAACTTTAAAATATCAAAAAGTTAGTCGAAGTATTCGTAGACCAGCTGGAATACTTACAAATACTTAAAAACAAAGAAGTTAAATTATTTGCACCGGCAAACACAATACACAAAAAAAAAGATGATACTAACTAGGATGTTAGGTGTATATCTCTGAAAATCATGTTTGTTTTTGTTTTTTAAAAGTGTTTTTTTAAAATTAAATTTATTTTTATTTTTTCTTTACTTTAAATTAATATATTTTAGTGTTTTCAGATTATTTTAATACACTGATATAAAAAATAATTTTTTAAAAAATAAAAAAAATAATTTTAATATATTTTTAAATAAAAAATATTTTAAAAAACAACTATAATACATTAAAAAAACAGCTGGGTTTTTTTTTTATTTTTTTTTCATCGCTTAATTTAATTTTTTTTTAATTTAATCGACTTTTCAGTTTTTTTTTTTCGAACCTTAGATTCAAGTATAGACATCAAGTTACGATGAAAACGTTTTGTGGAGGAGATTCGAGTCTTCCACGTGACGCAAACTCCCTAGATCAGAAGAAAAAGAAAATATTTTTTTTTTTCACAGTTCAAAGCACTCTCGTCTTTTTTATCACTTATCCAGAAAAAAAAAAAACAGATAAATAAATTTGCTTTTCCAGTTTTCACAGATATCCAAAGACAAACCCAGCTTGTGCTTCTGCTCATGATGTTTCACCTACCTTACCTTACCCTGCCCTTATCCCTCCTTCATTATTTAGAGCACACTTACATTTCCTCTCCTTACTGCTTTTATCTATTTTAATTCCCACATTTTCTTATTCTCTCGCATTTTCGAAAGAATTTAACTCTTTCTTAATTGTTTATTCTTGTGCCCTTCAAGATTTAAAAACAACACTCCCTCTCTTCCTTGATTTGCTTATTTTTGCTCCCTTCTCAATACATCAAATATATTTCTAAGCTTTATTCCCATCTGGGTTCTCTTCAAAGCTTGCATTTTTTTTTTGTTCTATGATTTATGTGAATCTTGGGTTGTTTACAATTGAACTTAGTGTACTAATTTGCGATGTCTCGTTCCAAATCTGAGCCGCCTAGTTGTTGTTCAACAACAGCCTCTTCTACTTCACTATCACCGGTAGCTTCAACTGAGCTGAAGTTATACCAAGCTTTCATCTTTTCTGTTCCCATTTTCTTCACTTTCATCCTCCTCTTCTTGTTTTATTTGTTCTATCTTCGTCGTAGAAGGGTTGATTGGGCATCTATTACAATGCAAGCTTCTTTGCAAGACCACACTGTTGACATCTCTAGAGTAAGATGAGGTTTTGGCCCTTTGTATGCCTTTTCATAATTCGCGTGTATGCAATGTCAATTTGGTTATGTACTTTTGGTTGTGAATTAGCAGGTTGAGATGGGTTTGAAGAAAGAATTGAGAGAAATGCTTCCCATTATTGTATACAAGGAAAGCTTCTCTGTCAGAGATACACAGTGAGCACGCTTTTCTTGATTTGTTTTACTCTTTGAATATTTTCTTGTTTCCTTTTTAAATTTGGTAGACTTATGATTCATCATACTTGTTATTTTGCTTTTTCTTTATAAATATATTTGAATCATAATCTTATCAATATATGTATATGTATAGGAGCTTAAAAAAAACAGCTCATGATACTAGCTTGCTTTTATATGCTAAGAGGAGTGGAGGTGGGAGTATTTTAGGCGGAATATTATGGTGCCTTAGCACGATCATTTTCAGCATGCTTTTCTTTTTTTTTTCCCTTCCTGTTTGAGGGTTTCTGTGCTGTGACTTGCAAGTGTCTAATGCTCATTCGGTGTTGTCATCACAGATTGACAATGTGATGGAGTAGTTGTTGGCCATGTTTCTGTTAGCTTCTATTCAGTCCACTTATAAACTTTTGAATTGAGTATTATTTATCACGTAGAGATTTCGATGCAAAGAATATCGTTAAGGATTGTGCTATGTTGTTACTCCTTTGGATTAAATAAATTAAAAAACAACGATGGGCATGCAAGTAGAGTTTAAATTTTTAATGTTCTGTTCTGTATATGATGGTTGAGGGATCATTCTTGTACAAGATCAAATCCCATGTCATCACTATATTTTCTAATCAAGGGCCAATTTCTATTTTGAATTCCACAAGTAGTTGAATTTCGATTTATATGACTTTGGCTGGCATTATTGTCATATTTTAACATGATAATTCTTTTCCTCATTATTATAAGAAAAATCAAAGCATTGGTATTGCTCACGTGACAAATAGTTCGAGTGCATCAATAATGGTCTTCTTATTTGGATCCTGCAAGGCCATTTCACAAGGAAACATTATGTACGCAGAAGCTAAGTAGAATGGTTTCATATTTTACCTGCATCCATCTCAAGATAGCTTGAGCCACTATAATGATGATCAATTGACTATGCTCACAAAGCACGGAGTTCTGAGATGCAGTCAAAGGGTCATCTTTGAAAAGTAAGGAAAAGATGTAAATATGATCACAGTTATTTTGTGGAAAGTGTAGATCATATTTCAAGCATTTTTTATTAAAAAAAAAGTATTTTACCTAGTTTTCCATATTTAAAAGCTGGCCTGACTACTGGTGTGCATCATTTTCCATGAAAAAAGAAAATGTACTCCAATGTTTTTAAATGGTTAGATTTGGGGTTTTATGCATCCGCAGGCAGAGGCTGGGGCTAGGTGGTACATGGTCCAGCCAAAATTGAAAGTTTTCCCTCACGCCATTGTTCTTATAGTTTTGCATAGAGGAAGTTAGGGCCCAAATGAGTTCCTGGGTCTATTTCATTTATAATTATCCAAGTCTGCTCTGCAAGCACACCTGAACAAGTTATTGTGAAGTAACACAATAGAATCCACAACCTTATAGTTTGATTCTCTGTATTCTATACTTTATCTAGAAATAATTCTGTGAGAGAATTTATGCGGTGCTCTTAACAAATATATATATGAAGTCTTAAATTTGTGACATGTAGTATGCTACATGAGCTGAGCTTTCTGTGATAGCTCATGACATGAGCTGACCTTTAATTAATGACATTCAGAGGGATTTCATGAATTATTTCTCTTCCAGCTTTTATTTTATCTATGTTTCCTACGGGAGGGATTTATTTCTGAAATGCTTTGGAAACATATGATGCAATTATATGTTCTATACTTTCATATTCAGTGAGTGCCTTAGTTGCTGGAATTTTAACTTGAAGGTTGTTAGGAAGAATTTGTCATGTACAACAATGTTGCTATATATTTACTCAATGTTGTTCCTTGATTTTGATGAGAGAGCTGAATCATATACAAAGAAACTTTATCAATGTTGTGGGTTCTTGGATAAGGGCACAGGCCATTAAATTCTTTATTTTCTAACAGCATATGCAGTGAGTTAGAGGTAATTTTTTTTTTGAACAGATGAACTAGAATAGAATTTTGAAGACATAATGAAACATAAAACCACACTCATGAGCTCAATAAGATGGCAAACATCTTTACTCATTGGCTAAACGACAGGGAAAATTTTAATCACTACTTTGCTAAATTACATCTTCAGAGGCATGAGGCTGTAATTCAGAAATTGCACCTATAAAAGTATCTGAGCATTTAATTCTGAGCTTTGATTATCTGATGAGGTGCTCGCTTTATGAACACAGATGCCCGGTATGCTTGGGTGACTACCAAGCAGAGGATAAGCTTCAACAAATACCTGCATGTGGCCACACATTTCACATGGACTGCATTGACCATTGGCTTGCCAACCACATTACCTGTCCCCTCTGCCGTCTTTCCCTCCTTCCATCAGTCAAAGCTCCTAGTGAACCACCTAGAAATCAAGTAGAAACTGTTCAGGAATCTTCTGCGGTAGAGAATGGTGAGGAAGCATCTGTTCAACCAAGGCCAGAAAGTTGTGAAGAATCTCAAGCGACACCACTGTCTCAGTCAATGGATGAAGAATCCGGGACTCTTCAAAACAATGCTGGAGAAGAGCAAAGATCTGAATGTGCTGATCAAGGGAGAGAGTTCAGGTTTGCAAGGAACGGAGCCGACGAGCATGAAGCCGACGAGCATGAGAATAGTAGAGATTCTTCTGGTACTTTTGCAAGTTCTTGGAGTGAACACACACGCGCGCGGGGGCACGCGCACACACACACACACCTCAAATTTTAACTTCCAAGATCTGAGGTTCCTAACAAGAGCGGTTTCTGCTCTGGTCATTTTCTAAATTCAACTTGTCATGTGACCAACAAGCATTTCAATATCATGACAATTCTGGAAATTTACGCCTGTATTCTTGTCTTCACACACATAATTATAGTTATAATTTCAGTATCCGCAATGCACTCATGTTACAAGCCAGAATATAGAATCGGTCAACTGTAATTAGTGTTTCATTTATCATGGATTATTCTATCAGCCTGTTGTTGATGTTGCATAGAATATGACATATTTTGATAAGCCATTGAAATTCTCTTTTTATTGTCTCTTAGCAGCTCAATGTCATGCATAAAGTGAGAGAACGAAGCTGATGGTGCCCCTCACCGAATCCATTGGCCATCCCCCTTCATGTTGCTCTCCAAGCAAGAAGAGGAGTCGCACAAAATAGATGTTGCCAGCCGGCAAGGTCCGTTGTTTCTCATTACGACGTGAAAATCCGAGAAGGGCTTAAATATATGATCCGGCTACTAAGACTTGCATCATCCGAGGAGGGAGTCATTTTGTCCACAGGATTGGCATCATCAATGCATAGATGGATAATGTGATACGAAGGCGGGGGATTGTATAGCTGACATCTGTACTTCTGTTTGGTACTGTTTTAGCCTGTAATTTATCAAGAATTGATGCATTGTATTCTTAACATGGTGGTGGTGTTTAAGGACGTGGGAGTAGATGTTTTTAAAGTGTTATTTATTTGGAAATATATTAAAATAATTTGTTTTAAAATTTTTTTAAAATTATTTTTATATTAACATAAAAATATAATTTAAAAATATAAAAAATAATATTTTAAATAAAAAATTTAAATATTTGAAAAACATGGTTTTAACCGGGTTGCAAAAGGGAAGAGTGTGAATACATCCATTTACTATGACCAATCAAGTCATGACAAATTTCACAATTCTCGGAAATATGTGCCCTTGCTCTGCATATTTTGAAAGTAATTGGGATGAAATGCAGAACTATTTCCTTATCCAATGACATGAAATTCTGTAAGTTTATAATCATCCTGAAATGTAAGCAAGTTCTAGGAGCACATGCATGTCGAGTCGAGGTGTATTTCATTACCAATGATTGCCTAAGAAAATGAAAAGTTGCAAATTTATTAAAAAAAGGCTTAACTGGATATTCAAATATGCATTTAGGTGCTGTTTAATAACGTGGTCGTGTGTGATTTTTAAGTGAGCCACAAGAATTTGTGTTTGGTTAGGGTTAAAATTGAGTTTTATTTTTGTGGGACCCACCAAAGATTGAAGCTGAACATGGAATTGAACAAAAGCAAGATAAACTAGCTTTGCAAGCAACACCTTACTTCACCTTATTTTTTAAGATTCACCGACAGACACATATCAGAAAAGAAAAAAAAACCATCAAAATATTAAATTTCTCAAAACCTCAATAATTTATCATCTAAAAAATCAGAGCAAAAATACTTGCAATTGTTTTTTGATTGGTTAGTTTCCTTATCTCTCTAACAAAAAATTCCAGTTCTCTATCTTCTCCAACCATCTTCTCTCCTCTGCTATCAAAAATAATTTTTCTTCCTTTTTTCTAACCTGATGCGCTTCTCCAATATAATCTTCTAGATCTATTTAAAAAAATAATTTGTTTCATTGTTTTTTTGTTGTTGACACCGTGAACAATTTTTTCTTTCTTATGTACTTGTCTTCTTCAAAATTAATACATGATCTAGTATCTCCTTGTTTTGTCGTTACAAAAAAAAAAAGAAATGAAGTCCAATTTTTTTTTTATTGTTTCTCACAATCTTGTATTTATTTTTGATAAATCTATTTGCAGATTTGTGTTGATTTTGGAGGCACAATAATAAGGGGATCTTGAAAACTTGCCTGGGAACAAGAAGAGATGTTGTAAAGTAGGTAATATGTTCTTTCTTTATAAATATTTAACTAAATACCTATTTTAATTACACAAGAATTAAAGTTTGGGTGTCGTGTATTGTTATTATTTACAATATTGTGAACATTTGGTGCTGTAAAGTAGGTTAATTAACCATCTGCATTACTGGGTTTGCTGCCGACATGAAAAAAAAACTTTGAGTGTTGTGAAGTAGGTTAATTAACCATCTGCATTACCGGGTCTACAATACTGCAAAATTTGTTGATTGTTCTTATTTATAGGATGTTTTGTTGGACCCTTTTTACTTTCATTATGTACTCAATTGTGAAGGATTTGAATTAAGTCTTTTGCTGACACAAGAAAAACTGAGAGGGATTATGCAATGAGAGAGAGAGGGGGAGAGAGAGAGAGAGAGAGAGAGAGAGAGAGAGAGATGATGTTTCAAGATCAGTAAATGGGACAATCAAAGAGGTTAAAAGAGGAGTTTATGTTGGACATCAGACTTGTTGTGTAATTAGAAAAGCAAAAAAATAACTATTAGAGTGAAAATTTTACTTACACAAATTAAATACTCTATAAGGTTTTGTGTATGTGAATTGACAGAAATTAATATGCAAGAAGAAATTAATTTTCTAAGTTTGTATACTGACCAAATTAATATACATAAATTAATACTCCGTAAGGTTCTCTTCTTTGGCTAATCGTTGTATACCAACTAAATTGTTTATATATGTTTTTCTAAGTTTTCACCCTCATATTCTCTATACAACTATGGCTTCTTTTAGCCATTGACTTTTGATAGGATGTTAATTAATTTTAGCTAATGCTATAAATTTTTTTTTACATGTTTGATCTAACTACCACACATATATTTGATGATCTAAGTTTATTTTTGGGACTAGAAGCATAGTTTTCAGACCCGGTCTGGTGGCCGGCTCAGTCCAAAGTTCGGGTTTCAGGTTTTGACTGGGTCAATTCTTTTTTTTTTAAATCAAAACAACGTCATTTTAGTGAAAAAAAAACAAAAGTCAACGAGTTGCAACCGGGTTTTGACCGGGTCTTACCGGATCACAATGGGTTTTTCCTTCCCCTATTTTTTTCTTCAACCCGGCCCAGTTCCAGTCCCAGGTCGACCTGCCGAGCCGGGCCGAGTTTCAAAACTATGACTAGAAGTCTTTTTCTTTTCATTTCAATTTTGTCTACCTCGTTAATTGTTTGAGTACCTTTATGTTAACTATACTTCCATCAAAGATTCGTCAAATTCTAAGCATGTTATAATTCATTATGTTAGCTTTCAAATATGTTATCCAACTAGGAATGGAAAGTCTTGAAACTATGGATAAAGCTGCTTGGACTAAAGAAAGGTTGCATGCCTTTTATGACCTTTGCATCAAGGCAATCGATATAGGAATAAGACCAAATACTCATTTCGACAAAACTGGCTGGAAATATTTGTTGACATCCTTTAAAGAACAAATTGATCATGCATTCACCAAGGCATAATTGAATAACAAATGGGATGGCTACAAAAAGGATTGAAGGATATGGACGGAGCTCATTTATAAAACTGGTGTGGGCTAGAGTAATGAATTAGGAACAATTTCTGTTAGTGATGAGTAGTGGAAAGCAAAAATTCAGGCTATTTGTCATTATCCTTAATCTTTAATTTGTTTAAATCTTAGTTTAGTAATTAATAAATTATTTAAATTTGCATTAAATAATTTTATTTGTTTTTGTGTAGAAAATAAAAGGAGTAAAAAAGTTTAGGCAAGCTAGTATCAAACCGTCTTTACATTTGAAGTTTAATAGAATGTTCTCAAACATTGTTGCTACTAGAGAGTATGCATGAACACCATCATCTGGAGTTTTGTGTGATGATAATTTTGGTATTGATAGCAATCACAATGCTAATGTTAATTAGCCTGATTTGAAAGAAGGATGCGGTGATTCGAAAAAGGATGGAATTCTAAATTTTGCCGACAATGTTTGTAACATGGTTAGAGGGGTTTATGTCTAGTAATAGCAACACATGTAGTAGTTGCAAGAGAAAAGAAAGAGAACATTTTGTGGTTCAAACTGGCAAAAACAAAAATATTTTGGAATTTGGTTACAACTTCTGTCATGTTGGGATAAATTAGTCGACAACATGTCAAACAATAGTGATTTAACATCTATTAGCAAAGATAGGAAAATGTATAGTATTCCTGAGATTATGAGCGAGCTTCACTCAATTGAAGGAGTAAATATTGGAGATGATTTTCATGGATTTGCTACTGAGTGTTTGGGTTTGAGAAGGAATGGAGAAATGTGGTCAACAATGAAAAATCTTGAAAACAAAATGAAATGGCTGCACAGAATATATATGCGAAGTAAAACACCTTAGACTGAGAGGTATATATTGATCCCAAATACATGATTTTATTTATTCTTTAAGTAATATTGTTGAGTATGTTATTTAACATGTTTTTAAATTTCTTATCATTTAAATAAATTCGTAGATTAATGTTGTGGTAGTTTTCTCTAGATGATATGACTAAGAAATGATTCCTTTATGTTGGTTCAGGACTATAAATTAATATGACAATCAAATCTGTAACATCCTCATTTACGAGACCAACACATTAATCATAAAAAGGGAAAAACATGGTGAATTATTTTTTGCTAAACTCATACAAAGTTTACCAAAATGTCTACTGAAATTTTGGTAGAGTCTCTCCTATACCAAAAGGTCCCAAGTTATCAACAAATCACCTATACATAACCATTATTCATTGCTAATACACATTCTAATCATTCAGGGTCTCAAACATCATATTATTCAAAAGTACAAACACAATATTCCAAATATCAATATTTTAAAGTCGGATATAAATTAATTATTAGATAAACAAAACAAACATATATTAGGATTATAAGTACATAATAACATAATTTACATTCAAACATTTGATTTAAAGGATGCTACTACAATTCAAGTAATATAGTTTCTTGAAAGACAAAATACATCGAAGTTCATTTAGTTTTTAATAACATAAAAACTAGGGGATCTAAAATATTACTCTTGTCGTGAATATGATGGACCTGCAACAATATAATATTTGGAAATAATTATATTAAAAGCAATAATATCATAGAAAAGAGAAAACAAATGATACATACATACATACATACATACATACATGATATATATGTATTCAATGCTACTATCATAATTTTTTACAATTCCCCATCTAAATTCCGTCTAATGCTTCCAGGTTCATTGTTCCAAGAATCACTAAACATTTCCCTCCTCCTTTTTCATTCCATAAATTTTGACCAACATCCGTATTTTTAAGGTTGAAGGAATAATTCCTTCAAGATGCTAATCTTCATTTCATTAATATCTTTAATCATTCTCCATCGAGAATACCATCATAACACTTCTTCCCAAAACCTGGAAGGTAATGCCACTACTAATGGATCTCATTAGTGTAATTAATCGCTCTTATTGGGGCTGACTAATCAAGTTCGTTGTAAATACCAACATCAATGCAACCAATTGATGTCATTGACTATCTCCAACCTAAAATAGTCAATCAATTATCCATAACACCTTGGGATATTTTTGAGAATGCGAATGTCAAAGATTCTTGACATCATTAGCTTTCACATCAGGAATAACTAATCAAGTTTTATGTGATTGCCGATATCAATGTTACCCATCAATATCATTAACTATTTTTACCCCAAATAGTTAATCAAGTTCAGTATCTCTCATTCTCAGGAATGATCATGCTGATGTTAGTAAACCTTATTAACATTATTGGCCTCTTGTAGATCATCAATGAGGTCCATTAATATAGCTCATATTCTTAATCAAATCAATTACTCAAATCAATTTGTTATTTCTCACTTATTTCACCTTATCTTTTCTTTTTACGACTTCACCCATAGATATAAAATCCAAGAATTGAACAGATTACCAAAATTACTGTTATTTAAAAATGTATAGGTATAAAAGACCTACTTACTACAGAAGCTCGACTCATGCTTCTTTGCTACTGTTGTGCCCCTCTTGCAGTTCCTCCTGAATCCATAAACATACTACATAATTTCTTACTGAAGTCACATTTTACAAAAAAAAAATAATAATAACGACAACATTTATTCCTCTTTTTACAATTGTTTTTCTTACATTTGTGTTTCCATTACATCTTTTAAGATTACAATTCATTATCAAATCATAACTAACATTACAATTTCAATTTCAAATATGGTTTATTTCCTTTCAAACATCAAGACATGACACTATATATTTTTTAAAGGGAAGGAAACCGGATTCTACCTCTAACATGACTAAATTTTCCCATTTTTTCAATTTGCTGAATCTGCCATCAGAGGTGGTAGCTCGACCTCTCCATATATATTTATCTATATCTGATATTCTAGAGCTCTAAATTAAACAGGGTTAGACTCGTTGGAAAGCTAACATCCCTGGCTATAACTCCTATAAGAAACCTTACCCGAATCTCATCATATTTAGGCCTGAATCCTCTTTGAAATCAAGGCAACAAATCTGTCCAGTTTCGTCAACGGTTTTTAGATGAACTTTTAATTATCTTCATTTTCCTTTCTTCTCTCAAGACAACTATCCCTATGTTTCGTAACTCCTTCTAAGATATGCCATAGGCTATACATAAAGGTTAATACCCTCATTTTCTCTTCATGTAACACACACATTTGACTCATGAAGTTCCTTACTACCAAGTTATTATGCTTTCCTTCATTAGTGAACTTTCTACCACACCTAATTTATGCATGATTAACATATGACACCCCAAAACTCTTCCTCCCTCTCTTCAATTTGATCTTGGTCGAAACTTGTCATAAGGGGACCAAGGGTCCCCTTTTCCTTTCCATGCAATTGTTTGTTTCATTTACTCATTGTTCATATCATAACAACATATCACAAAGGTTTATCAAGCAAAATTCAGAATTTATTTTTCTCTTATTCAACCCTTACATGGTCAGCCACTCCTTGATCATTGATTTTTTTTCTTTGGTATTCTTGCATGATTTCATATTCAAGGCAACTTATAACACTTCAACTAACCTAATTCTAACAAATTCTGCAATTCTTTCAAGTTTCACTTAATAACCCTAATTTTTAAATTTTGAAATTGGTGCAATGTAATTCCTAATCAAATTTTAAATTGGTTTTCACAATTAGGTTTAGGGCCTTTACCTGGATGAAATTTGGATTTCAACCCAAATTTGGTTGAAGATTTTTAGCTCCTCCCTCCTTGCATGCAGCCGACCATCTCCTTCTCCTTTTCTCATAATTTCTTCACTTGTTTCCTTGTTAATTCCTTTATCAAGGAATGTTCTCTCTACTTAGAAGTCTAGAGTTTGTATAGCCCTACTAATTTTGGTATTTTTCTCTCAATTTTGGTAAAGAAAAATCTAAAATCTCCCCCTCCTTCTTGTCTTAGTGCAGCCGGCCACATGGAAGAGAGAATAAGGTATTTATAGTCTTATTCTTTTTTAATTGCACTTTGACATATTTTCTCCCCATTTTACAACTTGAGTTGCACTTCTTTTCATCTTTTTAAATCTCCCTTTAGTAATTGAATTTATTTGATTTTTTTCACATATTTAACTCCCTAATTTTATTATTGTATTTTTTTTTATAAAAGTTTATTCTCGGGGTTTACATTCTCCCCTCTTAGTAGAAATTTTTGCTAAATAATATTGATGTAGTCTTATTTATTAAGGGTAGAATAGTACTTTCAGTTTAACCTATATATACTTTATTTGTATTTAGGTTAAGACTAAGCATTCATAATATACAGATTATTCAGAATTCTAGCCTCCTTTTTGTATTTGATCTCAATTAATTTAACATGGTATCAGAGCTGGTTTTATGGAACGAGGCTCAATCCCAAACACAAGTTCGCGGATCCAACTTTGGAGTGAGATTTTGTCTTCCGCTTCTGCAAAATTTGGTATTTCGTCAGTTTCTGCAATTATTTTGGTATTTCGTCTTCCCTTCAGCTTTGCAATTTGGTATTTCCGTTCAGTTTTTGCAAATTTGTTTTGTGTTTTGGAGTAATCGTATAATTTTGAGAAGATATTTGTTTAGTTTCTGCAATCTCTGTTCAGTTTCTGCAATTTGGTATTTTGTTTTCTGGTTCTCAGTGATTGTTGATTATGGCTACTAAAAGAGATGATTCGCTTCAGTTTGTGAGTGTGAGGTTGAATGGGAAGAACTATTCGTATTGGAGCTATGTAATGAGAAATTTTCTTAAGGGGAAGAAGATGTGGGGATATGTTAGTGGAACTTATGTGGTATCTAAGAATACTGAAGAAGGAGATACTACTTCGATAGATGCATGAGAAGCAAACAATGCAAAAATCATTACTTGGATCAACAATTCTGTTAACAATTTATAGGTACACAGTTGGCAAAGTATGAGACAGCAAAGGAGGTTTGGGATCATCTGCAACGGTTATTCACGCAATTAAATTTTGCAAAACAGTATCAGTTAGAGAATGACATACGAGCTCTTCACCAGAAGAATATGAGTATTCAGGAGTTCTATTCTGCCATGACAGATCTTTGGGATCAATTAGCTCTTACAGAATCGGCA
>Ga0325404_1000643_pt1 | contig 35514 bp, 32 predicted proteins | sample PopdelMetagenome_18_FD_205664 | JGI IMG/M metagenome (GOLD analysis project Ga0325404, IMG submission 205664) | Populus deltoides microbial communities from Bellville, Georgia, United States - Xylem-Control-R1 | ecosystem: Host-associated > Plants > Phyllosphere > Stem > Wood/Secondary xylem...
GGCAACATTTTCCAATTGGGATGACTTGGCAGTTGCGGTGGACTAGTATTCCTGTTCCTGTTTTCCTTTTATTTGTTAATGAATAAATCTCTCTCTCTCTCTCGCTTTCTTTTGTATGGCTCAGATGTTTCATATTTTCTAAAAAACATGATTTTATATGGGGTTCTGGTATTATATCAATGAGACTGATATTTGGTATAGATATATTAGACATGTTACTGAAAATTCCCCCCAGAAACTGATTGCTCCTATGGACCATCTATTTTTTTCCTTGCTATTTCTAGGTCATGTAGTTCCTCTGTAGTCTGAACTAATTCTGGAATCATCTTGTGGAGAACATTAAGGATGAATAGATGGATTTTTCAGGCTTAGCATATTAAGTGGGAGATAGTACCAGAATTTTGTGATGGCATGATATTTGGCTTGGTGAGTTACTATTTTCCATGTGTTTTTGACAGCATGATAAGATGAGACCCAGACAACTCTCATGAAATGGGTGGGTGATAGGCGGCATTGAAAGACAAATTCTATTTAAAGTTTGCAAGATTTGGAATCATAGTTAGTGAAGGCCTTTGTAATTATCTGTATGGATCTTAAGTAAATGGCTAGGGAGTTTTTGAGGCTAAATCCCTTTTACTTTGGGAAAACATCTGATGAATATAGGAGCATGTTTTCGTTATTCCTCTAAGAAATGAAACTATCAGCCCTTCTTATAAATCCTCTCCAACTTAATTGTAAATCATGTATGGATATAGGCACAACCAAATGAATGCTATTAATAACACCGTCAACTTAATTTTCCATGCAAGAAAATAATGTTTTAGAGGATGATCCACCTTCTAATTTGCTTTGTGGAGTCTTAATGCCTTTTCTTCTTCTTCTTCTTCTTCTTTTCTGAACTCACCAAGAAAACCTCCATATTTTTGTTCGTGACTTTAATTCATCCAGGTATCATTAGCAGCTATTCATTTTTAGGTTAGGTGTCGGCTTTAAGTTTTTGGGTGCCTTTTCTTCTGGATATCTAGCGTTTTAGGATTACAATGCCTTTTCTCTGGGTACATTTTACTAATAAAGATACATTCCTGATGTAAGCTGTGAAGCTTCATATTGAAATGTGAGCAGCAACCTTGTGTTTTTGGTAGGTAATAATTGTGGATTGTTTTTTTTTTTTTAAGCAAACTGCTTGAGATGCCTCTGTAAGATGCACCAGTACTTTTGGGTTCAAAAGTAACTATTAAATTGTGTAAGCTGGAAAGGAAGATTAAGAACTTTGCAAGTTTTATGTGGGTAGAGAGGATAAGCACTAATTTCATGTTCTTCTTCTTGTATAAAGTACTAATTGCTTACCTACTAGTTGTGAGCATATTATAACTGATTAGTAACATTCTTCAACAATGCCATGCTTATGGTCAAAACTTGATTGAAAGAGAGAGTATGTGGATGTGCCTTGATTTTCTCATCATCTTGTGGTTTAGCATAAGTTCCCTGCGAGCCTTGTTCTCTTTTCTGTCAATTGCATTTTGATCTAATCAACTCTGCTTATTCACAGAATTCGTTCTTCATTACTTAAGAAGATCCTGGCTTGTACTTGATTAAATTAAAAAAGAAGATTCTGGCTTGTATTGTTTCTTGTTCTTTCTTTCTTTCTCATACACTTCTCTTTTATACCTTATTTTGCTTTGTGATCGTTCCCCTTCGTGGTTTCTTAAACTGCATTAGTACTTGGAAGAAAAATGCCAGGGAAAAATGCTTTCCTCTGGTCTGGTGCTAAGATCACCTGGTGGTTGCCTACACTGTATCCTATTTTTTGTAGTTATTGTCTCTCTGACATGATATTTCTGAGGTAAGTGTGTGTCCATGTGAAGTGATGTGTTGATGTGTGTCTTTCTTCTGAACCTATTTTAATTGTTCACGAATATGTTCTTTTCCGCTGTCTTAAAAATTAAAAAATAATGAAGAAAAAAATTTCATGTTGCCTTCTGCATCTTTATGATTCTCTAACTGAATATTATACCAGCCTTGCTGGCTGTGTTCTTGCAACTAGTTTTGTAATTCATGCACTCTTACTATCAAATAAACAATCTGTTTCTGGAAAATTGGCTGATTATAATTGTTGGAACTCCTTTCTTTCCTTTTAGAAAGTTTATTACTTTAAATTCTCTGATATTTTTTGGTAGTTTCACTCTTGGAAATCCTATACCCTGAATCTGGTTATAATCTAACGTGCCCTCAACATTTATTTTCCTTGTATATGAAGAATACATCATGGCTTGGATCTCTGATCAACACGATAATTGGGAACCTGAAGCTTTCAATTTCAAATATCCATATCAGATATGAGGATCTTGAGAGGTATAGTTCTCTTCAGATTGTTCATTTTTCTAGCTATCAATTAACTTCAATTGAAACTTTCTTCTATTTTGTAGCAATCCTGAGCACCCATTTGCAGCTGGGGTAACCTTGGGCAAACTCTCTGCTGTGACAGTTGATGATAATGGGATGGAAACCTTTGTTTCTGGGGGTGCACTAGACCGTATTCAGAAGGTTCTAATTTGCATGCCATATATAGATAGATACAGATACATTGATAGATTCCCGATTAGCGGTGAAGTTGTGGAACAATTTTTAGTGGTTTAATTTTAAACGCATCAAAGTATTTAGTTTGCTCCTTATAACAGAGCACTGGATTCAAGCATACTCTTGGAGACAGTTTTAGAAGGAAAAATGTGGCTTAATATGGTCTTGATACTTTGAAGGGCTAATTGATCTTTCCATTCATGTGAGATTCCTTACACTAGCACAGAGGAAGGCTGGTTAAGCAAACAATGAACTAGAAAGGATTTTTATTAATTTATAATTTTTCCTGGGTTGTTTTCAGGTTTATGATTCTGTCATTCTTCCTTTATTTTGCAATTCATGTTTCTATTCTTCATTGTCTTGCAGTCTGTTGAACTTGATCAACTTGCAATTTATCTGGATTCTGATATATCACCATGGAATATTGACAAGTCATGGGAGGACTTGCTACCTTCAGAGTGGCTTCAGGTGCTGTCTTCTTGGTCATCTTTGATATAGTAATCAGCATCATCTATTTGGTCTTGTTTTTTCATTGATCTTATGAAAACTTTCCCCTGGTGAGCTTTAGGTTTTTAGGTTTGGTACAAAGGATGGAAAACCAGCAGATCATATTATGGTAAAGCACTCGTACATTCTGCAACCAGTGACGGGGGATGCAACTTACTCCAAGCTGCGGCGAAAAGAATCTGCTAATAGTGACCAACCTTTACAGAAGGCTGTGGTGAACCTGAATGATGTGACATTGAGTTTGTCAAAGGTATTCCCTGGTATCAAGTCCAGCTTGATTTTCTTTTGAGAGACAGGTTCAGTTGCTCGCCACTAAGTCATATCTTTGTGTTTGCAGGACGGTTACAGAGATATTTTAAAATTAGCTGATAATTTTGCAGCCTTTAACCAACGCTTAAAATTTGCTCATTACCGTCCGCTTTTGCCAGTGAAATCTAATCCAAGGTCCTGGTGGAGATATGCTTACAAAGCTGTTTCTGACCAGACGAAGAAAGCAAGGTATTTTAGTAACTACTTTATTTTCTATGTAAGTTGCTAACAAGCAAAAACCAGAAAGTTCTCCCAGAATTTAGGTAATTATGCTTTCAAGTATTAATCACCTTAGAACATAGCTGGTTTAATTATGGTCTTAGAAAACTCAGCCCTAGCACAATGTGTGCTTCCCATTTGTGTATTACTACTATTGCTTTCTCTATTTCACTCACCTTATGTTAGACTTGAGTAATGTTCACTTTAACTTTCCCTTATAGATGTAGTCTAGGTATTAAAATGGTCCTCTACTCCATCCAAACTAACACCTCATCCTATTCCTGGCATCAACATGGTTGTATGCAAATTGAACTCTTGGTTTTGTTTGTTCTGATCTTTGGCAAATAGCATGTACCACAAGATGCCATCTTGAACATGACTGGTCAGTTTGGCCATGGCTTGCACAAAAAGATACAGTGATGGAAAAACCTTGGTGTAAGCCAAAACTTAATTGGGAATTCATTGATATCATTGGTGTAACACTGCATGTGTTTTTATCACTGCTTTTGCTAAGGACATAATCTTTCTGGCAGTGGGAAATTATCCTGGGAGCAAGTACTGAGATATGCAGGCTTACGCAAGAGATACATCTCTCTATATGCTTCTCTGCTTAAATCCGATCCCAGTCATGAAATTGTTGATGACAATGAAGAAATCGAGGAACTTGATCGCGAACTTGATATTGAACTCATTTTGCAGTGGAGGTATGAGAATTATGGTGTTATATGACAGTTACCCTTTAGCTGTGCTTTCTAAGCAAAATTTTTGGTTTTTATTGAGAACTGGCTTAATATCATCCTTGTATGTTGTTGCTGCATTTTTAGTCTGTTTTTTCATTTTCCATATTAAATTACATATACTTCCACCATCAAAGCAAGTTCTTTTCCTTCCCTTTCAAATCATTCTCATCCTAAGCTATCTGGTCTAATACCTCTAGCACGAGTACTATGTCATCTACCAGAACCAGAACTTGAACCCATGCAGATTGAACTTGAACCCGTGCAGATTATTTTAACTTTTATGATTGCAGTTCTAGTTGCATGCAAGTACAGATGTATCCATGATGTTTGAATTCCAATTGTTGCTTTCAGGTTCACAAGGCTACATTGTCTTTTCTATTATGAGAGCATGACTTATTTTGTGCAGCTTTAGTAAGTGTCAAGTGAATTTTATACTCAATGTCTTATGACAGGAGAGAAGATTGTATAAAAAATGAGATAGAAATACAAGTATACATTCTTATTTGCAAATATTTCTATGCAGCTTCTCTTTTCCATTCCTTGTCCATTCATGGTAGCTGCATGGATACATACATGCACGACCTTACAGCTTTATAGTTGTTTATAATCATACTAAAAATATTTTTACAATCTGTGGTATATTCCTGGGTGCTGATCTAGCAAGCTCTCATCTTGAATTATTTTGATGTTGTGCAGGATGTTGGCTCACAAATATGTGAAGCAGTCAATGGAGTCAGATCGTTACTCAAGGAAACAGAAACCCAAGACATCATGGTGGTCATTTGGATGGTAAACTGTTTTTGAGAATAGATCTCATGATATTTGTTTCCATTTTTTGTATGTGGCAACGCCATACATCTAATGTTATCTGTCTGCAATCTGCATATGCATTTTCAGGAACAATAAATCTGACAAAGATGAGAGTGAACAATTTCATTTCAGCGAGGAGGACTGGGAACAATTAAACAAATTGATAGGTTACAGGGAAGGCGAAAATGAGCAGTCTGTGATAATTAATGAGAAGGAAGATACTCTTAATATGTCTTTGGAAGTGCACATGAAACATAATGCTTCAAAGCTTGTTGATGGGGCCCGGGAATATATTGCTGAATTATCATGTGAGGATCTTGATTGCTCCATAAAGCTTTATCCAGAGACCAAAGTTTTTGACTTGAAATTGGGGTCATATCAATTATCATCGCCAAATGGTCTCCTTGCTGAGGTTGGATTTTATCTTTATGTGATTGAAGCTAGAATCCTCACTTTTGTTCCTTGGCATGAGTAGGACTATATTTTTTTTTTGTTGTATTCTTGCATGCAGAGTGCAACTGCTTCTGGTTCTCTAATTGGTGTCTTCTACTACAAGCCCTTTGATGCCAAGGTGGATTGGAGCATGGCTGTGAAAGCTGCTCCATGCTACATGACTGTATGCTGCTATTCTCTAATTCCCTAAGATTATCCTTAAGACTTGTGCTTGTTTACTGATTATTTTTTTTTCCAGTATCTGAAGGCTTCCATTGATGGGATTATCAATTTTTTTGAAAGTAGTAATGCTGTCAGTCAGACTATTGCATTAGAAACAGCAGCTGCTGTGCAGGTACCTTTTATTTAGGCATGTTCTTTGACTTTTGTTTGAAAAGCTAGCTTTAAGTGTTTGCCAAGTTTATTAGAATACTATAACGTAAGATAATCATGGTCAGTTATTGACTGGGAAGGTGCATAAACTGGCTGATAGTTGGAAGCGGTAAATTTAGCTGATTCTATCAGGAGTAAGCAGTGCAAGAAATTCAAGAAAGAACTTCAATTGCTTAGAAGGTTCATATTATAAATTAAATAAGCACGCATGCTTTACAAGATGTAATGTGATTTATTGCATGATTGTTCTCATAGTGGGACATATGGTGACCTGGATGATATTGCATCACCATGCACTTGATTAAATAAATTCAGCACCATGTGCTCCTAGATTCGTGCACTTGTTTTATCTGGCACAATAAAACTTTCCAAATAGAATCAATAATTAAAGATGAATTTTACCTTTGTGTTCATTCACTGCACCATCACCTGTCACTTTTGCATCTGTCATAGCTGCAGTCAGAGTTCGTAGCTATCATGTATTCTGCTTTCCCTATTATGGCTTCACATAATTCTTGTGATTAGAGTTACTGGCCATTTTAGTACCAGGGTGGTCAACATCCATTTCACAACAGAGTTGTCTAAAGCTCAAAAGTTGATGATAGTAAAATTACATATAAACAAGAAAATCACATAATTCTTTCCTTTCCTTCGATAACTAGATGACATTTGATGGGGTTAAGCGCAGTGCTCAACAGCAAGTGAACAGGGCGTTGAAGGATCATGCGAGGTTCGATACTCTTCATTTCCTAAGTTCTTATAGTTGCCTTGCTCACCACTTGGAGCAAAGCGTTATATTTAGCTGTGAAACATGTGATGTTATCTTGCATGCAATATGTGTCATGTGTCAAATATCTCACCCGTGGTTGGTTTTTATAACTGTGGCTAGATAAATAATTGTCCCTCCACTTTGCTTCTCAAGTTGCCTGTTACACAATTGATGGATGTTCAGTAGCTTCTCATTGTAATAACGTGGTGAAGTAGAACATATATATCGCCATGAGAAGCTGATGGATTATTTTGGAGAGTTCTATCTGTACTGACTATCTACAATTATATCTACAATTATTAAGAGGGTGTTTGGTATCATTGTGTTTTCTTTTTTCAGAAGGAAAACTCACAGCACGTTTGACATCGTTTTCTTTTCTAAATTTGACTCAAGGAGCAAAACACTGATCCTGTTTAAGATAAAGTGGTTTTTAACTTTTATTTTAATGTTTCCCCCTCCAATCTGTCTCCTTTGCTGACCCAAGTCTAAAAATTATCAAAATTCTATATCCATCCACAAAGTCACACCACCACAGATCCACCACCACCACCACCACCACCATTGCCACATCAAAGGCCACTTCCATACCTGCAAAACGGCCAGCACCACCAACAGCTGATCATTGAAACTAAAATCCCCCATTAAAAAACACCTGCACTGAGATCCTGAATCAAAAACTCATCTCCTTAACAAAATCTTTCGGAAGCTACCCACCCACCAAATCCGGTCTCCAGCACTGCCATATTGTAAACCCTGTGCCCTTGAAATAGCAGGCTGCTTCTAATCTAAAAGATAAAGTTCTTTTCTTTTCTGTTCTTTTTTAAGTTAAAAGGAGATGGTGTTGTTGTTCACCAGCGTTATTGATTGTGGTGTCAGATTGAGAAGGGATGCTGTGGTTTGTTCAACAAGTAGAATATTGTTAGGGAGGCTATGGTAGGGATGGGTTCTCATCTTGGCAAGTTGTGGGTGGTTTAAGTCACAAGTGCGTCAATACAATTTGAAATTAGGGGTGGAACTAGAATTTTACATGGAGATATGAGAGAATATAAGAGTAAGCTTGAAAGAAAAACCAAGAGGGGGCCATATAGAAAATAAGTCACTTTCAGAGGCATACTAAACACCTTAAATGAAATAAACTTTAAATCTAAGGGTGAAATTAGGCTTCTCTGAACTATAGCGTAGGCCTGCTCTAATTTTACTTGCACACTGCTAGATACCTAGAGTGTAATGTTTCAATCATATTTAACTGATACAAAGATGACATCTAGCATTTAAATGATGATAGGTTTCTGTTGGACCTGGATATTGCTGCTCCAAAGATTACAATTCCTACTGAGTTTTACCCCGACAACATCCATTCAACAAAACTTTTGCTAGACTTGGGAAATTTGGTCATTCGCTCAGAGGTGAAATCACAAACTTAACCTTAACTTTTTGGATGACCAGCTAAACTTTACATGGAGTTGCCCCATGTTTGCAGGATGACTATGAAAGGAGATTATCCGAGGACCAGAATATGTATTTGCAATTTGATTTGGTTTTAAGTGATGTTTGTGCTTTTTTGGTTGATGGTGACTACCGCTGGAGCCAAACAGCATCACAAGGTTCTGCTAGTTCTGTCCGCTCAGAAGGTGTTAGTTTCTTGCCTGTTATTGATAGGTGCGGGGTAATCTTAACATTCCAACAGGTAAAAAAATCTGCACATTTCACCTTAAATTGGACATCCTATGTGTATGCACGAGAAAGAGATTCCATGGAACTTCAAATTGGAACTAATAACTTTTGGTATCTAGATTCGATTAGAGAACCCATCATATCCTTCTACAAGACTTTCTGTACGGGTGCCATCATTAGGGTTCCACTTTTCTCCTGCTCGGTATCATCGATTGATGCGAGTGGCAAAGATCTTTCAGGAGGAAGGTAGTGAGAATTCTGATCTTCTTCGTCCTTGGAATCAATCAGACTTTGAGGGGTGGCTGTCTCTTCTTATTCGAAAGGTTTTTCTCTCTCCCACCTCATGGTTTTATCTCATGGATATGCGGGGCCTCTTATCATGTATGCATGCATGCATACATACATAGAGAGAGAGTTAGTTTTCTTTTCTTTTGTGACAGGGCATGGGAAATAGGGAAGCTGTATGGCAGCGGCGATATATTTGCTTAGTTGGTCCTTTTCTGTATGTACTGGAAAACCTGGACTCAAAATCTTACAAGCACTATCTCAGGTTTGAACACCATTCATGTCCATTTATGCTATAATTTCTTAAGACCAATATTTACCCATTTATTTTCTGAGATAAAGTGTTTCTGTTTTGGCATACTCATGGTACTTTGTCGTTGTTTGTGTTATTTTGGACTGATGCCTCTTTTTTTTCATAGTTTTATTAATATGAACTTTTTATGTTGAAAGATTTATTTCTCCAGTTGCTGCTCAAGAGTACAAAGCATTTATTCTATTAGAAAACTGATATGAAAAAATGAACATCGGTATGAGTATGAAGTTGACTGAAATATGTGCTTGATCATTTTGGCAACAGTGCAGGATAGTACGGTTGTAAGAAATTGTATCGATGTGAAATCACATAGGCAAATTGTGTGCTTGGGTGTAGATATTTTCATTTCTAGTAATAGAGGGTATTGGCAATTTTAGTTGATCAAATTATCCTGGATTCTTCAAACTTCTAGTCCAAAGGCAGCAGAGTACTTCAATCAAAATTCTGATGCATGGGCTATCTTTTGGCTCAAATTTAGAGCAATTTAGGGTATCTCGATGTTGAAAACTAGCATAAACCAAATTGCACATTGAGAAAGTGTATATGGCTGCTCTTTGTTTTCCTTGTTTCTTAAGAGGAACAAAGTGTGCAACTGTGAAATTCAATGCTAGGATGTTATATAATTTGATAATAATCGTCAAAGAACTATCCCAAACCAAAAGCTTAAGATGTTAGGTGAAGGCTCCAAGAAGAAAATTAACTCACTAACATAATTTCTCAAGTGAAAGCCATATGAGTTAGAAACTTGCACGTCCACACTATTTTTGTTGATTTATTTTATTTTGAAGAGAATGAGGGTGATAACATCTAAATCCAAAATCATAAGCTGTTAGATGAGGCCAAGGAATGATTTTATATTAACTCACTAACAATAATGATGAATAGAAAATAAGTATTATGTGGCACACAACTTTAGTTTGGGATTATGTGATTGTTTCTTCTTAAGAGGGAAAAAGTATTAAAAGTTTATTATTTATTTTAAATTTATGTATTTGGAATGTGTTCTCTCTTTATTAATTTTAGATATTATGACTGTTGTAGCTTACGAGGAAAACAGGTATATCATCTTCCAGCAGAGTTGCTTGGTGGTGTGGAGCATGTCTTGACTATTTGTGATGCTGCACGCCCCCTGAGCAAGGTTGTTGTTATGTCTTCATAATTTAATGACCTTACAATTAATCTGCATTACCTCTTTGCGCTCGGAAGTAATTCTTGATGACATTTTATTCTTGTCATCACTTGCCTGTAGGTTGTGGAAGATGCGAATGCACTGATATTACTATGTGATTCTGATGATTCACAGAGAAATTGGCAAAGTCGCTTGCAGGGGGCTATATATTCTGCTTCAGTAAATCCTTAATTTAGCTCAATCCATCACATTTGATCTTGTCCCATTCTTTTTCTGTCTTAAAAAATTTATATCTAAGAATTACTTTTGACCTTAAAACTTTGCATACTCAATATTCTTTAGCGGTGGGATGATCAGAAGGCTGGGCAGTTTATGGGTTTTTGCTGACTCCTACCCCCCCCTCTTGGGGGGTTGGGGGGTTGGAGAGAAGATTAATTGATTTTTGTTTTGTTAAAGAATTATGATTCTTAAATTGTTAAGAAGTGATTGGTTTTTAATTTTGGTAAAGGTAGTTGATTTTCTATTCCATGCTGCTCTTCCCTCAACAAGGACCCATTTGGTTTAAGTTATTTCTGCTGATATTTAGATTCATGTAAAAAAGTAGCAGATTATTAATGATTGCAAAAATATTTTTAGCAAAAAGAAATCATGTGTCAAACCAAATCATTTTTATTTTAAGAAAATGATACAAATAACATTGATTTATTTCACCCTTGAGGCTTGCTCTAAACTGGACAAGTGTCCAGTTTTCTCAAAGAGGTGCTTATATTGTTCGCATGTACCCAGTATCTATTCATATTTAGCATTGATTTTTGGTCTCTTTAATTTTTTGTATCCAGTTTGTTATTAATGTTTTAGTTTTCCAATTTTGTGATTTGGACAGTATAAAGTAATCTAATCACAATGGGTTTTTGTATAGTTTCATCTAAACTAATACGCATAAAAATAGTTTGTTGGCGATAATTAAACTCTAATTATTGAAGATCATAGGGAGGACTTTGATGTTGATTAGAACATTTACAATCTTTATTTGGGGGAATGTATCAATGCCATGGTGAACTTCAAACCTGAACCTTTTGAGTTCCCCCAAAATATTTACCAGAAATAAAATCTGTTGCATAACTGAAAGTATAGTTTAATACCATCAAACTCTTCTGAAACTGCAAGGATGATTGCTAAATTGATTTAGATGTCTTGTGTGTGTATTTAAGAAGCTTAAATGTCTCCTTCCTGTTCTTTATAAGCTCCAAAAGGTCGTTTCACTTACCTTTCGTGGCTATTTTTGGCCCTAGAGTTTCATCTGTCTCAGTTTTCTTTTGTCTACCGCACTGAAGATTTTGCTTATCAGATATATGCTTACATGGAACAGTGAGAGGGATTCTTACCAATGGATTTATTCACAGGGTTCTGCACCTATTACTACTCTTTCTGAAACTTCGTCAGATCCAGAGGACTCAGAAACTGAACTTAATGACAGTGGTGATGCAAGTAATATATTGAAGATGGAGCGTATATTTATAACAGGTTCTCTTGATGAGCTAAAGATCTGCTTCAATTACAATCGTCAGGTAAGCCTGGATTAGTTATGTCATGGGATTCCTTGTCAATGGAACCGCTGAGAAATCTGATACATGTGCTATTTTTCTAGCATGACCTGAGTTTTGTTAATGTGCTTCTTGCTGAAGAGAATCAATTGTTTGAATTTCGAGCAATAGGTGGCCAGGTACAAATAATGCTGTGATGATTATATTTATGGATGTTTTATGCTTCTCTCTTTTGAGGGTTTATATTTTTGAACGCAGGTTGAACTTTCAATTAGAGAGAATGATATGTTCATTGGCACTGTTCTTAAATCTTTAGAGATTGAAGATTTAGTTTGCTGTAATGGTGTTTCTCAGCCTTGTTTCCTTGCAAGATCATTTGTTCAAAGTTCAGATGTGCACTTATCCTTTGATGATACTGGGAACCAGACTTTTGACCACAATAATTCAACTCCAAGTGAAGGAGAAGACAAGTTCTATGAGGCACCAGAAAATTTGGTCAACTCTGATTATCCAAGTCCCCAAAATTCGCTTTCGTCTGAATACTCATCATTCAAGCCTCCTAGTTTTAGTCGTGTTGCTGGCTTACTCCCTGGTGATGTTGTTCAAGCTAGGATGGACGATATCGAAATAATGAATACCATGGATAGTTTTGTGAAAGCTCAAATAGTCATCTATGATCAGAACTCTTCTTCATACAAAAACATCGACACGCAGGTGGCCAATTTTCTTTCAGTTGTCTGTTCTCATTACCTCTAGTTTATAGTGAATTGACTGACTGTCCCATAAATTATTGTTTCAGGTGACAGTGAGCCTGGCTACATTGTCATTTTTCTGCCGTAGACCCACAATTCTTGCAATCATGGAATTTGTCAATGCCATTAATGTTGAGGATGAAAAATGTGAAACTTTTAGAGACAATTCACCATCAGCAATGGTAAAACATGACAGTTCTGGAGATGACATTGTCGATGATCAAGATTTAACAACAATTGAGGAGCCTGCTGTTAAGGGTTTGCTAGGGAAGGGAAAATCCCGGATCATTTTCAATTTGATATTAAAAATGGACCGTGCTCAGATTTTGTTAATGCATGAAAATGAAACTAAGTTTGCTACTTTGTCACAAGATAATCTGCTTACTGATATCAAGGTTGTTCTCCCCTTCTCTGTGTTATTCATTTTTCTTTTTCTAAGATTTAAATTCTGTTCTCTAATTTCTTTTACGTTTCTTTTGTGATAAGGTTTTCCCAAGCTCTTTCAGTATAAAGGCAGCCCTGGGAAATCTAAGAATTAGTGATGATAGTCTTCCTGGTGGTCATGCATATTTCTGGATCTGTGATATGAGAAATTACGGGGGCAGTTCATTTGTTGAGGTACTTAGCACTCTTTTCTGTTTTTCTTCTCCTCTTCGCAAAAGACCTTTTCTTATTTTTTTAATTTCGAGGTTATAAATTGCATACGATGTAAAAAAACCTTAAAATATTCTGAGAAAGGGCTGTATAAAACGAATTTTGGTGGGCTTCTTTACTACTTCTATATTAATCTTTCAATCTAATGCCATTTTGTACTGCATTTTTTTTTATGTTTTCTACAATCTGGTATCCTCTCTGCTGCATTTTGTTTATGTTGCGCATTTTAAAATCCCTCACATGTAATTGTGCAGTTAGTTTTTACATCATTCAGTGCTGATGATGAAGACTATGAAGGTTATGAATATAGCCTTTTTGGGAAGCTTTCAGAAGTGCGCATTGTTTATTTGAATCGCTTTATTCAGGAGGTAAATTGATTCCAAGTAATATCTCAACCATTATTCTGTCTTATTCTGTTTCTCACGCATCTCCAAAACCATATCTAGGTTGTGAGTTACTTTATGGGTCTCATTCCCAACAATTCAAAAACTTTTGTCAAATTAAAAGATCAAGTAACAAATTCTGAGAAGTGGTTCACAACCAGTGAGATTGAAGGATCACCAGCTCTGAAGTTGGATCTTTCACTCAGGAAACCTATTATATTGATGCCTCGAAGAACAGATAGTCCTGAGTAAGTTTGCAGTTAGGCTTAGTGAATAATTATATTTTACTTTGATTGCTGACATATCCTATTAATCTTTTGAAATTTCTCGGGGCAGTTACTTGAAACTTGATGTGGATCACATAACCATTCAGAACACTTTTCAATGGCTTGGTGGCAGCAAAGGGGAGCTGCATGCTGTTCATTTAGAAATATTAACAATTAAGGTGAGCATTATAGCAGGACAAGATTTGATGAGTAGGCTTCTTTAACTAGTGATCCAAGTGAAAAAGTTTATGCTTAGCTCTTTCCTTTTGACCTATTGTAGTATAAATTAATCAAAAGGTTTGTTGTGACTATCAAATTTTCCCATGCCCATAAGTTTTCTTGTGATTTGAGTTATTGATTTCTGTCAAGTACCAGAACCATATGGTATTCTATCTTGTGGACCAGTTTATTCATTTTGTTCTTATGACTTCTAGGTGGAGGACATCAATTTAAATGTTGGCAGTGGAACAGAATTAGGTGAAAGCATAATCCAAGATGTAAATGGGGTTTCTATTCTCATTCGTAGGTCACTTCGAGACCTGTTGCATCAAATACCAATTACAGAAGCTGCAATCAAGGTATTGAATTGTGTTCTGTGGGGTTGGTATCTCCACTTTTATTTTCTTAATTACTATTAATCTGCTACTTTCTCTGTGATATCCTTTTTGTTTCCATTGTTTAATTTATGCGCGGACACTGAAGTGCATACTTGTATCTATTATTGTTTTTAAGATGGAGGAGTTAAAAGCAGCTCTGACAAGCAGGGATTACCAGATTATCACTGAATGTGCAACGTCAAATATTTCCGAGACTCCACACACTGTGCCCCCACTGAACCATGACTCTGTAGCATCTTCTGCTGATGTTGTAAAACCTATTGCTCTTCAAGATCCAAGTGGTGTTGAAGCTGAGACACGGAATGGGGAAGCCTGGATTTCTTTGAAAGTTTCTGTTGCGATCAATCTAGTTGAATTGTGCTTATATGCTGGGGTTGCCAGAGATGCATCGCTGGCCACCATAAAGGTAATGTTTCATTTAATTACATATGCTCTCTCACAAATTTCGTCATAAAGTTATCTCCCTTTTGATCTTGACTAGTAGCTCATGGATAGTCTCTGCTTAAAATCATCATGGTGCATGCAACTCCTTTTCCACTCTCCTTTTTTGTACCCATCATGGAATCAAATGACTTTTGTATCATGTGTTATGGTTGCAATTTAAAAATTATACCTGCAAGAGCCTTTAAGTTACAATAGTGGGCAGCAGCTGTGGTCATGTTTGTTGCAGCCTTGGATGATCTTTCAATTGCTTAGTCTTTTTTTCTTAAGAGTCTTTTAGCTTATGCATATATTATGGCCACTTGCTGAAGTTTGTTTGCATCAAAATTAACATTACACTTAATTTAATTACAGAATGTGTTTTTCATTTCCAGTGAAGTTGTCTAAAATTCGTATACTAAAGAGAATATGGTATTTGTTGACGATTATGCCTATGATGGCTGCAACTTTTATGGGATGCCTTGATATGTTTAAATCCTCGTGCCCATGTACCCTATCATCTTATTCAGCAATTATTATTTGCCTTAAAAATTACCATGATCTCTCTCTCCCCCTCCCTCCCTCTCTCCCTCTCGCATGCCCACTAATATCAATCTAGCAACATCATTATTAATGGCAGCAATTCAACCTAAGATGAAGTAAAACTACTGCTGCCTTAATTTTCATCTTTGTTTTGACAGTCTCAGGTGACAGTTTCATGGTCCAACATTCCTCATCCTGCTTATTTTCATTTCTTGTAGTGTTATGTAGTGTTCTATAGTTAATTTTCTAGCCTGGTTCCATGCAGGTTAGTGGTGCTTGGCTCCTCTACAAGTCTAATAATGCAGGGGAAGGTTTTCTCTCAGCAACACTTAAGGGCTTCACTGTGATTGATGATCGTGAGGGAACCGAAGAAGAGTTTAGGCTGGCGGTAGGAATGCCTGAGAAGATTGGTTATAGTCTCCTTCACTTGTCATCTGATGATGAAAACCAGCATATATCTGATTTAAATGTGATGAAACAAGATGAGATCAAACCAGTCCCTACAATGCTCATATTTGATGCAAAATTTGGTCAATACTCAACATTTATTTCTCTCTGTGTCCAACGCCCACAACTGCTCGTTGCACTTGATTTTCTTCTGGCTGTTGCTGAGTTTTTTGTTCCAGCAGTAGGTGATATGCTGTCAAATGAGGAAAGTAGAACCCCCATGCACGAGGTTGATGCAATTGTTCTGGATCAGCCAATTTATCAGCAATCCTCTGCTGAAATCTCTCTCTCTCCATTGAGACCTTTAATTGTTGATGATGAAAGATTTGATCATTTCACTTATGATGGTAAAGGTGGAATATTGCATTTAAAAGATAGACAGGGAGTTAATCTCTCTGCACCCAGCAAGGAGGCTATTATATATGTTGGAAGTGGGAAAAAGTTGCAGTTTAAAAATGTTGTGATCAAGGTTCCACCTTCTTCTCTCATGTTTATGTTCATGCGTAATGTGAGTTTCTGAACAAGTGTACCTTCCCAGGTGGTGACCTTTTTTGTATATTTGTTGATGCAGAATGGGAAATATTTGGATTCTTGTATTTTTTTGGGAAGTGATAGTGGCTATTCTGTCTCAAGGAATGATCAGGTCCAATTGGAGGGACAGGATGATGCTCCTCTCACTGAATCTTCAAGAAGTATTAATGATCAACCATCTGAAGACACTCTGGTTGACAGATCCACTGAGTTTATTATTGAGTTACAGGTTAAATTTGTTTTTATTTTCTCTTTTCAATTTTTTTTAAAAATGTCTCGTATTTTTTTTTGTACCGAGATTAAAGATTGAATATAAAAACAAGAAGCTACAAACTATTTTAAGGAGGCTAACAAATGGAGTGCCAAGCAAATGGCATTAAAACTCAACTCAACTCATCTAAGCTTGAATTCCGAACTAGGGGCTCAATGGGTTAGCTGCTTCTATTTAGTTCTGTTATGGGTTAACATCTATCAAAGGTTGTTATAACATTACATCATTGTTTATCACTTGAGCGCATGTTGTTTTGGCTTACTTTCCACCTCCTCTGTCTTGATCCTTCAATTTGATCACTCTTTCTCATTGGTTCACTTATAGGCTGATGTCAGATATGGCCAGACCATCCTACTTGACCATCCCTTAAAATTTTCAATTAGTGCCACCTCCACCTTCTCATAGCTTTAAGTATATGATCCTAGATATTCTCCTTCTAGTTTGAGTCTTGGATTTGAAGATAGGTTTGATTTCATTTTTTGCTTTGTTATTGGGTGTTTCATATATCCTCTAAGTACTTGATCAAAGCTCCACTTACCTTCTTTAAGTAAACTTCTTATTAACCAAAGTTCAATAAATTATGAAGATGGTCACTGATTCTGGGGGACAGCCCGACAGAAGATAATCACATGCGCACACACACACCTGACTGGGTTAAAAGGCAGCTGGGGTGGCTGCTTCCATCGCAAACTCCAAAGCTTTATTGCTCTCAACTTAAATTTATTTCAGAGCTCATGCAAACAAACCTTATAAAAAAATTTGCACTAGTCTTTAAAACCCCTCAAAGAACCTTTGTCACTCTGCTTAGATCAGTTTTTTTTTTTTTGAGTTTATTTAATCTCTTAATGCTGCTGTAACCAGCATGGTACCTCAATGCCAGCTGGAGGCAGATGTGTCATATAGCACTGTTGTGCACATTATAGTGATATTTTGTATCTAATGCTTCTTTGCAGGCCATTAGCCCGGAGCTTACCTTTTATAATACATCAAAAGATGTAGGGGTGCCATCAAATCTCTCCAACAAACTTTTGCATGCACAATTAGATGCATTTGCCAGGTGTGTTGAACATGAGCTGATTATTACCTTTTCATTTGTTGATTGCTACAAAATCTTTCAAGGTCTTCATAAAATTAATGTAGCAGAAACTCTTTTTATTTTGGTTATGATGCTTATTCAGTATGTTCAGGCCTAAAAGGATAGGCAGGCCCCCAGTGTGGGCTTACAATCGAAGAAAGTATGTTCAAGCAATATCCAGTATTTTTATTATGATTCTTATTATTGTATGTGATGGTAGTAAGTCTCTGCTGCTTTGCCATGTACTGTATTTCATTAACTTCTATATATATTTATTCATCATTTTCAAGAATTTGTTGGTCTTTATTGTTTTCTCATGCTATTGTTGTGTGATTGTTTTTGAATCATTCTCTTGCTCTATGTTATGAGTTGTTTCATTTATTCATGGAATGAAGAAAATGGAACTACTATCGACCCTTTTCTATAGCTACAGTTTCCTTTTGTATTGAATTATGGAAGGTAACTTTGTAGATGTTGGTGAAAATACATATGAACTGATAGAATGATAACATTCGTGGTACTTTGGCTTCTATCAGGCTTGTTTTGAAGGGCAATACGATTGAAATGACGGCAAATGTACTTGGTTTGATGATGGAGAGTAATGGAATTACAATCCTGGAACCTTTTGACACCTCAGTTAAATATTCAAATGCTTCTGGGAAGACCAATATACATCTATCTGTTTCAGATATATTCATGAACTTTACATTCAGCATCTTGAGACTGTTTTTAGCTGTTGAAGAGGACATTTTATCATTTCTGAGGATGACGTCAAAGAAAACAATACCCTGTTCTCAGTTCGACAAAGTTGGAACAATTACAAGTACATGCTAAACTAGTCTATGTCTGGAAAGATATGAAATTTTTTGAGCCATTGAATTATCACCTGATTATTATTGTACTGTGTAGATCCATATACTGATCAGATATATGCCTTCTGGAGACCTTGCGCACCACCTGGTTATGCAATTCTTGGTGACTATTTGACACCATTGTCAGTGGAACCTCTTTTTAACATTTTCATTTTCTGAGATCACTCTTTTAGTTCTTTGCCTTGAATATTGTACGACTGGTTTCCACATGACAGGGACAAGCCGCCTACAAAAGGAGTAGTCGCTGTGAATACTAACTTTGCAAGAGTCAAAAGACCCATATCTTTCAAGCTAATCTGGCCACCTTTAGCTTCTGAAGAAATTTCTGGTCAAGATGTTGCCAATTCTAGCTTCTTACTAGATAGTTTCCTTACCAAGGAAGGCAACTACTGTTCTATTTGGTTTCCTGAAGCACCCAAAGGTTATGTTGCGTTGGGTTGTGTAGTGTCCCCTGGAAGAACACAACCCCCTCTATCTGCTGCTTTCTGCATCTTGGCTTCTCTAGTTTCTTCTTGTTCCCTCAGGGATTGTATTACCATCAATTCTGTCAATTCGTAAGTGTGATTTTTTGTAATTAACTTGTGACATAATTTACATTCAGATCAATGCATGTAGAAACCAACATGCCCATAGATAGATGACTGCACACATACACATAAATACATAAATGGGCAGGAAACTTAAGTCTTTGATGTCCAACTCCTTGGATCATATTATGTTATAATGACCATATATACTAACATTTCACTTCCTGATAGGACAGTTGGAGGGACACACACAATTACACATGCAATACTTTGTTAGTTGGTTTAATTGTCTTGCCCCATGTTTGGTATAATAACCTCATGTTCATGATTGGTGGTTGTTATTTCTTAATAAAATTTATTATGTGATTAATTTCCTAATGGGTTGAGTTCTAATTTTGTGCTTAAATTTCAGATACCAGTCAACTTTAGCCTTTTGGCGTGTGGACAATTCTGTTGGTACTTTCTTGCCAGCAGATCCTGTGACTCTCAGTTTAATAGGTAGAGCATATGAATTGCGTGATGTAAAATTTGGGTTTCAAGAATCTTCTTCAGCATCCAGTGGCTCAGATGTACAAGCTTCTCCTTCCGGCAACGTTGACATACAACCTGAAAATTCGACAACTGTAAACTCTGGCCGGTGTTTTGAAGTTGTTGCCAGTTTTCAGTTGATATGGTGGAACCAGGGTTCAAGCTCAAGGAATAAACTATCTATATGGCGTCCAGTAGTCCCCCATGGCATGGTATATTTTGGTGATATTGCTGTTACAGGGTATGTGCTCTAACTGTGGTTCTCTTACAGATGTGTGCTTGGTAATGTGATGTAGACTGTTTTTCAAAAGTATTTTTCAATTGAAAATGTATCAAAATGATTTTTTTTTTACACAAGCACATGAAAACAATTGAAAAGCACCTAGAAAAGCACAAATGTAATTTTTTCAGATAAAAACCAATTAGAAAAGCAATGCCAACCACAAAAACAAACACTAACCTTTTGTTAAAGGTAAAAATGTTAAACCTCGCTCATTTGGAAATTAGGTATGAGCCTCCAAATACCTGTGTTGTCCTTCATGATACTGAGGATGGAGTGCTTTTCAAAGCTCCTATGAGTTTCCAGCCTGTTGGACAGATTAAGAAACAGAGGGGAATGGACAGTATTTCTTTCTGGATGCCTCAAGCTCCCCCGGGCTTTGTTTCCTTAGGTTCTATTGCATGTAAAGGCCCACCAAAGCAATTTGATTTCAGTAAATTAAGATGCATGCGGAGCGATATGGTTACTCAGGATCGGTTCTTGGAGGAAAGCCTATGGGATACTTCTGATGCCAGGTATACAAAAGAATCATTTAGCATATGGTCAGTTGGTAACGAATTGGGTACCTTTCTTGTCCGCAGTGGTTTAAAAAAACCACCAAGAAGGTTTGCTCTGAAGTTGGCAGATCCCAATTTACCAAGTGGTTCAGATGATACTGTCATAGATGCTGAAGTTAGAACGTTTTCTGCAGCCATTTTTGACGACTATGGTGGTTTGGTGAGAAATATCCTCTATATAGCTTCCTTTGAATTATCAATAAGTCAAAGCCTATTTGAAATTTTTGTCAGTTAAAAGTAGTGTACTGAACTTAATGATGTGAATCATGACTCTGAATTTGTTTCCGGTAGAAACAAGTCTCATTTAGGATATTTTCCTTTTAGTTCTGACTAATTTTGGCATTCTTCCATTCATTTGTCAAGCTTTTGAACTCATAAAGTGGCTCTCTTTAAAAATAATGAAACAAGTATCCAAACCAAAAATAAAAGGATCATTTTATATTTGCTTACCATAGCCATTATGCCTTTTATTGGCCTTGAAGATTTGCTTGGTTGCTTGGATTTGCTTGCTTGGCTTTGCTTAAATGTTGTCAACTGTGGAAGTACCACTATTGGAACCCTAAATCTTATTTTAAGAAAGTTTATGGAAAATGATCTATTGTACTCTGTTCCTCTAGTGACCAAAAATCTCCAAAAATCGAATAGATAAAAATATAAATATTTGAAAATTTTGCATAAAAGAAGTTTCATGTCTAACTTCTTCCTTTAGGACTCCAGATGGTTCTTGGAAAGAATGGTGGATGCAGGTGATTGAATATCAATTCTCTTTTAATTAGCATGACAGCTTTTGAGTATTGTCCTTTTCCTTTGCACTCCTGATGATTAGAATGGAGGACCTTATTTCTTCGATAGTGTATATGCAAATAACAGATTCTCCAAAATGTTATTTACTCTGTTCATCCCATGAGGGTTTCAATACCAATAGAAAATGTTATTTATAAACCTCATGTCTTGAGGCCCATTACTCAGCAAGTGTGGTCGCTAATGCAATCATCTATAAAAGTGGCCGTCTTGTCAAGTGTTGAATCTATTCTAGTCTTTTCTAAACCTGTTGATTTGATTCCTCTGGAATATATATGGTGAAGCTTCAGCAAAATGGTCTTACTGATTCTATTGTGGAATTCACAGATGGTTCCATTGTTCAATGCACATTTAACTGGAATAGGTTTCAGCTTGCATGGAAGAGCTGACTACTTGAATTCTACTGCCAGTTTCTCTCTGGTTGCCAGATCATATAATGATAAGTATGAATCGTGGGAGCCCCTTGTTGAGCCAGTAGATGGATATCTTAGGTAATTCTAATATCTGAATTGAATTAAAATTTGATTTTTTTTTGTCTTGTGTGGACAGATATCGTAACTTGATACCAAGCATTGCTAGTTCAAAGGGACTTTATGTTCCTGTGAGTCACTACAAACCATGTTTTTGCTTCACAAATGTGCAATGCTATCAGATGGCATTCAGTTCTTTTTCTTGGGATAAGCTAAATGCTCTTATTTCTTTCTGAACAGCATTGGTCATGTTGTGGAAGATGCTAAGCTGTTTAGTACTATTTAGGGAGCAGTTATCATATAATGTCTGGGAAATAGCAACCTCCATGCCTGCATGATTTAATATTTGAACTATGGTGGGATGTTAAAATAGACTCTAATATGGCGCTTTTCAGTGTAGTTCTTAATAACTGTTGTTTGAATAGCATTCACGACAAACAATTTTACTGTGGTATTTTAGTAAAATGATCCATTGACATGCCTTAAACATCCTTTGTAGGTAGAAATTTCCCGAAAATATATGAAAGTCTTGGGGGAGGCTCACTTACCTTAGCTTGCTTCTGAAATGAAAACCTACTTTTGGTGATGGTGGAAGCATTGACTTTTTATTTTCATCGTGCTTTAAAAGTTTGGAAGTTAGTTGTCCTATATTTTTTATAAATTTTTTTTGTGATCTTAAAGGTCCTATTAAGACAGTTACTTCTCTAGAAGAGTGGTGCCTGAAACATTTTCCTCAGTAATCTGAACTGGCTAATGTACTTCTTTACATGTTATGAGAGCATATCAATGTAACAGATTAGTTTGGTCATCCCAACCTATTGTTTTTGGAGACGAAAAACCTAATATAATTTTGCACCGAGTGTATGTTATATATTTGTTTGGTTTTTGCTAGTTCCTTTGATTCTTTGTTTGGCTTTTGATCTTCATGCAGTAATTTTATTTCCAATTGATGGCTGATTTGTAGTTACTTTCAGGTACCAATATGATCTTAATGCCCCAGGGGCAGCATCTCAGCTACGCTTGACATCATCCAGGGATCTAAACATAAACGTTTCAGTATCTAATGCTAATATGATTATCCAAGCTTATGCGAGCTGGAGCAACCTTAGCCATGCCCATGAATATCATAAAAAAAGAGTAACTTCTTCCTCTTCTCTCTCTTGTGTCTGCTAGCTTTTACTATATAAATTAACACATCACCTAATGAATTCTCTTGTTAAATAGGAAGCAGTTTCTCCAACACATGGTCTGAGATCTGTCATTGATGTCCATCAAAGGAGAAACTATTATATAATTCCACAAAATAAACTTGGTCAAGACATTTTTATTCGAGCAGCTGAAAATGCGGGCTTCTCGAATGTGTTAAGAATGCCATCTGGGGACATGACGCCTGTGAAAGTTCCTGTCTCAAAAAATATGATGGAATCTCACTTGAAAGGAAAACTTAGCACAAAAGATAGAACAATGGTGACAGTTGCTATAGTGGATGCAGAGGTACAATTATTTTCTTTCATATCATAGAGGAAAAATCTTACTTGTTCCCAGTGACATGGTCTGATTTTCAGAGACTACTTGACTTCATTTCATGTGAAACTGTTTTAACTAATGGTGATGCTATGGAGTAAATTAACGTTCTTGATTTTCATGTGATTTTCTATTTTGATTATCCATTCTCCCTGATAAGATTGCTAGCTTGGTTTATAATAGGGTAGCATTTAATAGGACTGCTTTTAAAGATCCAACTTGTAGTTTATGGACTTTGCACCTTGTGTGATTTGTGCATGCTGGATTTGACCATCACATAGTTTTCCTTTTATGCTCTCTAGGAAACAAGTAAATTGCCAAATTTACTCAAAGGTATGATGAGAGGGCATATACAGTTCAAATTGTTTTCGTAGAGCTCTAGCATCCTCGATTGGGTTATGGAAGTTCTAGGAAATCTGCATTCATAAGTACAGAATCTATTTAGCTGGTGACAATCATTATTCTAAACAAACCATGTCAAAACATTTCTTTAAGGAATTGATTGAAATGCTGGTTAATATTGGCTTTGATTACCTGGAGTCTGTATTTAAATGTTTTGTGAATGAATCTGTTTATTCCGTTCATTTAACACCTCCCTGTGTAGAGGTGACTATGATCCTTTTGTTATACTGTGATTAATATTCTAAGTGTTATCATGTATTTTAACCATCCAATTGTTTTAATGTTCTGATGTAGTTGCCAAGAGTTAGGGGGTTGACTTCTAATCTATACGTTGTGGCACTCCGTCTTACACCAAACCAAAACCTTGGTAGTGAATCATTGCCTCATCAACAAAGTGCACGTACAAGTGGAAGCATTTCAAACTTCTTGTCTGATGAGCAGCAATTGGTCAACTGGAGTGAAATATTTTTCTTTAAAGTTGATTCCCCGGTATGGAATATTACTTGTTTTCTTATTGAATTCCAGTTTGTAAATCTCTTTCCTGTCAACTATTGAAATTTGATGGATTCAGTGGAATATTTCTGGATCTTGGTTTAAACTCTTTTCAAAGACAATAATTCTGCCTTTCCTACCTCATGCAATTTTCCCGAGGAAGAAAAGATAATTGAAATCATTTTCTTTTTTCCTTATTTGTTTTGTCATCCTTCAACATGTACCGCTCTATTCTTGTTGATCTTTTGAGGACATCCTATAAAATTGGATAGTCATTCTTTGTAGTCTAACAACCATGTTAATGCACACCTTTAAATGAGGACATGTTAATTATATTACCGTACAGGTCAATCAAACTCAACAGGGTTTACAGCACCACATGTTTTACATTTTGTTATTTCCTCTACTAGTCACTAGTTTTTTTTGGTCTTGCAAATTCTCATCACTGTAATTTGAAAACTTGAATCAACACACCATTTATGTAATTCATGGTCAGGTGTTTGGAGTTTTGTTTTACAGGGCCATCTTAGCTTATAATTTTTGCTGTGTTGAGTTTTATTTTCTCATTGGTGGTGGTGGTGAGGGTGGAGGTTTGGGGGGCAGTTCAATTGCATTAATTTCTTTTGTTCCTGTACCGCCACATATATGTTCATATTTCCATTTAATCCATTTTCATAATTGAACAACTTACCATTGATTGACATGGGTACACCATAGCCTTTACTTCTCTATTCAATTTGTATTGTTGTGTCCTGAATGTTATTGTGCTAATGGTCAATTGTTGGTAAAATCACCCATTTTCATGTGTGCTTTCTTCTCCTTGTTGTATTATTGTTTACTAAGTTACTCCTGGTAAGATAACTTTTGATTGGTTTATCAATTGCAACAGCTAATTCTTTCAGTTGGCATTCATAATATGGTTATTGATGCACGCATTTACATCTGAATTTGTTTCTATGTTCTCTTTGTAATGGATGTTGATGAAAGTCCTGAAAACTTCACGTGGTTGCAGATATTCTTTTTTTTTTTTTTTTTTGAGAGGTTACATCTGAATCTGTTTCTATGTTCTCTTTGTAATGGATGTTGATGAAAGTCCTGAAAACTTCACATGGTTGCAGATATTCCTTTTTTTTTTTTTTTGGAGAGGTGTTTTTGTGACATAATGTTTAAATGTCTAGTTGATGTCCTTTTGGTGACAATTGCATTTATTCTGTATATTGTTCTTTCTCCCTTCTAGAAAGATGATATAATATATTCTCATTTCAAAACATGAACAGGACAAGTACTTGCTAGAGCTAATTGTGACTGATTTGGGAAAAGGTACATCTGTGTATTTTCGTATAATATTTATTCATCTTGTCTATTTCCCCATAATAGCTTTAAGTCACTGTTCTGTTGGGAAAAATATTCAATTCCAATAATAGCATTTGCAGGTGACGGACTAAATAGATCTTGTAGCTGAATACACACTAGGCCTCTTCATTATTAACTTGCTCTTTGATTTCACAGGTGATACTGTTGGATTCTTTTCAGCTCCCTTGAATCAGATAGCAGGAAACATCAAAGAAAGCTCTAATCAGTTTGATTATCTGAATTACTTAACCTGGATTGATTTATCTTCATCCAATTCTATGGTGAATGCCGCCTTTCATATCTTAATATTTTCATTTCTTTTGTTGGTCTTGTGGAAATTATCGTAGGATCCTTAGTTAATTCTGATGTTAGTGATATTGAAACAGACTATGACTCAAGGAGATGAACACTCGAAGTCATCTGGGAGAATAAGATGTGCTGTACTCTTGTCGCCCAGGTCTGAAGCCATGGACAAAGATGAAGTTTTTATTGGCAAAAGAAAATCTGGATTTATTCAGATTAGTCCTAGCATGGAAGGGCCTTGGACTACTGTGAGGCTACACTATGCTGCACCTGCTGCTTGTTGGCGGTTAGGAAATGACGTAATTGCCGGTGAAGTAAGTGTAACGGATGGCAATATATATGTGAACATGAGGTCTCTTGTTTCGGTGCGTAACAACACAGATTTTATACTTGAGTTATGCCTTGTGCCCAAAACTTCAAAGGAAAACATCAGGAACATCAGGTCACTGAGTATTGCAAGCGAACCTGAAGGTTTACAGATTGATGGTAGCACAGTGCAGACAGATGAGATTTTTGAAACCGAAAACTACAACCCATCTCTTGGCTGGGTTGGCTACTCAAATTATTCAGATGGTGGAGATCACAATCAAGTGAGTAATGATGAATATTTGTTTGTTTTCTGTGTGCCTCATACATGTTTGTTTATGTATTTGATAAGTAATAGTGAATATATATGTACCAACAAAAGGACCAAGGACTTGCCATTAAGGATATGGTAACAATTACAGAATTGACTTTTCATTTTATGCGTGAAAAATAAATGACTCACAAAATCAGAAAATCGTTGACAAAAGATTACCCAGTATACCAATAATGTTAGGGCTTGAAAGAATACCTCAAACAATGTAAGCATAACTCTCTTCCAGGCACCATCAAGACATAACTTCAGTTACCTTGTAAAATATTGCGAAACAAATTGAATAATAGCTGAACTGAACTTTTATGTAATTTGGAAGTTTGAAAGCTTAAAACCCTTTCTGTTCCTGGACCTTCTGATTTTGTCATATTTAGCAAAGTTTGAATTACTGTCTTGATGCCATTATCTTACTTCGAATACCTGTTAATCACACAGGAAATCTCTAGAGTTGGATTACCATCAGGCTGGGAATGGATTGAGGATTGGCATTTGGATACCTTGTCCGTCAATGATGCTGATGGTTGGGTATATTCTCCAGATGTTGAGAGCCTTAAGTGGCCTGAGTCATCTAATCCTTTAGAATTTGCGAACCATGCAAGGCAAAGGAGATGGATTAGGACCAGGAAACAAATTTTGTATGATGTAAAGCAGGAAGTATCCGTTGGATCACTGAAGCCTGGAGATTCTATGCCTCTTCCTTTACCAGCCTTGACACAATCTGGTGTGTATATATTGCAATTAAAGCCTTCAAATGTTAGTACTCATGATGAATATTCATGGAGTTATATGGTGGATAAGCATGGAAAACCTGAGGGTTTTGGCGAGCCAAAAGATTCTGGAATATGTATATCATCTCTCACAGAGTCTGAAGAGCTATTGTACTGCAGCCAGATAAGTGGTACCTCTTCAAAGGGTTCCCATAAATTGTGGTTTTGCGTAAGCATACAAGCTACAGAGATTGCAAAAGACATTCGTTGTGATCCTATCGAGGATTGGTGTCTTGTGGTCAAATCTCCATTAACTTATAGCAATTGCCTTCCCTTGGCAGCTGAATACTCTGTACTCAATATGCAACCACGTGGTCATTTTGTAGCATGTGCTAGGGGAGTATTTTCTCCTGGAGAAACAGTGAAGGTTCACACTGCTGACATAAGAAAGCCTTTATTCCTTTCACTACTTCCACAAAAACGATGGGTTCCGATGCATGTAAGATTTCCTACAAGCATATTAGTCTCGTTGACTTGTTTCTTTATCACTGTCTTTGTTAGCATTGAATACTAATCACCTTTGATTTATTTTATTAATGTTTTTTCTGAAGTTTTCACCAATGTCTTGTACAGGAAGCTGTTCTTATATCTCATCCTAGTGGACTTCCATCAAAAACAATAAGCTTAAGAAGTTCAATTTCTGGAAGGTTCTGAAACATGCTGCATAATTTGTTTTACTAGAATGTCTTTGAAAAATATATGCTTACAAATCAGGTAATATGCAGGATTGTCCAACTCGTTCTTGATCACAATTATGACAAGGAACAACCACTGCTAGCAAAGATCATTAGAGTCTATGCTCCTTATTGGTTTTCAATCACCAGATGTCCTCCACTTAGATTTAGGCTTGTAGATCTAGCGGAGGAAAAAAATCCACGAAAAATTGCTCTTCCATTTAGGTCCAAAAGGAGAGATCAAGAAATTCTCGGGGAAATAACTGAAGAGGAAATATATGAAGGTCATACAATTGCTTCGGCATTGAACTTTAATTTGCTGGGCCTATCAGCGTCTATCACTCGATCTGACCAGGAGCAGCACTTTGGCCCTGTTAAAGATCTTTCTCCCCTTGGTGATATGGTAATCAATTTGTTTTATCTATCAAGCTATCAATTTCTAATGTCCTTGTTATGATCTCACCTTTTTTGGGTTGTTAGGATGGCTCTCTGGATTTCTATGCTTACGATGCTGATGGTAACTGCATGTGGCTTTTTGTTTCTACAAAACCATGTCCTTACCAATCTGTCCCTACTAAGGTAATACATATACACAGAATTTCAGAAATCTTCCCTACTATTTGTGTTAGCTCATCGTTTTATTCTTTAGGTAATTTATGTTCGGCCATTCATGACCTTTACAAATAGAATTGGTCAAGACATGTTTATTAAGCTAAACAGTGAAGATGAACCAAAGGTTCTACGGGCATCTGATTCAAGAATTGCCTTTGCATACCGCAAAACCACTGAAACTGATAAAATCCAGGTTAGTGGATTGCCTTCAGAATTCTAACAGTTAATATTTATTGATTTCTGTGGAGATAAGGAATTTTACTTGTGGAGGAAATAGATATGATATCTCCTAATTGATAATTTTTCTACATGCACTGTTCTTTTCTTCATTTTATTTTTATTATGAAATGGTGTGCTTCAGAAGTTGAGAATGTCTCCTGAAAGGGTATTTAGTGTACGACTCTTCTAGATTCAACTAAACCAAAACCATTGAACCATTCAACTCAGTTTTTTTAGCGACTGAAAACAATGATCAAACTTTCTTTATCATATTCACCCAAGGAGAAAATAGAATTTTTCTTGAATTGAGAAATATCATGCCTATTATCAAGTGTTCCTCAATTTCACAAGAGTAAAGCAACTTTATCTGCAAGTCATTTCTTGAGTAAGTTCAAAAGGCTAATCTTGAAACATCAGAATTATGAGAAGGGTAGAATCAAAATTTGGGATGCATTATTGTTCCACTACTTGTCTCTCATCTTGGCATACTTCTTTAATGCAAATTTCATATTTAATTTCTAATAACGTGTTCTGAGGATCTATATATGTTGACATTGGTTGTTTATGGAGCTTAACCAGAAGCATGATTTTTCCATGTTTGTATGATTGTAGTATGTTTATCATTTATCATTTGATTTAATCGCAATTTTGGTGCACATACTTTGTCAAAATTTCTATTTGAATTCCTATAGTTTTTCTAGCTGAGTGTCTCAAGTGCATTGCCAAATCAGTGATCAATATTTTGTAAACAAATGCACATAATTTATTGTTATTTTAAATGTACAAAAATTCAAATAGAAAATAAAATGCAAGTAGGGATACCTAGAAGAAATTTTGATAAGTATGTAGTTTTTGTAGAAATTTTTTTATTCTACCCCCTTCTCATTCCATGGATTTATTGTTGCTGAATTAGTGAAAAATTGACCTAACTGTACTGTTAATAATATTATATTGCAGCACCATATCATTTTAAATTATTCAGTTAGATTTTTTATATTTAAATTGGTAAATCCCTTTCATTGATTTGATTGGTATTTTCTGTATATACATCAGTATCCAGTAAACCATGTAACTAATAACTAATATGATGGACGATCTAGGTAGACTAATTTTTAAACTAAATGATCTGTCAATCAACATATAAGAATACTTAGATTTTCAAATATCCCTTCCAATCATTTTTGTCAAAATATCAGTGATGTTTTTCTTTATTTCTTCTGTTAAATTTGTCTATATACCTGCTATATACAGTAGTCCTTGAACTTCGATAAATTTTCAATTTAGTCCTTATGTTTTTCATTTATGTCATTTAGCTGTTTTATTATTTTTATGATCTTCAAATTAAAGCTTCCACAATCAAAGAAAAACACTGATATGGAAAATTGTAAAGAAACTGCTTGTTTACAATTAATGCATGCCATATGTTCAATTTTTGTTAATCGCAAATGATGTTGTAACTTTGAGGGACAGAATAGATAAAAAGAAGTTTTATAACTATTCGATTGCTTCACAAGTTTGGGGGTGGTTTTAGAATTTTACTGCTAAAAAAGACGGTATATTTAGGGGATAGGGAGAACCTCAATAGTGGTCTATTCTATCATAAAACCAGTGAATGTTATCTTGTGTTTCCTAAAAATCAATTATATTTCCTAAAAAAGACAGCAGTTTTGTACATGAAATGTTAGCATGGAAAAACAGCACCTTTAGGATCTTTTGAAGGTCTAGCAACAGGCGAACTGGACACTTATGATTTTGTGTTCCTCACAAAAGGGAGTGCATAATTTTCAAACCAGCACATATGAAATTAAAACTTAATTAAATAGTGTGGTGAGCTATATTTATTTTCTGGTCAAGTTACATATTTTGCGATTCCTAGGTTCGGCTGCAAGATACAGAATGGTCGTTTCCAGTTCAAATTTCAAAAGAGGACACCATCTTTCTGGTTTTGAGGGGTCAAAATCATAGTTGGAGATTTTTTAGGACAGAAATACGAGGATATGAAGAAGGATCACGTTTTATAGTTGTATTCCGCCCCGGATCATCAGATGGTCCCATCAGGTAGTTATGTTGCATTTCTCAAAGCACCTGCACATGTCACCTATCCATGGTGTGGCTGACTTGCAACTTTCATTTAACAGAATTGAGAACAGAACTGACAAGATGATAAGCATTCGGCAATCTGGTTTTGGAGACAATGCCTGGATTAAGTTGGAACCTCTTTCAACAAAGAAATTTGCTTGGGAAGATCCATATGGTCAAAAAATTGTTGATGCCATGGTTGATAGTGACAGTAGAAATAGTATTTGGAAACTTGATATGGAAGGGACTGGGATATCTTCTGCAGAAGATGCTGAATTAGGATTGCAGTTTCATGTTGTAGAAATGGGAGATGTCAAGGTTGGGAGGTTCACTAATTATCAAGGTTCAACTTCACGTGAAGAAAGCATGTCTCTGACACCTGCTGGAAACTGGGGAACCTCACATGTGCAGAGCGCGATGCCAAATGCTGCAGCGCCTATAGAGCTTATAGTCGAGCTGGGAATGGTTGGGATTTCTGTTGTGGATCATAGACCAAAAGAGCTCTCTTACATGTACTTGGAGAGAGTATTTGTATCATATTCAACTGGCTATGATGGTGGGTCTACAAGCAGGTATTTCTGATGATGTTCAAAAATTGTTGTTTTTTCCATGTGCAATTATTGAACATCACTTGCTGTATTTATGTGAATCATTTTAATTAATTAAATGGATTTTCTGAATCTGGGGGGAGACCAGAGAGGGGGCAAAATTGCTTTCAATTTTTGTGTTTCTGTAGATCTTTATGATTATACATCTGTTTATTAATTAGCATAACCTCAGAAACCTTTAAATATCTTCCAACTTTACACCCCTTGAATCTCCTCATATTGAAATTGGTGCTTGAACTAAAGGATCTGAATATGTGCATTTGTGGCAGGTTCAAGCTCATACTAGGTAATTTGCAGATTGATAATCAACTCCCTCTAACATTGATGCCAGTGCTGTTGGCACCCGAGCAGACCACTGATACCCATCATCCTGTATTTAAGATTACTTTTACAATACGCAATGAGAGCACTGATGGCATCCAGGTCTACCCACATTTATATATGCGGGTAATGCTTCGTGAAAGTGATACTTGAAATGTATATGATACTGTGCTTAGGAGAACAGTATGATCTAATTTAATATCTGCATGGACATGCCAGGTTACTGATAAGGTTTGGAGGCTTAATATTCATGAACCAATTATTTGGGCATTGGTGGATTTCTATAACAATCTTCAGCTAGATCGTGTACCCCAAAGTTCTAATGTCACAGAAGTTGATCCAGAGATACATATAGGGTGAGATTTTCATTTCCCATCATAGCTGCAAGTGGGAGAGTGCATTGTTACTGCAATGCTGAATGAAAGATTGATTTACATTTTCTGCTCTAGAAGTCTTGGCTTAGTTTTGCCTAGGAGTCTATGTTGCCTGGAATTTCTAGTTTCTTCACCTGTATCTTCTGATATCTGATAGTGCATTTTTTATTTTGATGTCTGAAGTGTTGGCCATCTTAATAACATTGATGTGTATTAAATTTAGGGGTGTGAAACTCTTTGTTGGGAAAAGATGATGAAGCAATGGTTTTGCTGATATTTTCCTGATTTTGGCCTCTTTCCAACGTTAACACGTGGGCGTGCGCACATTCAAATATGTTTTTTTTTCCTTAACTGAACTCGTTAAAAATCACTAGTCATTTATCTACCCTTCACATTCTCTTTTGTTCAAGAAACCAAGCATATTGGACTCTGGCTTCAAAGCATTGGTGTCTGTTTATTCATGTTTGGTGTGGTTTTTGTAGAACTCATGGTTCCTATTACTTCAATTGGGATCATTACTTCATATGTTTGATAATCTTCCCTAATATTTGCACTTATCATATATCCTTTACTGTAATTGAATTGATGAGTTTGTGTAGCTATTGAAAATTCTTGTGAGGAATGCTGGCTGCTTTTGATTTAGTAGAGCAAATTTGACTCCATTCACAAATGTCATGATGTGATAAGCCAGTGCAACTGTAGTTACCATTCATATATTAGCACAATCATGCAAGGTATTCACAAGCATACATGTTTATTTTTGTAGAGTGAAAAGGTTTTCGTTCTTCCCCATGGAATCTTCTATACTTTGAATGTTCTTTGGACTTGATTCAAAGCTATAAATTTTCTCCCTTTATGGTCTTTACAGGTTAATTGATGTTTCAGAAATAAGGCTGAAGGTTTCCCTGGAGACAGAACCATCTCAGAGGCCTCATGGGGTTCTAGGTGTATGGAGCCCAATACTGTCTGCTGTTGGAAATGCACTCAAAATTCAGGTTGGATGATTGACTTTTAATTAAAAGTAGTGGTAACTTCCATGTCAACTGTTTCTCATTGTAAGCTGCAAGATTTTCTGTCTTCAAATAACATGAAGATAAACTGCAGCACTTTTTTGGAAATGAGATGTAACATTTTGATATCTTCAATTCAGGTGCATCTAAGGAGAGTGATGCATAGGGACAGGTTCATGCGAAAGAGTTCCATTGCTCCTGCCATTCAAAATCGTATTTGGAGAGATCTGATACATAATCCTCTACATCTGATATTTTCTGTAGATGTACTTGGTATGACAAGTTCCACATTGTCTTCTCTTAGTAAAGGGTTTGCCGAGCTTTCAACTGATGGACAGTTTCTTCAATTACGCTCGAAGCAGGTGTGTGTTTACTTTGTTTAATCAAGAAACTTTATTTGTGTATTCTGGAATTGTAAACAAGGTCTTGGCACTCAAACAGGTTGGGTCACGAAGAATCACTGGGGTAGGTGATGGAATTATTCAAGGAACAGAAGCTTTTGCACAAGGTGTTGCCTTTGGGGTATCTGGAGTTCTGACAAAGCCTGTGGAGAGTGCCAGACAGAATGGATTCTTAGGACTGGCTCATGGACTGGGGCGTGCCTTCATAGGATTTATTGTGCAACCTGTTAGTGGGGCACTAGATTTTTTCTCCTTGACTGTTGATGGAATAGGTGCTAGTTGCTCAAAATGTTTAGGGGCTCTTAATAACAAGACCACTCCCCAGAGGTTCAGAAACCCACGGGCTATTCGTGCTGATGGTATTCTGAGAGAGTATTCTGAGAAAGAGGCTTCTGGTCAGGTACAGTTTCTATTGCTTATATTTAAAGCTGTTGTGAGAGAGTTTGTTATCTTTAGCCAAGTAGAATGAAAGGTTATAGATCAAGGAAAATAAATTTATCAGACGTTATAAATTTTAAAATTGTTAGGTTTCACTTTCATAAGCCTTTGACAAGTTTGAAGTGATTTAAAATATTTGACACGGTTTGGAATATTTGATAAGGTGATGATTCTTGTGTATGCTAGAATGAAATGGGTGGATGGGTGGATTCAATATTACTTGGTATTACTTATCGATGAAAACATGTTAGAATGAAAAGAAAAGGGGTGGTGGAGGATTTTGTTATTCACCATTTAAGTAAATTGATAACCTCTGCATGATGATATTGGCTAGGTGTCTCAGATTAAAAAAAATAAATTTGAATCTTTCAAAGATATAAAATTTATTATGCTTTTAGTAAATTTTACCTTTTGCATTAGCTATGGAACACGACTTGAAAACTATCATATTCTTATGCTTACTATCAATACAATTAAAAACTTGGGGTGGAAACACTGTTCATATGAACAATGAATAGCCCCAACTCTTCTTTTTTTCATTCCAAGTTTTTTTTTAATTGGGTCCTTTTGCTTCCCATTTAATAAACCTCAAATTTGTTTTTCACCTGCATCTTTTTTTTTCTTTATCTTTTGGGTCCTATTGCTATTCATTTAATAATTGTTATACAGTTTCACAAAATTAATGTTTGGTAGACCATGGTGTTTAAAATAATAAACATGCGAGGCAATAAGAGATGGAAGAAATGTTTTCTGATGAAAATACAACAAAGAAGAATGACAATCCACTATCGGTTGCAATAGTTACCCACATTAAGTCAGACTTTTTTTTATTTAATTTTTGTCACTTGACTTTTTTTTATTCCCAATTTAATCTTTCAATATTAAGTTGACTTGAAATTGAGTTTGATGTTTTTTTTTTTTTTTTTAGCTTGCTCTCTGGTTGCCAGGCCTTTGAGATCATGAGCACTTTTGATGTTTATACAATGCTCAATTTAGCAAAATAAAATTTAATTTTATTGATTCAAACTAATAAAACTTTTGAGACCCATTACAAACTGAAAGAAATATTCTGCCATTTTTTTTTCAAGAAAAAACATTTTTATCTTAGCTTATTGTGAGTCGAGGTTTTTAGGTCGATAATCAACAAATTTGTTATTATTTATTAGCATATATAATTCTCGATTTATTTTATTGAATGCATGTACAAACTCAGTTTGCAGTAAATTTTTTCTTAATGGTAAAAAACTTTAATGCCAACACTCTTTTTACATTGAGAAAAAATGCTCTATTCCACAGCGTAGCACAGGGAATCAAACTAGTCTTTTTTATTACAAAGTTAAGTGGTAACCTATATGTAAATGTTTTTGGAATTTGTTGTTGTACTCGATCTTCCTTTCCTTTTTCTATGTTTGCGCATTGTCTGACTATCTTTGTACTGAAAAACAGATTATTTTACGCAAATATAATGAAGATATGGAGTGAATAAGTATCATCTTTACTGTTACTTCAATGATCAACACTCACAAGATAAAACATTTTAGCACAAAATTAGATTTCCACTTGGAGACCGCATATCATTCTAATTTAGCCCGCCTGTTCATTATA
>Ga0325404_1000644_pt1 | contig 35501 bp, 15 predicted proteins | sample PopdelMetagenome_18_FD_205664 | JGI IMG/M metagenome (GOLD analysis project Ga0325404, IMG submission 205664) | Populus deltoides microbial communities from Bellville, Georgia, United States - Xylem-Control-R1 | ecosystem: Host-associated > Plants > Phyllosphere > Stem > Wood/Secondary xylem...
CTTGAAAACGGCCTTTTTAAATCTTGGGCTTCACATGAAAGTTGTAGGCCTATGTCTTATCTTTCCATCCATATAAAATGGACCTAAATCCAAGATCTACAGCTCCAGATATGACCCAATTACCGAACAGTGTTCCAGTTTGGACTGCACCAGCATCTCTTTTCTAAGTTTGGCCATCTCTTTGTCCTTTCAATTTCAGTACTTCAACTAATCAATCAATTCTTTTATTTATGTGATAGGCCTGCATTTAAGATGAACATTTACCATAAATTAAAGGTATCTTATATAATTAGATATGTTATTATAAAACATGCTTTAGTTAAGGAATTATTGATACTTCAAGTGTAAAATGATGATATAAAACCTTGATAAAAATGCACTTTTAAGTAAGATCCCTGATTGGCAAGAACAAAAAAATTCAAGAACTTAGGTGTGTATGCCGATTTTGATCAAGGAAGCATCAAAAGAACACTAACTTATGATTAAGTGTTCAACAAAGCAATAAGAAGTAAGATCCCCTTTTTTTTTATCTACGTGGCCGAATCTATCAAGAATCAAACAAGAAACAATAAAGACTCAAATTAAAGGATATAACTTAAGATTAGATCAGCTCTGATACCAACTTATGCGAACCTTAGCGGAATTTAATGGAATTCGTGACCCCAAGATCAATCTAATCCAAGTTTGTTGAGATATGAATGAGCTTATCACAATGGAAGGCTTGCTCCAAGACAACAAGACTATAAATCAACTCGATCACAATGCCTACACCTGAAGACGAGCAAAGGAAGTTTAAATTCACAACAAAAAATGGTCACTTCTTTGAAGAGTTGAAAGTTCAATCAAGAACCAAGATTGAGCAACCAAAAAGTCGGCTACTGATTAGTACTTAAAAGTGCATTTTTATCAAGGTTTTATATCATCATTTTGCAATTGAAGTATCAATAACTCTTTATCTAGAGCATGTTTTATAATAACATGTCTAATAATATAAGATACCATTAATTTATGGTAAATGTTCATCGTAAATGCAGGTCTATCATGATTAGTACTTAAAAGTGTATTTTTATCAAGGTTTTATATCATCATTTTGCACTTGAAGTATCAATAACTCCTTAACTAAAGCATGTTTTATAATAACATATCTAATAATATAAGATACCTTTAATTTATGGTAAATGTTCATCTTAAATGCAGGCCTATCACATAAATGAAAGAATTGATTGATGAGTTGAAGTACTGAAATTGAAAGGACAAAGAGATGGCCAAACTTAGAAAAGAGATGTTGGTGCAGTCCAAACTGGAACATTGTTCGGTAATCGGGTCATATCTGGAGCTGTAGATCTCGGATTTAGGTCTCTTGTATATGGATGGAAAGGTAAGACATAGGCCTACAACTTTCATGGGAGACCAAGATTTAACAAGGCCGTTTTCAAGTCCAAATTGTAGCAACAACGAAAAAGTCTGAATCTGTCGTGCAGCCCAGACACTGTTTAGTGTTCAGCCTATATCTCGAGTTCTAGAAGTCCAAATGATCTCAAATGTTTACCCTAGAAAGATGAGACAATTTTATAGAACTTTCATGATTGAAGTCTGTTCAAATTATGACGTTATCAATGATGTTTTTGGCAGACAAGAAGATAAGAATTGTTATCAAGTCAAGATGTGGCCACCCATTCATCAATTAGTCAACAAATCAATAGTTCCGAATTTTGGCCTATAAAAGGAGCCATTTTCCATGTATTTAGGCATCTTGGTGTTCAGATCAAGATCATGCTCTTGCTCTCTCTTTTGTAATACTTAAGTTCTGTTTATATTAATCTCTTGTTTATGCCTTTCATTTCCTTTTCTTTACTTAGTTAACTTCTTTCTCATTTATGTTCTTATCTTGTTTATTTATGTTTCTTTCTTTCATTTTGTGTAGCTAAGTTAATTATGTCAAAGTGAAAAGGGTACACTAATGGTGTAAGAATAAGTATAATATAAACTTAACATGGACCTTAATGTTGGATATTAACATGCTTTATATTTGTTATCTTATTCACTTTTAATACTTTGCTTGTTAAATGGTTAATGTAGATTTATGTTGTATAACACTTGGTACAACAAATACTTGGCACTTTCATAGCCCATACTGTATGGTATAACCGAAACCTGAGCTATGAAAGGAACTTGATTTGTTGTTAACATAAGTTGTAATCATGAATGCCTGACAACATTTACAAGTATTAGCATTATTGGAATAAGATAACTAATGTAATTATGTTAACAATTTATAATCTGATTGGAACCTCCTTTGTGTGTGGTTTCCAATTGAATAAAAAGATTTTATACTATACTTGTTTGAAATACCATTGGTGGATCCTCTAACCTTGACATTTATTGTTATCATTGTTTAATCCTTACGTTAATCTTCATCTCAAAGTTCTCATCAACTTCTTCTTCTTCTTCATCTTTATTATTATCATTATTAATAGTATTGGTATCATTATTATTATCACTACTACTACTACTACTACTACTACTACTACTACTATTCTTATTGTTGTTATTGTTATTATTGTTACTATTGTTGTTGTATTATTGTTGTTTATAATTTATACAGTTAACCTCCCTGTGGTTCGACCCCGGTCTTGCCGGGTTATTTATTACTTCGACACTCTTGCACTTGGGAGAAGACATCAATCTTTTGGTCGTGTCATATCACATAAATCAAAGGATTGATTGATGAGTTTAACTACTGAAATTGAGATGACAAAGAAAGGGCTAAGCTTAGAAAAGAGATGCTAGTTCAGTCCAAACTGAAACATCATTCGGTTATTGGATCATAACTAGAGCTGTAGAACTTGGATTTAGGTCTGGTTTATATGTATGGAAAGCTAAGACATAAGCCTAAAACATTCATGAAGAGTCCAAGATTTAAAAGCATCATTTTTTAGTTCAAATGGTAGCAATAATGGAGAAGTCGAAATTTATCCTGCAACCCAGACACTTTTTAGTGTTCAACCCATATCTTAAGTTCTAGAAGTCCAAATACGCTGATTCTTGTTTTGTTAGAAAGTTGAGACAATTTCCTAGAAGTTTCATAAAGACTATCTGTTCAAATTCTAATGTTAGCAATGACGTTTTGTTCAGACAAGAAGATAAGGATTGTCACCAAGTCAAGATATGGCCACTCACTCAACAATTAGTCATCAAATAAATAGTTCTGAATTTTATCCTATAAAAGGAGGCATTTTCCATGCATTTAGGCATCTTGGTTGTTTAGATCAAGATCTTGCTCTTACTTTCTTTCTTTGTATTTTGTAATGTTCAAGTTTTATTCCATGTTATATTTTCCTTAATCTCTTGTTTATGCTTTTCATTTCCTCTACTATACTTATATAATTATGTTCTTATCTTTTTTATCTATGTTTCTCTTATTCATAATGTTCAGCTGAGTTTATTATGTCAAGGTGAAAAGGTTACACTAATGGTGTAAGAATAAGTATAGTATAAACTCAACATGGACTTTAATGTTTGATACTAACATGTTTTATATTTATTATCTTACTCACTCTTAATACCTTGCTTGTTAAATGGTTAATCTAGATTTGTGTTGAACAACCCTTGGTACAACAAATGCTTGACACTTTCATAGCCTAACTGTATGATATAACTAACACTTGTGCTATGAAAGGAACTTAATTTGTTGTTAACATAAGTTGTCACCATGAATACCTAATAATATTTACAAGTATTGGCATTACTTGAATAAGATAATTAATGTAATGAGTTAACAATTATAATCCAAGTGGAACCTCCTTTGTGTGTGGTTTCCAGTCAAGTAATAAAACGAGTTTATACTATACTTATTTGAAATACCATTAGTAGATCCTCTAACTTTGACAATTGTTTATCTTTGTATAAATCCTTACATCATTATCACATCTCAAAGCTCTCTTCAAATCTTTTCTTTTATTTATAATTCTATATAGTTCACCTCCCTGTGGTTCCACCCCGGTCTTGCCGGGTTATTTATTATTTTGACACTCCTGCACTTAGGATAAGACATCAACTCTTTAATCGTGTCAGCTAGAATGCTGAAAATATCATCAAAAGTCTGTCCTAAAATTATTCCTAAAGAATAGTTAAACTCCAAGCCAAAACCTTAGTTTTCCTAATGGGTCTCATATAAGCGCAATTTAAATAATAATCAACCCAAGCTAAAACTAGCCTAAACTAATTAAAATAAACAAGTATAAGACCTAAATAAAATGTCTCCTCTCAAAATAAATAAAGTTTGATAGTCAACTAATTAAATAAGACATGTTCATTGTTTTCGCATTATGTCTGGCAACAACAAAAGCCCAACTTAAATTGAATTAGAAGGCATGCCATATACTGTTGGAAAGGTATGGAAGTCTAGTTTCCATCCCAACTAAAATCACATCAAATTCGACTTGTAGCTTAATTTATGACCAAAAGAGTAACGCAAGGTCAAACTGTCCGAATCTAGTCTTCTTCTCCCAATCCTTGTGTAATGGTCTTGGTTTCACCAACAAGCCTCTCTTGAATATAAATCAGATTAATCAAGGCTTGCTCTTTATTATTACAAATCCTCTTGAAGTCCACTTAGCCCATGTCTCTTGAAGAAGTCCATTGAAAGCTTCTTTGAACTTCTTAGCCATAAGCCTAGTAACTAGACCAACTGGAACCTCCAATGGATCCTTTGATGGTTGGATTGCATCAGCTCTCCTCTAGAATTTTTCTGAGGATTTCCCACTCTTTCCTTTCTTTGGAAGGGGAGGTCTTCCACTCGAAAACCTAAATTCTCTCCTTTTAGCTCCAGTTGTTTGACTCTGCTCGACCACTGGCTTTGGGGCATCCCTTATTACCCTCTCCATACCCTGAGCAGCCTTTACCAATTCCCGAACAGACTGAAACTAAATGGCTATCAATACCATTCTCAGCTCCTACCTCAGCCCATCACGGAATCTCTCCACCCTGTAGCGCTCTAAAGGAAGGTAAGTGGAGGCAAAAGCTGATAAGTTCTGGAATCTCCTCTCATACTCCAAAACTGTTAAATCTCCTGCCTCAAATCTAAAAATCTTGTTCTTTCTCCCTCCTATGCTTCCAAGAATTGTACCTCTCTTCAAACTCTTCATGAAAATCCCTCCATCCCAATACCTCTCCCGATCTCCTCTCTCTGATGGTCTCCCACCACAAGTGGGCACTTTCAACCAATAGCTGAGTCACGCAATCCACCTGTAGCTCCTTTAGCACCTGCATCTGATTTGTAACTCTATCTACTTTCCTTAGCCAGTGCCCAACAACCTCAACATCCTCTCAACATGGTAAGTCATACAACCCATCTCTCGCATAACCTTTTCCCACTGTATTATGGTGACTACTCCCCCTAATCCAGGAGCTGAATTGGAGGCTCCCGCTGTCATTCCTGCTACTATAGGTCTCACTATATGATCCATAAAAGGAGTTTGACGTAGTTGCCGGTGCCACTAGTAGGGGTACATGATCTCCCCCTATCTGTCTAATACCTCGAGGATTGATTCCTCTGCATGATGGGACACCAAATCATCTCAAAGTCTCACTGACTCATCTCTTTCAGAGTATCCTGATGTTGCAGGTACATGAGAGGAGGTGTCTGCCATAGGATCCCAGTCTGGATCACTTCCCTAAATTGGGGATGGATCAGTCCTGGCTCTTTGCCTTGTTCTAACCATCCTGAAACACATTTCAAAACCATATCAATATTCATGTCCCTAGAATAACAACCTGAGCTCTGATACCAAAATGTAACATCCTCATATCCGAGATTAAGCAACAATCTCATGTCAACTAATACAAAGAGTAATTAGATTATATGTGTGTGTGTGTGTGTGTGTGTGTGTGGTGTTCATATTAAATTTTACCGAAAGTTTCACTAAAATTTCAGCAAAGTCTCCCCTACATCGGGAGGTCCCAAGTTATCGACATTTAATCTATTTACACTTCTAATATTTCACATCTCATAACTCAATCATGATCCAATCATCTTAGGTCTTGATCCCACAAACATCATCATCATTACAACCATAATATTTATAACATACATTGAACAACAAATATCATTATAGAAGAATAAATGAGATAAACATGTATACATGAACACATTCACATGAAAATCAGAGTTAAGATTATCTATACAAGTTTAAACATTGATTATACAAATTAAGTTATATAAAAGTTGAAATATTATAAAATACAAGGGTATACTCTCTAGAACCTAAAATTACAAAAAGTGAACATAAACTAGTATCTACTCCTGTCGTGCATGCGAGGTTCTTGAAACAAAATACATATTATTGAAACATGAATATCACAATAAATATAACAACACAAATATCCAACAATTTAAAAAGGCAAACATGCATTTATATTTTATTCACTTCTCTCGTAAGAGTCGATGGAAGGTGATCCACTTCCCTAAGAACCGTTACTCTTTTGAACTGTTACTCTTTTGAACTATTACTCTCTGTAGAGGTCGCATTTCGACCTCCTCTCAAATTTTTAACTCTATCTTGAGTTCTAAGACTTCATTTCAAGTGACGTTGGTTGCGTTAGAAAACTAAGACATGGGGCTACAAGTCCCCTGAAGGAAGAAGAACCCAGTTCTGCCCCTAAGACAGTCAAAATTGCTCATCAACAAATCAGACTTAATGCCTTATAGGGTCTGTGATGACTCAGTCTCGGTTGGTAACCCATAACTGGAGTTCTATAGCTCAAAATAAAGCAAGACCAATTTCCTTAGTTATTCAACATTTAAAACTATAATTTCTATGAAGGAACCTGATCCTAATTCTCTCATCCTCTTACTTGAAATCTCACCGAATGTTAAGAGACGAGCCTGTCTAGATTCGTCATCCCTTCCATTCACAAATTACATTTTCTAGGTAATTTTTCATGGTTTCATGCCCCTAATCATATACAACACATGAATTAACTTAATTTTAACATCTATTTTTTTTTCTCCAATTCAAGTCTAAGAACCATAATCTATAATTCAACATCAAGGCATCAATTCATAATCGAATTTGAAATGAATTATAAGATCATGTTTAGAACATCTTACCCGGTAAGAATTAAGGTTTCGATCTTCAACTAATTAAAGATTTTCAACTCCCTCCTTCTTTTTTTCTAATGATAGCCGACCCTCCTTCTCTTCTTGTTCAAATTTGTTTCTTAAACCCTTGCCCACAAGTGTTTATTCCATCTATAAACCCTTAATCTTGGTTGAGTTTTTAAAATTTTGGTGTTTCTCTCCTAATTTTACAGGAATGGATACAAAAACTCCTTCTTTACTTTCCTTTTAGTTGCTGCAGATTTTTGGTGAAGAGATGAGTATTTATACTCTATAATTTTTCTTATTTGTACGTAGGTCCCATTTCCTTTAAGTGTATTCTTTTTGTCCCCACATCTTTTTCTTCTTATAATCAAGCTATACCTCTTTTCATTTCTTATAACTCCACCCCAAAACTTTTCGTTTAGTTTATTTTGTTCAATTAAATCCAACCCTCAACATATCGGGTTAATTTATAATGTCTCAAATTATTTTGCCCGGAAATTTATATTCAAAAAATTCTAAATTCTTGTTTTTATTTAACCCTATGCATGAATTTCTTCACTTTTATTTCCCATTTAGTTAGTTTACAATTTAAGCAATTTTTATTTTTCCCGGGGTTTACAAATTAAATTCAATTTCTCATTTTCCCCAAAATTCATCATGAACCATAATCTCAATTTAATGAACAATTCAATGAAATTCAACAATTATTGTAAGAAGTTGTTAGATGGATGTTGGGACACTTTACCAAAGAGTAATCTAGGCTCCAATTGCTAACCAATCAAGGATTTCCACCTCTTCTTCCTTGCTTGTTGTTGCCACCACTTTATCCTCACTCCATCTCTAAATTTCTTCTCTCAAAACACTTTAAATCTAAATGATTTTGTTGCATAAATCATTAGTATCACTAACTCTCTTCTTTTTCCTTGTTTTTCTCGAGAATTTTCAAACAAAATGTAGTTCTGCCTCTTTTCCTTCTCTATTCTCCATGGCCGGCCACAATAAGCCTTATATAGGCAACAATTTGTCAAATTCCAATATGTCCTTTCAAATAGTAAGTTTTATAGTTATCGGGTATTATTTCCCCCATCCTAATATATTTTTAATATCGATTTTCAACAGGCGATATTGAAATTAATTAATTTATACCCAGTACCTTTCTTTCCTCCAAAATCACTTCCGTTTATATTTAATTCACATTTTGAACCCTTTTTTTGGCATTTTTCGCACTTCTATTTTAAAATTTTATTTGCTAACCATTTTTTTTATTTCAAAGGTCCATATCCCTTCTCTTAATGCAAACATCAAATTCCTAATTTTTATAATTTATTCGTTTAATTTCCTTATACACTTCCTTTGGAATCTTTATGGAACACATGAGTTGTATCAGGTTTACATTTCTTAACCAACATTAAAAGCAATGATTTCAGATAAATTTTTGTATCCTTACCCTTAATATATATATATATATATATATATATAGTAATAATCCCATATATCAAAATTCATACATAATTCATTTTCATCAATTTTACACTGAATTTTCACCTAGGGTTTACAATGCACCTCCTTTGAACGTTGAAGAAGAAGGGAGAGTTAGAGAAAAATAGAGGTGGCCGAAGCCATGGAAGGAGAAGGAGCCTGAACCTTTCCCTAGAACCGGTAGCAGCCATTGTTGCAGCACACACTCCTTTCCAAGAAGAAAACTAAACCAGGCCAGCCTGCATGCAAACCCCCTTGAGGCAAACCCCCTTGAGTTGTAGAATGAGTAAAGAGTTGGGAAAAAGAAGAGAAAGCCAAAAACATGGAAGAAGAGAGAGTCTAGAAGGTCGGCTGGAGATAAACAACAGAAAAGGAAGAGAAGAAAACTGAGATTAAAGGAAGAACCATACCACCAAAACTAGCTCTAAAGTTGTCAAAAACGTGAGGTAAGAGAAGTATTTTTCATTGGCTAGTTACTACATTATAACTTTGGGATAAGGGAAGGATGAAACCCTAAAATAGAAAGCTTAAGTTCCCTTACACATATAATTTCAAAAATGATTAAAATGAGAAGATCTAAGTAGTATAATGAATAGATGAACACTAATGCAGACTCTTACTAAAGAAATATGAATGAATTTGAGGGATTTTAAATGTGTAAACCTAAGAGAAGGGGGCCAGCCAAATGAAGAAATGTGCAAATTATGTGATGAAATGTGAAAATGCATGAATTATAACTTTGTTAAACTTTTAAAAATGGGCTGGAACCTAAACAAAAACTTCATGCGTATGTCAATGACTAATTTTTCATATGGGATTGAGGAAAATATATGAAAATGTGATGAAATGATTGTATGTGCAGAGTTGTGTTATTGTTAAGCCCTTAGAGGTATGCTAGAGTAGAAACGAAAATCATACCATGCTAATGTCTTGATTTTGTTTTGTGATAGATGAACTTGTATATGTGTGAATCAAAGTGATTGAATGTTGAGTATGACTTGTGGTTGAGAAAAAAAGTGTGTTAGAAATGACGGATTACATGAAAAAAACTTGAAAGAAATAAGTTACAATGTTCGATCAAGAAGGTAAAAATTAGAAATGGAACTATTGCATGATGTGAACTGAATATTAGATTGTGTTATTGAGTGACATGACGAGATTGAAAACATAGAATACAAGATTATGGCAACATTAGGTTTCGGCCTAGAAATGGTGATTTTGTTTGATAACCTTGTGATAAATGTGAATGTGGTTAGTTTTGGTACATGTCCAAATTCATTTAGAGTGTGTCGAATAAAGGGAAAGCCTAGCGTAAACCTTACATTTAGATGAAGGAAAGATTGAGATAAAAAATGATTTAATTATCGCTGACGATTCCTGAATTGACAGTGACATGGATTGAGTCGATGATTTTAGGGTCGTCAACGATGCAATTTTCATCAAAGATTTTTGAATCAACAGTTGAATAAGTGTGTTGACGATTCCATGCGTTAGTCGTAGGACTGATTACCCTGACAATTTTGGTGCCACCAGCAAACCAGTTTTCGCTAACAATTCTGTGTCATTAGCAAACCAGTTTTTGCTGATGATTCTATGTCACTAGCGAACCAGTTTTTGATGACGATTCTATGTGTCACTAGCGACCCAGTTTTCGCTAACGACTTTTTGCGACAGTAACGACCTAGTTTCGTTGACGAATCCCATATCAGAAATGACTTAACTGTTACGATGATTCCATCGATGATCTAATCTAAATCACTATGAAACTAAAAAACTAAACACTAGGACTCTCGCGAGTGGCCACGCTTAGTTTTCGCTGACGACTTTCTGTGACAGCAACAACCTAGTTTCGTTGATGAATCCTATATCAGAAATGACTTGGCTGTTACGATGATTTCATCGATGATCTAGTCTAAATCACTACGAAATTCAAAAACTAAACACTAGGACTCTCGCGAGTGGCCATACTTAAAAGAAAGAGAAATGTCGTGATGTGATGATGTTCATTGTATGATTGTATAATATGTGGAACACTTAAATGTGAACATGTAAACTCTTGGGATATGTATTGTGATTGTTATATGGTTGTTTGATACAAGTATGTTGATTATGATCATGTAATATGTCAAGTGGTACGATCAGAATCGGACCTTTGACCGGATAAGGGCACTCCATAAGAGGAACAGGTAAGTGGCTTTCCACCCTCTTTTAGCATAATATTAATTCTCTAAAATTAATCTGTTACAAAAGATATATTACCATCTTGTGTGAATAATGAATCATTCATAGAATGTGGGATTGGATTTTGATGATTAGTTTTGGCTAATAGCATCCTAAAAAGATGATAGGGCTTGGGCATGATGATTAACTATGACTAATGGCATCTGAGAAGGATGACCGGGTTGAGTATTGTGATTAACTACGATTAATAGCAACCACGATGAATGAATGGATTCAACATTATGATTAGCTTTAGCTACTGGCATCCAAGATGGATGATCGGGCTGAGTATTATGATTAGCTTTGGCTACCAAGATGGAAGACCGGGTATGTATATTGTGATTAGCTACGGCTAATGGGATCCAAGATGGATGGCCAGGTTTTAATATTATGATTAGCTATGGCTAATGGGATTCAAGATGGATGACCGAGTTTGAATATTGTGATTAGCTATGGCTAATGGCAACCAAAATGGATGGCGGGGTGTGTATATTATGATTAACTTTGGCTAATGGTATTCAAAATGGATGAGTGAGTTGAAAATCGTAATTAACTTTGACTAATAGTATCCAAAATGGATGACCGGGTTAAAAGTTGTAATTAGCTTCGGCTAATGATATCCAAAAGGGATGATGGGATTCAAATATTGTGCTTAGTTACGGTTAACAGCATCTGAGATGGATGACCGGGTTGGAACAATGCAGATAAATGTATTTAGTGGTTTTGTAAAGGATGACTAGAATAAAACGAAACAAAATAACTTTGGCAAATGAATTAACTCTGATCCCTACCACTCCTATGCAAAGGTTGGGACTTATGAGCAAGGATAATATAGTTGAAGAAATAATAAGAGTTGTATTATGTATTGTAAGGAGTAATGAAAAGATTATACTCATTGAGGCTATAAACGAAAAGTAACGTTATGATTCTTTTAGTTATCTATCATCATATTTTAAATTGTTTATAATTCTTATATTCATTTTTGTACTATAACAGGGATGTCACACCAACAAGGTGCGTAGGGAATCCCATTCCACGGGTCCACATGTTTTCGAATAAATTAAGTATTTGGTTGTTGTAAGGTGTTATGTATTTTGTATGAACAAATGTCCAAGTTGTGTAATTGTCATTCAACAGTTTTGTATAAACCCATGATGATAACGAGGCTAGAACATGAATGCGAACTTATGAATATGTCAATATGATGTAATGCAAACTTATGAATATGTAAATATAATATTATGGGTATGTGTATTGAGTACCTGTTTTATAGGGATATTGATTTACAAAATCATACAAGGATTGTACTAAACTAATGAATGCAATCTAATTATGAATTTTCATAATGCTATCATGAGAAGTATCGAGGAAATCTCGGGTCATTTCAGAATGAAAAGGATTACAAAAAAAAATGCCACCAATTTCGATCATGAAATGATAAGAAATCCCAAGTGATTTCAAGATGTGAGCAAAGCTTATTGATCCTAAATGCATGCGTTTGAGATAATGAAAGGCCATCTTGGATAATCCTTTCATGGTACTTGAAAATATCCTTTGCAAGTCCCCGTTGAGCCTAGTAAAATTTTTCTTGCAAATGTACCATGACTTGGATCACACCTTATATTGGGGGCAAATATGAGGATTATAAAAATGATTTACCGTGGAATTATACAAGGTGATCTTTAATGATCAATGGAAATATCAAAATTGCCTAAATAAAAGCTAAGGGGCACATAGAGATTCAAAGAGGCTTAGCATACCGTGCAATGATGATGATAATAATGCTCAAAACCAAACAAAGAAAACAAAGACAAGTAATTCAAGCCCGACACTGGGAGGCATGACAAGATCATTTTACAAGATAAATCTTAAGATCTGAGAGGCCATCATAAAGAAAAAATGGAAGGCCTGGGAATGAGCACTAGTTATCTTTAGTCATGCGAGCCCTTATACACACCTCTTGAGCCTGTAAATATCCTTTTCTTTCATAACTAATAGCCAAAGCCTATATTATATGCCTAGTAAAGTCCTTTCTAATCAAAAGAAAACAATCTAGTTTGCTAAGCGATGCTCTCCTGTGCAAAATGAGATCTTTAAAAGATTATAATTATGCTTTATTATTCATACAAGTAAAATGAAAGCTTCAAAGATTTTTTTTTCACTAAAACTATCGAGATGATTTAAAGTTTTTTTTATTGTTTAAAAGCTATGATTCTTGTTTTGAGATGTTTAAACATGCCTTGAATATGGCTTGTATATGTTCAAGTTTTTTTTAATTGCCTAGTTTTAATGTGTTAAAATGTGATAATGGTATTGTATATGATAATGTATCATGTTGTTTTGCATGTTTGAATGTTTGGTTAATCATTTGTGAAGTCAAGACAATTCATGTTAGGTTTTGATGTCGCTATGGATTAGATTGTTTTAGGGTAGCTTTTTGGGTTTCTTGAAGTTATAGGCATGTTGTTTAAGCTTTAAGACAATAAGTTTAATCAATATAATAACTTTTATGCATAGGGAGAAACTATTTTTGTTTGTTGTCATCATGGACTTTGCCTATTGTTTTTTCTATCAAATTTTTATTTTTTGTTATTTTGATGATTAAAACAAGTTGTTTTAAGCTTGTTTAAGCCTTGTTTGTTAGGTTTAGTTTATTTTTCTAAGTTAAATTGAATTTTTCTAGGTTTAGGCTTTGTTGCTGCATTTCTAGGATTTTGAGTTGGTATTCTTTGGTTGAACATTGCCGTAGTTCTTTGATATTCGTGTCTTTTTTATTGATTGTTAGTTCATACACATGCGCACAAGACTTTTGATCACTAATCTAGCATCTTAATGCTTTTAAAACACTTAAATCATGTCATTTAATTTTTGGTTCTTCATCCGTGTTCTTCACAAAAACCAAATAATCATGATGATTGTAGGATTGTTGTCCTAATTCAGCCTTATAATGTTGCTTAAATGTTGATTTTGCATATATTTGTGCCTTTAATTTGATGTAACCTGATATGCTTTTGGAATCATGTTTCTAGGTTCGTCTTTCTTGTTCATCATGTTCTTAGCAAAGTTCAAGGGTTTGTTTTTTTTTCGATATCCGTTCTTTCATTTATGATTTTGGGTCATTTTTATAGGCTTGGGCCTTAGGGCTAGTAAGCCCAGCCCACATGGCTAGGTTGAGTCCATTTACAATTTAGGTAGTGTTTGGCATGCTTAATTTTTACCAAAGGAAAAATGCAATATTTGTTCTTAAGGCCTATTTGCCAAACAACACCGTAAGACATTTTTAAGCCTTTGATTTTTAGTTCAAGCCATGTTTGGCAAACACACTCTACTAATTTTCCAACAGTGTTTCTTTCCTTATTTTTATGCTTTTGCCAAATGGTTCTCAAATATTTTCTAAAATAATTCAAGAGCTATTTTAAAATTAGTTATGGGTCCCTCACATGTTTGTTTAACCTTTTCACTTAATATTAGGGTTGTAGACTTATACTATAAGATACTAACTCAGTATTAAATATACATGCTTTTCTTTAAAATTACAAAAAAATAGAAAAAAAATAAAAAATTCTCTATTTTGAAAAAAAATACATTTTTATTTGGGTGCATATAGCCAAGTTTCTAAAAAATAAATCATATTTACATAATTTAGCATACTAAAAATCACAAAAATAGTCTTGACACTTTACATGCATTTTGGATTTTAATAACTAGTTTATTAAAGTTATGATTACTTGGCCTACATTAAAAAAACACCAAATATTTATTTTTTTTCTTTTAATATACGGAAATATGAACTTATACGTAAAACATATTCCCGATATTGAATAAAAATATTTTTTTCTTCTCATTTTTATGTTTAAACTCTAGAATGGGTAGGATTTAACCTCATACGGACCTCATTACCGAGGAGGATATTTCTTAAACTTTAGACAGGCCAATGGTTAGAAAATATAAGAATACCTTAATTTATATCAGATAAATAAATAATGCAGCTTATCATAGGTAGGGTGCACTAGGGGTAGTAAGTCTTTCTCGTGCACAACTACTCCCCTTACCCAGACTCTCATAGACCAATAGGTTTTATAATAACTATAATATTAAGTGGTGACTCTCAAACCCTTAAAATCATATTTTTATGATTTTTCAAACATATCCGAAACCCCCCTCAATCTAGGAGCCTTACTCGTCGTCCGACACCGTGCATATCTCAACATGGTGCATCCTCAATTTTCAATTGAATAGCAGAATGTACATCTTATCTTATGTACAAATGGATTTAATCTATTTAAATCCTTTTCTACACCCTATTCTTGTTTGTCAATCATTCTAATAGTTTTCAACTTACCTTCAGAGATGTTTATGATGTATCGACGAAACATTATTTTCTTATGAGGGCAGCTTTGATGTGGACTATCAATGATTTTTCAGCTTATTGAATGGTTTCTAGTTAGAGCATGCATGGAAAACTAACATGTCCATACTGCATGGAAAATAACAAGGCATTTACGCTAACAAACAAGGGTAAAATATCTTTTTTTTACTGCCACCAATGTTTCTTATGAAAATGATTTTTTTCTTGGCAGAGTTAAAAAGGATATTTCACCCTCGCGCCTTTCTGGTGAAGAATTGTATGACATGGTGTCAAAGTATGATGCATTATGTTTGGTTTCCAATCCGGTAAGCAAAACTTTCTTGGTTTTGGTTTTACCCACAATTGGGTAAAGCAAAGTATTTTCTGAGAGCTTTCTTATTGGAAGACCAATCTTCTTTGCCATAACCTTGATGTCATGCACATAGAAAAGAACGTGTTTGAGAACATTTTCAACATGGTCATGGATGTGAAGGGGAAGATAAAGGACGACATCAAGGCTAGAATGGATATAACGTTGTTTTGTCATTGTAAAAATATGGAGTTAGTTTGTGATGGGTCACGGGTTGTAAAGCCCAAAGCAAGATTCGCCTTAAAGAAGAATACACAACTACTAGTCTACCAATGGCATAAGAGTCTACATTTTCCCGATGGACATGCCTCAACATATTAAAGTTGGTTGATTTGAAGAATTGCAAATTGTATGGAATGAAGAGCCATGACTTCCACATGTTTATAAAAACACTCATTCCATTAACTTATCATGATTTATTGTTATTGGGGATATGGGATGCACTCATGGAGATCAGTCATTTCTTTAGAGTTATATGCTCCAACAAGTTGCAGACACAGCACATTGAGAGGCTCGAAACGAATATGTCAAGACAATATGCAAACTTGAGATGATATTCCCTCCATTATGTTTTGACTCGATGGAGCATCTACCCATACATTTACCGTATGAGGCAAAAGTTGGAGGCCCAGTCCAGTATAGATGGATGTATCTATTCAAGAGGTTAGAGATTACACATGCAATGTAATTAGAAATGTATTTTCATTGTTTTTTTAATTGAAAACATTTGTTTAATTCCATGTAGGTAGTTGTTCAACTTTAAGAAAAAAGGTTAAAAACAAGGCGCATGTTGTGGTTTTGATATGTGAGGCCTATATTGTTAAAGAGATCTCAACATGTATCTTGTATTATTTCAAGCCTCATTTGAGAACAAGAATCAACCGCGTTCCAAGGCATGACGATGGTGGTGAAGTGCCTCAAGTGAGAACTTGTCAATATTCTCTAATCCTGGATGACTCGCACCAAAAAATATTGTCAGATATTTGTCTGAAATAGAATTAAGACAAGTACATAATTATGTGCTATTTAACAGTGATGAATTGAGACCTTTTATTCAATAAGTATATATACTACTTAAACTTTGTTATAAATGGACTATTTATCTCTTGTAATATCACAAACTCATACATTGTTGAATACCTCGTAGGCAACATCGTTAATATTTACTATCTAATAACTCATAACTGATCAAATCTCAAATCTTTCGATTGCAAGATCAATAATTTTCCACTTGGTTCAAAACACATGTAAGTACTATCACAAACTCATTATCTATCATGATACTTAATTTTGTTACAGAATTCTCATTTATTATTCATTGTTGTACTTGATGTACAAGGTTTATTAGCTGGGAATGAATGTTAATGCTACATTGTCTTTACTAAGTTTGGGTCCTGAAAGAAATGTGAAGTGCTACAATGAGTATTTTGTCAATGGATACGTGTTTCATATTGAAGAATATGGGCAAGGTAGAAAGATATATAATAGTGGTGTTTGTGTTAAGAAATTGACTTCTAGTGAGTTTGAAGTTGACTATTTTAAGAAATTAGAATAGGTAATTGAATTGTAATATCATAGCGAGTATCATAGAGTGTTTTAATTCAAATGCTATTGGTATGACACCACTAACAAAGGAATCAGAGTAGATCCTCATCATGGTTTGGTTGAAATTAACTCAAAAGCTAGACTCCACAATGTTAACGATGTCTTTGTTTTCATTAAGCAATGCCATCAAGTTTATTACACGTACACCCCTTTCTTTAGAAAGGATCGTTCAAGAGTTGAATGGTTATTCGTATTGAAAACCAAACCTAGGGGTCATGTCGAGGTTGTTCAGGATAAGAACGATGACTCAAATGTGAGAGATGATATCTTTTAAATTAGCGAGTTGGTTGAACCATTTCGAGTTACTCCATTGATTGTCTTAGAAGAAAATTCAAATTTTCGTGTCCTCAATAATATTTTTGTTGATGTTGACGCTGAGGAGTTAAATGTTGTTCTAAGCTCAGTGGACAAGCACAGGTCGATTAAGATGATGATAGCAATGTTATCAACATAGAAGATTGCGATGGAGCTAACGACGAGTCAATTGAAGAAGAAGAAGACAATTCTGACTAACTATCATATAATAATTATTGATTAAATTCTCAACAAAGAAGTATTTATTATTTATTTTATAATTGTTATGTGAACTTGTGTTATTGTGTTATGTGTGCAGCTTTCAATTTAAGTATTTGCAGGATGGATAGATAGGGAATACAGATACAATCAGGTGTCATTAAATATCGACGGTTTGTGTCTGTCTGTGTATTCTAGAGGAGAAGGGAATTGTTCCTCTCCCCCTGGCACTGTTCACTGTGCATCACACCTATCATAATCCAATTTTGGGTTATTACCCCAAAATTCATTTTTTTTCAAAATAAAAATAATAAAAAAGCCCCGTAACATGGAGAAAGCAGGTCGGGGAATTAAGCTACAATTTTGGAGGAAATTCAAGACCTAATTGTACACCATTATGCCCAAAAATAGAGAAAAAAATACAAATTCAAGGTCAAACCGAATAATTATTGGATGAATTTGCATAAAAATTAAGTCTAAGCACAAAATTAAATTTTTAATAGGCCAATTTAATTTAATCATAGGCCAAATTGAGTTTTAATTATGTTTAAGAATTAATTTGGGTCAAATTGAAGGATTTAATTAAGTGCAAGGACTTAATTATACTTTAAAAGAGTTAAATTAATTTTATTAGAGGCTTAATTGGTGAAAGATTAAGTTTGGAAGCCAAATTTGAGCTTAATTAAGAAGATTGAAATTTTAAGAAACCAAATTTAATTTTGACCAAGTTAATTAACTGAAATCAGGGGAAATTTTACAAGAAAATTGAAGTTTTGGGGTCAATTAGGGGTTAAATTGAAGGATTTTGCAGCCAAGGACCATTTTGCAAAAGGGGTCAAACTATAAGGGCATAATTAACAAAAACCATGGGTAAAATTGAAGAAATTAAAAATTTAATGGTTAATAAGGGGTTAAAATTGCATAAATCCGAGACCAAGGACCATATTGAAAAAGGCGAGTAACTTTGGCGTTCACAATGTAATTCAACAGGGACTTAATTGTATTAAATCAGAAGTTTATGGTTAATTAGGAGTTCCATTGAACACAATTGAAAGCGGAAGGATTAAACAGAAGTTTGAAAAAATCCCTAATTTAACCCTAAACAACGCCGTTTTTTATTTTAAAAAAACCAAACAAAGCGTCGTTTGATCACTGTTTACTGTCTTCCCTGATTTTGCCCGAGAATGCTGCCTGGGTGGCTATTTTTCATATGCGTTTAATGTCTCATATGTCCACCAAAATTGACAACACATGAATCAAAATGGTCACCTGACATCCTTTTATCCCCGAGTATCATCCGTTTAGGCCTATTAACATTACACTGGCGCCAGCGCTAGCCTAAAGAGGCTAACTCATGCAGTATTTTCCTGCAGATTTGACAACTCACGATGTACACTTTGAACCAACGGTTGAGATCCTTCCCAGCCAAACCAAAGGCCATGATTTGGCACCATTAAAAACAAAATATCCCTCTTCCACCTACTATGAATATGGGAGCATTTCATTCCTAAGCGAGAAGGAAATTGGGTCCAAAAATCAGTTTACTCCCTTGTTTTTTCCAACCAACATTTCTCTCTCCTCTTTCTCTCTCCCCGCTGCTTCTTCAACACTTGAAAACCCCACTGAAACCTTTCTCCTTCACCAACAGATGGCTGCTCAGCTTCCTTACGAACCCAAATCCTCACCGGCAACAGAACAGCCACCACGAACTCCTTTCTCTCTCCTCTACAAACCTTTTTCTTCTTTTCCCCGTGATCGACTCCGACCACAGTTCCTAGCAAAGACACCTGACATGATCAAAATATTGATGTCTTATCCCAAGTGCAAGAGTGTCGAAGTAATAAATAACCCGGCAAGACCGGGGTCAAACCACAGGAAGGTGAACTATATAAAATTATAAACAATAAATGAAAAGGAGTTGCAAGAGAACTTTTGAGATGTGATATTGATATGAGTATTAATTAAAGATAAAAGCAATTATCAAGGTTAGAGGATCCACTAATAGTATTAGAAATGAGTATGGTATAAACTCTTTGTATTAATCAACTAGAAACCACACACAAAGAAGGTTCCAATTGGATGATTTATCCTTAATAATTCACTATAAATTTTTAACATGATCATATTAATTATCTTATTTTAGTAACACCACACTTTTAAATATTGTCAAGAATTCATGATGTTAACTTATGTTAACAACAAATCAAGTTCCTTTCATAGCACATGTGTTGGTTATACCATACAGTAGGCTATGAAAGTGCCAAGTATTTGTTGTACCAATGGTTGTACAACACAAATCTAGATTAATCATTTAACAAGCAAGGTATTAAGAATTAATAAGATAAAAAGATAAGACATGTTAATAACAAACTTTCTTGGATATAAACATTGAAGTCCATGTTGAGTTTATATTATACCTATTCTAACACCATTAGTGAAACCTTTTCACCTTGACATAATAAACTTAGCTAAACATTATGAATAAGAGAAACATAAATAAACTAGATAAGAACATAGTAATGATAAAAAGCATAAACAAGAGATTAATGAAAGCAAAACTTAAACATTATAAAAATACAAAGAAAGAAAGCAAGAATATGATCTTGATCTGAAAACCAAGATGTCTAAATGTATGGTAAATGCCTCCTTTTATAGGCTAAAATTCAAAACTATTGATTTGATGAATAATTATTGAGTGGGTGGCCATCTCTTGACTTGGTGACAATCATTATCTTCTTGTCTAAACAAAATGACATTGTTAACGTCAGAATTTGAATAGATAGTCTCATGAAAGTTCTGAGCATTTATCTCAGCTTTCTAACAAAACAAGAATGAGCTCATTTGGACTTCTAGAACTTGAGATATGGGTTGAACCCTGAACAGTGTCTGGGCTACAGGACAGATTATGACTTCTCTTTTGTTGCTACAATTTGAACTTTAAAATGTTCGTTTTGAATCTTGAACTCTCATGAAAGTTTTAGGCCTATGTCTTAGCTTTCCATCGATATAAACTAGACCTAAATCTATGTTCTACAACTCTAGTTATTATCCAATAACCGAATGATGTTCCAGTTTGAATTGAACTAGCATCTCTTCCTTAGGCTTAGCCCTCTCTTTGTCTTTTAACTTTCAATAGTTAAACACATCAATCAATCCTTTAAGTTGTGAGATATGTCTACATTCAAAATGAGCATTTACCATAAATTAAAGATATCTTATGTTATCAGACTTCTTATTATAAAACATGCTTAAGTTAGGGAATTTAATGATACTTTAAGTGCAATATGATGATATAAAACCTTGACAAAAATGCACTTTTAAGCACTAATCAACGCCGCCCAAACCATCAGCTCAACCTCCTGATCACGATCGAGACTCCAGCTTCAAGTGAGTCGCTCCTACGTCAACCTCTATTTTCTGCAACCATTTCGGTTGCATGCAGAACGTGAACTACTGTTCATGTTCTGCAAATAATTAACCTTTGCTTTGGGTTGGGCCAGTTCTAGCCTAGCCTTAATGGATGGGCCAGTTCTAGCACGCCATTAAGGTAAGCATTTTTCTCTCCGAAATCCTATATTTGTTTTTGTATTATTTTTTTGTCTATTTTATTGTATACATTGCAATAATATTTTATTGTTTTGTTGAATTTTAATTGTTATTATTACATTTGTAGTATAAATATTAATTGAATATATAAGATTAAATTTAATTAAAAAAAATTCTTGTCAATTTAGGATTAAAAACATTATGACGTTGAAAATGGATGAAATTGAATAATCCAAAATTATTGGTAGAAATAAAATAAAATCAACTGGTTTGTGGTATATATTTTGTATATTTGCAAGATTGAGAATTCTAGATAGTTTCTAGTATAGGGGAGATGTTGTCGAATGTTTTTTTAAAAATTGAAATTGTTTATGCAAATATTCATCAAATTTGTGTAGATACATAGGGAAAAATCAACTGCACGTCGTGGGCAAATAATCACAACTAGTTCTTCTAGCAGCGATGATGACAACATGTCATTAGGTGTCGACCAAGAAGAGGCACTTGCATCAACTCACAATGCTGCCTCTACGAGTGTGGTTCCACAACGTAGAGGCAATGTCCCTTCAGAACGGAATCTATTCATATGCAAGTACGAGATGCATTGGAATGACGACCTTTTAATATAAGTTTGTTTTTCTTTGAGTTGGTTTGTGTTTAACAATTTATGAACTAATATTTCATTAATTTTATCGATTTTGAGGTTCACAAACATTAAAGCCACCCGAGTAATAACATCAGAGTTTAAATCATCGATGAAAATTTTATTGTTTCAATGGAGTCAGGTTTCCAAACATCCTGATTGGAAACCTCATGTCAATACATGGTTTACAAGATTTAATGTTAGTGTTAACTTAAAATTTTAACTATTTTTATGTTAATTCCATTACTTTAATGAAATTATTGATATATTTTTTATACATTTTTAATGCAAGGCTAAATTTGAGTAGGATAGAGAAAATGATAATATTGCGAGGAGGGTTTAGAAGAATCACGTTACAACAAGGTAACATCGAAAACAATACAATAATTGTTTTTTTTACTTTTATATATTAAAATTTCATTTGTCATTAACTCATATAGAATACGTTTGTATCATGTGGGTTGTGTGATTTTTGGTATGAGGCGCAAAAAAAATCTAAAAAATATGCTAGAGAAAACATTCTACCAATCTTGAATGATGTGGTGGTTTGGAAGGATTCCAGGCCGCCATACATCCCAGAGAATATATGGGCGAATTTTATATTCAGCTCGTGACATACGAGTGTTTCACATAAAGCTCACAGTCTGGTGCGGGGAATTGGAGTCAGCAAATTTACGACTCGGTAACCACGCACACTAGCGGCTCTATTCTATTCATTTAACATGTGAAGCGAATGGTAAGATTAATTTTAATCACATCAATCTTTAATTAATTTGTTGTTATTTATAAATATGTTTAGCTTGCAACATTTTTTCCTTACAGGCTACGGTTCTTGAATGTGAACCAAGCCCAATGAAGCTTTTTATGGAGACGCACGTGCGGAGTGAAGACTACCAAAAAGGGGTGCAATAGTTCATTAACAACTGCGCTCAACACTTTGTGGTATGTTCGTTCAACCATTTTCTCTTGTAAGTTATTATTTTCTTGAATTGAATTTGATGATTTTTTTTTTCCAAGAGACATATAACAACCAGTTAAGGGAGACATACATGGACGATCCTTCGACCCTCCCAGATTTCGATCCGAATTTATGAATAGAGGCAGGATCATCTAGTAGATCAAATAGAAATCGGGTGTACGGACTCTCCAACACTACAACCGAGAACTTGTGGACGACTCGTAGTGTCTCAACCATTAGGAGCTTGCAATCAATATCGAGCACCCAGTCTTAAAAGTTCGCGACCTTGCAACAATATACGACCCATCTCACTGAAAAATACAAATGACTCTCTACAGATTATGTAGAACTCCGTCAAATGGTCATGGATATGAGATCGCAGATGGGTGGTACGTGCGTGCCCTTTTTTGGCTATATGGTCCTAGGAACGACTAGCCTCCTCCTTTTCCTCCTTCTCCTCCAGCGTCGTCATTGTTCTAGTTTAATTTTATTTGAACATATAAATTTGTAATGAATATTTGGCTTTTATATTAAAAAAATTTATTTTTACTTACTTGAATTTTATAGAATTTTATTTTTTTAATTATTTTCTTTTTTGTTTTAAAATATATTTTTTAATTATTACGGATGGAGTTACCGATGGACCAAGTCCGTCGGTATATTCCATAGAGTTGGAAAAAATTTACTGCATATGTCATTTCAACTGTTAGATCACCGATGAAATTATTTTATCGGTATTTTACAGGGGGTTGGAATAAAATTACTCCAAATGCCACTGCTAATCACTGACGGAATTATTCTGTCGGTATATTCCAGCGGGTAAAAATTTTTTTAGAGTGCATTTTCCTTTTGTAAAACCATTGGTTTTTTTTACCGACAAAAATAAAATTACCGACGAGAAGTTTACCAATAGACTATTTTTGTTCGTAAATCAGCCGGTAAAATTCACGTTGACAGAATGGTAGAGTAAATACCGACGGAAAATTCTATCAATAAAACTATTAAATATATTAGTGAATAAACAATAAAAATAAAAAAACAAACATTCTCAATTTGACATAAAATTTTTACTTCAGTTTCTCTCTCCTTTTCTTTCTCTCAATTTAATTATAACAATTTCTTTTATTTATACACATGGGAAGAGGTACCCATATTATTTTTGTAAGGTTATTTTTAATACTTGGCAAAATATGATTGGACAGAACTTCGATCATTGTACGAGTATTCCTACAATATCATTGATCCATTTGTCAAACTGGGAGGAGCTTGTTTTCATTTTCCTATAGTACTGAGATTGGGATGGGAAATGAAGTGTAAAGGCATTTTAGGTAGAAAAGAAGCTTTCCTAATATACTCGAACTTTTCGATAGGCTCCTCATCTGAGTTTTTATAATTTATACCTTAAAAATTGCAAATTTCATGGACAAAATTGCATATATGATACTAAGAAATATAAGGAGTTGTCCCGTTCTTATAATCCTTGATTGGAAGGAGTTCCTCCACAATCCTAGAGAGATTTTCAATTTGTTATTCTTGCTTAGGTTTGTGAATGATTTGGTTTTAACGATTTTTAGAGTTTCCTCTCTCTCTCTCTCTCTCTCTCTCTCTCTCTCTCTCTCTCTCTCTCTCTCTCTCTCTCTCATCTTTTTTAGCATTGGATTGGATTATACATGGACAAGATTTTATGATTCCATCTTACAATTCAATTTTTTAGACCTTCCACTGTTGTAGCTTAAAAGGCAATTTTAATAGCGTGACATGACACAAACAAACATTTAAAGAAAAACCTACAAGTAAATGAAGCCTCTAATTATTTTATTTTTTTTCCTCAACATAAAGATAATCATAACTGTTTCTTCAGGATAGCAACAGTCGGATTCAAAAGTCAAAACCGAGTATTGTCCTCTCCCAATACTTGGTTAAACAGCAGTCATTCCATTGTGTACCACTGCTGGCACCATACCGCCTAGTGTGTGTATAGAATAGAGAAAAGCCTAAGAAATGGTCGTAAACTACACTGCATGAGGTCAGGAGTCAGGCTGCCGAGCTGAGCCGAACATAGATATCTACCTTTCCCAAACACTAATCAACTAACAGCAAGCTAAAGAGTGATAGCTTACCCATGGCCCCTGAGTACATAGAACCAGTATTTGTTTGCCTGGCCAAACATGGTATCTGATTAATGCATATAATCAAAATCTTATTTTAGGGAAAGCTATTAAATCGATATTTGTTTGTATGTTTTGTCTTTCCAATGAATATGAAATCCCACATTTTCTTTGACACCCATATTCTAGTCATGCCTTTCCCTCACCCTTTGTACATTTTGTTAGAAAAATTTAATTCCTATATTTATGCACTCCAAAATTACACCCAATCGAATGTAAATAGTTGATTTGTCCTAATAGAAAAAAATAGCTTGTTGTCATGGCCCTAGTTATTTAGATTTCTCTACCCAGAAAATTGAAACAGGTTAAAAATTAATAATGATTGCTACAATGGGATTTCATTGATGAATAATAGGTCAAGCTATATTGTGATAGAGTCTAGTGTTAGAGAAAGGTAGACTTGTAAAAGGAATTTAGCAGAAAGCTTTGAAAGGCTTGAAAGGAATTTAGAAAGAAGTTTTGAAAAACTATATAATTTTAATAAAGTTTCTTGCCAAGAAGTTGTTAAAACATTTAAAGATGTTAATTTTAAGTTAGGCACCAAAATAAAGAATGGAAATAATGAGATAATATCGGACTTTAATCATGTGATAATAAAAACAATTAATAATATTTCTAAACAGGTGGTAGTGGAAGTCAAAAACCATTTAGATGTGAAAGAGGTTAAAATAACCAAATCCAAAACCAATTGGTAAAGAACCAATTTGGCCAAAACAGATCAACTTAAAAAGTAACCCTTAACGAGAACCTAAAATAAATTTAGTGAAACCTATAGTCATAGAAGAAGCTGGAAGTAATTCAAAAAAAAAAGGATTATAAATTATAAGAATATTTCATGAAGAAACCAAGATAAAAAATGATACTAGATGATTCAGAGTTTACTCCACTAGATAGGATTGGTCCAAGATATATTTTAGGGATAGTCAAACAGGCTTATGGTCTTAGAGTTCAACAAATTCATAAACCAACTTATAAAAGACCTTATCTAGACTATATATATAGAATGTACCCTTATCCCATAAATTTTAGATTCCCAGACTTTACATTATTCAATGGTCAAAGGTCAATATCTACTCTGGAACATATAGCTTGGCTCATTTGCTAAGGTAGAGAAGCTGTTGATTTTGAATTTTTAAAGTTTAGATTGTTTTCAAATTTATTAACGGGAAGTGCATTCACTTGGTATATAAATTTTCTACCAAATTCTATCTAGAACTAGAACGACATGTAAATTATATTCTAGACACACTTTTTTAGGACAAAACAAGAGTTTGTGGTGGCAGATTTAGTAAAATTAAAACAATACCCTAAAGAGACTAAGAAGTAGTATTTAGATAGATTTACGGAGGCTAGAAAGTGTTGGTCTAGGATTCCTTAAAAGGAATTTGTAACAATTACACATCAAGATCTAGAATGAGAGTTAAGAAAGAAATTTAAAGGAATGGAGTTTAAGGGTATATATGAGTTAAGTTAAGGGTATGAGCTTTTAGGTATAAATGTCTATTGAGAAAGGAAGTAGAAAAAAAAAATATCCCAATTTATGAAACCTATTATAAAGAAAGAATAGACATAGATGTTGTAGAGTTCGTAAATGGTGAACCAATAGTTTGCAATACATTAATAAAAAAATGGTAAAGCTTTAAGATCTCTAAGTCAAATGAAGAAAGACATTATTTATTTGATATAAATCAAGTTGCTATTATTTTTCACTAGTTATTAGTAAATAAAAGAATTAAATTTAAAAGAAAACATAAACAGGTGACAGATGAAGAATTAAAAAGGAAGAATCATTGTAAATGGCATGGAGTGATTGGTCATTCCATAAAAATGGTGTAATATTCATACATATAATTCAAGATTTGATAGAATCAAAGCATGTTAAGTTTCCTAACAAAACAAAATGAGAATCGATGAGGACCCTTTTTCCTTTAGTTAATACATTGTCAGTTAATATGATGATCATTACTAATAACATTTTAGTATCCTAGAGTGTCACCTTTGTGACTGTTGTAGTAAATGAGTTGTTTGATGCCCGAATAGTAGATTAAATACTTAGATTTGCGGCAACATACAAGTCATAAAATACTAAAGGATTATATAGATGGCATATGATTGCAAGTCATACTACTGACAAAATGTGCAAATTTTAGGAGATTTGTGAGAGGCAGAGTAGTAAAAGGAATAATAAGCCTCAATGACAAACAAATGTAGATTCTAGAATTGACAAATTTGAGTGAGCGCCTAAGGTCTAGAGTGATGTAAGGAAAACAAACAACATCAACGCAAAAGTTGAGCGTGGATGAGATGACTTATCTAGAAAAAACCCCAATAAGGAATATGGTCATATAGTTACTAGAGGTAGAGATGCTATTCAGAAACATGCAACTCATTGCAAAAACCATGTATAATGATTATAGTTCACCCATGAAGGAAGAATTGACATCTTGGGGTATAGATACTAAAAGAGACTTACAATGAGGCATAACTTTCTTTTTAAGGTATAGTTTAGAAGAACAATTTTGACTGGTTCATTTTCATCCTCCAATGAGAGCCAATGAGAATCGAAAAAAGTCAAAGGAGGTGTTGAGACAAGAAGGAAATTATCCAAAAAAGAAGTCCTTAAGGAGAGACTTACCATGAAGTTCAAAAGAATGTTGAACTAAGGTCGAATCCAAAGAACATAAACGGGTTGATAAAATTCAAGAGAAAAAATGACTAAAAGATGTAGCAAAGACTTTGTAGAGAAGAAAAACAAATGTACTTCATAATTATATGAAGAAAAAAAACCATTAGATACAGGAGAGACTTACCATCAAGTTCAAAAGAATGTTGAACGAAAGTCGAATCCAAAGAACATAAATGGGTTGATAAAATTCAAGAGAAAAAATGACTAAAAGATGTAGCAAGGACTATGTAGAGAAGAAAAACGAATGTACTTCGTAACTATATGAAGAAAAGAAAACCATTAGATGCCAAGGAGAATGTTCTAGAGTTTTTCATTAATGAGACCAATGATAACTTAATCATTCAAATGAGTGGAGATACAAATTCAAATGAAAAAACAACAAAGCAACATAAGAAACTAAAAAGAACTAATAAAAGGTACCTAGCTAATCACAAAAATAAGGAAGACAATATGTTTGATGCTTTGTTTTTTAATGATGGAGATGATTTCTTCGCACATAACATGACATAATACAACATGGTGACTCTCATCCCTAGGCAAGTTTATCAATTAGAATGTTGAAGTTACAAAATTGGAAGGAGATGTTGTTTATAGCTTTGTAACACCCCATGAAGTGATAATAGAGGAAGCTAGCCAGAAGGTGTACTAGCAAGGGATAGCTAGAGACTTCAGAGTGAAAGGAAAAGGTGTAGTTGAGTTTGAAGAAGTTGTGAAAGTTTTGTTCGAGAAACCAAATGTTAACAAGCTTGTGCATATGAAACCGTTATACTTAAGCGCTAAAATTAAAGGAGAGGAAACAGGAAAAGAATTGATTGATAATGGCACTGCTGTGAATATACTGCCTCGAAATATGTTAGAGGTAATTGAGAAAACAGTAGAAGATTTGACACCAACTAGAGTAGCGATAAGTGGGTTCTCTGGAAAAGTTCTACAAGCTAAAAGAATGATAGAAGTCAGTTTAAAACTGGATTCCTTAACTGCTCAAACAATGTTCTTTATTGTAGATACGGTCCCAAACTATAATGTTTTACTTGAAAATGACTGGATTCGCGTGAACGACTGTATTCCATCAACTCTGCATCAAATGTTGTTAGTTTGGAATGAGAGTAAGTTTGAAGTTATGCATACAAACAACAAACCATTTGTAACATAAGCAAACCACTTGGAAGCACAATTTTATATGAGAAAATAGAGTACAATTAGAATTGCACAACTATCATCATCAGGGGAAATTGAAGAAATAAAGGATGAGATTTGTAAAATCCTGACAAGGCCTTTATTAACTGGAGAGCATGGAAGGAAGAGAAAGATCTCCTTCATTGAGTGAAACAACAATATGTAATAATTCTGGAAAAGTTGTAGTCCAGGTTACTATCTAGAGATTATTGGAACATTGGATAGAAGAACAAGTATTGAGAGAATAAAAAATAGAAACGAAAGAGAGAGAGATACAAGAACAAGTAGCTAAAGTACAACAATTGAAGCATATGGATGCATACAAAGAATCCATACAATGAGACAAAAGAGTAAGGACAATGTCCATGGTAGTAAAGATAAGATAATGAATGTGAAATAAAAGAAAAGGAGTTAGTCATACTTAATATTCAAATACAAATTCCTTTCAGGAAAAAAAATGTCTTGTAATTCATGCATAATAAACATAAATAAATGATGAAATTGATATGACTTAAAAATTAAAAATTTGAATCTCAATATACTTATTAATTAAAGTTACCTATTAATTTGAAGTTATTAAAAGGCAATTTCTAGGGGAGATAAGTGTTATACCATAAATTTTATAGGACATAGATAAGGTTAAAAGATAATTATCTTATAATTGAATAATCAAGAGAAAATTAGAAAACAAGAGTATATAAAAGAAAAAACATGTATATAAGTAGAATGTGTAAGTCACGTAAATTAAAAAGCAACAGTAACTCATGTGATTGTGAGATTATGGAAAGAACTTTGAAAGATGGAAGTTATTAGCAGTTGACATATAGAAAATGAAAAGTTACTCGTAGTTGATATCACTCAATTATATAAGACAAATGGCAATGAAGATTAAGGAACACAAATAACTCAACAAAAAACTCAAATTATTGCATAGCAGTTTATCAAGTTCTCATGACTTTTCAAACCTGAAGTCAATAGGCAATAGCTTATAGACGGTAATTATATAGGCAATAACTTTGTAGGCAACAGAACAGTGGGCTATAACTCTATAGGTGATAGTCAAGTAGACTTGCAATTTCCTTTGTAATCTGTAGGTTTGCAATTTCAATTCCATAAACCAAAAATACCAAAAAGATATTTCATTATCTAGGAGTTTTTATTCATGGATGTAATCAGAGTTCTATGAATGTAAGTATTTATTTCATTTACATTTATGTTGTTTTAATTCTTTGATTACTTTTTCAGTTGAAGTATTGTTTATGTGAAGTGTATTTGATTACACACTACAAGATTTCACATTTTTACCGACGGAAATATTCCGTCGGTGTGTGATTAGAAGTTCGTCGGTGATTTATTTACCGACATATTCACCAACGGATTACATCCATCGGCTTTCCCTTTGTCGGTAATTCCCCATTCCATCACTATATCGGTTGGACAAACAAAAAAAATAATTTGCTGATGGTTTTACAGATGAAATTTGCGCGCCAAAAAAAAAGTTTCCTGCTTGAAATATACCGACGGATTTTTATTCCGTCGGTGATATCGTGATTTACCGACGGCTACATACCGTCGGAACATTTCTCGGTGAGTGTTTGAAATACCGACTGAATATATCCGTCTATAAACTCATCGGTAAGTGTGGCAGCTACTGTCAAATGCCGACGGATTAAATCTGTCGGTAAAGCTGTCGGTGAGTGTTTGAAATACCGACCGAATATATCCGTCTGTAAATGCGTAAGTGAATGCTACTATTAGATGTCGACGAATTCATTCCGTCGATAAAACCCTTGGTAATAGTTTTTTCTAAATTTTTTTTTTAAAAATTATTTAGAATATATAATATAAAATTATATAAATTAATGGTAATAAAAATCAATTATGCAAATAAAATTTATATTAAACAGCAAAAACAAAAAATCAAAGTTAAATAATATTCATTACAAACTGAATGTGTTTCAAAAAAAATATTAAATGAAGTTTTAAAGGTAAATAATGTTTATTACAAATTAATATGAAGGTGGAGCTGGAGGAGGAGGAGGATATCCTGAAGGAGGAGGCTGGTGGTTACACGGCCAAAAATGATTAGGCGCACATGTTCCACTCTGTGTTGCCATGTTCATGACCATTTCACGAAGCTGTTCTTAAGCCGCTTTTTGTTGTTCAAACTCCGCTCTTTGTTGTGTATGAGACGCTTTGAGTTGTGCGTACTTCGCTGATAGGTGGTCATATTTTTTGATGAGTTGAGCCGTGGGTTGCTGCAAGGCCACGAACTCCTTAGATTGGGAGCTCGATATTGATTGGGAGCTCCCAACGGTTGAAACACTACGGGTCGACTGCAAGTTGTCAGCCGTAGTGTTGGAGAGCCTGCAAACTCGATTTTTATCGGGTCCACCTGACGATCCAACCTCCATCCACAAATCCGGATCGAATTCCTGATGGGTCAAAATATCGTCCCCGTATCTCTCCCTCAACCGATTATTATAAGTCTCCTGAAAATAAAAATAAAAAAGTAATCATCATATTCAATTCAATAAACATAATAACTTACAAAATAAAATGGTTGAACAAACATTCCACGAAATGTTGAGCACGGTTATCAATGAACTGTTGCGCCTCCTTTTGGCAGTCTTGACTCCGCACGTGCGTCTCCACAAACATCTCCATCAGGCTCGGCTCACGTCCAAGAGACGTAGCCTATAATGAAAAAATATTTATTAACAACAACTTAATTTAACGATATATTTTATTTAAATTAATCTTACCATTCGCTTCGCATGTGTAGCAAACGGAACGGAGCCGCCAGTGTGCGTTGTCACCTAGCCATGAATTGGCCGATTCTGGTTGCCAGCACCGGACTGTAAGCGTCATGTGAACCTCTCAGACATCACGTGCTCAATATAGTACGACCATATATCTTCTGGGATGTATATCGATTTGAAATCCCTCCAAACCGCAACATCGTTCCAGCCTTGGAAACTCCTATCTCTTGCAGTTTGTTTTGCCCTTTTTTGTGTTTTATACTAAAAATCACGCAACCTACTTCACGCAACCAAAAATTACATTTCGAAATATAAATTTTTGTCTTAAAAAAATCTTGTATTGTTTTTGATATTACCTAGTTGCCGCGTGATTTTCCCACACCCTCCTCGCAACAGTGTTGTGCTCACTGTCCTACCAGAATTTGTTTTGTGTATAAATAATTAATTTTAAATAAAAATAATAATTTATTTACAATTATAATAATAAGCTGAAAATTATAAATTAACACCAACCTCAAACCTGTCAAACCATGCATTGATTTGAGGCATCCATTCAGGATGCTTGGATATCTGACTCCATTGAAACAATGGAATCCTCATTGACGATTTAAACGCCGATGATATTACTCGAGCGGCTTCAATGTTTGTGAACCTGAAAATAAATGAAATAAATTCAATAGTGATTACTTCATAAATTATGTTGTAATTTAAAAAAAAAACTAAAACCTTAAAAGGTCGTCTTTCCATTGTGTCTCGTACTTGCGGGTAAATTGATTTCGTTGCAAAGGCACGCCGCCTCTGCGCTATGAAGTACCGCTGGAAGAGGCAGCATCGGTTAACGGCGCAGGTGGTGTAGGTGCCTCTTCTTGAGAGGCACCTAAGGAAATATCATCCTCGCTGCTAAACGAACTAGCTGCGACCATAAGTGAGCGACCATCTCTGGTTTTCGTTCTACGCATCTACATAATTTTATACAAATAATTATATAATTAAATTCAAATGTTAAAAAAAAATTCGACAGCACCTCCCTTATACTGGATATTACCCAAATCCACAAACCTGCACATATTAACAATAGCCACAACCAATTGACTCAATCTATACATAGTATTCCAACATATTCAATTACTAATCCTAAGCTAAATTAAACATTAAGAATTACAATTCAACAAATTATTCAATAATTATGCCAATACAACAATAAAATATATTCAATAAAAAAAAACTCTAGACTAACAATTAAAATTAATGAAAAAAAATTAAACATAAATCATGCAATAATAGAGTAAAATTAACAATTATTCCAAAATATTCAATTACTAATACTAAGGTAAATTCAACATTAACAATTACAATTCAATAATTATGTCAATACAACAAAATAATAAATTCAAAAAAAAAACTCTAGACTAACAATCAAAATAAATGGAAAAAATTAAACACAAATCATGCAATAATAGAGTAAAATTAATAATTATTCCAACATATTCAATTACTAATTCTAAGGTAAATTCAACATTAACAATAAATATTCAACAAAGTAACTAATAATAATTATGCCAATACAATAATAAAACATATTCAAAAAATTCAAAAAAAAAACTATAGACTTTAGGAATGAAATATGCTTACTTTAATAATGTGTTGAATTTAATACTTTATCTACATTACAAAAAATACACCAAAACAAAAAAACATAACAAAAAAATAGAAGAAAAAAAAACTCTTAAAGTAAAATAAAATAGAAGAAACAGATACCTTTTAAACTGATGAAGATTCACAAGAAAACTTGCTAGAGATTGCAGGTGAAAGCTTTGAAGAATGGAGAGGAAAAGAATCAAAATTTAAGGTGAAAAACTGAGGAGAAGAAAAAACGTACTGAAGGGGCGGTCGCTAGAACTTATATGGCAGTTTTACCGATGGATTCACCGACGGATATAAAATTAATTATTATTTTAATTTATTCCATCGGTGAAGTGTCAAAAATCCGTCGGTAATTGTTGAATTTCGCACCAAAATTTTTAATGACCCTCCATATTTTCTGTGGTCCGTCGGTAATTCTGTCGGCAAGATGACGCGGTCAGAGATGCATTTAATGCACAACCCTTTGGAATTCATGCAGTTCGTCGGTAATTTTGTCAGTAAAATTGACCCGCCGACAATTTAACGATGAACTTATATCCATTGGTATGGGCGTTGGTGATTGTGGCATGTCAAGTAATTATTTTCGAACTCTCTGTGAAATGCCGATGGACTTAATCCGTCGATATGGGCGTCGTTGATTGTGGCATTTCAAGTAATTATTTTCAAACTCTCTGTGAAATGGCGACGGACTTATTCCGTCGGTATGGACGTCAGTGATTGTGGCATTTCAAGTAATTATTTAATGTTACAAAATATATCATCCATGATTTATAATTATTTCAAGTAATTATTTCGTGATTGTGACATTTCAAGTAATTATTTCAAGTAATAAATATTTCATGTTACAAAATATATCATCTCTATAATCTAAATTACATGAAAAAAAGGGTTTTACACAGGGCTTCATTTTGATTGTTAGTCATAATTTTCTTCTTCTTTGTCATCAATTGAATTGTCATCACCTTCATCGCAATCTTCAATATGGATATCATCTTCTTCATCGATATTTGCTTGTTCGCTAGAGCTCAAAACAACATTCAACTCCTCTGCGTCAACATCAACAAGACTATCATCGAAAACACGAAAATTTGAATTTTCTTCCAATTCAATCGAAGGAGCAACTCGATATGGTTCAACCAACTCACTAACTTGAAAGACTTCATCTCGCACACTTGTGTCTTCGTTCTCATCCTGAACAACCTCGACACAACCCCGGGGTTTCGTTTTTAAAACAGACAACCAATCCACTCTTGATCGATCCTTTCTAAATGAATAGGTGTATGTGTAATAAACTTGTTGACATTGCTTTGCAAAAACAAAGACATCGTTTATGTTGTGAAGTCTAGCTTTTGAGTTGATTTTGACCAGACCATAGTGCGGATCAATTCTGATTCCTCTGTCAGTCGTGTCATACCAATAGCATTTGAATAAATACACTCTATTCTGCTCGCTATGATATTGCAGTTCGACGACCTCTTCTAATCTACCATAGTAGTCAACTTCTAACTCACTACTAGTGGATCCCTTAACACAAACACCGCTGTTGTATGTCTTTCTTCCTTGCCCGTATTCTTCAGTATGGAAAACATATCCATTGACAAAATACCCGTTGTAGCACTTACATTTTCTTTCAGGCCCCAGGCTTAGTGAAGACAATGACTTAGGCGCACTCCTTCCCATTTGATAAACCTTGTATGTAATGTACATCAATAAACAGTAAATGAACGAGAATCTCGTAATGACATGCATACGTACAGTAATTTTGCAAGTTAGAATGAGTTTGTGATAGTGCTTACATGTGTTCTGAACCACGTGGCAAACTGCTCATCTTGTAATTGAAAGATCTGGGATTCGGTCAGCTGTGAGTTATTGGAGAGCAAATATTGACGATGTTGCCTGCAAGTGATAATGAGTGTATGATATTACAATATATAATTAACAGTATATTACTAACAAAGTTTAATTAGTATAAACTTACTGAATAAAAGGTCTCAGCTCATCACAGTTAAATAGAACATAGTTGTGTGCTTGTTTGAACTCTATTTCCGACAAATATCTTCCTCTTACGGCATTTTTAGGTGTGGGTCGTCCAGTATTGGAGAATATTGACAAGTTCCCACTGGAAGGCACTTCACCGCCATCATCATGCCATGGAACGTGATTGATTCTCGTTCTCAGATGAGGTTCGAAATAGTACGAGATAAATGTTGAGATCTCCTCAACAATATAGGCCTCACATATCGAAGCCTCAACATGCGCCTTGTTCTTAACCTTTTTC
>Ga0325404_1000646_pt1 | contig 35459 bp, 23 predicted proteins | sample PopdelMetagenome_18_FD_205664 | JGI IMG/M metagenome (GOLD analysis project Ga0325404, IMG submission 205664) | Populus deltoides microbial communities from Bellville, Georgia, United States - Xylem-Control-R1 | ecosystem: Host-associated > Plants > Phyllosphere > Stem > Wood/Secondary xylem...
TCATGCTTTTCATTTCCTTTACTATACTTAGTTAACTTATATCATGTTTATGTTCTTATATTGTTTATTTATGTTTTTCTTCTTCATAATGTCTAGCTAAGTTAATTATGTCAAGGTGAAAAGGTTTCACTAATGGTGTTAGAATATGTATAATATAAACTCAACATGGACTTTAATGTTTATATCCAAGAAAGTTTGCTATTAACATGTCTTATCATTTTTATCTTATTAACTCTTAATACCTTGCTTGTTAAATGGTTAATCTAGATTTGTGTTGTATAACACTTGGTACATCAAATACTTGATCCTTCATAGTCTTCGGCCGACATCGTTGTTATGAGAGGAACTTGATTTGTTGTCAACATAAGTTAGCATCATGAATACCTGATAAAATTTATAAGTATAGTGTTACGTAAATAAGATGATTAATATGATCATGTTGATAATTTATAAAGATTTTATACTTTACTTATCTCTAATACTATTAGTGGATCCTCTAACCTTGACATTTGTTTTTATCATTGTTTAATCTTCACATTTATTTTACATCTCAAAGTCCTCTTTAAATTATCATCACCATCATCATCATCATCATTGTTGTTGTTGTTGTTGTTTATAATTTATATAGTTCACCTCCCTGTGGTTCGACCTCGGTCTTGCCGGGTTATTTATTACTTTGACACTCCTGCACTTGGGATAAGAGATCAACTCTTTGATCGTGTCAGCTGGTTATGTGTAATGATTAGCTTCGGCTAATGGTATCTGAGATAGATGGCCTGTTGAGTTTGATGAGTAGTTTTATTAGTGGCTTTTAAGATGGATGGTCGGCTATGTTTGAAGGTTAGTTTCGGCTAACGACATTTGTAATGGATAGCCAGGTTCAAAAATTATTATTTAGTTTTGGAAATTAGTGTGTTCATACATGCCAAGTTGTGTATGTACCAAGTATATGAAAGAATTATGATTGTAGCGTTATAAACGGAAAGTAACGATTTTGTTTCCTAATAACTATTTATTCCTTTATCATAAATTGTTTATAATTCTTATAAATATTTGTACTGCAACAGGGACGTCACACCAACGGGGTGCCTAGGAATGTACTTTTATTTAAACTCATAATGACTATTATTAGTTTAGGAATGCAAACTTATGACTATTTACATATAATATGATGAAGACTTGTAATATGCAAATGTGATGTTATGTGTTTGTGTAATAACTATTTTTTATGAAAGGTTGATTGATTTTTTTACATATGGACTGTGCCTCGCTAATGAGTGGAATCGGTTTATCAATTTTTGGAATGATCTTGTGATGAACAAAAAAAAATTACTATTGTTACGACTTTAAAAAAACCAGGTTATTATAATAGGCATTTCTTTTAACATGTGCCTTGGTAGCACATTTAGTGCAGAACCATTATCAACCAATATCTTTCCAATCAGAATGTCTTTACATCGCATTGTGATGTACAGTGGCTTATTATGTTAGAACCTTAAGACCCAGCTCATCTTCAGTGAGGTACATATAATTTGAGGCCTAAATTTTTCCCAGTAGATGCTTCATGGTTTCTTGGTTTATGTCACGTAGGCCTCATTCAGCATCTTTTACAAGGCCTTCCTATGTGGTTCAAAGCTCAGAATCAATGACAGTAATGATATTCTGGCATGAGTTTTCTTAAGCTACTCAACAACATTATATTCGTTATGTTTCATCAACTTTAAGAACTCATTGGTTTCTGTTAGATCAACCATTTCCTTACCTTTGGCTTTCTTTTGTGTCTCAAGCTCTTCTAGGGTGAAACATCTTCCACTGCGAGTTAGGCCCCCGACTTCTACTTGAAAGATAGATGTTGGTTGCATGCTTTAGAAAATGTTCCTATAGTTATAAGGCAAGGCATTGTAATCTCTTTTATGTGCCACTATAGGTTTGGACATGATTAATTTGGGCAACCCATCCCTAGTAGATTGCACCTGGCACACTTCTTTGCTTTTGCTAGATACATCTATTATGGATACCTCTCTATTCATCCTTTTTTCTATTTAAAGAATCCCTCGAATCATCATTTGCATCACCTTGTCGCATAAGCCTTCGCATTGGTTAATCATGTGGCTTTCTTCACCATGATACTTATAAAAATTCATGCTACCTTTTTTGTATCCTGATTTTATCATCATCTCATAAATTCTATCCATTGGCATTTTTAAACTCCATAGGTGCTCCACCTCTAGTGCATTTACCGACCCATTGCCTGAAGCATGATTAGGTAGAGGGTTTGTATTCACGTTTGGAGTTTCTTTGAACATTATCCACCTAGTTTTAATTAGTTGTAGGAGTTTTTTCTTGAAAGCATTGTAAGTATGAATGTTATATCCTGCAATGCCAGCATGGTATTCATATGTGAGGCCTGATTTATACCAGCAAGGGTAAGGTGGTTGCAGAGGTGACACGACCAAAAGATTGATGTCTTCTCCCAAGTGTAGGAGTGTCAAAGTAATAAATAACCCGGTAAGACCGGGATCGAACCACAAAGAGGTTAACTATATAAATTATAAATGATGATGGTGGTGGTGGTGAGTTAAAGAGGACTTTGAGATGTAAGATTAATGTGAAGAGTAAACAATGATAAAAAAAATTATTAAGGTTAGAGGATCCACTAATGGTATTTCAAATAAGTATAATATAAACTCTTTTTATTACTCAACTAGAAACCACACACAAAGCAGGTTCCAATCGGATGATTTGTCATTAATAGCTCATTATAAATTATTAACATGATTATATTAACTATCTTATTTAAGTAACACCAAGCTTTTAAATATTGTCAAGAATTCATGATGCTAACTTATGTTAACAACAAATCAAGTTCCTTTCATATCACAAGCGTAGGTTATACCATACGGTTGGCTATGAAAGTGCCAAGCATTTGTTGTACCAAGTGTTATACAATACAAATTTAGATTAACCATTTAACAAGCAAGGTATTAAGAATTAATAAGATAAAAATAATAAAACATGTTAATAGCAAGTTGTTTAGGAAAATTCTTGGTTTGGTTATTTCAAGGCTTAGGTTTTTTGGCAAGAAATTGAGAGTTAAAATTAACCATTTAACCAGCATCTATTTTCTAAGTTTAGCCCTCTCTTTGTCTTCTCAATTTCAGTAGTTAAACTCATCAATCAATCCTTTGATTTATGTGATAAGCCTGCATTTAAGATGAATATTTACCATAAATTAAAGGTATCTTATATTATTAGATATGTTATTATAAAATATGCTCTAGTTAAGGAGTTATTGATACTTCAAATGCAAAATGATGATATAAAACCTTGATAAAAATGCACTTTTAAGTACTAATCAAGAGGCACAAGTGGTACTAGAGCTACATGTCTGATGCTCAGTAACTTTTGATACATCTTGTTTAAGGGTAGCAATAACAAGGGTAGTTGTTCTTGGACTTTTTGATAATTTTTATTTAGGAAATTCTTGGTTAGGTTATTTCAAGGCTTAGGTTTTTTGGCAAGAAATGGAGAGTTAAAATTGATGTTGGCAATTTAGGATGAAAAGGACAGAGTGTTATATGTATGTCGTTTAAAAATGAATATATATATGTCATTTAAAAATGAATGTATGTATATGTATGGATGAAAATGTATGTACATTCATATGGGTTATGGATTAACCTATTTAAAGAACTAATCTGTGACTTCTTTGTTAAATGTGGGTAGAATCCATAGTCTGATGGATTTGAAAGGATTTTTTTCCAAGTCCTTAAATCAATTAAATCTCATACACATTAGAAAGTATCATAAAAGTGGGTGTGAGTTCTTTTCATTTATCAAAGCTAAGTAGTTCATACAAAGAGTTTTTCTATGTTTCTATTCAAATGTCACTCCTCTATTGGCTACATTCTTAATAAAAGCTAAAACTTCACTCAAATACTCCTTGTATTTATGAATATTGTTGCCAATCATGAAAGCTTTCACTCATAACTCATTTGCCTTTCAGGTCACCATATCAATCAACTTTTCGATTTGTTCAATCTTATAGTGGAACAAAGTATTATCTTGAAGCAATGTTCTGTTGCTTACGGATAATGATTTATTGCTCCTATCCAGCATTTGAATTGTCTTCTCTAACTACTGGATATGGTTTCTAGTCCTTTGAGGTTCTTCTTCTTGATATTGAGTTCGACTATCTTTATATTTAGTTATACATTGAAGTTATTGATGTAGTCCTACCACTCCTCGAATTGCCCTTTCATTTTCTTCACCTCTTCTTCTCAAAATTCCAGCTCAAACTAGATTATAGAGACTTGGTCTCTCAAGGAATTTGCTTTACTCAGGTGTTCCCTCATATCTGACTCAACTGCCTTTCTTGCTTCTCTTTCATCATCAACTTGGATCTTGTATTAAGCTCCTAAGCTTCTTTCTTCTTCAATAGTAAGATTATCCAATATGTTCTTCTCTTTTTCGGCCTCTAGCTTCATTATGTTATTATGATCCTTCTCTTTTTTCAAAGCAGTTATTGACTCCTTGCAAGCACGTCTTCTACTTTTAAAAGTCTTTTTCAGACTCACCAACTCTTTTTCTAGCATCACGTGCTTATTTACCAAGTCATTATATTTGGTCATTATTTCTTCCAACTATTCTTGGATTCCACACATAATTTCCTCATACTAGAAGTTCTTTCCTTGCACTGAATCTTATATCAATTCAGTTATCTGCTCATCCTTCTCTTTTATTTATTGGTTCATGAAGGTCTTCATCTTTTCTTTTTGCAACAGCTGGTTTCTACTGACTCTTGTAGTTGCTCAGTTCAATCCTCAGCCTATCCAACTCATCTTGCAAATTTTCTTCATTATTTACCCTTTCCATGTTAGGTTCCGTAATGGTGGATGATTCCTCCTTGTCGATTGAATTTTGTCTTTGCATTACCATACCTCCGAGTGTCCTAAATAATTCACCACTCCTTAATATTAAGTAATTAGGGCTGGTTGAAGATTTTTTTTACTTCTCCTCCATGTAGACTAAACAAGCTGCCCCCAATCACATCTGATGGCGTCTAGCTCGACTAAAGAATTAGCTTTTTTGAACAAACCAGTATACTCGGCTAATCCCCAGGTTCTCGGTATTTATTGTATGTCTCCAAACGGCCTAACTACCAGTAAGGGTGAGTAGCTGATATAACCAGTCAAACCAATCATGGGACCCATGCTTTATCACCACAACTTATAATATAAGATGGATTGCCCACCCAAGGAGTTTTCCGCATGCAATTACTTTGAGGGACTGCTTGGTATTTTTTTCACCCATGTTTTCTCATCTAGGTCATTCCATTCTTCACTTAAAATAAGCCCAAGTAGTCTTATGTTGAACCCCCAGAAATTATTGAAAACTTCTCTCAATATCTCCAAATGATTGACTATCCACATAAATAACAGAGGAACGCAATGCCAAATCACTCCTTTTCCATTCAGTCTACAATGATTTAAGGACAAGAAAGTTTCAACTAAGATAGCTGAGGTGGGGTTATTCTTTGTCTGTTCATATTCAATAAAGACATTGGCAACTTCAATATTGATGATCTTAGTGGCTTCTAAAGGAAACAAAACTAACTCGAAGATGGCAAAAGCAATTGTCTGGTATATTTCTCTTCACCTAGCTTTCTCTTTTCTCTATTTGTCTTCAGCTTATTCTCAATCAACTTCCATTTAAATTCTCCATTAGATGTCCTATACTAATCAATTTGGTTTAAATATAGTAGTTTTGTGACCTCAGCAGTTGTGTTCTCGATTCTTTGTCTAAAATATACTTTGTGATGGTCATTTAGGGAGTTTAAAATCTGGGCATACTCTTCAATGGTGGGGGTCATGTCAACGTCTACAAAGGTTAAATACCTATAACCTGGATTCTAGAAATGCATTAAAGTCTTAACTGCTAAAATTTGAACTGAGATCCTTATCAAGTGGGCAATTCTCTCATACTTTCTCTCAAACAATGTTTCATTCACATACCCTAAGACTGACACAAGCTTCTTTATGTTATCTATGAAGTAATGTACTTTGGTCATGTGTGGTAATTCCCCAACCTCGATCCTTGGGTAATCCCCTTCAACTAATTACATTATCTCGAATCTTTCCCCATACTTAGAAAAAGTCATGGAAGTCAATGGTCTTAGTTTAGAAATCCTTTAGAGTTCAGGATTTTAATCAGGTTTGCCTTGATGCAAAATGAATTATTAAGGAGTTTAAACTCTAAAGGCAGGTTTAGGCAATTACATGAAGGGAAAGCTTACTATCTGGTCTAAAAAACGATTTATGATATACCTAGTGACCACCTTCTATAAAGGTAGTATAAGGGTTTACAAGGAATGGTTAGGGCATAGTGTGACCGCCATTACCGAGTAAACACCTAGTTCATAGTTGAATGTTTCACAAATCTAAACCCCAACTGAAAGTTATGAGGCAGACCGCTACACTCCATCTAACCTAGAGTTTGGTTTAATCAAGATGCATGAAGGCATTATTTTATACTCGATGTACTTATGCATGAGCATTGAATAAAAAATGCATGGTAAAGTAATAAAAGAAAAATATGCTAAAATTAAATAGACTAAAATAAATAAAAAATCAAACAAGCAAAGCTTAGTTCAACTAGGAAAGGTGTCCCTAGTGGAGTCATCATCTTGTTGTGACGTGCTTGAATATATCAAGCAAATTCCCAAGTATGCCAAATTCCCAAAGATTTTAGAGGTTTTCAACAAAGTAGAACTCAACATTCATTTGTTTGATGCTATCAAGCAAATTCTCAAGTATGCCAAATTATTGGAGTTGTGTACTACCAAGAGAGCTTTCAAACTGAAAGATCATGAAATGGTAAGTATTGATGAAGTTGTATCTGCTATTGTTTAAAAGAATATGCCTTTGAAGCAAAAGGACCCAGGTGTGTTTACTATCCTATGTGTTATTGGTAATGCTAGTTTTAAAAGGGCTTTATGAGATTTAGGTGCATTCATTAGTGTTATGCCTAAACATGTTTATGATTCTCTTAGTCTGGAGCCTTTGAATAAACTAGTATTGTAATACAACTTGTGGATCATAGTTTTGTTTATCCATTTGGTGTGATAGAAGATGTCCTAGTCAAGATTGATAGTTTGGTTATTCCATGCGATTTTTATATTCTATATGACTCTTGTGATTCATCAAACAACACTTCTATATTTTTTAGGAGACCATTCTTGAAAACTACCTATACAAAGATTGATTGTGGTAAGGATACTTTGTCTATGGAGGTAAGAGATGAAAAAATTGAATTTAATTCTCATGATGCAATGAAATATCCTTACAGCAATGTTTATTCTATCATATGCTATAACTAGGTTGATAAGTGTGTGTAGCAAGTTTTTGATTATGACTATGAGAACGGATTAAGCGTGCCTTTGAGTTATGGCTATGATTTTATCGAGATAAAAGAGATAGAGAGGCATATATGTGTTCCCCAAAACGTGCACCAATCAACATTGGCTTTGCAAACTGTCCTCCATGATGCAAAGGTCATTTACCCCATCACGAACAGTAAATGGGTGGCGCCTATTTTTTTGGTACCTAAAAAGACTAGAATCACATTAGAAGAGATACATAATGATGCTTATGAGAATGCAAGGATTTGTAAAGAAAAGACTAAGATTTTTCATAACCGAATGATTACAAGAAAGAGTTTAATGTTGGAGATAAAGTCCTTTATCATTCGCGTTTGAAACTTTTTCCTGGAAAGTTATGCTCTTGTTGGATTGGACCCTTTGTTGTCTCTAATGTTTTTCCTTATAGTTCAGTTGAAATTACAATTTTAGAAACAAACAAAGTGCTCAAGGTCAATGGGCATCACTTGAAACCTTTCTATAAAGGTTGGACAACACAACTCACCACTTTTGTGAAGTTAGATGGACCAATCTATGAAGAATGAGCATGCCACATGTCGAGCCAATGACATAAAACAAAAGTGCTTACTAGGAGGCAACCCAGCACAAAAAGAAAAAAAAAATCAGATTTGCTTTCTTTTTTCTTTATCTTTTATTTTTCGCATTTTACTTTATTTTTATCATTATCTTATATTCCTTTTCTTTTATTTCAACATTGAGGACAATGTTGTGTTTAAAGTGTGGGGTATTAAGAGAATTTTGGTTTTCTTTGTTATTTTTCAAAAACAAAATCTATGTTTGATCTTTTTGAACTCCTATTGGTTTATGAAAATATGAGTATTATGTATGAGAATTAATTGAGATGGATGAAGATATAAATTGAATGAGTGAGTGTGTATGCAAGTTCTAATGTTTAATTGGTTTAGGGATTGACTTTATAGTGTTATATACCAATGCAAGCTTTTGAGCTTTCAACATTATATTCTTTGATTGTGCATTCTTTCAGTGATATATATCTCTAGAACTTGCTTCATATCTTATTGAGATTACATTCACATTACATATATACATGAAGATGATAAAGGCATTAGGAATTTTAACCACTTGAGCCAAAAAGCCAACCTAAAGCATATTATCCTTAGTGAGCCCCTTTTAAGCTTGTTTATCTTTTCTTTGTTTTACCCATGTGTAAACCTTAACTTCTTATATGTTTTTCTTTTCCCTGGCCAAGGATTAGTAGAGCATATACGTGTGATATCTCATAAAATTATAGTTGGAAGTTATGTGAAAAGAAAGAAGAAGTGATGCTTAATGAAAAGATGAGCAAAGTTGCTAAAGGTGAAAAACCAAAAAGAAAAAAGAAAAAAAAAGTGTTCCTTTATGTTCTTAAGATTTTATGTTGAAAGAGCTTGAAATCAAAAGAAGTTAAGCATTGGTGATTAAAGATAGAAACTTTATGTGCTTTGATGGAATATTTTATTTGAAATATCATTTTTCATAATGCTCTACTTTTTTTGGTTTGAACCTTTTCTTTTGCTCTCTTTTACCTTACCTTAACCTTAGCCCCATTACAACCATAAAATAAAACATTTTGATTCATGCATTGCTTGTAATATGTTAGTAATGGAGATGAGATTGAAGAGCAAGCTTATGGTAGAACATATTCATTAATTGAATTTGAGAGATTTAAACACATAAGCCCAAAACACGTGAGTATTGGAGTGTATATCAATGAGAGGACCTATCACTTTGGCATGGCATGGATTTTGTTTAAATCTCGATGATTAATTGAGTTTTGAAGTTTGCATATAAATAAATTCATGAAAATTTATACTATTTATCCTTCTTGAATGTATTCATGTTTATAATACATATATTCTTGGATATTGATGGGAGATTAGTCATAGTGATTTAATTTAATTTAATTTCAATTTGATTTTACCTATCCTTTCTCGAGGATGAGCAAGAGCTAAGTGTAGGGGTATTTGATACAATCATAGTATTCGATAGTTTCACCCACATTTAACTAGTGTTGTGCCTATGTTTTATATATAAAATTTCTTGATATTCTTTGTTTTATGTTTTGATGGCACTTTTGGATGAAAGATGCAAAAGGGAGTAAATTGGAGGTAATTGGCAGATTTGACCTTCAGTTGATGTTTTGTGCAGAGCGTGAGCTCTAGAGGTTGAAATGAAGTAATTCCAGTTGAATTAAAAAGCTAACATCCATACCTTTCTGAAAATGAAAGGCAAGAAAATAAAATAAGGAAGAGCATGGAAATTGCAGCCTTCAAAGTAATCTCGCAATCTACCAATATTGACCTTCGACCATTTCAACTTGAATATCTAGAGCTGCATAAGTCCAAGTGATGCAAACTTAATTTTGTTGGATTCCTAATGCAAAGACCTATCAACGATTCAAATTTCAGTAAAAACGATGTCATATGAGGGAGATATGATTTTGCAAAGATGACAACTGAATTCTGCCAGCAAACAGGTTTCGTGAAGAAACGAGTCCAAATTACGTTCCGAAGCATCTAAACTGATATCCAAGTTTTTATTTCAGCAATTTAGCTCCTCTAAGTCAAAGCTTGAAGATTTCACGCAAGGCTATTTCTTCTTTTTTAGGAAAATAGTTATTGAAGTGCTTGAATGTAAATTGTCTACTTAAGGAAGGACTATTTTGTAAAATAAAGACTAGGGTTTCCTATGATATAAAAAGAATGAGAGAAGAGAAGGGGGGCAACCATCCAAGAAGAGAAGGGGGGCACCCATCCAAGAAGAGAAAAAACCTCACTTCCTCTAAGAAACTTGAAATCATGCATTCCTCCTTCTTTTTCGTTAGTTGTTCAACAAACATGCAAGGCTAAACTCTTTTTCTTGGTTGCAAGGACACGAAAACCTTCAGATTTCAAGAACTGTGAGATTTATTTTACCTTTTCTTTTTAGTTTATATGATGAATATGTTTGTTCTCCTATGCTTTTTTTATATATGATTGTTTATTTTAATTGCTAAAACGGACTCTAAGTTATTATTGTAGACAATCTATTGCCAAGTTTAGTATCAAAACCGAAGTTGTGATATATGAACTTGTGAAGCAACTGGGTTTAATAATTGTGGTGAATCTACGTTATTAATCTTAGGGAGAACATTCAATCAAATCAAACATAGACTGCGGACAATTATGTTTTCTTGATTAATCAACTTATCTAGTTCTTAAGGCTGCCATTGAATTAAATTACTAGTGCAGACACTATGGTTGTTTGATGGTTAGAGTTAGTAGTTATACGGCGGAGCCGTTAAGTAATCAATGTTAAGAAGAGATAAATATTCAGAATATAAATTGATGTCTCGTTTCCATGATCAGTTTTGATTTCTGTAGGTGGACATTTATTTGTAACCAAGGTTTGTTCTTTTGATAATTTTTTGATTTTATTTAATTTTGCTTGATAGTTTTCTGTTTTCTTTTGCTTTAGCCTAGATAACGTCCAAATCCCCCCAAATTGCATATCACTAGCATAAAAATCTGATTTGAACCTTCCTCGTGGGATCGACCCCTTGCTTGCTCTATATTATCTTATGTGTTGTGTTTTAAGCTAGGGTAATTAATTTGTGCGACCGCGACATCGCAACAGTGATTAAATCAAATTGGCCTATTAAAAATCTAATTAAGTCTCTAAACTTAATTTTTATGCAAATTCATCCAATAATCATGTAATTTGACCTTAAATATGCATTGTCTCTTTAGTCTTGGGTACAATGGGGTATGATTAGGCTCATAATTCCATTCAAAATTGTAGCTTGATCTTTCTATATATCTGAAACCTTCATCATCCTGTTTTTGCCAAGTTGTCAATCTTTTTGTTATTATTGCTTTTTTTTTTTTTGGAAAGGAAAATGTAAATTTAGGGGAAGAACTCAGGAATGGGTTACGATAGCTTGTATAGTCCTTTACTAGTACTTAAGGAACCTTATATTGATATATTTATGGATGTTTTTAGGTTTGCCTATGTAAAAAAAGGATAGGGATTCTATTTTTGTGGTTGTAAATAGTTTTTTAATATGAAATATTTTATATCTTATCATAAAATTGATGATATAACTAACATAAAGGACTAATTCTTTAGAGAGATAGTTCAGCTTCATGGGGGTTCGTTCATATAAGCATTGTTTTTAATAGTGATATTAAATTTATTAGCTACTTTTAGAAGATTTTGTGGGGTAAGTTATGAACAAAATTGTTATTTTCTACTACTTGTCATCTATAAACAGATGATCAAACTGAAGTAGTTAATAGGACTTTTAACTATATTGTTAAGAACTATCACTCAAAATAATTTGAAGAATTTGGAAGATTGCTTGTTGTTTGTTGAATTTGCATATAATGGAAGTGTGTATTCTACAACTGATTATTCATCTTTTGAAATTGTTTATAGCTTTAATCCTTTAATTCCTTTGTATTTAATTCCTTTACTTGTTGATAAAAGAGTTGGTCTTGATGACAATAGAAAAGAATAGGTAGTGAATGCTCTACATGAGAGTGTATAATGAAAAATATAGAAAAAGAATTGGCAATATTCATTCAAAGCTAATAAGGGCATAAAAAGAGTTATATTTGAACTTGGTGATTGGTTTTGGGTGCATATATGTAAGGAGAGGTTTTCTAAATGTAGGATATCTCAGTTGATGTCAAGAGAAGATGGTTCATTCCAATCCTTAAAAGAATTAATAACAATGGCTACAAAGTGGATTTAATGCTGCTTTTAATGTTTCTGATCTCTTTTTGTTTAATATAGGTAAAGATTCGAGATATAGTTCTTTTAAGGAGATAGGAGATTCCAAGGGATCCATTAGAAGTGATAACTAGACCAATTACATAATCAAGGGCGAAGAAACTCAATGATGCATTCAAATGGCCTATTCAAAGTATTTGGAACAAAGTGAATTTCAAAAAGGCTACAACAAGTGATGATAAGGCCTTAATCAACTTAATGTATGTGCAAGACAGGCTTAATCCATCTACAACATGGGCCTAATTATTTTGTAATCAAGCTTATTGAGAAATGTTTCCTTATCATTCAATGACATTACAGGTGGTTTTGGGATTTTTTTTTTAATGCATGGTTTTATCCTAATAAGCATAATTTTTATCTAACTATTTGATCGAACTAAAATTTTACCAAATGTTTTCATAGGTCTTGTTTTATATTGGGTTGAAGCTATTGTGCGAGATTTGCATTAGTTTCCTAGTTGATTTAAGATTGTTTTTCCTATTTTATTTAGAACTCTTTTATTATTTTTTATAGACATGTTTAGAAATTTTTTTTTACCTATTATAAATAAAGTTATTTAGCTTGTATTTAGGTTTTTTTATATATATATATGGACTTTGATTTCAAAATAATATATTATGATGTGAGAGAAAATTCTCTAATTTTGGTTCTTTATTGAACTACTACTATGATTTATCGAAGATTAACTAAGTTTCATAGTGTCTTTCATACTACTTGTTCACATCTTTGTATAGGTGTTGGGTATGGGTTTGGTTTCTATAATCATAGTGTCTCGATACAGGTTATCGTTGTGTCAAAGTCAATCACAAGTCTTAATTTAGCTTTATTAGGAATGGTTGATATGACTGTGGTTTTCTGGATCTTTATATATATAGGGTATGCATTAGTAGAAGCTCAAGCTTACCACTTAGGGATTGGAGTAGGTAGTTAGTTTCTAACCACTATAAAATTCGTGTGCATCTATCTTTCCTATCTCTTTATTTTTTACACTTATTTTATCATGATTGTCATGTTAGTTGTGTGATTGAATAAGTTGCTTCCATGAGAGTGTGTGAGTTAGAACTTTGTGACCAAAGACTTATGTAGTGGGTGTTATTATGTTCTTATGATTGTTAGACCTAAAACTAAGTTATTAGGATTAGTTTTAGAACCCCTAATTCACCCTTTTTTCCCGTCTTATAAGCTTTAGTTTTCAAGGAACTTTGTTGCATATTCTAACTCTTTTATTTCAAAACATTATGTTTTAAATACATTTTTCTTTACCTTAGCCGGGTATAAAAACAATGTCCCTCCTAGTACAAGGGATTACCTTGTTTAGATACAACTCATCACCTTTACATATGTATAAAAAACACCTTTAAGGCTTGATTGCCAATCATATGATCACTTTGCTCAAATACAAACAAGTTTTACCTTATCTAGGTACTCTCACATGAACACAAAGGAACACTCCACATTGATATAAAAGAAATTTTATATCTAAAGATACAAAATGCATTATTTAAGCATCATCTTTTCCTGAGATCATTTCACACCTAAGCATGAGGAGGGCCAGGGAACACTGATGTGGGAAGAGTATTCCTCCCAGCCAAAGCAGATGGCCATTCACTTATCATAGAGAAAATTCTAATTTATAAAATTCACCTACATGATACAATAAGAATAGCTAAAATGTATGGGGAAAATATTGTTTCCTATGCCACTGTTCACTCTCTCACAATTCATTGTGGATTGTTACAGTTGATTTTTTTTCAATTTGGTCATCAAAGTTTTTTTCTCCTCAATTCAATTCTTTTGTGGTTAAATTAATGGTCAATTGGCTCTAATTTGTTTAACAAGGATAAGATTAATACATGGAGGATCCAAGTAAAAAGGAGTGGAAAACTTGGTGGCACCTTCAAAGTTTGCGTGAAAAGTCCATTTTGGTCATTATACTTTCTATTTTTATTGTTTTGACCATTTTGGTTTTTGGAATTTTAATTTTGATCCAGAACTTCATTTTCTTTATTTTTTTAGTCCTTGATTTGAGAGATGAGAAAAAAAAAAGTCACTGGATTATGTGGTAGAGAGAGAAAGTATTGATTGACACCAATTTAGACTATGAAAAGGTCGATCTTGGTGTCAAATTCGTTATAAGGAGTCTCACCTTGGTATTCTTTATCCTTTCCATCGTCTAAAATGGTAAATCTAAGTTTGGAAAATTTTGTTTTTATTTTAGGTTGATTTTGGGTTTTTGAGTTGTTATTTTATTTATAAATATGTTGATAAGTTTATCAAAATATATTATTTTCTAGGTATTTCAGATAAAAAAACTAGTTGAAAATTAAGTTTTTTTAGCAAAAACAAACCATTGGCCTGAATTTTTAATGATATTCTAGTCATCTAAAATTGAGAAAGTAGGCAACGAATCACCTGTTTTTTTTATAAAAACAATAAGGGAAAAATGATAGGTCATTTGCCCCTTAATAAAAATAAAATAACTCAGTCGAGGCGCACGAGCCTAGGCTAAAAGGCCCACACCTCTAGGCCTATTTTTTTGCGTCAATTTTTTGTCCCTTCCATTTTTATCCTTTGGTGTTGGGTTTTAATTAAAAATTTTATTGACTATTTTTTTAGTTTTTTCAAAATTTTATGATGTTTTTAATAAAATATAATTTGATTTTTACTTAATTTAATAATACGCTTTCAAAGATTTGTTTTCTAATTTTAGGAAACATTCTCTCTATGCAGCTTTACTTAATTTTTTTTCTCTTTAATTCTATTAAAATGTTTTCTTGTTTGTTTTTATTATTATTTTATTAAATAAAATATTGGTTCCAATAAACATTGTTATTAAATACAAATGAGTCTATGGTCTATATTTCAAGATCAAATATCTACATCCACGTATATCTCTCAACTTTTTAGTTTATTTTTTGGTTAAATATTGTTTAGTTTTTACTGGGTTTTCACAAACAAGATATTATTTTTTTATAATATGTACAACCTTACATAATATTTTTTTTAATTTTATTCAATCAATTTCATGTTTATATTATTATTTGATTAAATTAAAAAAATTAATTCTAATAAAAAAAGTTATTAAACACAACCGGATAAATGACTCGAATTGCGAGACCGAATATTCTAAACTACTTCAATCTCTTAAATTTTTTAATTTAATATTTGTTTATTGTTAATATTTTTTATATTTATTGACACAAATTAATCTCAATTTACTTAATTTTATATATATATTAATACGTGATAGTGGGTGCATGTGCTTGAGCATGTGGTTAAGGATGTGACAAGGGAGTTGTCTTTATTAGCAATATATCGGATAGATTTCAGTATTTGGCACGTCAGATTGAGAGTGTTGATGCAAAATCCAAAAGGTGGCGCGTGGCTTGGAGAAGAAGACCTTTTGGCTTGGAGATGTCATGGTCTCCGCGAACGTGGCGTTCTTATCCTCAGTGTCAGGCATGCATGCCACCTTCCCACTTGCAAGGGTTCACATAGACTATTGCCAATAAAACCAAAAAAACCAGCACAGCAGCGGATATAAAAAGAAATTCCTCACCAATTGACATTCCCGACGTCTGCTAATGAGACTTCAGGGTGTTTGAAATTGTTTTTTAAATGTTTTTATATAGTTTTATTTAAATATATCAACATACTTTTTCAAAAATACGTGACCCGTTGGTTACCAAGGGCCATTTTCCCTCCAGCTGTCGAAGTTTTTGTAATCTATCGATAGACACAGGTGTATAATCTGGGGTTCAAATTGGTATTACATGAACCCAGAAAGTTTCAAGTCCGGAATTTCAATTATTATCCTTTTCTTCTTCATCATGGTAACCAGAAACGATAGCCATAAATTTCAAGCCGAAGAAAGGATATTAAAATTCAAAATAGGGATTCTGGGACCATTTGCCACTGTACAACAACGTATCATAATCCCCTAAGAACTGCGATGCTGGGGGACCGTGCATTGCCACTGAGAAAAAGCTAAAGAGAGCAACATGCCTGTATAAGAACAAACAAAACCTAAAATCATGATGAAATACAGGCAATATCTCTAAGATTCTGATTTGTGGGCTCGTCCAGTGAAGGCAATTTGGATTAGATTTAAGCCTACTTTCCATCGCTAAATGATAGTGGTTCTTTTAAATTCAAAGCATATAATCATGAACCGCCCAGCTTTCCAATCACTGCATGGCGTCTTTTAGTACAAGTTGTAAAGGACGAAGCACATGTTGAATCATATCAAGATGCCGCGCAAATCAACATAGACGATCCATTATAAAGAGTTAAAAGGAAAAAGCTCAACAAGTAGACGCATTATTCCTTTAATCAGTGGCTAACTTTTGTTACCGCCAACCAAAATGGTTAAAAAAAAACACAGGCTTTATAGACAGTTTCTCTAAAAATATTTCAGAGACAATGTAGCCTTCGATATTGGGCATCCATAATTTATGTGTGCGAGTTCAATCGATTCCCCAAGTGTCCGTCCATCCACTACATAAGAGGACAGAGAAATGAAACTCTATGGTAGCTGTCAAGCTTTAACTGAATGAATCAATAAGTTTGCAGCAGCAGTACCTTGAACAACCCCAATGAAACATTTTCTGCCTTTTAATTACATTAAGATTGAAAGTTTGGGTGGAGAGCCATGGCAAAATATGGTGCACGATTGATCGTTCCCATAGATGTTAAAAAGAAGCCATGGGAGCAGAAACTTCCACTTCACAACCGGTGGCACCCAGACATACCACCAGTCGCTGAGGTAAAAATGGGAGAGCTTTCCGGGGTTGAGATGGTGGATTTCAGTGGAGGTGGAATCACGAAGGAATACGCCGCAGAGGACATCAAGAACGCTGATCCCTCTACCGTGAGTTGTAGCTACCTTCCTACTATTTCCGTAGTTTTCAATTTCTCTACTCTACATGTAACCATATCATTTCGTGGTTTCTGTCTAGGAATTGCTTGAAAGGCATTTCATTAAAAAAAAAAAAAAATCTAAGAGCAAACGATGATGCAGATATATAAAGCCTAAGTCCGAACTTCAAAAGTAGTAGTAGTAGGAGTCAGAAATCCAAGACAACAAAGGTACAACTGGGTCTTCAAATTCAAAATTTATTACCATGATCATTATCTTCTGCTAGTTTTCTTATCTTAAATCATTTTGCAGATACAGAATCTGAATCATGTACTCCTACTAATTATACAAGTTAACTCCTCTTCCAACGATGTTATTTGGTTAACCTAATAATTTTACAACAAAAGATCACATTCTCAAGCTCTCTGCATCTCCACTGGTGTATTTATGGCTCCTTCAACCGCAAGACTAGTACTGCCAACAGACTTGAAGAAGCAGCCTTGGGAGCAAAAACTCCCTCCCTATCCACAACCGTTGGTCCCGAAATACCACCGGTTGCAGAGGTTAAAGCTGGAGAGGTCTTTCCAGTAGAGATGGTAGACTGGACCGGAGGTATGATCGATCGAGGATGATGATTCTGCAGTTGATGTAAAAACCATTGACCTATCAACTGTAAGTACGAATATTATTTTTCAGTTTGTTGAAAACAAAACCCTTCCGAACTGGTAGATTTGCTGGTATATGTTCAACACAAACTAATTTCTCATGCAGACATGCAAAAAAATATACGAGGAAGCAGGAGAACAAAGTAGTACCTGGTAGCGAAACATGCGTAGAAGTTTAGGAACTGCTAATAATTAACTTCATCAGAAGAACCTACAAAATTATTTTAATCAAATCACTATGTGAACTAGATCTATTTGAATGATTGTTAACCATGGTTTCTTTGGAAACTGGTTAGGTTCATTATCTCAGTTTCCCAATCAGAGTTTTGGACAAGGATGAGAACCCAGCAAAGCCAGGTGATCTTCTTGCTGTTGAAATATGCAACTTGGGTCCTCTCCCTCGAGATGAATGGGGTTTTGCAGCATATCATTTGACAGAGAAAATGGAGGTGATTCCTTGGCTCTCCCTCGAGATGAATGGGGTTTTGCAGCATATCATTTGACAGAGAAAATGGAGGTGATTCCTTGACTGGCCATTTTCCTTGTGCAACCAAAGCTATTTGGTATAATTTTGAAGGAATATATGCCTATTCGCCTCAAATACCATCAACAAAGGGATAAAGTTTATTTGATAACTGATATAGAGAATACAATGGTGTTTCTCACAGATGTATCTTTTGCTATCATGCTGTCCATGTGAAGGAAGGATTTCTGGAATAGTCGATTCTCCTAATGCTGGTGCGACCTTTGCAGTCCCAATTAACAGCTCTCTGTGATCAGGTAGCTAATTCACATCCTATCTCCAGATTAACATACATTCTCAAATAGAATGTATGACGTTCTATTATCTGGTACCCAAGGGAGAACTGAACTGAAGAGCTATGCTATTCCTTACCGTAATCCCAGACACTCTACTGATTGCGAACCCCAGTTGACTGGATAGCTCACCTATTCAAACAATCACAGCATATAAGAGTTTACTTGTAACCTGCATGAACCTTAAATATCTTCACAGCAAACAAGAATCCTCATAATGGAAAAGCAAGGAATAGTAGTTATCAGCAGCGAAGATTTGAAGACAGGAAAATGTCATCACTTTGCGTCCTTTGTGATTGATCTCCTGGGTTTTGAAATGGTGTTGGATGAGTGCACTGTGCAGGATATTCGATCAAGTGAAAGGATAATGTGTTGATATATATAAAAAAAAGTGAAAAAAAAATAAATTTAAGACTTTTTAAAATATTTAAAAATAAAGTAACAAGGGGATGTTAGCTCCTTTGAACCTTTTGCATTAAATCTTATGCTTTAGTAAACATGCCGCTACAAGCATGCTGAACAATAACAGATTGTCACAACGTATATATATCGCACTGAATTTTAGAGTCAAACAAAAATATAATTTATTCGATTATCTCAAACATCAACTAGAAAGAAATTATCTCAAACATCAACTAGAAAGAGCATTAGTTGCCATATAAACTCATTAGAAAGCACAATTGCAGCAACCAGCCCTTCAATTTTGCAAGGGCAAAGGTTCCACCAGAACTTTTAGGCAGAAGAACACAATCTCCCATGTATAAAATATAGTTCAATAACTGACGACAATAGTAAAACACCATTTCCCACAGTTCAAGAAATTTCATGTGTTCACATAAACAGCAATAAGAGTAAATGCCCACGAAAGAGATAACATTTCTAGGAATACGAACGTCAAATGACTGAAACACAGAGTTGTTTGTCTTCAAAAACAGGTTTAGCCCTACGGAAAGGAGAGCGAAGGATGTACGGATTAGTTCTTGTATGTTTATAAAAATAACCTCAAAACTTTAACAGGTGAAATGTATCCTCCTCCCACAGAATTATTAAAGCTGCTCTAGCGTAGCATCTGTTCAATAATATATTGAGAGTGTCCGATGGTGTGGAAGAGATGGATTTTGAACACCATAAGCCCAGAGCCATAGGTCCAACTCCACACTCAGCACCTGAAAAATAGGAGTCTTCACTGTTAGAACAAATAGAATTCAAACAGCAGAAAATTGAGAATCAGCAAAAGAAAGATGATTTATTTTAGCAAAAAGCCAGTTATTTCTCTTGGTAGAAGAAAACAAAAACTTCGTATGTTTACTGATCAGAAAAAAATGAATAATTAAAAGGGTTAGATCTACAGAAGCATCATTTCTGAATATATATATATATAATGGCAGAAGCAGTAAACTTGAAGTATAAATTTATTTATTTTTCAAAATTTGCTTGGATTAACTATCAAATATGATAACGTCATGAGATTCTAACACCCAAGATGAAATTGTTAGGAAAGCAGATTGAGAAAATTTGATAAACCATCACTAATGTGCAGGATTTTTTTTCCAAATACCAATAAATGGGTGCTGCCATTCTTCTCCCCTGTATTTTAAAAGAAAATGCCTATCATGACGGTGCAGTCAAAAGTGATTATATGAAGATTGTTGCCAGAAGAGTTACATAAATTTAAAATATTTATAGAAATTACATTGGTCAATATATACATTTACAAAATATGGCATCACAGTCAGATTTCTTGCCCAAGAGATCACAAGTTCAAATTCCAGCAGGAAGTAGAGCAATCATTCTCCATTTATGTGTAACCAATATAAAAACTCTACAGTATGCAGACAGAAAAAAAATTTAAAAAATAAAAAATAAAAAATAGCTGTCAGTTCCACCATACCTGTTTTCCTAATTTTACACTAATCAGGTCCCTCATTTTCTCCACAGCATATATGGAACAGGCTCGCAATTCAACTTCCTCCTCACTTCCTGAAACTATTTCTTTATTAGACTCAATTATGCTGGCAAGGGTTGAACTATATTTTAGCACACCAAGCTTCCGCAGCATAGCTGGGACAATATAGTCCGCAAATATAGTGATTGAGCTAATGTCATTGAATTCTCCATATCCTTGGCCTTTGAAAGCACCATATAGATCAGCAGCAAATATCTGAGCTCTTTTATACAAGAAAATCTGGTGGCCTTTGTAAACAGAGTGGTCTCGAAAGCCTGAAACATCCCAATTGTGTACAATCATTGTTGAAGTATCCTTGCAAGTTAACTGTAGTATCTTCACATACAACCATGTCAAGATACATATCTATTGAATTGGAGTTGATGATGAAAAACTGTAAAAAATTACCAGGAAAGTGACTGGCTATAGTGGCAACAAGCTTTGCAGCTGATCTCCCACAGGACTCCACTAGATTCGATGCTTGACCCCCAAAACTTCTTTCCAGCTCAAAACCAACCTATATCAAGAAGTTAAATGATATCAGACGACTTATTAACAAGACTAAGAAATTGAATGAAATTAGATGCAGATTGATACCAGTCAACTCAAAGACTAAGATATTTGCATAATAATCCTCAAAAAAATTAAAACGGAAACAATGTTAATTGGGAAATAATTCTAAGTGAAAAGATAACCTCATGCAGCAGACGAACTCGTTCGTCCTCCAGAGGAAGTGGTCGGGGCCACTTTAACAAGTTGCGTAATTGAAGACCTGGCAACAAGAATTGTGGTCTTTCAATATTTATCCAAAAAGCACATACCCTATACTGCAAAAAGTGTAGACATTGTATCCAGAAATGCGTTTCAAGAAACATTAAAAAACAATTTAAAAAAAAAGAAGAAATAGAAAATGTCAATGTTTAAAACTTAAAAATTAATTCCCTCATCTAGAAATTAGAATTAAATACTTTCAGGGCACTTTGAGAAGGAACAGGAATGAATGTTGAAAGGTCGATTCCTTCATGTGGACATCAGATTAAACCCTAGTTCCAGTATAGTGCTTGTTGCTCAACTGAATTTAAATTTCATGCAATGCCGAGGACAAATACCACATTTCGAATGTTAAACCATATCCATCATATATTCAGCTTTAATACCCTTGAATAGCAACTTCTACACTACGAATTTAGCCTGCCATGAATAGAGAGACAATCAACAAGTTAAAGGCACCAGTGAAATTCAATTTGCTTGTGAGTCTTCAATACTTCCTCCAATCTTTTTATGGAAGTCTCAATCCCTTTATCTTTTTGCTTCAATCCAAATATTTTTTGAAATCTGAGAAGGAACTCGTTATATATATATAAGTGTAAATGTAGCACTACGTGCTTGCAATCATTTAAACAGCAGTGTATATATAAAATGATTCAATCCAACATTTCAAAAGAAGTGTAATTACCGGTGATTTTTTGCAGATGGTCAGCATCAAATACAGATTTGTCATTTTCCAAAGCCTCCTTTAACCCCGAAGCCAAATCATCATAATTTAAGTTCTTGTCTATAAAAAAACAATCACAAAACATATGATCAAATCGAAAGAAGAGAAAGATTAGCCAAGCAAACCACACAAACTTTGTATCAAATATCTCAAAAAAAAAAAAACAACCTGTCCAGGGGATTCTAGATGACATTCAAATAAGTTGGCTACATAGGATAATTTTAAAAAGCGAAAATCTTTAATAACATTTTAAGCTGAAACTAAAGAATAAAGATAGAAAAAAAAAAATTTGAATTCGCTGGCTGCCTTGCCTTTCCATCAATTAAGAGGACAATTAAGCATCTTGAAGCAATGTTTTTACCACAGGAACCAATCAATCTCCTGAACAATGAAGTAACAAAAGCCAAAATACAGACATGCAGAGCAATGAAGTAACAAATTTACAGGGTTCCCAAGCAAAGAAGAAAGAAATACCAGGCCAAAAGCAAAAATTGAGCGTGTCCAAAACAAAGAGGTACTGAACGGTGAGAGGTCCGTTGTCAAAATAATGAATCCCTTCAAAATCCCACTCTATTTTCGGAATCTTATCTTGAATATTCTCCACTACTTTCTCTAACCCTGCATGCCACACCACAAATATTCATCAATTCTTTTATTTTCTTTTATAATAAAAAAAAATGAAAGAAAAAGAAAATGTGACATCGTTAAGGGCGGACCTGCAGAGTCGACAACAACGTGAGAGGAGCGGTTGGCGACGAAGGCAGCGGTTGCTTTGACCTGGTCCATAGTTGTCCCGAATGCACTGCACCGGCTGCTGCTGCTGTTGCTGCGTTTGACAGTAGCAGACAGTTTTTGAATTCTACCAACCCTAGTAGGTAGATACTATAAAATAACCCAAAGGAAGTGTTCCGGTCGTCAAAGGTTTGCTGCTTCTTTTTTTTAAGTATAAATCCTCCATCTGGAATACAGGATATAATTTATTAAATTTTACGATCGTTTTTAGAAACAATACAATAAAAAATTCAATATCAATTAAAATGTAAATTATATTAAAAACATCTTTACTGTCAGACACAAAATACTATAATACTTTATAATTATAATTATAATTATAATTATAATTAGAGGGTCAGATAGGAGATTATGTTTGCATGTGAACCAAATACGAGTGCATGTTCTTAACTATTTCCACGGATGGTCGCTTTCCACCTTCGTGGTGTGGACTTTGGTCGTCTCCTCTGTCTATGGATTGCGTTTCGACCATTAAATTTTCCCTCGTCATCCGTGTTTTGGTTTCACGTGAAGCTTGTAGACCATAGCGTGGACCCGCTCCACTTTCTTCCAGGTTCTTCGTAGTTTCTGTTTTTTTAATTAATTTTTATTTGAAAAATATTAAACTAATTATTAGATGTTTTTTATATTGTTTTGATATGATGAAAAAAAAAATAATTAAAAACATTTTTAAAACTATAATACAAAATAATATCAATTATATTTTAGTAGTATTTTAAGTAGATAATGTTTTTTAAAATGTTTTTTTATATAAAAATATATTAAAATAATATTTTTACATGTATTTTTTTTTGACATCATCACATTAAAACAATAAAAAAATCTAAAAATATTAATTTGAAGCTTTGAAAAAAAATCAATTTTTTAATAAAATATGATTCAACCGCACTCCCAAACAATATCTTCATCAAATCTTATTTGTAGGTTGAATCCACAATTTTTTACTTTTTTTTGAAAAATTAATTTATCAAATCATTTTTTATGTAAAAAAATTAAAATAGAAGATACTTTGTAAACAAGATTAAAATTAAAATAACATATCAAAAACTATAATAGAATAATTATATAATAGATGTGAACCCATGCCATGTCCTGGGTCTATATTTTTTTTATAAAAAATAATATTTAGATATTGTAGGCGCATTTTAAAGAAAGAAAAAAACTCTACCCTGTATTATAACCCTAAATGATCAAATAAATTGATTTTATTTTTAATTAGATAATAAACAACGATATTAAATAAAAAAATCATAATAACTTAGGAAATAAATCTTTTTTTCAAAAGCAAAAAAATAATGTTCAATCAATTAAATATAAAAGGATAAAATTAAATAAAAAAATTAACTTAATTAACTTGAATTAATATAATAAAAATGTAATATAACACCTTGAGTCTTATAATGCAATTTTAACTTTTTTTTATATTAATCATATACATGCAAAAAATAATATCTCTCTTTAGACTTCTCTCTCTCTCTAAAAGTTTTTTTCCATTTTAACACAATCTTAGGTGTATTGTTGCCTTACATACCATTAATGGTAACATCACGCTCTAGGAAGTACTTAATAGTAGAAGGGCTTTTATTATTTGGATTTTCATTGAGCACTTTGACATTTGGAAACGTACGAGCCGATTCAATAGTCAATTATTGAATAAAAAAGAAATGTGTGAGCATTGTTATTTTTTTAATGTGATAAATTATTTAAAATGATGATGAAAGATTTGAGTAGTGTATGAAATTAATTATATATATTTATAAATACATAAAAAAAAAATTATGTAGCTTGTTCGAACTCGTTTAAATAATGATCTAGTTAGAAAACCAAATTTCGTGTCGTTTTCATTTTAACCTTTACTTAGCCCCCATCTTAAATGTGAAGTAATAAATTATCAAATGATCAAATCATAAAAAAAAAAAAGAAGAATTAATTGGGAGAGAAATGAAATGACGGAGATACATTATACTAACCCAAGTTAATACGTGAAATTTATGACCCAAGTAATAGACACAATTATACTAAGTTAACCTGGTAGGATAATCTTTGTTTTTTTCCCTTTCTTATTCTTTTCCCGGTTAGCCTTAGATTGGATCTTAATTGATCTAGGGTTGGATTAAATCTAAAACTAAATTGAAGAGTTATAAAAGAATTGCCAATGAAATTTAAGAAAAAAATAAATATTAAATAGTGAAACTAAAAAAAACATGAGTGTGTATATATATATATATATAAAAGGAACAAACTCAAATGAATCTCCTAAACTTGGGTTAATTTTTCAAACTCGCAACCCGTGAAATTCCTGACTCGAGTTCAACCAAGAAGCTCAACTCCCAACTAATCTAATGTTGAATGATTAAATTGAAAAAAATATATCAATTTTGAAAATTTGCAAAATAAAAAAGTAGTAAAAGAATGAGGATCAAATCTAATAGAAAAAAGCGAAGGATGAAATTGCAAAACAAATTCAATTTAAAAAATTATCTCAAATAAAATAAATAGCAATCAGAAGAATAATAAAAGTCAAATCTAACAGATAAATGTTTTTTGAAAAATGATGAAATTGAAAATATATTCTAATTTTATAAATAATTTCAAATAAAACAATTACTAATTAAAAGAACAAGGATCAAATCTGAAGAAAAAAATAAAGGGTTATTATGAGAAATTGGAGGGTCATACGTACACCATCCTGGAAACCACCGTTTAGCAACCAAATGACACCTCACGCGCTGTCAGAGCCTGTTTATTTTTGCATTTCAAAAGTATTTTTGAAAAAAAAATTAATTTTTTTTTCTTTGCTTCAAATTAATATTTTTTTTAATGTTTTCAAATCATTTTAATATGCTGATGTCAGAAATGATTTAAAAAAAACATTATTTTGATGTATTTTCTAGCAAAAAGCATTTTGAAAAGCAACCACTACCACACTCCTAAGCACCCTTTAATGGCAAGAAACTCCCAACATGCTTGTGTGTGCATTGCAAGCGCCAACCACTTTCTATTTTTAAATACAATTTTATATCTATTTAAATAATAATTTTCCCCTGGCCTACTTGATTATAATAAAAAAAAGATGAAAATATAAAAAAGCTTTAGGTCGCTAGCTAAAGAGTTTTTAAATTTAAAGGTAATTTAATTATTTTATTGTGCTTTAAGAATTAAAAAGTCAAAACAACTTCTTGATAACAGTTTAATATTTTTTTTCGAGGGTAATTTAGTTATTTTACTATGTAAAAAAACTATATTATCCTCAATAACTAGGCCAAAAGGTTTTGTTTTTTTAAAAATAATAAAATCATCATTTTACTATTCTAATTAATTCATAGTATATATAAATGATTCTAGAGCTACACTATTTTACATCATTAAACACCACCTTTCCATTTTAGTTTTTTTGGTTGTATATTTTCCATTTTAGTTTTTTTGTTTGTATATTAAGGTCCTCCTCCATGTTTAGTTGGATAAAATACTGTTTTCATCGGTAGACAGTTCTAACACAATTGACTTATCATCACAAACTAATTAATTAAACCTTACAATCAGCACAAATTAAGAGCAAAACCCGTTAGGTAAACATTGAACACTTGCTTGGTGAAGAATAACAAGTCTAATAAAAAGAATATATTCTGTCAAAGAATCAAAGAACCAAGTTCAATGAAGGTTTCATTTTAATGGTGAACATATATCCAAGGCATTTTTTTAACCTTAAACCACCAATAACTTATGCGCTAAACTATAAAAAATATTTACAACGAAAAGAAAGCGTTTCTTTTGGGAATTAAGAAAACAATTAAAAAAGATTTTTTTAGAGGTTTTGTTTGCTATTCTAAAACTATCAAGTTAATCTAAATATTTTATGAGTTGTTGCTATTTTAATTTTAAAAATTTTAAAAATAGGATTAAGGTTTCCCATACCCTTTTTTTTTTTACCTTCTATTCATATGAAAATCAAAGTAAACTAGCAACAACAACCTCCAATCAACTAGTTTTCTCAATTTCTTAAGTTTTTTTTTTATTGAAGATTTAGTATTTTGTTTTATATTCACACCATCTCTCTTTGATCTTGAAGAGAGAGAGAGTGCATAGATAAAAGAAACAAAGTGAGTTAGATGAGAATATAAGAGAAATTATTTAGTTGTCATTAGGGGTACTAGGGGATAGTTCATATTATATAAGAGAGGTAATTTAGTCTTCTCGATATTTTCTCTTGATAAAATATAAAGAGTAACTTTAAAAAAAAGGGGGTAAAAAATGTTATTGCACTAAAACCACATGGTGTTCATTGTAATTTACAACAAAAAAGAAAATAACTTTAGGGGATGTCAATTAAAATGAGGCTAAACTCGAAAACCCTTCTTAGTCATTTGAGAATTAGTTATTATACTGTCAATTTTAATTTTAATTATATTTGAAATCAAATCCTTTTATTAATTACTTTTTCTTTGATTCCTTCCATATTATATATGTAAAACTAATTAAATAACTTTCATGCTCTAATTTGAAATTTCTTCTATAGAATTAATTTTAAATTTTAGAAATAAAATTTTCCATCTAATTTTTTTTTTTAAAAAAGAGTTTTTGGTTCCTACGATTTTTTTTAGACAAAAGAAGGGTTTAAGTTGCTAGTTTTCCTTTTTTTAAAAAAAATCATTTAAGATTTAGTTCATATACTTTCAATTAATTATAGTTCTGACCTTTCTTATACTTTGGTATATTTGAAATCAAGTCCTTCTTTACTTTTTCCAATATTCTATCTATATTTTGCAAATAAAACTAATGAAATGACTTAATACTTTTAATGTCAATCATCTTTAACCAAACTAATCCATTTTTACATTTATTTTTATAGAATTAATTTTAAGTATTAGAAATAAAATTTATATCATAATTTTAATTCTCCATCCAAAACTTTTATCATAATTTTATCATAATTTTTTACGCAAAGAAGAAATGATATTTAGGCTGCTACTTTAAAAAAAAAATTAAAATTAAAACCAAAATCTTTGGATGGAGAGTTACAATTATGATTCAAATTTTTAAATTAATTATATAAAAACAATCAATTAGTTTGAAGTTTATCAAAGATGAGATTATTTAAGTAATTTTCATTAGTTTTATATGCAAAATACATAAATAATTTTTTATTTTTCATTTTATTTTTATACTAATTTATCAAATTCATTGAAAAACATCTAATTTTAGTTTATTTTTTAATAAATGATGGATTAACTTCATTTATGAGATTATAGAAAGAATATGTGTTTATCTGATAATGCGGTGCAAAATACATTTTAATTTTTTTAAAATTTAAAATACATAAAATGATTTTTTAATAACACATTAAAATAATAAAAAAAACTTATAAAATATTAATTTAATATATTTTTAAATAAAAAAAAATTTAAAAACAAGTTAAATAATAACATTACCAAACATAGCCTGAATGAGAGACAAGGCGACATGGATGTGGTGGGATTATACCATTGCAAAGTTCCACACTACGCCAATTTATCAAATAGGTGGTGTGCATCCGAGACAATCTTCTCGAAGCTCGTTTCCTGTAGTGAAATAGTCACCGCTTCTAAGGCTTTTTCAATCAAACACCATATAATTTAAGCAGAACAATTTATAGCATCAGCCAAATAGTAGGTGACATTTGAGAAGATACTTACCCATGAAGATTGCTGGGTTTTGTTCTCAGTAGGTGCGCTGTAAGATTTGGGACCTCGGGCAGCAGTTGGTGGCAGATGAATTGGAGAGCTGACAATCGGCTCGCAAAGCCAAGAAAACCACTTTCATGACTTGTCATGGAATTGGAATTTCCCATGGATCATGAGTGTTATTAGGGTGATAATTAAGTATGTTTAGCATTGCAAATAGCTTTTACTATTATAGTTTAATAAATAGATTTAAAAAAATTATAAATTATAGTTTTAAGATAAAATTTCAGGTAAATCTAATAAAATTAATTAAGATGAATATTAATTAACTAAATATTTTAAAAATTATAGTTGAAGTAAAATACAGTTTAAATATACTCTAAAGTTCAGATTGGAGGCTTGAGGTAGAGCTCGTCTTCACAGGGGCGTGAAGAAAAAAGGACAAAAATTAGGTATTTCATGAATAAAAAACTAGAAAAGGTTGCGCCAATAGACAATGAGGCGGCTCTGCCAATAAGAACATCCTCGTTTGTTTGTAATATTTTTATTTTGTCTTAAAGAAGAAGAAAAAAAGATAACAAGTTATTGACAGCTCTCGAAACAGCATATCTTTATCTTCAAACAGACAAGCACTCCTACCCTATATCTATATGCCAATTGATTGATTAATGTTCGCTGGAGAAGGGGAAAAAAAGAAGCTTAACAGCTCAAATGACTAAACAACTCTAAAATTATCGACAACATGGAGAACAAAGGGAAAAAAGAAAAAAAGGAAAAAGGAAAAAGGAAAAGGAAAAGGAAAAGGAAAAGGAAATCTCCGAGCCACATACACAAAATACCGAACTTATCAATCTGAATCAAGTCCTTTAGCCAACATTAAGTGGTGCAAATGCCTATGTTTTCTAACTGACTTAACCTTTTCAAGTCTTAGGAGCAAAAAATCCAAGTATGACCTTCAATAAAGACAAGATAATTGAAACTATTTTGTACACGTGGAATGAGAGTGAAAATCGGGTTCTTTCATATAAAATTTGGGTAAATACATAACTCACACTTGTAGGGCTTAAGATATTTTCCAATTATGTTAATAAAAGGAAAGGGAGTAGTATGAGATTGAATGGGAAATTTAATTTATAAAATTGGTCATTAGAGGGCTGAATTGAAAGCATTTATATAGTTAGAGGAGTAGTATGAGATTTGGCCATAAAGCGACTCCTTCTCCGGCTAACTAATTACACGGATAAAAACAGCACACTTTTATTATTATAAATTTATAATTACTTACATAATTATTTTTTGCCTAATTAAACGAAGTGATTAGATGGCCATAAGGCCTCTTTTGCTACAGCAAAAACTCACAACAATCTTGAATCGTCAACGACAGAAGAAGAAGAACAATATCAACAAAACCCTCTTTTCTTCTCTTTTATTTATTCGCAATAATAATAATAATAATAATAATAATAATAATTCTTTTCTCTTCTCTTCTCCTCAATCATCATCCATTTCTACTCTCTTACGTCAATTCGCTTCTTCAACCACTGCCTTCTCTCACCAAAAACAAGGACAACAAGAGATACAACACCGTCTTCCTCACCGATTTAGGTCTTTGGTGCCTCCTCCGGACACGCTGGCTCAGAAAATTGGCAAATCGATTCGCCGTCCTGGCGCTCCTTCCAAGGCTAGGGTTTATGCTGATATCAATGTGATCCGTCCTAAAGACTATTGGGACTACGAGTCTCTAACCGTTCAATGGGGGTATATTCGTCTTTTTCCCTATCCTGTCGCTCTTAGATTGATTCTTGAAATTGGTGTATTTGTTGATTGGTTATGCAGGGAGCAGGATGATTATGAGGTGGTAAAGAAGGTTGGGAGGGGGAAATACAGTGAAGTTTTCGAGGGAGTGCATTGCACGGATAGTGAAAAATGCATAATTAAGATTCTCAAACCCGTGAAGAAAAAGAAAGTTAGTAGATTTGTTTTGTTCTCCCTCTCTTGTTTCGTGTTTGAAGTGATATGTTGTTGTTCGATTCTTTTTGAGAATAGTAATCTTAGCGGTTCTTCTAGAATAATTTTGTTTATCCCTTATGTTTTGTGGATTAATAAATCATTTAATGAAGGTCTTATTGTGAAATGTTTTTTTTTTTAATTGTTCATCAAACAGAAAAACAGACCATCATTCTTACCATAGATATGTTGTAAATCTCTATGTCTGGTGGACAGCGTTTCATCATGTTATTTACTTACACTTGCTGATCTTTCATCCCTTATTAGCTATTGCTTTGCACTTTCTGAACTTTCCACTCCTTGTTAGCTAACCACTCTGTAGCCTCAAGTTCCTTCGTGGTTCCCCTGGATTATGACCCAAAGCAACCTTGAGATGCTTGAGTGATAGCCTATGCCTGTGCTTAATCTTCAAAGAGAAATTTTCTTCGTGCATGTGATTTAGTACACAGTATAGCTACCCTTTTCTTCTCAGTTTTGGTTTCACTATTTTTTGTCTTGTGGGCCTAGTCTACACTTTATAGGTTGCCTTTTTGGCGACTGACTTTGTTTTTTCGTACTTGATGCAGATTAAGAGAGAGATTAAAATACTGCAGAATCTCTGTGGAGGACCAAATATTGTGAAGTTGCTTGATATTGTTAGAGATCAACAATCAAAGACTCCAAGTCTCATTTTTGAATATGTGAATAATACTGATTTTAAAGTGCTTTATCCGACACTTTCAGACTTTGATATTAGGTATTACATCTACGAGCTTCTGAAGGTAAGCACATCGTTTTCCTTTCTCTCCAACTGACAAGATCAGCATTACCGCATAAAATGACATTGACACATGCATTTAAAAGGATGGAAAAGGCATTAACAGTATCTTACCTAATGCTTCTTGTCTCCAATTGTCTTTTTAGTGATGCAAGGTTGAAGTTCCTTTACATTGTGTGCTAGATTAGATAGCCAGGTAGGAAGTTGGCTGTTGTCAAGTATGTTTCTCTTGCAATCATTATAGCTCTAATGGTGGGGTGGTGATTTCTGTCCAGTGCTTCAGCAATGCATTTTATCTCAGCAATGCAGTTTATCTCCTCTCTTTATTGTAATTCTTTTGGATGGTGTAGAAAATGTAATCCTGATGTAAATATTGTTTGAACAAAATGAATGTGACATTTGCTTGCCACCTTTGTGACATTTTTTGCTACTATGAAGAAGGCTGAGGCTTTGTATGTTGTTTCTAAAAGAGTGTTTTTCTGCTAACTCCCTTTGGAAGTTAGAGTGCTTTTGGAAATACCAGCCTAATTTTGAGAAACGATTGTTTGATTTATATTTGTGATAGATCCAGTGCAAACTTGCGATTCTGCTGTTTAATGTTACTATTGTGGAATTGAAATTGTTTTGTTTAATCTTTAAGTATACGTATCCTTTTCTGTAGGCATTGGATTATTGCCACTCACAAGGTATCATGCATCGAGATGTGAAGCCTCATAACGTCATGATTGATCATGAGCAAAGGAAACTTCGTCTGATAGATTGGGGGCTTGCAGAATTTTATCACCCTGGGAAAGAATACAATGTTCGTGTTGCTTCAAGGTTTGTCACTTTTTCATTAACTTTTGAAAATGTATGTTCCCATGTTTCTTTCTCTAGTCAATACCACTTCTTGTTCTTTTGTTTCCAGAAGCTGTTTTGGTCAATTAATGTTGCCCAGTTTTGTTTGGATTAACTCTGTTTGGGGACGTGACCCAAATGGCGTTTCACAAAAATTTGATTTTTTTTTGCTTAAAATTAATTTTTTGTTTTTAGTTTGTTTTGATGTGCTGATGTCAAAAATGAATTTTAAAAAATAAAAAAAATATTATTTTGATGCATTTTCGAGCGAAAAGCACTTTCAAAAGCAACCACTACCACAATACCAAACGCTAAGCCTTTGTTGCTGCTGCTGAAATGGTTGTGGCCACTAGAGTTATAAATAAATAGCAACTCTCAGCTTGTTTTAAGTAATGTATGCATTTATTTAGTAATTGAACTAAATAAACACAATAGTAATATCATATAACTAGGATTTATGCAAACATAATATGAGTTTATAACAATGTGTTAAAACTTGATGTTGTAATGGATCATGCTCCTATGCGGAAGGTTACTGCCAGTTCTTAAACGATCTATGAACCCATCCATCACTGAATTAAGCCCTCTTTGAATTTTGTCATTTTACTCAAACCGGTGAATTGATTTGGCAGTTTCTTTTAACTAAATAAATACAATAGTAATATGATATAACTAGGATAAATGCAACAAAATACAAGTTTATAACCATATGTTAAAACTTGATGATGTATTTGATAATTGATCATACTCCTATGCTTCTCTGTGGTTACTGCCGGTTCTTAAATGGTATCATATCCATCCAGTTCTTAAACCCATCTGTCTCTGAGTTAAGCCCTCTTTTTATTTTGTCATTTTACTCAAACCGGTGAATTGATGTGGCAATTCTTTTTTAATCTGTTATTCCATTTCTGATCTGCAGATACTTTAAAGGCCCTGAACTTCTTGTCGATCTGCAAGACTATGACTATTCTTTGGACTTATGGAGCCTTGGTTGTATGTTTGCTGGAATGGTGGGTGTCCTCTCTAACTTCCACTTTTCTCATCTTGCACATTATTTGTCGTGCGTGCAAGTACACATGTCCACCTCAGAATTGTGGCCTGGTCCATTATGGCTTGCTTCTTTATGAACTTACATGACTGGCCTGCCATTGCTCTATGTACATGTATTAATGTCTGTGATAGTGTTACTAATGCCACAGACAAGTGGACCTTGGTGTGCTTGCCTATTCTTGCTTGGATGGCAGATAGGGTAGAATGAATTTTGAGGTAATGCCAAAATATGTGGTAATCTCGTTATTGCTGTTGTGTTTTGCAGATATTCCGTAAGGAGCCATTCTTCTATGGGCATGATAATTATGATCAGCTGGTCAAAATAGCTAAGGTATGTGAAATGATTGGATAAAAGTTGAGTAAAAAATATCAGGAGCACCCATCTTGTAAATCATTTCATCGACTTTCTAGATGACCATTGATCAGCAAGTGAGATCAATGTCTTTGGGTATCTTTTGGGCCTTGCCTTTTTTGTATTGGCCAGTTTGGTTAGGAAAGTTAGTTTACAAAAAATATGCTAAATTGCTTCCATGGTGTATAGCATGACAAATGAAGAAAAGGAGAAAGATAGTTAACACAGCCAAAGGCTGGTTGTCTGGGTCGAATAACCAGAAAGAAAGAACAAACTCTTTATGAAATTATCAAAATATAAAAATTGTTCTCATTACAGAAGTAACAGCCCTTGAATACTAGCAAAACCCAATGTAAATGAAATCCTAGCTCTTAAAAATAATTAAATTTTAGCCATCCAAACTATCACAAAAAATATTACATAAATAAACTATTAAAAGAAAATCCTTAATTATATGAAGGTGTCCATCAAATTTCAGCCCAGCTTTGTTATCTATCTGGATGTAAGGACCACATTGCAATGGTTTGACCACCTGTGGAGATCGTGATTTTTAATATTTTTAGGATGAAGGTTGGAAATTTGGAGAGCTATAGGGATCAAACATACTTCATCTTGAGAGTGTGTGCATTTGTGTGCATGACTGGTTGCTTGCTTGCTAAGGCATTTCTGCTATTTTTCAGAAGCTTTTTTCCCCTAATGTACTTGATGGTGCCTGACAACCTATATGGCAGAATTGTCTTGCATTGACAAGCTTTGTATTTGTGGAATTTTACTGTAACATGCTTAGAACTTGTTTTAAGAATGTGATGGATAAAGATGGAAATGTAATCATTCTTGATCTTATGTGCCAGGTACTTGGAACAGATGAGCTGAATGCCTATTTGAATAGGTATCGCATAGAGTTAGATCTGCATCTTGCTGCACTTGTTGGGAGGTTGGTCATGTGTGCTGATAACTTCAATTGATTATATTTAGAGAACCAGTTCTCTTAAGAAAATTCTTTTCTTTTACAGGCATAGCCGGAAACCGTGGTCAAAGTTTATTAATGTTGACAATCAACATTTGGCAGTTCCTGAGGTAGAAATTCATTTATAAATTTAAAATGATTATTTGTTCATTGTTAAATATATTTTAAATCATGCCTTTTTCTTTCTTTTCTATTTCTCCTCTTTAAAGGCTGTTGACTTCCTCGACAAGTTGCTGCGATATGATCACCAAGAAAGGCCAACTGCAAAAGAAGCTATGGTATGCCCCTGCTCCTTGTCTGTTGACAAAAACCCTTGACTGGTGGTTTTTATTAACCTTGTCATATGCATAGCTATTGGTTGCTTTTTGTCCTGTGGAGTAATTGAGAGGAGAATTGGGGGTGGGGGGTGGCAACCTTTCTTTTATTTGTTTCTTCACTCATATATCGTTGCTTTGTAAGTGGTGACCGACCTTGTTACCATGCAGGCCCATCCATACTTCTATCCAATTAGAAATGCAGAAAGCAGCAGAACTCGTACCTAGTTTCAAATTTCAAGATGCTGTCAAGTCCTGGCTTCTCTTTGTTCTTTGTTGCGGCCTTCCTATGTAATCCGACTGAATATTATTATAATGGTGAGTTTGCATTTAGGGAAGTCCTTCATACTTCTGTTGTTAAGAAGCCAGCCATTTTTTAATTCCCATTCCAGGCATCTTCTGGCGTAATATACTATTTTTTTTTTCTCTGAACTTGTGTGCTCCTAATTTGGGAATAAATACTGATTTCAGATATTTTGTTTGGTTTTTTATTGTTTTTGTGATTAGATGATACGTTTGAATTTTCCCTTTGTCCTGGATTTTTTTTCTTTTGTGCGAGGGAATTATTGGTTTCAGAATAAATTGTTTGAACGTGTATAAGATGGATCTATCAAGAAAGTGGGTTAATTTCAGTTTTGGAATAGAAGAGATAGAGAGAGTGAAGATGGATCTATCAAGAAAGTGACTTATCTTTCTATACTTTTCTTTGAAATTACATAAACTTACTAGACAT